>Ga0209317_1000392_pt1 | contig 54128 bp, 49 predicted proteins | sample RifGroB2_FD_183994 | JGI IMG/M metagenome (GOLD analysis project Ga0209317, IMG submission 183994) | Soil microbial communities from Rifle, Colorado, USA - Groundwater B2 (SPAdes) (version 2) | ecosystem: Environmental > Terrestrial > Soil > Unclassified | place: Rifle, Colorado | collected... | reverse complement strand
GATCAGACCCTGGCGAATTGCATCATGCTGGAGAATCTGCACAACCGCGTCGTTGAACGTATTGTACACAGTCAACTCCTGATCGATGCTGTACTGGAGGGGCGTCTGTTGCGTCGCTTCCAGAAATCCGCGACAGTGGGCTTCCTTCATAATGACGAAATGCTCCAGGATTGCCCCATTGCCCGCCCGCACCGCAGCACGGCCGAGCGGGTAGGCACGGCAGGCTGAAGGTCGGTGCGGGTAGACAGTGCAGCCCTCTGGACTGACGAATACGCAGCTGGCACGGCCGTCATCGACCATGGTCAAGTAGAACCTGGGAAAAGGCTCTCCGGGATCCTGTTCGGTGATAATGTAGTGCTCCAGCAATTCCCTTGAGGTTAGTCCGGTGGCTTTTCTCAGGCGCAGTACGTCGTATGGGGTGAGCGCGAGTTCGAGCATCCGGCAACAATCGGTAAAACACCGAACACCCGAATGGCAGGCGAAGGCAAATGTCTCGCGGCCATCGAGGCGGGTGACATATTCCGGCAGATGAGCTTCTGAAATCATGGCTATTATGCTGTTTTTTCCTTCCACAAGGTGAGAACGGGGCTGGCGACGAAGATTGATGAATAGGTTCCGATCAGGATACCGAGGATCAAAACCAAGGCGAAGTCATGCAGCACCGTGCCACCGTAAAAAAACAGGGCAACCAGAGTGAAGAGGGTAGTCAGACCGGTGATGAGGGTCCGGCTCAGTACCTGATTGATACTGTCGTTGATGGTCTCATCGCGGATATATTTCTCGGTCTTCGGTCTGTTTTCCCTGATACGGTCGAAAACTACCACCGTGTCGTTAAGGGAATATCCTGCCAGAGTGAGAAGGGCGGTGACAATGAGCAGCGTGAATTCCATGTTCATGAGCCAGCACACGCCGATCACTACAAAAATATCGTGGAAGGTGGCGACGGTTGCGGCGATGCCGAAGCGAATGTCGAAACGGAGTGCCAAATAGATGATGATGCCCACAAACGAAATGAAGATGGCGATAAGCGCCTTATCGCGAAGCGATGAACTGACCGAGGACCCGATTTCCGACTCCCCTTCGAGCACGAATTTATTGTCGGGCAACTGCGCTGAAAGAATGCTATTCACTTTGTCAGCCTGATTGGCCACTACGACGTCGCTCTTTTTGATTTTCACGATCAGTCGTTGTTCATTTTCCACTTTTTGCAGGTCGACTTCCGCCATGTCATTTTCCGCCAGGGCTTTTCTCACTTCACCGATCGAAAAATCCTGGCTCGCCTTGTATTGCAACAAGGAACCACCGGAGAAATCGACGCCGAGATTGGCCCGACCCATGGCGATCATCACCAAGGCAATAAAACCGATTGCAGCCATGGTGATGGAAATCGCATAGGTGATTTTTTTTATCCGCATGAAGTTGAAACTGGACTTTCCGGCAAACTGCATGAAGGTAATTTTCTTCAATGGCCTTACGGCATTGATGGCATCGAAAAGAAACCGTGAATAAAACAAAACGGCAAACAGGTTAAAAATAATGCCGAGCGTCAGGGTCACGGCAAAGCCCTTGATGGGACCGGTGCCGAACAGAAAGAGAGCCAGCGCGGTGATCAGGGTGGTAACCTGGGAGTCGACGATGGAGAAGAAGGCCTTGGCGTATCCGGCCTCAACGCTCGATCGGACCGATTTCCCCAGCAAGAATTCTTCCCGCATTCGTTCATAGATAAGCACGTTGGCATCCACCGCCATGCCGATGGAGAGGATGATGCCGGCAATTCCGGGCAAGGTGAGGGTGGCGTTGAGAATCGCCAACCCGGAAAACAGCAGCACGATGTTGAGCATCATTGCCGTGTTGGCGAAAAAGCCGGCCAGCCGGTAGTAAATGATCATGAAGGCAAGCACTATGACTGCCCCGAAGAGACCGGCGGTAACTCCCTGAGTAATGGAATCCTTGCCAAGAGTTGATCCGACCGTCATATTCTGGATGATATCGACCGGGGCGGGCAGGGCACCGACCCTGAGCACGATGGCCAGGTCCGCCGCCTCCTCGTGGCTGAAACTGCCGGTGATCTGGGCGGAGCCGCCGAGGATTCGGTCACGGATAACCGGGGCCGAGCGGACCACATTGTCGAGGACGATGGACAGCCTTCTGCCGACATTCTTTTCGGTAAGGTGCGCAAAGACCTTGCCGCCATGGCTGGTCAGGTCAAGGCTGACATACGGTTCATTGAAACTGCCGCCGATTCGCACCTGGGCGTCTTTGACCATGTCACCGGTCATCAGGATCTTGTTTTCCAGAAGGATCGGAGTGACTGTTGTTTTCTTGGTAACCTTGTCGATCTCTTTCTCAAAGTAGATGGAGGTGTTCTCCGGCAGCTTGTTCTGCAGCGCCCGATTGAGCTTGGTGAGGCTCTCGCCCTCCTGCCACTCGTTGGCCGCTCGTGCTTGCCGGACCAGCTCCTGCAGATTCAGGCCGGCCGCATCGGCAACAAGTTTGAATTCCAGCTGAGCGGTTTCGCCGAGGAGTTTGAGGGCGCGCTCGGGATCCTCGATGCCGGGCAATTGAATGACAATTTCGTCCTCGCCCTGGCGAATAATTACGGGCTCGGCAACGCCGAACTGGTCGATCCGGTTTCGCAGGATTTCCAGCGACTGGTCAACTGCATTGTTCTTGATGAAGTTCTTCTTTTCTTCCTTCAGGGTGAGAATGATACGTGGAAAACTGCCTTCCCTGGCCTCGATCTTCGCATCGATATCAGGGAAATCCTCGGTGATCAGATTCTGCACTTTTTCCACGGCTCCGGTATTGGGCAGCGTGAAGATTACCGTGTCGGTGCTGGCGGAAGATGTCCGCACTGCACTGATCGATTGTTCGCCCAGGGAGTCTTTCAGATCGTTGGCGGCAAACTCGAGCGTGTTCAGCTCAGCCTTCTTGAGATTGACTTTCAAGACCAGGTGCATTCCACCCTGCAGGTCGAGACCCAAACGCAGTCCTTCAGGAGCAAGATAGGTTTTCCACCAGGTGGGGGCACTGGGAAAAAAAGAAGGAACCACCGTGGTTATGGCGAGAAGGATGACCGCGACGAGAAAGGCGAGTTTCAGCTTGAGTGTTGTATTCATTGAAATCCCTGAATTGTTCTGGATGAGAAAGCTGGAATGGGATGAGCTTGGCAGCAAGCTCTGCGATTATAACGCAACGTCCGAATCTTGCAAGATTCAGCTGGTTTTAATTGGAAAAACCTGCAAGAACCGCTTTGCCGACACCTGCCCTCCACTTACCTGCAGTTTATGGCCTCGGCCATGCATGCTGCGCCAAAACCATTGTCGATATTGACGACGGCGACCCCCGGAGCGCAGCTGTTCAGCATTCCGAGCAGGGCGGCAATCCCGCCGAAACTGGCCCCGTAGCCGACCGAAGTCGGCACCGCAATCACCGGACAGCTGACCAATCCTCCCACCACACTGGGTAGGGCTCCTTCCATACCGGCTACGACGATTATTACTTTGGCGTTTTGCAGGAGATGCTGACGGCTGAGGAGCCGATGAAGCCCGGCTACTCCGGCATCATACAATCTGTCCACCGGATGGCCCAGGCTGGTAAGGGTCAAGCGGGCCTCTTCGGCCACCGGCATATCGGAGGTTCCCGCCGAAATAACCAGGGTCCTGCCCCGGTACCGGGCTGGGTTCTCCTCAGCCGGCTGGCAGATAAGCATGCCCGCATCGCGTGCATAGTGAAATTGCGGAAGCCTCTGCAGTATTTCCCGGGCTTTATTCGGGTCGACCCGGGTGGCAATAACCGGTCCGCCCTGTCTGAGCATGGCTTCGGCGATGGCGACAATTTGTTCCGCAGTTTTGGATGCACCGTAGATGACCTCAGGTATCCCCGTCCGCACGTGGCGTTGATGGTCAAGACATGCGTCCGGCAGGTGTTCGCCCGGAAAATTTCGGAGAGTTGCCAGCGCCTGTTCTATCGAGCAGGTACCGCTTTGTACTTCCTGGAGGAGAGTGTGAAGAATCTGGGAGTTCATTATGCCGGAAGAGTGTATTGTTGTTGGGAGTTTTCATCGGCCGAGCGACTCTGTGCCCTGCCGAAAAGATACTTGCTATTACCATGACCAGAAAGTACATTCAACCTGCCTGTATCGGCAGGAGCCGTACGGTAGCGACACATCTACGTATTCATTCAATACCAGCAGCGAGGCAAAAAGGTGTACACCCAGATTTACATTCTCCGATTCCCCAAAGACACGAGCGACCAGCCGTTTATTTATCGGTTGGTAAAGGAATATGATATCGAGTTCAATATTCTCAAGGCGGACATCCTGCTTCAGCGTGAAGGAATAATGATTATTGAACTGAAAGGCAGCACCAAGACCAATGTCAAGGCCGGGCTCGATTATCTTCGGGGCATGGGAGTTCAGATCGAGCGACTGGCTGCGCGGATTCGCCGGGATGACAAGAACTGTTTCCAGTGCGGAGCCTGTACGGGTGTATGTTCTTCAGGTGCTCTCTATATCCAGCGGCCCGAGATGGCGGTTGTCTTCGATGCCGAAAAATGCACCGGCTGCAGCCTCTGCGTTCCCATCTGTCCGGTCCGGGCAATGGCGGTGTCGCTGAACGGCGACTGGATATTCTCCGAGAAGTACATGGTATGACCTTGAAGTGCAGAGGATGCCTCTGCACTGGGTCTTTCACTCCGCGGTGGTGGTGCTGTTGGCCGCATCGTTCTGATTGAAGATTGTCCAGCTTCGCAGATTGAGCTTGGGCAGCCAGGAGGTAAGCGGAGATCGCGGCGGATCTCCGGCTTCCAGTCGAGCGAGCATCTCAGTCGCTTTCGCGGCAATTTTGGTATCCGGATACATGGCCAGGAGGAATTTGATCCTTATCTTGGCCTGATCGTATTTCTCCGTTCTGACGTAGTATTCGACGACAAAATATTCATGGTTGGCCAAGAATTCGGTGGCAGTGGCAATACGGTCCTTCGCCTCTGCCGAATAGGGAGAGGCGGGATAAGCCTTCAGGAGCTGCTTGAACAGGGCAATCGATTTGATTGCCCCCGAAGTATCCCGGTCTACCCTGTCTATCTGCTTATAATTGCACATAGCTCTTTGAAAAATGACATAGGGGATACTCTCGTTGGTGGGGTGACGATTCTCGAATTCTTCGTACAGCACCAGCGCCTCGGCATACCGTTCAAGATAATAATTGCAGTCTGCTGCCTTCAGTTCGGCCAACGGCGCTTCCGGACTGAAGGGATACTTGTTGAGAATTTCTTCAAAGAATTCAATGGCTGTGAAATATTTTCCGACATTGTAGTCGTCCATGCCTTTCATCAGGAGGGTCTTCGCCGGCAGTTCCAGCTCGGTCTTGACTTCCTTGCCCTCTTCGTCGATCGATTTAAAATTAAAGGTCTTTTGCAAATCGCTGCAGCCTGCCGTGACAAATAGCAGAAGGGCGAGACAAAAGAACGAGCTGTACCGAAAAGAAAATAATGGGGATTGAGGCTTCATTTTTGGGCCGTTAGTGTAATGTTTTTTTTAAGCCTTGCAGGTATTTTTCCGCGGCGAGGACGGCGACTGCCCCCTCTCCGGCGGCATTGACAATCTGTCGGACATCTTTGCTGCAGATATCGCCGGCGGCCATAACTCCGGGAATGGCCGTGCGGGATTCGATGTCGGTAGGAATAAATCCCCAGGTATCGGCCTTGAGCAAATCAAGGGGAAGACCGGAATTGTTGGGCGTTACGCCTATCAGGACAAAAACTCCCTGAACTTCTAGGGTTGAGATTGAACCGTCATTGGCAAGAAGTCTCAGTCTTTCCACCCCGCTCTCGCCCTCGATGGCAGTGACCCGGTTGTTCCAGATGAAATCGATTTTCGGGTTGGCAAAGGCAATTTCCTGGATAATTTTGGTCGCCCGGAGTTGGTCGCGACGATGGATCACCGTCACTCTGCTGGCAAATTTGGTCAGATATTCGGCCTCCTGAATCGCCGTGTTGCCGCCGCCGACCACGGCAACGTGCATGTTGCGATAAAAAGGCGCATCGCAGGTGCCGCAGTAGGAAACGCCTTTACCGCGCAGTTCCATCTCCCCGGGAACATTCAGGGTATTCGCTCTCGCCCCGGTGCAGATGATGAGGGTGTCACAGGTGATTTTGCCGCCACCCTCCAAATGGAGAACCTTCCGTCGCTCATTCTTCAGATCGACCTCAGTAACACAGGCAGTTTCGACATTCAAATCGAATCGTTTGGCATGCTGGGTCATTTTCTCAACCAGATCGAAGCCGGTCAATCCTTCAGGAAAGCCGGGATAGTTATCGACCCAGTCGGTGATCAGCACCTGTCCGCCCGGGACACCTTTTTCAATCATGACATGGTCGAGTCTGGCGCGGGCAGCGTATAAACCAGCTGATAAGCCGGCCGGTCCGCCGCCGAGAATAACGAGTTCGTAGTGATCTTTCATGAAGAGTCGACGAGAGAAGGATAGCAAAAAGGGCTGTCCACCTGTGGTGCGGAATGCAGCAGAGGAGGGACAGCCCTTGCGACTTTATTTGGCTTTATTAATGAGTGCTACGAGCTGTGATTTGCCGACGGAACCAGTAATTTGATCAACAACCTGACCACCCTTGAAGAGGATCAGGGTAGGAATCGCGCGGATACCGAATTTTCCCGGAGTAGCGGGATTGTCATCGACGTTCATTTTGGCGACTGTAACTTTTCCCTGATATTCTCCGGCAAGATCTTCGATTACCGGGCCGATTGCTTTGCACGGTCCACACCAGGGGGCCCAGAAATCTACAAGCGTCGGCTGTTCGGATTTAATCACGGTATCAAACTCCGCATCGTTGAGTTGCAGAACTTTATCACTGGCCATTATTTTCTCCTTTGAAAATGAGATTGTTGCGAACTGAATGCAAAATAGAAGAATCCCTGGAGGGCAACCCTTTTTCCAACTTTACCTGCTGCTCCATTGGCTGACAAGCAGAAAAGAGGCTCGGCCGGTTCCACTGAAAACGGGAATTGTCAATCCGGTTCCTACATTGGGCACAAAATAAAAAAAAATCAAGAGGAGGGTGTTTGACAGTGAAACGACCCCCATGCTATACTGGCCGCCCATTTTAACAAATGAAGCGGAAATGTATCCGGGATCAACAAACCCTATAATATAAGAGAAGAGATTATGTCATTCGCCATCTCCAGTGAATTATTCGAGAAAGCCAAAAAAGTTATTCCCGGCGGTGTCAACAGTCCGGTCAGGGCGTGCCGTTCGGTCGGCTGTGATCCTGTTTTCATCACCAGAGCATCCGGAGCAACGCTTTGGGATGCGGACGGCAATGAATATGTTGATTTTGTGGGATCCTGGGGGCCGATGATCATGGGGCATGCCCATCCGCAGATCATCGAGGCAGTGGTTCGGGCAGCTGGTTCCGGAACAAGTTTCGGCGCGCCAACCCCCGCGGAAATCGATCTGGCCGCAATGGTGGTTGAGGCTCTGCCCGCCGTAGAGAAGGTGCGTTTCGTCAATTCGGGGACTGAGGCCACCATGAGCGCGATCCGGTTGGCCAGGGGCTACACCGGAAAGAAGGTGGTTGTTAAATTCGACGGCTGTTATCACGGCCATGCCGATTCTTTCCTGGTCAAGGCGGGATCGGGAGTCCTGACTCTGGGGATACCCGGCAGCCCGGGAGTGCCGGAAGAAATCGTCAAGAACACCATTTCCATCCCGTACAACGACGAACAGGTCCTGGAAACGACGTTGCGGGATAAAAAACTGGATATTGCCTGTGTGATTGTTGAACCGGTGGCCGGCAATATGGGATGCATTCCGCCGGAGCCCGGTTTCCTGCAGAAATTGAGGTCCCTCACCTCGGAACTGGGAATAGTGCTTATTTTTGATGAAGTGATTACCGGGTTTCGACTGGCATACGGCGGCGCCCAGCAATATTACAATATACTCCCCGATCTGACCTGTCTGGGGAAAATAATCGGCGGCGGGTTGCCGGTCGGGGCTTATGGCGGCAAAGCCGAGATTATGAATTGTGTGGCTCCGGACGGCCCGGTCTACCAGGCAGGGACCCTTTCCGGCAATCCACTCGCCATGGCGGCGGGAATAGCCGCCCTCCGGCTTCTGCAGCAGCCTCGGTTCTACCAAGAACTTGAGGCCAAATCGGCCGCTTTCGCCGAAAGGCTCATTGAGGTCGCTGCCCGGGTAGGCATCCCGGTACAGCTCAACCGGGTTGGCAGCATGATGACTGCATTTTTCACCGCCACCAAGGTGACCGATTTCACCTCCGCCATGCTGGCCGATACCGAAAGGTACGCGCGACACTATCGGCAGATGCTGGCCGGTGGAATATATCTCGCTCCCTCGCAGTTTGAAGTTGCCTTTATTTCTGCAGCACAGAGTGAACGAGATCTCGACAACGCCGTAAAAATGACTGAATGGTCATTCAAAAAATTGGTGGAAAAGTGAAAACATATTGACTTTGCAATGGAGTCATGATACCAAACTCGTCTATATTGTAACGAATTGAGCGTGTGCAGCGCGGGTGAACAAAATGTCGGATGTTAAAAAGGAATTTGTTCAACTGCTGGCAAACTATGGTCATATTGGGTTTACCTTTGTTGCCGCCATCCTGATCGGTTTGGGAGGCGGAATTTATCTTGACCAGAAGGTATTCGATGGCCGAACCCAACCATGGTTTACGTTTATTGGGCTGGCCTTCGGTATTGCCGCCGGTTACAAGAGCCTGCTCGAAATCCTCTGGCGAAATAAGGATAAGGAAAAAGACCAAGAGAAGCAGGAAAAGCCGAAAGAAGAAGACTAGAGGGTTGTGTGATTGAAGAGTCGTTGACGCTGCAGAAAATGCAGGTTATAAGCTGGATCGTACTGGTGTTTTTAACCCTCGGTTCGGCAGTGATGGTGTCTCCGGCCTTTGGGTTTGCCGTTTTTATCGGCGGAGTTGTATCGATTTGCAGTTTTTGGGTGTCTCACAACGATGTGCTGAAGGTTATTCATTCAGTGACCTCGTTGCCGTCGCTCGATGAACGTAAGGCCCAGGCACAGCAGGGACAGAGAGGCTACTTGCTGAAGTTTTGGATTCGCATCGTAATTATAGGTATTGTCCTCCTGGTGATAATTAAAAGCCAGATGGTCAATATCTTCGGCTTGATTTTGGGTTTGTCAACGGTAGTGTTCTCCATCACTTTTATATCCCTGAACGTGATGAGGCACTACTTCTTCAGCGGAAGGAGGTAAAAGGAGTTATGGAACATCCGATACTGTTTATTTCGATTATCCTTGAGAAACTGGGACTGCCGGTCCCGCACGGCCCGGTCGGCCATTCGTTGCTCGAACAACTGTGTGCCCCGTACATGACGTATACGTGGCTGGTAATGGCCTTTCTGTTTTTCGTCTCCAAACTCACCTTGGGAAATCTTGAAATGGTTCCCGGCAAGGGACAAAACTTCTGGGAACTCGCGATCGGCGGCATGGATGATTTCTTCTCCGATAATATGGGCCGGGAGATGACCGATAAGTTTTTTCCGATGATCGCCACTTTTGCTCTCTATATCGCCTGTGCGAACCTGATCGGTCTCATCCCCGGTTTTATGTCGCCGACCTCCAGCATCAATACGACCCTTGCTCTTACTCTCATCGTCTGGTTTTCTCATCATCTTATCGGCTTTAAAGAGCACGGACTCCATTACTACAAACATTTCATGGGCCCGGTTTGGTGGCTCGTACCCCTGCTTCTGCCCATCGAGCTGATCAGTAATCTCGCGCGGCTCCTTTCGCTCTCCATTCGTCTTTTCGGCAACATCATGGCGAAGGAAACCCTGCTCGCCATCCTGTTTATGCTTGCCGGCAGTTTTTTTGCTCCGCTGCCGATTATGATTCTGGGTGTTCTCGTGTCTATTGTACAGGCCATGGTTTTTGTATTGCTGACCGTAGTGTACTTCTCGCAAGCCAGCGAACATGCCCATTGATGCGACAGTAGAATTTTTCAACATTGGGAAATGAAGGAATAAAGAATTTTTTATATAGAAGAAGGCCAAACAATAACTTTTTAAGGAGAAAAAAATGGAAGGGAACATTCAATTAGCTCTTATCTGCGTCGGTGCTGCACTTTCTATCGGTCTTGCTGGTCTGGGAGCCGGTATCGGTATCGGTTCTGTTGGTAATGGTGCCTGTCAGGGATTGGCAAGAAATCCTGAGGTACAGCCGAAGTTGATGGTATTCATGATCCTTGGTATGGCCCTTGCTGAGTCTGTTGCTATTTACGGACTGGTTATCTCTCTGATTCTTCTCTATGCAAACCCGCTGCTCGGATAAGAAGCTGTAGAAAGAATACGATCTTATAGATCGCCCAAAGGGTTGCAGAGTCTTCTGCAACCCTTTTTCTTTTTGATAGCATGGATATTTTTGTTTGAGGTGCCCCCATGTGTCAGAATTCGGAACCGCATATCCTCATCCATCCCCGCAAAGGAAAAAGGGAGAGACTGCTGCCGGAAAATGGCCTGCTGCTGGTCAATCCATCCGAGGCCTCTTCTTGTCATCGCCGTCTGCAAAATGATAGTGGAGAATCCCGTTTTCTTTTCAATTCGCAACTGACTGTCGCCAGGAATGCAAATTATTTTTTGGCTGGACCTGCCATCGGCGCACCGATGGCGGTGCTGTGCATGGAAAAATGTATCGCTTTGGGGGCAAAGAAGATTATACTTTACGGGTGGTGCGGGGCGATCAATCCCGATCTGAGGATAGGGGATGTCGTTTTGCCGACGATGGCATCATCGGGTGAAGGTACCTCTAGATACTACCCACTGGCTGTTCCTGCCGCCCCCTCAGGTGCGTTACGCAGTCACCTGGCTGGCATTTACGCCGAACACGGCGTAAATGTCCACAGTGGCTCCGTATGGTCGACCGATGCGATCTATCGTGAAGACCAAAGGCTGCTGCAGGAACTCCAGGAGAGGGATGGTGTTATCGCCGTCGATATGGAGTATTCCGCGCTGTGTTCGGTCGCATGCTTTCGTAAAATAGAGTTTGCTGCAGTTCTGGTTGTTTCCGATGAACTCTGGGGGGCAAGTTGGCGTCCAGGGTTTTCCCAAGAACGTTTCCTGGAGCAAAAAGAGCGAGCCTTGTCGATATTGCTGGGACACTGCGAATCTTCCATGATTGAACTATAAATTTCAACGGATTGATTCCCGCAGAATCGGTTTTCTGTGACAGAGGCGCTTGGTTTTTCATTCAGCCTGGTTTTTGCTGGACCATTTTCGGAGTAGTAATGTCTTCTTTTCATTTAATAAGTCTTGGATGCGCAAAGAATCTCGTCGATTCGGAAGTAATGCTCGGTTCAATGACAGCGGCCGGCTGGCAGTTGACGGAGGAGCCGGAAGCTGCCGACGTGCTCATCCTGAACACCTGTGGCTTCATTCAGTCGGCGGTCGAAGAGGCGATTGCCGAGATACTTGAACTGGTTAAGATTAAAGAGGCTCATCCCGAAAGACACATTGTCGTCGTCGGCTGCCTCGTGCAACGGTACAAGGAGAATCTGAGCGAGGAGTTGCCCGAGGTGGACCTCTTTCTAGGCACCGAGGGGGCGGCCGATATAGCAGGAATAATAGGCGATCTCATGCACGGCAAGCAGAAGAGCAGAGTGTTGCTTCCAGACCGTTTTCTCATGACGAGTGAAACACCGAGAGTTATATCGACCCCTCAGTTCCGCGCCTGGTTTAAAATAACGGAAGGGTGCGACAACCGCTGCTCGTACTGCATGATTCCGGCAATACGGGGCAGCCTGCGGAGCAGGTCGATCAAGGACTTGATTGCCGAAGCACAGCAGCTTGCGAAAGGCGGGGTAAAAGAACTCTCGCTGATCGCCCAGGACATCACTGCCTACGGACGGGATAGAGGTGACAATAGTTGCCTAGAGGGGCTTCTGGGTCGGCTGCTCAGTGAGACAACCATTCCCTGGTTTCGGCTGCTCTATCTGTATCCTACCGGCGTCTCCGATGCATTGCTGAATCTCATGGCGGAAAATCGGCGGATTGTTCCTTATCTCGATATTCCGATGCAGCATGTGAACGACAAAATGCTTCGTCTCATGAACAGGCGTTACACTGCGGAAAGCCTCTATCGATTAGTTGAGAAAGTTCGCAACATTGTGCCGGACATTGCCTTACGAACTACCTTTCTGGTCGGCTTCCCCGGGGAGACGGAACAGGACTTTCTGGAAATTGAGAGTTTCCTGCGAAAAACTCGCATCGACCATGTCGGCGTCTTTCCCTATGCCAATGAAGAGGGCGCGCCGTCCGAGTCATTCGCCGGCCAATTGCCCGATCCCGAAAAGGTTCGGCGGCAAGAGCATCTTCTGGCAGTTCAGCGGGAACTTTCGATGGAAATTCAAAAGAAATACATCGGACGCGTGGAACCGGTTTTGATCGAGGGGTTGAGCAGTGAAACCGATCTGCTCCTTGAAGGTCGAACACGGTACCAGGCGCCCGAGGTGGATGGCTGCACCTATATCAATGACGGAGTGGCAAGCCCAGGCGACATTGTTGCAGTCCGAATCACCGAGACTCAAGTATATGATGTTATCGGAGAAATTGTCGGAGAGGGGCGACTGTAAGCTTAATTTCCAGAGGGCAGCGCCAAGGCAGTAAAGTAAATCTGCCCGGGCGCTGTTTCTGTTGCGAATCAATTGCTTTGGGATACAGCCTACTTGCTGTTGTTGACCTTTTCCCGCAATTCTTTACCGACCTTGAAAAACGGTAGTTTTTTTGGCTTTACTTCGATTTTTCGTCCCGTTTTCGGATTTCTGCCTTCGTATGAACCGTATTTCTTGATAACGAAACTGCCAAATCCACGTATCTCAATACTCTCTCCCTTGGCCAACGCTTCGGTCATCGTTTCGATCACTGTATTGGTAATAGCTGCGGCTTCACGGTGAGGAATATTGATGTCCTGTGCCAATGCCTCGATGAGTTCTGATTTGTTCATACTTAACTCCTGTTTTCGGATATCAAATTAGAATCCAATATTATGCGTTTTGCAGTTGCATAATAACGTTACGCAATAAACCAAGTGAAGTTCACGCTTTAGGCAGGAAGCTGTTTGCTGAACAAAAACAACTTGTATATTCAATAAGTTAAACACTGATTCCAGGCGCCAGAATCCGAATCAACTTCCTAACTAGCTAGATTTAATCAGCTAATTGATGATTTGTAAAGAGAATTCTATAAAAAGATCTTTTTTAAATCTGCGGAGTTAAGCTGGCGATACCTGCCGGTTTGCAGGCTGCCAAGTTGCAGCTTGCCGTATGCCGTACGTTTGAGCTGCAAAACCGGGTGGCCGATATGACTGAACATTTTTTTTACCTGCCGTTTTCTGCCTTCATGAATGATAATTTCCATCAGGCAGTTGGCGCCTTGCCGGTTGAGCATCTTCAGTTTGGCCGGAGAGGTCCGTTTCCCTTCAAGCAGGATGCCTACTTGTAAGTGATGGATGTCATGGTCATCCGGTATGCCTCTGACCAGCGCTTCATAGGTCTTGTTGGTTTCGTGGCTGGGGTGCTGGATCTTTTGGGCCAGGCTTCCGTCATTGGTCAGAATGAGTGCCCCCTCCGTGTCCAGATCGAGCCGGCCGACGGGAAAAAGGCGTACGTCCACATCCTTCAGAAGTTCGGTGACGATTGGCCGTCCTTGCGGATCGGCAAGAGTGGTGACATACCCCTTGGGTTTATTCAGCAGATAAGAGACAAATCGCTCCCTTTCTTCGACCACCTTGCCCATGCAGGTGATTTTCTGCAATCCGGGAGTGATGACCACGCCCATTTCGGTGGTCACTTGACCATCAATCGATACCTTCCCCGCGGCGATGAGTTCTTCGGCTTTTCTTCGCGAGGCAATGCCGCACTGGGCAAGATATTTCTGCAGCCGGATGGGCTCGTTCATGCTTTGCGCCACTCGGCCGGAATTATTCGAGCGAATTTTCTGTCAACAAGTTCCTTGGTTGCGGGATCGACTTCGAGAACAGGCGTATACCATGGCTTCATCCGGCAATCGATGACGACGGGAGCATGCAGACCGACATGAAAGCGGTTGACCGAGGTTGAGCGGGCGGAGATATCGGCCGCGGGTTCAAAACGGGTAAAGATGGTCCAGAGAAAATCCTGCATTGAGGAGGCGGTTTCGCGGCTGTTATCGACCAGAAAGATTATCGGCCAGTCGAGAAGATCGGGCTGTTCCGCGAGTTCTTTGGCCAGGTTCGGAGCCTCGGCATAGGGGCAACCCTGGACTACCAGGGTACCTGGCAGGAAGACGACCGGCCGGGAACAGGAGGCCGGCAGGGTCCCGGTGAATTCATCGGGCAGCTCCCTTCTTTTCTCCTTGCCAAGCCCCATGAGCAAGGCTTTCGACCCCTTATTCACGGAAGGGCCGGTATAGTCGAGAGTATCCTGCGAGACATTGGCAAAAACAAAGAGATCCTGTTCCCATTGCGCCCGCTCAAGAACATGAACCCAGAGGGCTCCGAAGTCGGTAATGTCGATATCGCCATCGGTAACGATGAGAAATTTCGTCAGGGAGAGTTGTCCTTCGCCCAGCACGCGCAATCCGCAGGCAAAGGCCTCGCGAGGATAGCGGTCGGCGACCCTGGCGGCGGCGAGACAGTGGAAGCCGGTTTCGCCGAAGGTCTTTAGTTCCTTCACTCCTTTCATCACCAGCGGGAAAAGGGGCGACAAGAGATCCTGCAGAAAATCGCCAATGAAAAAATCCTCCTGCCGGGGGCGCCCCACCACGGTCGCCGGATAAATGGCATCGTGCCGATGGTAGAGATGACTCACCTGGAATACCGGGTAGTCATGCTGCAGAGAGTCGTAACCATAGTGGTCGCCGAAGGGACCTTCAGGTTTCCTGATGTGTGGCGGCACCTGGCCTTTTATGGCGAATTCGACATTCGCCACCAGTCGGTGTCCGCCCAGGGGGTCCTTGGTCATTTTCAGCTTGTCGCCGATGAGCAGTGACGTGAGGAGCAACTCCGGCAGGTCCTCCGGGAGCGGGGCGATGGCGGCCAGCATAAGGGCCGGGGGACCGCCGATAAAGAGGGTCATCGGCAGGGCCATGCCGCGCTTTTCGGCCTCGTAGTAATGATACCCGCCCCCTTTGTGAATCTGCCAATGGATTCCCGTGGTTGTCTCGTTGTGTTGCTGGATGCGGTACATGCCGAGGTTGTGCCCTTTTCCGCCCGGATGTTCGGTATAAACGAGGGGCAGCGTCACGAACGGGCCGCCGTCGCTGTGCCAGGAAGTCAGCATCGGCAGGGAACTGAGCTGCGGCGGGGATTGCAGCTTGTCAAGAATGGGAGCTTTGGTCGTGTCTTTCAGGCCGATCTTCAGGCCTTCCAGGAGAAGTCGACGGTTTTCCCACAATTTGCCGGCCGAAAGCGGCATTCCCGACTCGATTAATTTCACGACATCGCGGACGAATTGCTGCGGCTTGTTGCCGAAGGCAAGTTCCAGGCGCTTGTTGGTGCCGAAAAGGTTGGTGGTCACCGGGAACCTGGAGTTCTTCACTCTGGTGAAAAGCAGAGCCGGACCGCCCCCGGCGATAACCCGCCGATGAATTTCGGCTATTTCCAGGTATGGGTCGACTTCTTCCTCGATAATCAATAACTGCTGCTCACGTTTGAGCAGTTCCAGGTAACTGCGCAAATCGTGCAATTTGGCGATATCCACTTGCTACTCCTCGTGATGGTGGTGCGGATCGAGCAGAAAATACCGATGGTATTCATCCTTACTGAGATGTTTTTTCAGGAGCAGGAAAAAGGAATCGACAACTTGAAGCATTTCTTCGCCGGACATTCTCTCGGCGAGCAATTCAGCCAATTCTCTTTGGCCGCAGAGTTGCAGAAAGGTGACGAAAGATTGGCGATCGAGGTCGTCGGTGAGGCCAAAACACATTTTAGCGGGGTCGAGATTCATAACGAATATCCAAGAGGATTGAGGCAATTATTGGGGGTCGGCCAGGATTTTCCAGTGAACGGTCCGGGTTCGCGGACCGTCATATTCACAAAAGAAAATTTTCTGCCAGGTACCGAGCAGGAGTTTGCCTTTTTCAATGAAAACCGTAAGTGAACTGCCGGTGAGCAGAGTCATAATATGGGCCGCAGAATTGCCTTCCGCATGCCGGTAACCGAGGTTTTCCGGGACGATGTGGGTGAGTCCTTTGATGATATCCCGGCGGACATCAGGGTCGGCACCTTCATTGATGGTAAGGCCGGCGGTGGTATGAGGGTTGAACAGATACATCACCCCGGCGGAAACGCTCGCGTTTCGTACGGCATGTTCCACTTCTCGGGTTATATCGACCAAATCCCGAGGAGTGGTCGTGGTTATGTTGAAATGGCCGAGAGACATTGTTCCCTCCTTGCAATACCAGTGAATGGGGTCAACCGTAATATGCTTACTGAATAATTTGGACCAATGAGAAAAAATCAATATAGATTCATTTGTGTTGGCAGTCAATCGTCGCTACAGAGAGAATGGTGCGGTGCAACCCATTTGGCTACCGCTTTCACTCTGTGCATGAGGAAGAAAATGAATAATAGAACGGTCCGAAGTTTTGGTAAACACCTTCCTGTCTGTGGTAGGTGTTTGTAACTATAGATTCTTTTTGACAAATATCAGGTTCTTCACTTGACATTGACCCTCCTGCGATACAATAATGTTGGTAATTATGGAAAATGCAGGTCTCAACCAAGCAGGTGCGGAAAAAGGTCCTCTTGGTGGTACAATTGTCGTGGAGGACCAGAAAAAGAGATGGTGGAACGCGATGAGCAGATAAAAAATATCTGGATGCTCAGCAGGGAGTACGGAGAACTCGCAGGAGCCGGTGGGGTTAAGGATGTTGTGAGCCAGTTGGCGGAAGCATTAGCTCGCTGGAATGGCAGATCCATTCATGTTGTGGTGCCTTTATACGGTTTCATCGATGCCAAGGCCCTCGGATTTCAACCGTTGCCCGACCCCTTTTGCCGTGGACGGGACTTACGTCTGCCAATCGAAATGAATGAACCGGATCGGTTTGTCCTGGAAGAAGTGGGTTATTATTATCGGGTGCTCAATAAGGTCCATCTGTACCTGGTCGATGCCGAGCGATACCGCGAGAAGACCGATGTGTACACCTACAGCGAAGAGGATGAAAGCAAGAGCCCCTGGCAGAAGAAAGCGATGGGTCATCACGATTTTTTCGCGATGAACCTTCTTCTGCAAAAGGCGGCCCTCGAACTGATGATTGTCCTGGGAGAAAAACCCGATGTCATACACTGCCATGACGGACATACCGCAGTCCTGCCCGGTATTATCCGGGAACACGCCGGGTATAGATCCTATTTCAGGCAAACCGGTTGTCTCGTCACCATCCATAATGCCGGGCTGGGCTATCATCAGGAGGTTATCGATATTCCTTACGCCGTTTCCATCACGGCGTTACCTCCACATGTTGTCGACGCCAATCAATTGGCCAGAAAATTCGATCCGTTTCTTGTTGCCGGCAAATATGCCGTGGTTAACACGGTCAGCGAAAATTATGCCAGGGAATTACAGGAGACGGAAAACGACCGGTTGACCGGTGGTCTGGGTCATGAGCTGCTGCGGCGAAAGGTCATTCTGGAAGGGATAACCAACGGCATCGAACCCGATCTTTTCAAGGTGACCGCAATTGCCGGCGAGGATTCTTCGATGCTGTTCGACCCGGGGGATGAGCGGGATGATTTGGCCGGCAAAAAGCGCTGCAAGGAGAACGTGCTGGCCCAATTAGGGCAGAGAAATGTCGTCTCGGGTATAAGGTGCTTTGGCAGGCTCGACCGAGACGTGGCCAAACCGCTGTTCACCTTCATCGGCCGCCTGAGTGAGCAGAAGGGCGTCGACATTCTGATGGAGGTGTTTGAGGTCCTGCTGGCGAGAAACGCCCAGGTCCAGCTCCTGGTGCTCGGTACGGGAGGAAGCGAAATCGACGAGAGATTGATCAATCTCACCGGACGGTTGCGGGGCAGAATGTGCTTTCTGCAAGGGTACAGCACTGAGCTTGCCAACAAGGTTTTTGCCGCCGGGGATTTCTTCGTCGTTCCTTCTCGCTACGAGCCGTGTGGGTTGACCGACTTCATCGCCCAGCTTTTCGGCAATATTCCCATTGTTCATCACGTCGGAGGGCTGGTCAAGGTCGTCGATGGCGTAACCGGTCTCGCCTACCGGGGGGATTCGCCGGACGATCTGCTGCAGTCTCTGGAAAGGGCGCTAGTGGTTTATAACTCTCCGGATTTGAGAAGAAAAATCCAGCTTCAGGCAGTTCAGGAAATCAAGCGGAATTATACCTGGCCGACGGTCATGCGGAAATACCTTGAACTGTATAAAAAAGCCAGAAAGAAGCAATTATGCAGACAAGGTATCGATGGGAGAAGGTAAGGACCAATTGGCCAGATCAGGCTGAAGCAGACATCTATCCGGAGAAGCAAAAATAACATTCTTACTTACGGGAGAAGGACATGACGATAAGAATTGGTATCAATGGATTCGGACGAATCGGTAGAAATATTTTCAGAGCACTCAGTAAGGACAAGGCCTTTGCCGACATCGAGGTCGTGGCGATCAACGATCTGACCGACAACAAGATGCTTGCCCACCTCCTGAAGTACGACTCGGTCATGGGCGTCTACGAAAAGGACGTGACGAGCAATGAGATGGGGATTGTTGTCGATGGTAAACAGGTCAAGGTATCCAGCCACAAGAATCCCGCGGAAATCCCCTGGGGCGACTTCGGGGTGGAATACGTGGCGGAGTGCACCGGCATTTTCCGGGATGCGGACTCGGTTCAGGCCCACATCGACGGCGGTGCCTCGAAGGTCATCATCTCCGCCCCCGCCAAAGGCAACGTGAAGACCTTCGTCATGGGGGTGAATGAGGACGAGTACGACCCGACCGTGCACCACGTCGTGTCGAATGCCTCGTGTACCACCAACTGCCTCGCGCCGTTTGCCAAAGTCATCCTCGACAAATTCGGGATAAAACGGGGTCTGATGACCACCGTGCATGCCTATACCGGGGATCAGCGGCTCCTCGATTTCCCCCATTCCGATCCCCGCCGGGCGAGAGCCGCGGCCCTGTCGATGATCCCGACCAAAACCGGTGCCGCAGCGGCCGTCTCGTTGGTCATCCCAGAATTGAAGGGAAAATTCGACGGTCTCGCAGTACGGGTGCCGACGCCGACCGTTTCCCTGGTCGACGCAGTGATGGAGGTGGAGCGGGAAACCACGGTGGACGAAGTCAATCAGGCCTTGAAGGAAGCTGCCAACAGATATCTTGCGTATACCGATCTGCCGCTGGTGTCCATCGATTTTCAGGGCAATGCCCATTCATCGATCATCGACGGACAGTGCACCAAGGTCATCGGCAGCACCGTCAAGGTGATGAGCTGGTATGACAACGAGTGGGGGTATTCGAACAGGATGCTGGATCTGATCCTGCATATGGAGGCCAACAAGGCGCTTTGATAGGCTGATCGAAGGGAAACGATCATGCGCCTTTGAAGCCAAGTCGGTCTCAGAGGCGCATTTTTTTGCCCTTGCTACGTCAAGACCTCGTTCATTTTACTCAAGGGGATGAGCATGGATGTTCGCTCGCCCAGACAAAATTCGCATTACAGTGCAACTATGGAAAAACCAGACAACACGGCAGCAATAGAGTCGGATGCGCTGAGGGCAAATCTTCTTGAAACCGCGGGGGCGGTGGAGATTGACCCCGAGCTGCTGGTTCTGCTCGAGGTGGTCGACCGCTACAAGGGCCTCCATGCGACGCTTGAGAAATTGCTCTATGAAATCTGCCATCCGTTTCGCAACTGGAAAATAATTCTGCCGCAACTTCGCAGTTTTGCACTGAAAAACATCAGTCACTATATCAACCATGATCACGGTCCGGAAGCCTTCAGACTTTTCGGTCGACTCTTTTTCGAAGCGCTCTATGATTGTCAGCGGAATCCCGATCTGCTGAATCAGGCAGTCGGGGCTAAAATGGTCTGGCTCGATAAAACCATCACTGGTTTGAGCGTCGATGACTTTCAACGATTTGAGTCGGAACTCAATGCGATCTTTGATCGTCTCGCCGATCTGGACAGAACCGACCGGCCGATAATGATGCAGCTTGTCCATGGCCAGCATCCCTTCACCAGGATCGCCAAACACCTGATGGACCTCGCAGAAGCGGCAGGAAACGGCTATGACTTTCTGCCGCTTGCGCGCCTTGTCCGGGTTATCTTTGCCAGAGGCTACAGTTATTGGCTGCAGGAAGATGATCCGCTGACCTGGTTTCTCGACCGCTGCTCCATATCCGTCGCCGATTTCAATTCATCTCAGCTATTTACCGCGATTTCTCATGAAACTATGAGAAATCACCTTGAGGCGATCCAAGGTCTTGATCTGCAGCAGGAACCGAAAGCAGGTCTCAAAACCATTCTCGAACTGCCTGACCACATTGACATTGTCAAATATTACCGAGCCATGCCCAACAAGCTGGTCGAGACAGAGGAATTCTTCAGGCAGCTTGAGCCACAGCTCATCTCACCGCTTGTTCACTTCAGTGAGAACAGGAAACTGTTGTTCCTGTTCAAGATTATGGATACGGACGGGTTGTATCTCATTCATGAGGAAACCCTGCGGGAGATCAATCGCAGTCTGGTGCAGCTGATCAGGCAGCAGAGCTTCGAGGAGATCGAGGAGTTTCTGTTGACCGCTTTCAAGCTGTTGAAGGCCAATGTCCGGAAATTCCCTCACACTTCGCTCCAGTGTATCCAGGTGTTGGGAGGAGAGGTTTTCGATCGCGGCAACAGCCGCATGGTGGAGGCCTTCCTCTGGGGGGTGGTCCGCTTCGGCTTCCAGCATGCGAGCGTCGTGGGTGTCGATGAAAACTGGCAGCCTCTGGCCAATCCGGCCCACCTTGCCAACATCCGGGTGTGGCTGTACCTGATCATGCGCGAGCCGAAATGGTGTTCGACGCTCTTTTCCGCCCTCATTATTCATCTGAAGCTCTCCGGAACCTGTGTCAAGGACACCGATCTGTTTCAGCGGGATATCACCCAGCTGCTCAATCATCCCATCGAACCGATCTACAACCTATCCAAACAGTTCACCAAATTGATGCCGGTATTCTTCAACGAGATCGGCTCAGAAGGGGAGCTACGCGATGTTTCGACCGAACTGGACGAAATCCATAAGCGCAAGGATCTGCTGATCCATTTTCTGCGCAAGCAGGGACATGTGGAGAGTTCGAATCTCATCGTCGATTTTGTCCAGGCGATCTTTCAGTTCTGGCGGACCCGTAACAAGACCCTCCTTGTCCCCTATATTCCGGAGGAGGTGTACAGCCAGGTGAGCGCCACCGGCGAGTTCGTCGACGACCAGTTCGTTCTGGCCGAACGCTTCTGGCAGGCCATGGGCATCGATCGGGTCCAGGACATCCTGTTGAAAGACAACAAGGCCATCGGCGAATTCCTGGCCCGCCAGGCGGATGTCAAGCCATGCGAGGTGCGAAGGTTTGAGCTGCTGGTCAGGATGTACAAGCTGCTCTACAAGAAATACAACCTCGGCGTCCAGCAGTTGCAGTCGGAGATATTGAGGGCGGTCAACGACGGCTTCCCGGAGATGGAGAGTCTGCTCGCCGACCTCGGCCATGCCGATACCGAACACTGCCTGAATGCACTGCTCACCGCCCTGGAGGGTCTGAAGGATATCATCCTCTCCGAGGAGACCTTCGAAGCCCGTGAAGATATCTATTACAAACGGCATATCGCGGTCGATATCCCGTCCGTGTACGGCCGGTACAAGGAGCGGAAGTTCGATGCCCTGAGCCTCACCTTCCGTCTGGAAAACCTCGCCAACCTCTACCTGGAGAAACTGCCGGAGACGGTCAATCTGTCGATCATCACCCAGGCCACCTTCTTCAACATCGTACGGTGCATCAAGTTTTACATGCGGGCACTGGCGATCGACGGCATAACTTCAAGGCGTCTTTCCACCTACCTGTCCCTGCTTGAGGCCTCGCTGAAAGTGCGGCGCTTCTCCTATACCCAGTATCTCGATATCTTCCGGGGGATGTCCGAGGGGGTCAAGGATATCATTTACGCCTTTTACACTAATATCCACCAGAACAACCTGTCGATCATCATCCCCCAGATCGGTAAAGAAAATATTCTGGAAAAATTCAGCAGCTTCTATGAGGAGTTGGAGATCGGGACGACGGTGCAGCGGCTGTCCGAGGTATTTTTTCGCGAGTTGATCGCCTCCACCTTTGGCTTGCAGCATCTCGACAACTTCATCCTCCGGATCCTCCAGACCCTTGAAAACCAGAAGGATCTGCTTGACCAGGAAAAGCTCGACCTGCTGATGACCTACAATCCGGAGCGGGCCATCTCCCTGCTGCATAAGCCCAATCCCTATACCAACAATTTCATTCACCTCGGCAACAAGGGCTTCAATCTGGCTACTCTCATCGGCGACGGCAAGCTCGTTCCTCCGGCCTTTGTGCTCACCACCGAGATCTTTCGCTGCCGGGACATCGTCTTCGGCTACGCCAAGACCCGCGAGGAGATCATGGAGCGGATCCGCCAGGCGCTGACGGAAATCGAGTCGCTGACCGGCAAGACCTTCGGTTCCCCGGAAAAACCGCTGCTTCTTTCGATACGCAGCGGCGGGGCGATCTCTATGCCCGGGATGATGGCGACCGTCCACAATGTCGGCTTCAACGAGGAGATCATTGCCGAATTCATCGCAAATAATGGCAACAGCTACCTGGCCTGGGACAACTACCGGCGCTTCCTGCAATCCTGGGCCATGATCTCGGGGATCGGCAGGGAAGACTTCCAGACGCTGATGAACAGGGCGAAGGCGAAATACAATGTGACCCTGAAGCGACACTTTTCGCCGGAGCAGATGAAGGAACTGGCACTTTCCTATCAAAGACTGATCCGCCAGCGGGGACTTGGTATTCCCGATGACCCCTGGCTGCAGCTGGTCAACGCCATTCAGCTGGTGCTCGATTCGTGGAAAACCCAGAAGGCCATGGAGTATCGGAAAATAATGGATGTTTCCGATTCCTGGGGTACAGCGGTAATTGTCCAGGCCATGGTGTTCGGCAATATGAGCGCGAGCTCCGGGGCAGGGGTGGTCTTTACCGCCCATCCTTATCGCAAGGTGCAGCGGGTCGCCCTGTGGGGGGATTATGCCTACGGCGACCAGGGCGAGGATATCGTTTCCGGTCTGGTGTCGAGCCTTGCCATCTCGGTCGAGCAGGCGAAACTCGACGGTCGGGCTGTCGAAGAAACGCTGGAACTGCGTTTCCCTGGAATATATAAGCAACTTCTCGAAATATCACGGGAACTCGTCTATGATAAGCGTTGGAACCCCCAGGAAATAGAATTCACCTTCGAGGGGCCCGAGCCGGAACAACTCTATCTTCTTCAGACCCGGGACATGATCACGATCAAGAAGAAGGAACATTTGAATGTCTTTGTCGAGAGTCCCGCCCTGGAAAAAGCCCATCTCGGCAAGGGAGTCGGCGTCTCCGGCTCGGCCCTTTCCGGCCGGGCGGTTTTTACCGAGGACAATATCAGGAAACTGCGGCAGACCGATCCGCACACCCCGCTTATCCTGATCCGCCAGGATACCGTGCCGGAAGATATCAAGGTGGTGAGCCAGGCCGAAGGTTTGCTTACCTCCCGCGGGGGCCAGACCTCCCACGCCTCAGTGGTTGCCGTGCGGCTGGAAAAGACCTGCGTCGTCGGCTGCCGCAGTCTGAAGGTCTATGAGGCCGAACAGTATTGTGAGATCGCCGGAGTGAGAATCGGTTTCGGCGACCCGATTTCCATCGACGGGCGCAACGGGCAGGTCTTGAACGGAATTCACGGCACTGTGGAAGAATATCACATCCTGCCGATATAAAATGACGACCAAAGGCGAATTTTCTTGTTCGTTTGCGATAAGGAACGTTATTCTTAAGAAGATGGATTATGTCGATGACATGTGCGACCAATGCTGGATTTCCGCATCGACAAAAACGGGGATGGATGGTGAGTGTAAACTATGGCAAATTTTCTATGGGGGTAACGGTGAAAGGGTATAAGAGAGGACCGAAGCTGTTTTCGCTGGCCAGGAAAAAGGCGCTGGCACTCGGGGTGCCTCAGGAAAAAGGGGTCAAACTCGCCGAACTTATCAGTCGGATACAAATGAAGGAGGGCAACTTACCGTGTTTTCGGCAGCGCGAGGTGTGCTCGCAAAAAAACTGCTGCTGGCAGGCATCCTGCCATGTTCTAATGGCGGAAGAGCAGCTATAGCTATTTTTCAGGGGCGGCGCTCAGGAACCCCGAGCGTCTTGAGGATGAGGCCAAGCGGACAGAATTTCGAGAAACCGAACTGCAGAAGATTGAACCCCACAAAGGCCGTGAAAAAAAGCCAGTACTTGCTGTGAAAAACTGGGCTTGCCTCAACTCCCAACGATAGGCTGGCAATTATGAACGCCCCGGCAATGACATGGATCCAGTCTGTAACAATCATGGTTTTCTCCTCTGGTGGATAGAGAGGGAGGAGAATTCTCCCTTTTTAGAAGTTCGGACAGAACAGTACGCGCATCTTTTTGATGAGGTCGAGGATGCGTTTATCGACAATTTTATTGTAGATAAAATTGGCGTCCTTACGGTAATCGATGATGCCCTGGCCACGCAAGATGTTCAAGTGCTGCGAGACATTTGCGTTCGTCGTCTTCACCTGGTCCCTGATTTCGCCCACCGAAAGTTCCTTGTCCTGCAGCAGGCAAAGAATCTTCAAGCGGATGGGATGGGACATCGATTTCAGCAGTTTTGACATAGCGTCTATTTGTTCGTCTTGCATGGCATCTCCAGATGTCGAAATATTTCAGAAATTAATTTAATAATTGTGTGAAATTTGTAAAGACGTATTTGCTGTTTCGCATGCATTTCCCATACAATGCACCAATGGCCGATGCACAATACTTCCTAAGACAGTGATCGCGCAAGAATATATTTGTGCAGATGAGGATGGCCGGAACATCGGGCAAGGCCGACGAAAAGAGTCGGTATTAAGTCAGGCGTCCCCGGATCGGTGAGTTTGATAGCCGGGCCAAATATATCTTGATTTGCCAGGCAAGGGTGGAGTAGGTTAACTCTCTAAGTTCTAGTAATAATTGAAGGCAACTTTCATCTGTCCGGGATTCCGATCTGCTGGGGCAATGTGTCGGGAGTCGCTTCCATCGGGCGCGAGAAGGACAGGTAGCGAAACATCTGCCGATTCCCGAGGAGATGGGGCGATGGACCGAGAAGATGGCACGAAAGTGGCAATGTGGGGAGGAACCAGCTTCCGCAGACCGGGATGTTCGCTACGCCTGCATCCTGTTGGCAATGGGAACTCACCGGCCTATCGTGAGGTGCATAAAAGATCGATCGAGGATCCCGAAGGATTTTGGGCGGGACGAGCGGAGGAGCTTGTCACCTGGTCGCAGAGATGGCATACCGTTCTCGACGGGGAGCTCGGTTCGCCGGACCTCAAGTGGTTTGCCGGTGCTACGCTCAATCCGACCTGGAATTGCCTTGATCGACACCTGGAAAACGGCAGACGCAACAAAGCAGCGCTTATCTGGCAGGGGGAAAGTGACAACGAGACGAGAGTCTTCACCTATCAGATGCTGTATGCCGAAGTCTGTCGCTTTGCCAATATCCTGAAAAAGAAAGGAGTCGGCAAAGGGGAGAGTGTTGCCATCTACCTGCCGATGATTCCCGAGTTGGTCATCGCTGTGCTCGCCTGTGCGCGGTTGGGAGTACTGCACTGCGTCGTCTTCTCCGGCTTTTCCTCGGCGAGTCTCAAGACCAGGTTGGAGGATTGCCGGGCAAAGGTGCTGATTACCGCCGATGCAATTATCAGGGCCGGACGAACCATTCCGCTCAAACCGAATGCCGACGAGGCGCTCGATGATTGTGATTTTGTCGAGGCCTGCATCGTTGTCCGTAAGACCGAAAGAGATATCGTAATGAAGCCGAAGCGGGATACCTGGTGGCATGAGGAGAGACAGGCACCTGGAATTTCGGCGATCTGCGAACCCGTCGAGATGGCAGCCAACGACGACCTTTTCATCCTCTACACCTCCGGTTCAACAGGCAAGCCCAAAAGGGTGGTTCACCGGGCAGGCGGCTATCTGCTCTACGCCATGCACACTTGCCAGTGGGTGTTTGATCTTCAGGATGACGATATTTTTTGGTGCACCGCCGATATCGGCTGGATTACCGGGCACACCTACGGCATTTACGGGCCGCTGGGACTTGGCGCCACTACCTTGATCTACGAAGGGATACCGCTCTATCCGGGGCCTGACAGGTTTTGGCAGATAGTGGAGAAATTCAACGTCACGATCTTCTACACGGCACCAACCGTTATCCGAGCCCTCATGCGATATGGGGTGGGCCCGGTTGAAAAATACGATATCTCATCGCTGCGGTTGCTCGGATCAGTCGGGGAACCGATCAATCCCGAGGCATGGAACTGGTATCATGCCCATATCGGCAAGAACAGATTACCTATAATCGATACCTGGTGGCAGACTGAAACGGGCGGGATCATGATCGCTCCTCTGGCCGAAACGGTTCCCTTGAAACCGGGGGCGGCCGCACAGCCGTTGCCGGGCATAGATGTCATGGTGGTCGATGCCGAGGGTCGTGAGGTGGGGAACCATGAAGGAGGGCGGCTGGTGATCCGCCAGCCGTGGCCCGGGATGTGCAAAGATCTTTGCGGAGAACAGGACCCGCTGCAGTCTTCCCATCACGTCGATTCGCGCTGGGGATATGACACCGGCGACGGCGCGCGTTGCGATGAAGACGGCTATTTCTGGATAATGGGCAGACTCGACGATATCATCAACGTCAGCGGTCATCGGCTGGGAACGGCGGAAATAGAATCGGCATTGCTGACGCATCGGAGCGTGTCCGAGGCGGCGGTGGTCGGCATGCCGCATCCCCTGAAGGGGCAGGCGATCTATGCCTATGTGACCTTGAACAGAAATGTTCAACAGACGGGGGAGTTGCTGGAAGAGTTACGGAACCATGTCCGCGGGCAGATCGGACCCATTGCTACTCTGGACGGGGTACAGTATACCGACGCTCTGCCGAAAACCAGGAGCGGAAAGATCATGAGACGGCTCCTGAAGAAAATCGCCGCCGATGATTTCGATGATTTCGGGGACATCTCTTCGCTGGCGGATCCTTCGATTATCTCGGAACTCATCGAAGGGAAAAAGAGTTCTTCCGGAACTTGATTTTTCACTTTGAAAACGCCTCCTGATGGAGTCGGCGGTGGGTGCGAATTCTTCTCGCCCGCCTCATTTTCCGTAGTTCTTCCAACGGGTACGCCTCTTGCCGCCGGTGTAACTTTTTTGCACAGATGAAAGGATAATCTTGAATCTGAATGGAGAAAAGAGTCTATTGAATCAAAATTTTGCCTAATTTTGGTGAGAGGAGGACTGGGATGAAGACGAGACTGCTGGCCCCGGAAAACGTCTGTCTGCAGGTCATCGATGTGCAAAAGAGCCTGATGGCGAAGATCCATGAAGCGGAAAAGGTTTCGGCCACGGTTGAGCTCATGATTCGCTGCGCCGGAATCCTTGGTATCCCCGTTCTGGCAAACACCCAGTACAAGAAGGGGTTGGGACCGTACGTTGACAATGTTGCAGCGCTCGTCGCCGAGGTGCCGCAATTCGATAAAGTTGAGTTCAATGCCTTGGCCAACGGGGAAACGGCAGCGTTCATCGACGGCTTGCCGGACAGCATCCGGACTATTGTGCTTGTCGGCGTCGAGACCCATATCTGTATCTATCAGACGGCAATGGGATTGCTGGGAAAGGGTAAAGAGGTCTGGATCGTTTCCGATGGGGTTTCGTCGAGGAACGTGAGCGATCACAGGGAGGGGCTTGCACGGCTGCAAACAGCCGGGGTGGCGATCGGATCTGCAGAAATGTTGATCTATGAACTTTTGGGTAAGGCCGGCACCCCGGATTTCAAAAAGATCCTCCCTTATATTATCGCCCGCAATGAATAGCAAAGTTATAACGTATAGAGTGCTCTCTCCGACCGATCCGATGGGGGAATTATCCAATACTATTGATGTTGCCTGGGAACTATGAAAGGAAATGATTTACGCAGCAGGTTCTTGAACTACTTCATAAAGAATGGTCACACGGCCGTCGAAAGTTCATCGCTCGTCCCCAAAGACGATCCGACCCTCCTCTTTACCAATGCAGGCATGGTGCAGTTCAAGACCGTGTTTATGGGTGAGGAGAAACGTGATTATGTGAGGGCAGTAACCAGTCAACGGTGCGTCCGGGCCGGCGGCAAGCACAACGATTTGGAAAATGTTGGATATACCGCCCGGCACCACACCTTTTTTGAAATGCTCGGCAACTTTTCCTTCGGCGACTATTTCAAGGAAGAAGCCATCCGTTTCGCCTGGGATTTTCTTACCGTTGAACTTGGCATCAATCCTCAGAAACTCTGGGTCTCGATCTATGAGGACGATGACGAGGCCCATGCGCTGTGGGAGAAGGTTGAGAGTCTGCCGAAGGGCCGGATCGTGAGGATGGGGGAGAAGGACAACTTCTGGGCCATGGGTGATACCGGTCCCTGCGGGCCGTGTTCGGAGATTCATATCGATCAGGGAGCAGCAGCCGGCTGCGGCCGTCCCGATTGCGCCCTGGGCTGCGACTGTGACCGCTTCCTGGAACTGTGGAACCTGGTGTTCATGCAATTCAACCGTTCGGCGGACGGAACCCTGACCCGACTGCCCAAACCGAGTATCGATACCGGCATGGGGCTTGAACGGGTTGCTGCTGTCCTGCAGGGCAAATTCAACAACTACGAATCCGACCTGTTCACTCCGATCATCGAGAGAATGGCACAATTGGCGGGCAAAGAATACGGCAAAAATGCGCAGGATGACGTTGCTATGCGGGTTATTGCCGACCATGCCCGGGCCACGACCTTTCTGGTTGCCGATGGTATCCTGCCGGGAAATGAAGGGCGAGGCTACGTGCTCAGGCGGATCATGCGCCGTGCGGTTCGTTACGGCAAGCATCTCGGGCTGGACAAACCCTTCATGGAAGAGGTGGTCAAAGTCGTGGTACGGGAGATGGTGGTGGCCTATCCCCATCTCGGCAACGCACTTTCCTTGCTTTCAAAGGTCGTGAACAACGAAGAGGAACGATTCCGCGAGACACTCGAAAACGGGCTGGCGCTACTCGATGAGGAATTAGCGAGGCTCAAGGCGGAAAACACCGGATGCATTCCCGGCAGGTTTATCTTCAAACTCTACGACACCTTCGGTTTTCCTTTCGACATTGTCAGGGATATCGCCCTGGAAAGAGGCCTTGCGTTCGACGAGGCCGGTTTTCACACCGAGATGGAAAACCAGCGACAGAAATCGCGCTTATCTCGTAAGGGTGAAGGTGTGAAACTTCTTGAGGAAGGTGTGAAAGAAATTGCCAAAACCGGTAAGAGAGCGGAATTCGTCGGTTATGAGAAAACCTCGGCAGTGAGCAGGGTGCAGGGGTTGATCAATGATTCAGGACTGCGGGTTGCACAACTTGGCGCTGGTGAAAGTGGTCGGCTTTTCGTCGACAAAACGCCTTTCTATGCTGAATCGGGAGGGCAGGCAGGAGACCTGGGACAAGTATCTTGGCAAGGAGGAAGTGCCAAGGTAGTGGCCACCTCGGTTCAAGGGGATAAGATCATCCTGCACGAGGTGACAGTGACGGAAGGAACTTTGAGCGAAAACCTTGAGGTGGCCCTTGAGGTCGACCAGCGTCGAAGGTTTGCCACGGCCGCGCATCACTCGGCAACGCATCTGCTCCACGCAGCGCTCAGAAAGGTTCTTGGGGATCATGTCAAGCAGGCTGGCTCGCTCGTTTCACCTGATCGACTGCGGTTTGATTTCACCCATTTTTCTCCATTGTCTCCTGAGGAGATCGAAACCATCGAACTTCTGGTCAATGAGAGAATCTGGCAAAATGCCCCGGTGAAGACCCGGGTGCTGCAGAAAGAGGAGGCGCTGAAAGAAGGTGCGATGGCCTTATTCGGTGAAAAGTACGAGGAAAATGTCAGGGTTGTGGCAATGGCCGATTTCAGCAAGGAGCTGTGCGGCGGTACTCATGTTGCGGCAACCGGGTCCATCGGGACATTTAAAATCCTCACTGAGAACGGAATTGCCTCCGGAGTCCGAAGAATCGAAGCCCTCGCCGGACCGGCAGCTTTTGCCGATATCCAGACGGTTTATCGGCGGGAGAGACGGACTGCGGCCCTGCTCAATGTAGGGAACGGCGGAGAAATTATTCCGAAGGTGGAGTCGGTTCTTAAAAATCTCAAGGCAATGGATAAACAGGTTGCCGATCTTTCCAGGCAGCTGGCCAGTACCGATCTTGACGGCGTAATGAACAATGCAATCAGCGTTGCAGGCTTAAAACTTGTCGCTGCAGTGATTCCTCTCGATAGTCCGAAAACCCTGCGGGAGGTAGGCGATCGGGTACGGGATACTCTCGGCAGCGGTATTGCTGTGTTGGGTGGCAGTATTAACGATAAGGCCGCTCTGCTGGCGATTGTCACCGATGATCTGACGGAGAAGATAAAGGCCGGAGATATTATCAATCGGGTAGCGAAAATCGTCGGCGGGAAAGGCGGTGGCCGACCCGATATGGCACAGGCAGGTGGGCCAATGGTTGATAAATTGAATGAGGCCATAGGTTCTGTTCCGTCGGTCATAACTGCATTACTGCAGAGACCTTAGAACTGTCAGGCTGTACTGCTGGCTACTGGCGCCGATGGGCGAATTGTGCGTAATCTTGTCACGGATGTGCTGTTTTGTCCGAGCCTTGGGATCAACTCTACAAATTAGTTGACAGAGCAATATATTTACAGTAAGAATTTTTTGCCATTGTGAATGGTGGTTCAGTTTATTCTGGGGTTTTTCTAGCCTTTTTTTGTAGATATAGCCGAGTGCGGTCATCATTCATTTGCGCAAATGAATGTTAAGTTTTTTGTAATCTTAGCTAAGCAGGAGCTACTAACATGATTACGACGGATATTACTTTGTTTATTCAGATTGTTAACATGGTTGTGCTCATGTTTCTTCTCAATGGTGTTCTTTATAAACCTATAAGGAACATCATTAAGGAGAGATCTGAAAAACTCCGGGGAATGGAGGAGAATATCTCGAAATTCGAGAAAAATGCCAAACTCCGGCAGGAAGAAGTAGATGCAAAAATGGCTAAAGCTTCCGGTAAGGCAAAGGCTGCTCTTGACGGTGCTCGCGCTGAAGCTCAGGCTGCCGGCGATGAAAAGCTCACCGCCATCAGGGCTGGTGTCGACGCGACCAAGGAGGCTAAATTGGCCGAACTCAGGGCAGAAATCGAGGGCGCCAGAACCAGTTTGCGGTCAAATTTGGAAGGTTTTGCAACTGACATGGCAAGTAAAATTCTGGGGAGGAGTCTCTAAAAATGAATGGAGTGAAACACATTGCCAGGCTGTTGAGCCTGCTTACGTTAACACTTTGGCTTGCCTTGTCGTGTGGAGCGGTTTTCGCATCGGAGAAGGCCGGACAAGGGGCACCTGCCGATACTGCCGTGGCTGCAGAAACCGGACACGGAGAAGATGCCGGACACGGAGCAAAGCAATCATCCAGTCTCTCGCCTGCTAAACTCAAGGATCTTGGTTGGCGGATCGTCAACTTCATCGCTTTGATGATCATCCTGGTGAAGTTTGCGGCAAAGCCGATTGGCGCAGGCCTTGCAGCTCGTCAAAAGAAGATCAAGGATGAGATCGAGACGCTGCAGCAGAAACGTGCCGAAGCCGAAAAATCGTATAACGATTTTCAGGCAAAGCTGACGACGGTGGAGTCGGAAATAGATAAGATCGTCGAAAGAGCCGTCGCCCAGGCCGAAATCGAAAAAGTGAAGATCATCGAGAGAGCCGAAAAGGCTGCGAGCGATCTCCAGCGTTCGGCAGAAATGGCTATTCAGAACGAAGTGACCGAAGCTCGGCGTACTCTCAAGAATGAGGTTGCTGACCAGGCAGCGGTTATGGCCGAGCAACTCATTGTCAAAAATCTCACTGCCGACGACCAGGTGAAGATCATTGAAAATTATTTAGCCAAAGTGGGGGCCGTACAGTGAAACAGACAATCCTCGCACGACGATATGCCAAGGCAATTTTCACCGTAGGTCAGGAGCAGGGTATATACGAAGACTATAATGAAGTTCTTCAAGGCGTAGCAAACCTCTATGCCACTCACCCTGAAGTCGCTGATGCCGTGACGAATCCTCTCTATCCCATGGATGTTAAAGAAAAGGTCATGAAGGGATTAGTGGCCTCTATGGGAGTCGATAACGTCATGGGCAACTTCCTGAATCTTTTAGTCCAGAAAAAACGAGCCGGATTACTACCGGAAATTGCCGCATCCTATCGAACTATGGTTGATGAAGTGAAAAATATCAGCCATGGCAACGTTACCTCGGCCGTTGAACTGGATGATGAATTGAAAGCAAACGTTCAAACTGTATTAGAAAAGTTAACAGGCAAGAAGGTTGCACTCACAACCAGTGTTGATCCTTCGATTATTGGCGGAATTATCGCCAAAGTCGGTGACCTGGTTTTAGACGGGAGTATAAAGACGCAACTTGCAGGTTTAAAAGATTCCATTAAGGGGAGAGAATAGATGCAGATCAAAGCCGCAGAAATTAGTCAGATTATCAAAGATCAGATTGGGGCATACGAGACCAGCATAGATCTTAATGAAACCGGTACCGTTATCTCCGTTGGTGACGGTATCGCCCGTGTTTATGGCGTGCAGAACTGCATGGCCATGGAGCTGCTGGAATTTCCCGGTGGAATCTTGGGCCTTGCCCTGAACCTTGAAGCGGACAACGTCGGATGTGCCGTTCTCGGTAACGTATCCGGTATTAAAGAGGGCGACATCGTCAAGCGTACCGGAAAAATCGCCGAGGTCCCAGTCGGTCCCGGTATGGAAGGACGTGTTGTTGACGGTATCGGTATGCCGATAGACGGTCTGGGTCCGATAAAAACCGATCTCACATCAAAAATTGAAGTATTGGCTCCAGGCGTTATCGCCAGAAAAGGTGTCCATGAGCCTTGCTACACCGGCTCAAAAGCAGTCGATGCTATGACCCCTGTCGGTCGCGGACAACGCGAACTGGTAATCGGCGATCGCCAGATCGGCAAAACTGCTCTCTGCGTCGATGCCATCATTGCCCAGAAATACTCTGATATTCACTGTATTTATGTTGCAGTAGGCCAGAAAAAATCGACCGTTGCTCTGGTTGTTGAGGCTCTGAGAAAGCATGGTGCAATGGAATATACCACCGTTGTATCCGCCTGCGCCTCCGACCCTGCGCCAATGCAGTACATTGCACCTTTCGCCGGTTGCGCCATGGGTGAATACTTCCGGGATAATGGTCAGCATGCACTTATCATTTATGACGATCTCTCCAAACAGGCCGTTGCTTACCGCGAGCTTTCTCTGCTCCTCAGACGGCCCCCCGGACGTGAAGCATATCCTGGCGACATTTTCTTCAACCACTCCCGGTTGCTGGAAAGATCAGCCAAGGTAAATGACGAATTGGGCGCCGGTTCACTTACCGCTCTGCCTATCATCGAAACTCAGGCTGGCGACGTTTCCGCCTTTATTCCGACCAACGTTATTTCTATCACCGACGGTCAGGTTTATCTCGAGCCGAACCTCTTCTTCTCGGGTGTTCGACCGGCCATCAACGTCGGGCTTTCTGTATCGCGAGTAGGTGGCGCTGCACAGGTGAAGGCCATGAAGCAGGTTGCCGGTACCCTTCGCCTCGATCTGGCACAATATCGTGAATTGGCGGCATTTGCCGCTTTCGGTTCCGATCTTGATGCCGGCACCCAGGCCAAACTGACCCGTGGTGAGCGACTGGTTGAAATCTTGAAGCAGCCGCAATATCAACCGCTGCCGATGGAGAAACAAGTCACAATTATCTACGCTGGTTCAAATGGATTTCTCGATAAACTGCCGGTAAACACTTTGGCTGACTATGAGTCGGAGCTGTACAACTACATTGAATCCAATGAGCCGACCATTTTTACCGATCTTGTCAAAGAAAAGATGTTCACCGACCCAATAAAGGAAAAACTCAACAAGGTACTGACCAGCTTTGGTGATACTTTCAAGGCGACAAAAGGTCTTAACTAATCACAAAAGGTCAAGATATGGCGAGTTTAAAAGAAGTAAAAACTAAGATCTCGGGTGTCAAGAAGACAGCTCAGATCACCAAGGCTATGAACATGGTCGCCGCAGCAAAACTGCGGGGCGCCCAGGAAAAGATGGAGGCATTCAGACCTTATGCCGCCAAATTTGACGAGGCAATGTCAAACCTTTCCGGGGGGGCGAATACCACCGGATTTCCATTGATGGAAGTCCGGGATGAGAAAACCGTGGAACTGGTGGTTGTAACTTCTGATCGCGGATTGTGTGGCTCATTCAATGCCAACATCATCAAGCTTGCATTGGTGAAGATGGCCGAATATGAGGCGAGTGGAAAGAAGGTCAGTTTCGTCTGCGTCGGGAAGAAAGGTAGTCAGGCTCTGAAAAAAACCGGGCTTGTAAGAAAGAGCTACCGAGATATCATGAGCAACTTTCAAATGTATAATGCCAGGGAGATTGCCACAGATGTTGCGGCGGAATTTTTAAGCGGTGCAACTGACAAAGTCGAGATCATCTACGGTCAATTCAAGTCTGTGGCCATACAACGGCCGGAAGTTTCGGCCATTCTGCCGGTACAACCCAAAAGCGGAGCGAGCTCGACGGAGAAAAAATTCTCGGGAGACTATATCTACGAACCTTCTACGGAAGAGATTATGGATGTTCTCCAGCCTTTATATCTCAATGTCATCGTTTATCATGCAATGCTTGAAGTGGGTGCGAGTGAACATGCAGCCAGGATGACTGCGATGGATAATGCAACCAATGCATGCAAGGATATGGTGCGAAACCTGACCATCGTTTACAACAAGGCTCGTCAGGCTGCCGTTACAAGTGAGCTTATGGACATTGTTGGCGGCGCAGAAGCTCTGAAATAATTACTTATCTCATGATAATCTAAGACTTTTGAGGAGGGATAAATCCCAATGAGTGAACAAAAAATTGGAAAGATCACACAGGTAATCGGTCCTGTCGTAGACGTTGAGTTCGAACCCGGCAAATTGCCGAATATCTTGAACGCATGTTTTGTCACGAATCCAGGTATTAACGATAAAGCAGATAATCTGGTAGTAGAAGTAGCACAGCATCTTGGTGATAACGCCTGTCGGTGTATTGCCATGGATCAAACGGATGGTCTTGTTCGTGGAATGGCAGTGCGGGATAGCGGTTTGCCCATCACCATTCCGGTTGGCGAAGCGGCACTTGGCAGGATCATGAACGTAGTCGGCCGACCGGTTGATGGACTTGGACCGATTGGCTCAAATAAGACTATGCCGATCCATCGCGAAGCACCGGCCTTCACCGAGCAGGATACCGAAGTACGGGTACTCGAGACCGGTATCAAAGTTATCGATCTGCTTGTACCGTTCCCACTTGGTGGAAAAATGGGACTGTTCGGCGGTGCCGGTTGCGGTAAGACAGTTATCATGATGGAGATGGTAAACAACATCGCCATGCATCACGGTGGTATCTCCGTTTTCTGCGGCGTAGGCGAGCGTACACGCGAAGGTAACGATCTCTATCACGAGATGAAGGAATCGGGCGTTTTGCCGAAAGCAGCTCTCGTGTACGGCCAGATGACTGAACCTCCCGGAGCGCGTGCCCGTGTTGCTCTGACCGGTCTGACTGCTGCCGAGTACTTCCGTGACGAAGAGGGTCAGGACGTTCTCCTGTTTATTGATAACATCTTCCGTTTCACCCAGGCTGGTTCCGAAGTATCGGCGCTTCTCGGTCGTATTCCTTCTGCGGTTGGTTACCAGCCGACTCTCGCCACCGACCTCGGTGCCCTGCAGGAACGTATTACTTCCACCAAAAAAGGTTCAATCACCGCCGTTCAATGCGTATATGTACCTGCGGACGACTTGACTGACCCTGCCCCGGCAACCACCTTTGCTCACCTTGACGGGACTGTTGTTCTCTCCCGGCAGATCGCCGAGCTCGGTATCTATCCAGCGGTTGATCCGCTCGATTCGACCTCCAGGATTCTCGATCCCAACGTTATCGGCGAAGAGCATTATCAGGTCGCCCGCGGAGTACAGGTAACACTGCAGAAGTATAAAGACTTGAAGGACATCATCGCTATCCTCGGTATGGATGAATTGTCCGAGGAAGACCAGATGCTCGTGTCCAGAGCCAGAAAAGTCCAGAGATTTCTTTCGCAGCCCTTTACCGTTGCCGAGGTATTTACCGGTATGGCCGGAAAATTCGTTAAGGTTGCAGACACGGTAAAAGGATTCAAAGAGATTCTTGACGGCAAGCTCGACGACCTCAACGAGAACTCTTTCTACATGGTCGGCTCCATTGATGAAGCTATCGCTAAGGAAGCAAAATCAAAAGAAGCCAAATAATCCGCTTGAGAGGAACAATCGATGGGACAACAGATAAGACTTGAAGTTGTAACTCCAGCTGGAGCAAAAGTAAACGAGGATGTAGATATCGTTAACGCTCCTGGTTTTGGAGGTGACTTCGGTGTACTGGCCAATCATGCACCCTTTCTGTCGACGATCAAAATCGGTACTCTTACTTATGAGAACGGCAAGAAAAGAGAAGCTCTCATGGTGAGCGGAGGTTTCTGCGAGGTTTCCAACAATAAGATTACATTCCTCGTAGAGAGTGCCGAAAAGGGTCATGAAATTGATGTTGATCGGGCGCTGAAAGCCAAAGAAAGAGCAGAAAAAAGACTTGCCCAGGCAGCTCAACAGATTGAAAATTTCAATAGGAAGAGAGCAGAAGTGGCGCTGCAAAGGGCTTTGGCTCGACTGAAGGTCGCCAATACGAAGTAAGTCTCAAAGTAGTCTTTAATAAAAAAGGGGCTGTTCTCTCACAGAGAACGGCCCCTTTTTTATTATCATTTTGCGACTTTTTTCTTATGGATCCAGCTAAAAATCCAACCAAGACTTATTCAGGATAACGGGCTTTCTGTCAGTTTTTAGAAAGCTGAGCAGTTGTATCATTCACATATGTCCTGATTCCATGGGTGATCTCCTGAGTCAGCATCTTAACGAATGAGGGGTTATTAAGATTTTGAATATCCTGCTCGTTACTGATGAAGGCGAGTTCTATGAGGATTGCCGGCATCTGGGCACCGATCAGGACGTAAAACGGGGCCTGTTTGACTCCTAGATTTTTAATATCAGCAAATCCTTGTTTCCCTGCCTGAGTGAGAATGGAATTGTGAACTTGCTGGGCCAGTCGGGATGACTCGTTGATTTTGGAATTTTTCATGATATCGGAGAGGATATCCTGAAGATCGCTCATCTGATGGGTGGAGGTGGCATTTTCTCTCGCTGCGACCTTCATAGCATCGGCGTTGGTAGTGAGATTGAGATAATACGTTTCAAGACCTCTCACCTTGGCCGAGGAATGGGCATTGATATGCAGTGAAACGAACAGATCGGCATTCTGGGTATTGGCGATGGCTGTCCGTTCTTCGAGACTGATGAACGTATCATCCTGTCTCGTGAGAAGCACTTCACAACCGAGCTCCTTGGCCAAAACCGGAGCGAGTTGTTTGGCGATGCCAAGCACAATATCTTTTTCCTTCATACCAAAGGACATGGCCCCCGGATCCTTGCCGCCGTGGCCCGGGTCAAGTACAATTTTCTTGACACCGAGGCCGAGTTGCTGGGCTAAGGTCAGCGGTTTCACCTCTGGAGATTTCTCGATCTTTCCAGATTCAGGAGCTGTTTTTTGAGCAGGAGCGATTTTCTTATTGTCTCGAAGGACGACGATGTTGCCGGTGGTGTCAGGAAGGGCAATTTTCTTTTCGGCCACACTTTCCTGAGGCTCGGGGGTTATCTTCTCCGGCGGCAACTTCTCGCTTTTCTTTTCGCCGCGAACGTCGATTACAACCCTGAATGGGTCTGGTAAACTAAAAATCTTGTAGCTGTTGATGGATTCGATATCGAGAACAACCCGGACAGTGTCCGGTGAGAACTGGCCGGTTCGAATGCGTCTGAGAAGGCCATCCTCTATGGGTACAGGAGCCCTGTATTGGGGCTCGATATAGCTTTTCTTGAAATCGATATAGAGTCGTCTCGGTGTATTTTCAGTCTCCTCGAGGAGAATTTCCTTATAGTTCACCGGGCCGGAGGCCATTATAACGACCCGAGTATAGTTGTCGGAAGACCAATATTTTACCGGCAAGACATAATTGAGCTTGTTTTCCCGGGAGGAGGATACCATGACCTGTGGCAAGGGGATATCGTGTTCCTGGGAGAGAACCTTGAGGAGGTTTTCGGCTTCGGTATGCATATCACCATTGGGGAAATTGGTCACAATTTCCGTAAGGTAATCTGAAGCTTCCTTGGGATTGCCACGTTTATCAAGAACGATCTGGGCAAGAGCCATATATGCATCATCTGCCAATCGATGCTGAGGGAAAAGTTTGGCAGTATCTTTGAAGTAGGAGATTGATTCATCAAGATCAATCCCGTTTTGAAATTTGTCGTACATCTCACTGTAGACGCGCCCAAGCATAAAGAGGCAAGCCGGTGCAAGTTCGGCTTTCGGGCTTGACAAGTAGATTCGACGAAAATTCCTCGTCCCTTTCAGCCAGTTTTCACGGGCTTGAGCTAGATGCGCGTTTGTTTGGAGCTGATTGTAGTAAAATTTTGCTTCCTCGTATTGGCTTGCGATAGAGACGGGTTTGTCGGCGTCATCTTCTGCTGCCAGGAGAGTAATAGGAAGACATGCGAACGTAAAGATCAGGGAAAAACAGGTGAGAAGAACTGTGCGGATCATCACTGAGATAAATCTGAGCTCCAGCAGAAATTATAGCCAACATCTGTTATCAAATACTTGATTGATATCGGGGGTCATTATACAGGAAAGAAATAACCAAGGCAAAATAAATAGAAACAAAGAGTACGGCACAGATCGTACCTGACGAAGGCCTGTCGCGAGGGTGATCTTGCGGGAGGCGAGAAAGAGATAGGCATCCGTGATTTCTTTCAATTGAGCATATTTTTCAGCGAGTAGAGAGTATTGAGTGCTTCGACCGGTGGACACTCATCGAGGTTTACTTTCATTAAAAATTCCCTGATAGGGTCGACAGGGGGAGCAAAGAGAAGAAGCTGATCGGGATTTTTTTTGTTTCTGCTTTTGTTGCCGAAAGAGTATAGCTGTCCGTTTTGCCTGAATTTTCCGAACTCAATCTCTTTCAGTATCTCCATCGCCCGCTTGACGACATGCGGCGGGACCCCGGCCAAGCCAGCCACCTGAATGCCGTAGCTTCGGCTCGTTCCACCTTTTACCAGCTTATGCAGGAAGATGATGTTCCCCTGCCACTCGCGCACGGCAATGGAATAGTTTTGAATACGGGTATTGGTCTTTGCAAGTTCGGTGAGTTCGTGATAATGGGTGGCGAACAGGGTTTTGACGCCCTTGCCGTTTTTCTCGACAAGTTCTTCGGCTACCGCCCAGGCGATGGAGAGGCCGTCGTAGGTTGAGGTTCCTCGGCCGATTTCATCAAGAATAACCAGACTTCTCTCCGTAGCATTGTTGAGGATATTGGCGGTTTCGCTCATCTCCACCATGAAGGTCGACTGACCTCGGCGAAGATTATCCATCGCACCTACTCGGGTGAATATTCTGTCGACGATACCTATGGTTGCCTGTTCGGCAGGAACATAACAACCCATCTGGGCCATGAGAACAATGAGGGCGGTTTGTCTCAGGACGGTGGATTTGCCGGCCATGTTCGGTCCGGTGATAATGAGCACCTCGTTATTGTGCTGGTCCAGGTGAACATCGTTCGGCACAAACTTGCCGGAGGGCAGTGCCCGCTCGATGACCGGGTGCCGTCCTTCGACAATGTGAATACCATCGCCATCGTCAATTTCCGGGCGGCGGTAGTTATTTTTGTGGGCGATCTCGGCGCTGGTGGTGAGGACGTCAAGTTGGGCAAGCAACCGGGCGGTTTGCAGGATACGGGTGCTGTTCTCGGCCAATCGGGAACGAATAGTGAGGAAAAGTTCATATTCGAGTTCAACCCGACGATCCTCGGCGCCAAGTACTCGATTTTCGAACTCTTTGAGTTCGGGGGTGATGAATCGCTCGGCATTCACCAGGGTTTGTTTCCTGATATAGTAGTCGGGAACTTTATGTTCATGGGTTTTACCGATCTCGATAAAGTAACCGAAAACCTTGTTGTAGCCGATTTTCAACTTGGCGATCCCCGTTGCTTCACGCTCCCTGTTCTCAAGATCGAGAATAAGCTTCTTGTCGCCCCGAAGCAGCATGACCAGTTCATCGAGTTCCTGGTTATATCCCGGGGCAATAAGGTGTCCTTCACGGACGCTGACGGGGGCCTCCGGATGAACCGAATTTTCAAGGAGTTCAAGAAGATCGGTGAGGGTATCAAACGCATCGCGCAAAGCTATGAGTTTGGCCGTATCGCCCTGGGCGAGGAGACTGTGGATGGCGGGCAGACAGGCCAGTGAAGCCTTCATGGCCAGCATGTCCCGGCCATTGCCCGACCCAAGAATCATGCGACTGTTCAATCTTTCGAGATCGTAGACGCTTTCGAGAAGAGACCGGATTTCCCGGCGCAACAGACTATTGTTGAAAAATGAAGTCACGGCATCGAGACGGTCGATGATTTTCCGCCTGTCGCGGAGCGGGAACAGAAGGTGGTGACGCAGCAGCCGGGCACCCATGGGGGTGCAGGTGCTATCGAGGACGGACAATAGCGAACCCTGGCGATGACCGCCGACGATGGTCTGGGTCAGTTCGAGGTTTCGTCTGGAGGATTCATCGATGTGGAGAATGGTTTCGGTTTCGAGAGGTTTCAGTCTCTCGATATGGTCGACTGTCGATTTTTGGGTTTCCCGAATATAGTCGAGCAGCGCGCCGGCGGCTGTAATGCCGAAGGAGAAATGGCTGCAGCCGAAACCGTCGAGCGACACAACCCGGAAATGATCGTGGAGCAAATCCCTTGCAGTATCCTCATGAAAGGTAGGGGAAGTTCTCTCGGTGATGCAGAGCACCGGCAGCAGCGCCTGAAGCAGTTCCAGGAGTTCTTCGAGATTTTCACGATCGTCGGCCGGAATCAGCAGTTCGGACGGCGCGAGGCGAGATACCTGGTCGAGGACCTCATCGATACTGCAGGGCTTTCCTGAAAACTCACCAACGAGAAACTCACCGGTACTGACATCCAGAAAACTCAAGCCATAGTGACGAAGTCCCTGACTCTCCTTAACGACCAGGGAAGAAAGGTAGTTGTTACTCTTATCGTCAAGCAACTGATCGTCGGTGACCACGCCCGGGGAGATGATCCGCACCACCTCCCTCTTGACGATCCCTTTGGCGCTGGCGGGGTCTTCCGTCTGCTCGCAGATGGCAACGCGTCGGCCGACCTTGATGAGTTTCGCCAGATACGACTGAGCCGCATGGTAAGGAATGCCGCACATCGGCACCTGGACAGGATCGCTTTTCTTGTTCCGGGAGGTGAGGGTGATGCCGAGAATTTTTGAGGCGATTATGGCATCATCGAAGAACATTTCATAAAAATCGCCCATTCGGTAGAAAAGGATGGCATCTTCATGTTGTCCTTTGATCTCCAGGTACTGCTGCAGCATGGGGGTCAGTTTCGTCATGTGTTTCACCTGGCGTGTTTGTCCGGGAGAGCCTGGAAGTCGGGAAGGAGCCTGTCATAGGTCGCTTCGATGTGTTCGGGAATAGTCCGGATATCGGCGACGACGCTTATAAAATTATGATCGCCATGCCAGCGCGGGACAATGTGGAAATGGAGATGATCGGCGATTCCCGCCCCGGCAATGGCGCCGATATTGCAGCCGATATTGAAACCGTCCGGGGCAAGGTGTCTCTTCAGGATGGCCGTGGCCTGCTTCACAGTTTCCATCAGGGCAAGATTTTCTTCGGCGGAAAGCTCCGTGATACAGCTTACATGGCGCGTGGGCGCAACCAGGAGATGGCCATTGGCATAGGGAAAGCGATTGAGCAGGACAAGCGCCAATTCGTCTCGATAAAGAAGGAGAAGATTCTTGTCGGTCCGGGCGGCCCCGCAAGGCTCGAAGAGACAGTGACGGATCTTTGGGGCATTGCCGAGGACATGTTCAATTCTCCAGGGAGTCCAGAGCGTTTTCATAAATTCTAAAGAATAGTCGGGCGGTGTAAACACATATCAATATTGTGACTGAGTATTATGCGTTGGACGAACGGGAATGACTTTCGGAAAGCCAAGCTCGCCACAGCAGGCATTATAACCGGCCCTTTCCAGTTGGCATTGAAAAAAGATGACCCGGACCGCTTCATCAAAGGATTTCCGAGAAAATCACCATATAATGCAGAGTTAAAATGAAGGTTTTGCTGGTTGACAGATTTTAACGGTTGCGAAGGAAGGTAGAAGACAGGTATATTATCTGGTTCCAGAAAGTTTATGGTGGTTGTTTGTCCCCGTTGCGATTGCAAGCGGCGGTTATGTTATTGATTTTTGTCACGATAGAAACATGTTGCCGGTGTTCCGGTTGAGATTAAGAAGATATGGAGAAGTACCATGCTGAGTGCCGCTGATTTGCGTAAAGGACTTAAATTGCAGATAGATGGGAATCCGTATATCGTCACGGATTTCGAGTTTTCCAAGCCAGGTAAGGGCCAGGCTCTCTATCGATGCAAGATGCGGAATATGATTTCCGGGAACCAGCTTGTCAAGACCTATCGTTCCAACGATAAATTCGAGAAAGCCGAGCTCGATGAGCGGAAAATGCAATTTCTCTACAGTCAGGGCGACGAATTCCATTTCATGGATACCGACAATTACGAGCAGCTTGCGCTCACCCGGGAGCAGCTTGGGGACAACACCCATTTTCTTATCGATAACATGGAGGTCGTAGTGCTGTTTTTTGACAGTAAGCCGATCGATATCACCTTGCCGACCTTTGTCAATCTTGAGGTCACCAGGGCAGATCCCTGGGCGAAAGGCGACACCTCGGGCAACGATACCAAGCCGGTTACCGTGCAGACGGGTTACGAGCTGCAGGTACCTCCTTTCGTCGAGGAAGGCGACAAGATTCAGATCGACACCCGAACCGGCGAATATGTGACCCGGGTGAAAGAATAGTTTCATGCTGAGCTTAGAGGGGCTGCACCTCCGTGCAGCCTTTTTTCGTGCCATCAGGACCTTTTTCCATCGGCAGGATTTCCTCGAAGTCGATACCCCCATCCGCCAGCCTGTTTATATTCCAGAAAGCAACATTGAACCGATTGCCTCGGAAACGCACTACCTGCAATCCTCTCCCGAATTATGCATGAAACGACTGCTTGCCATAGGCTGCGAGCGGATTTTTCAAATCAGTCACTGCTTTCGAAAAGGTGAATCGGGTCGACTGCATCTGGAAGAATTTCAGATGCTTGAATGGTACAGAACAGGCTGCGACTACGGGCAGCTGATGACCGATTGCGAGCAACTGGTGCGATTTGTCATTGAGACATTGGCAGATTCACGGGTAAAGGGCTTCCGGGGTTTTCTATCAGATGTCGATCTGTCGGCAAAATGGCAGAGGCTGACCGTCGCCGATGCCTTTTGTCAATATTGCCCCTGTTCGCTCGACTATGCCCTGGCTAACGACCGATTCGAGGAACTGCTGGTTGAATATGTCGAACCGAAACTCGGCCATCAATCTCCAGTATTCCTCTATGAATATCCTATCCAGTTGGCATCCCTCGCTAAAAAAAGTGAAATTAACCCGAATGTCGCGGAGAGATTTGAGCTGTATATCAAAGGAATAGAGCTTGCAAATGGTTTTTCCGAACTCACTGATGAAGTAGAGCAGCGTAACAGATTTGCCCAGGAAATAGCTGCTATCCGAACTAAGCGCGGCTCGGATGTTTTGATGCCTGAACGTTTTCTTGAGGACCTTGCCAGACTTAGCAAAGCGACGGGAATAGCCTTGGGTGTTGATCGTCTCTTTATGTTGTTGCTTGATAGTTCTTCCATTTCATCCGCAGTATCCTTTAATCCTGAAGATTTTTTCTAATAATTCTTTGGTCGTAATAAAGAAACGTCTAAAAATTAAAACCTATCATTGAAATGATTCAAATAATAGGTTATTAATATAGCGTAACTGATGCAGTAAAGTAGGCTTTTACTGTTTGCTCAAGCTCTTAGCGCATTGCCTCTGTATCCCTCATCTCGGCCACGGCAACTGAAGGTTATTGAATTTGTAGTATTTTGAGAAGCATCGTCCTGCATCGCTATGGCAACATAATGATGTTGAAACCTATTAATTCTCATTCACATTACATCTTCATATGAATTACATACAGCGCCAACTGACGAACAAGTATGTGGATCTGTTCAGCCGACGTAAGTGGTTGATCATTACAATCCTGTTGATAAGCCTGCCCATTGGCTTAGGAGTTTATCTCCTGACACCGAAAATGTACCAAGCAGTGAGTCTGCTCAGTTATCAGCAGCAGAAGATCAATCCCAATAAGCTCTCTCCCGATGTGGCCGATAAGATACGCGATATTGTCAGTACTCTTACCCAGATAGTCACCAGCAGAACCAATCTCGAAAAGCTGATCCTTGAATTGAATCTCTATCCGGAAGCCCGGCAAAATCTGCCGATGGAGGATATTGTCGATTCCATGCGACGAGCGATAAAAATCGAACCTTCCACCCAGGGAGATATTTTCAGGATTGCCTTCAATCACAGCAATCCCGAATTTGTAACAAAGGTAGCAAATTCCCTTGCTGCAAAATTCATTGAAGAAAACTTGAAATATCGAGAAGAAAGAGCGACTGAAACCTCTGCGTATACCAACGATGAATTGTTGATGGCCAAGGATGTCATGGATCGTAAGGAAAACACGATGCGTGACTATAAGCTTCAGCATTACAATGAGATGCCCGATCAGCAGGACTCCAATGTTTCCAGATTGATTTCCGTACAGGGGCAATATCAGAGCAATCAGGAATCCATTCAAGAACTCGAGAGGACCTGCGTTCTCATTCAGGATCAGATCAATAACCGAAAGCAGTTGATTGAAAAGGAAAAAAAGGAAAAAAGCCTGACACTCAACCAGGTGACAAGCAATGATTCGGAGGAATCGGTAAGCAATGAGACCCAGCTGGAAAGGATGAAGATCATGCTGGAACAACTGCTCTCTCGCTATACCGAGAAGCATCCGGATGTGCGAAGAACTCGTGCGGTCATCGCCAGGCTGGAAAAGGAAATCGGCCGGAACGGTTCAAAGTCGAAGAGACGAAAGGGGAGTGGGGTTGGGATCGACAGCGATGTGGACACTGTTGTTCTACAGCTCGAAACGCAATACAAAAATGTCCTGCTCAATATCGAGAGCCTCAAAGCCGAAAAAGAACTACTCAAACAATCTGTGACCCAATATGAGCAATGGGTGTCGGCGGCCCCGGTGCGGGAAGCGGAGTGGTCTGCTCTCACCAGGGAATATGGCCAGCTGAAAAAACACTACGACGAACTCGTGGCGCAGAATCTGGAGGCGAAATCGATGCTCAATCTGGAAAGGAGGCAAAAAGGCAGCCAGTTCAAGATTGAGGATCCGGCCCGGTATCCGGAAAAGCCCATCAAGCCAGACTTTGCCGTGATAATGAGTGTAGCGGCCATGGCCGGCCTGGGTTTGGGGGTGGTACTGACGCTGGCGATTGATTTTTTCGATGGCTCCTTCAGGGATCCCGAAATGCTGGAAGCTGCTTTGGGCCTACCGCTCATTGCGACCATTCCCCGTATCGAGACAGCTGTCGAACGGCGACAGCGAAAGTGGCGAAAATTTCTCACTCTGATCTTCTTCTTCCTGGGATTGCTTGCAGTCGCAGCCTTGTTTGGTTTTATCTGGTCGAAGGGGTATATCGTCATTTAGTACCTTGGGAATTTGTTTCTTGTTTTTTAAGAAAGAATTTCGTCAAGGTACTTACCTCCGCAAGGGGGTGAAACCGGGGTTTCCTGCCATGTATCAAAAACACTTCGGACTGCTGCGCAAACCGTTTGACCTTTCTCCGGATGTCAACGCCTTTTTTCCGAGTAAAATGCATAAACAGGTTTTGGCAGGACTGAGGCAGGACGTGGCGGACGATATCTCTTTGCTGCTGCTGACCGGTGGAGAGGGATCCGGAAAAACCGCTCTTCTCAATGTCCTGACCGCATCTCTTGAAATTCCGGGACAACTTTGCGTAATACCAGATTCTGCATTGGAGAATACCGATTTCTTTGCGTACTTGGGCGCGCAGTTCGGCTTACTGTTTAACGGCAATAAAGCAAAGTTTCTCGTCCTCTTTGCCAATTTACTGGAGGAATGCAGGGAAGACGGCAGGAAGATTCTGCTGATCATCGATGAAGCCCACATTTTATCGATCGGCCTGCTGGAAGAGTTGCGATTGCTCGCAAACTTGGCGACGGAGGTGAAGAGTGTTCTCACCATCTTCCTGGTTGGGCAGCCGGAGCTTCTCGGCCGACTCACCCAGGAACAACTTTTTTTGCTGAATCAGCGGATTGCCGTTCGTTACCATCTCGGCAATTTAACCAGGGAAGAATGCCGGCAATATATTCTGTTCCGATTGAACCAGGCTGGTGCCGGGAGTGACGAAGTATTTTCGAGGAATGCGGAGGAGTTGATATACGAGGCGACAGGAGGCAACCCCCGACAGATCAATCTGCTCTGTGATAACGCTTTGCTTGCCGCATACTTACAGGGTGTTCCGGGTATCGATGAGGAATTGGTACGGGAATGTATCGATCGGATGCATATCCGGGGCGACGACAGCTTCCTTTTCTTGCCGCCTGACACTACGATAATGCGAAGAGGGCTGGTATGGACGGTACTGGCAGTTCTTCTTTTAGAAGGAGCCGGAATGGCCTTTGCCTATCAAAAAGGCTGGCTGGTGCCTGTTTGCCAATACCTGATGAGATCGATAAAACTCGGTTGAGGGAAATAATGGAAAAAATAACCAAAGAATTGGATAAGCCTGATTCTCCCGGCGCTTCACCGGTGGCTCCGATGGTGCCGCCTGCGAAAGATCCGGCCGAAAAGAGCGGCGGCTTGCGACAGGACGGAATCAAAAATGATGCCCGACAAGCGCGGAAATTGCCGGCAAGATCTCCCGGGCGTTCTCCGGCATGGGATGAAAGACTCGTCCTCGGGGCGAATTTTTCCAATCAGGTCTCCGAATCCTTTCGGGTCCTCCGTTCCAGAATACTGCATCCTCACGATGGCAGACCGATGTGCAGGACCGTCATGGTTACATCTGTGCTGCCTCAGGAAGGAAAAAGTTTTGTTTCGGCCAATCTGGCCATAGCCTTGGCGCAAGGGGTCGATCACCATTCCCTGCTGGTCGAGTGCGATCTCCGGCTGCCTTCCGTCTCCCGTCTTTTCGGGATTTCCCATGAGCAGGGTCTCGCCGATTATTTGCTGAACAGAAGTGAAATTCCCTCCCTCATCCGCCAGACGTCCCTGGAAAAATTGACCATTTTGCCAAGCGGCCTGCCGCCGCCCAATCCGGCGGAACTTCTCGGCTCGATGCGAATGCAGAGCCTGGTGACAGAGCTTTCGGCGCGTTACTCGGATCGGATTGTCGTCTTTGACACACCGCCCTACCAGGTTGTTTCCGAGTCGGCTGTGTTGGCCAAGCTCATCGACGGTGTGGTGCTGGTGGTGCGGCATGGCGTCTCGGGAAAACTTTCGATCCAGAAGACGGTCGAGGAAATCGGCAGGGAAAAGATTATCGGCCTGATCTTCAATGGGCATGAAAGCAACATAATCTCGTCGAGATTGCTCTACCGCGACGAAACTTTTTACGGTGACTATTACCGGCCGAAAGGCAGCAGGGTCGGCTGATGACTGTGGAGACGTCGAAGGGGCGTCATCGCCCCTGACGCTTCTTGCCTTTCAGCACCTGAGAAATTCCTTTCTTGTTTTCGTGAAGGTACTTGGGCCCCCTCGTGGAGCGTTGGTTTCGATTCTGTCGATGGAAACGATCTTCCAGGATCTGGCGTTCCGCGCGCCTCTCCGCTTGATTTCTGGCGACATGCAGCGGCTTTTTGGTATCGGGCCGCAGGCCGGTTACGAACATTGCCGTTGAAAGTGTGCCGGGAGTAGGGGTGAAATCCTGGAATTTCCTCACCTGAAGCCCAAGATTCTGCAAATCACAGGCGAGTTTTTCGACTCGTGCCACGCTTGAGCCGGGATGCGAGGTAATGATGTAGGGGGTGAGTTCGATCCTTTTTCCCAGCCGGTCTCCTATCTCTTTGCATTTACTGACAAATCTCCGCAACAGTTCGTGCGGTTCCTTATGCATGAGACAGAGTAGTTCATCATCCGTATGCTCCGGGGCGATCTTCAATGACCCAGGAAGGTGGGAACGGAGAATCTTTTCAAGCAGTTGGGGTGTTTGCAGCAGGATCTCCATCCGTAGCCCGGAGGAAATGAAAAGATGCCGGATCCCCGGTATGCCTGAAATCTCGTCCAGAAGGTTAATAAACGCTTGCTCGTCGATCCGGAGATTGGGGCAGATTTTCGGGTAGAGGCAATCGTGTTTGTTGCACGAGCCGATAGTGCAGGAGGTGCCGAAGAGGTTGGCGGTCGGGCCGCCAAGGTCGGAAATGGTGCCTCCGAAATCCTCCATCCCCGCCACGCGCTCGCACTCCCGGCGGATCGAGCCCCTGCTGCGGGAGGTGATCGACGGCCCCTGATGCCTGGTGATGGCACAGAAGGAACAGTTGCCGGAACAGCCGCGAACAATGGTGATGGAGTCCCTGATCATCAGATAGGCGGGAATTTCGGGGCCTAAGGGATAAGGACGCCTGGTGAACGGCAGACCGTATACCGCATCGAGTTCCGCTGCACTCAGTGGCTGCGGCGCCGGGTGCTGCACCACCCAGTGGGTTTGCTGCCGTTGCAGGACGATTCGTGCTGAGCGGCTGCGGCCGTGTTGATCGAGGGCCAGCTCGGCATCGAGAAAGAGTGGAGGCTTTTGCTTGATTTCATCCCAGCCGGGCAGTACCAGAAAACTCCGGGAACTGCCGAGTTCCGTGTCAGGAAAAATGTCCCGCAGCTCGCTGTCGGTCAGCCGCTGGCAGGTGCCGGGGATTCCGAGAAGTGGTTGCTTTTTGGCGCATCTCTCGGCTATTTCCACCACCGCTTTTTCACCCATGCCATAGACGAGGAGGTCCGCCTTGGCATCGGTCAAAAAGGAGCAGCGAAGTTTGTCCTGGCGATAGTCATAGTGTACAAACCGCCGCAGGGATGACTCTATTCCGCCGAGGACGATAGGGACCTGGGGAAATGCCGCGCGGGCGAGACTTGTATAGACGAGGCTCGCCCGATCCGGGCGTCTCCGCTCTGTCCGGATCTGAATATTTCCCCGCCACGGCTTGCCGCCCGGAGAATAGGCGTCGGTATCGCGGACATGGCCGTTGCTGCTGTAATTGGCGACTATCGAATCGAGATTGCCGGCGGTAATGCCGCAGAACAGTCTGGGCGGAGGGAACAGCTGGAAATCATGGGGCGAATCGAAACGGGGCTGGGGAAGGATGGCAACACGGTAACCATGGCTTTCGAGCAGACGGCCGATGAGCGCGATGCCGAAGGATGGATGATCGACGTAATAGTCACCGGTGACCAGCAGGATATCGAGGTGATTCCAGCCCCTTTGCCGGCACTCCTCCCAGCTGACCGGCAGGGGTGTTTCAGAGCCGCCGTCATGGGCAGCACAATTTTCTACTTCTTGGGACATTATATCAAGAGGGCGAAGGTCATGATGACTACTGCGAACATACTTGGCATAGTAACGGGATCCTCCGGCAGGATCAATCAGGAAATTGCGTCTTCCGCCAGTGCAAAATAAATGCAAGAAGAGGTTGCATTTTGTGCCCTGGCATGTAAATACATCTGCATAACTGTTATAAGGTGCAACTTGAAGTGTCGACAGGAGATTTCATAAATGATGCCGATGAATGCGATGAATGAATGTGTCCGGATTCTGCTGGCGGACGATCATGTCCTTATCCGCCACGGAATAAAAAATATCATGAAGAAGGATCTCAGGCTCAATGTCATAGGAGAGGCTAACAACGGAAAAGAACTCCTGAGCTTTCTGGAAAGTTCCGAGGTGGATCTGATAATTCTCGACATCTCGATGCCCGGTATCGGCGGCATGGAGGTCATCGGGGTTGTGAAAAATAAATATCCCTGGATAAAAATACTGATTTTAACCATGCATAAAAACAAACAGTATTTTTATAATGCCATGTCGGCAGGTGCCGACGGTTACCTCATGAAGGACGACTCCGACGAAGAACTCCTGGTGGCGATTGAAAAGGTGGCGGCAGGCAAAAGTTACATTTCTCCTTTTATGGTGGAAGATTTCGCCGATGATGTCGTCAATATGTATCGCAACGACAAGAAGAGCCCTTTTCAGGAGTTGACCCGGCGGGAAAAGGAGATCCTGCAATTGGTGGTGAAAGGTTTTACCAGCAAGAAGATGGCGGAGCATCTGCATCTGAGCCAGCGCACCATTGACCACCACCGGTCCAATCTGCTGCGCAAATTCAATCGAAAGAACAGCGTCGATCTGGTCAACTATGCCGTCCGCAATGGTTTCATCACTTCCGAATAACAAGAAAAAATTCGAAACGGAAAGACCGCCATGCTGAGGGTAGCCGCCGCCGTCATCGCCCGGGATGGCCTGATCATGGCTGCGAGAAAAAGGGCGGGACTGCATCTGGCCGGATACTGGGAATTTCCCGGAGGAAAAATCGAGCCGGGTGAAACGCCCGAGGAATGTCTCCGCCGGGAACTGTGGGAAGAGTTCGGGGTGCGGTGCGAGATCGGCACCTTCCTGGGCGAATCGACGTATTCCTATGGGCATAATGTTGTCAATCTCCTTGGTTACTTCGCTATCCATCGGGAGGGGGTGTTCCGGCTCACGGACCATGACGCGATCCGCTGGCTGCCCCCGCCTGCGCTCACCGGCCTCCGGTGGGCCCCCGCCGATATCCCGCTGGTCGACAAGCTGCAGGAAAATCTTCGTTGCCGATAACGGCCAGCATCCTTACAACTGTTCCTGCCAATGTTCAATCCTTTGATTTAGTAATAAAAAACTATTCATCGTCATCCTTGTCTAGGTAAATATACCTAATGAAAAACTGGTATTTCCGACAATTGTTTTTTCCGCTGAAGAGGCTAGTAATACAAGTACAATTTGTTTCTTACCAACCCCTGCGGAGAAAGGATCGGAGAATCATGAATAAAGGCGAACTCGTGGCAACAATAGCGGATCAGATCGGCACTACCAAGGTTCAGGCGGAACTGATCCTGAATAGGGTATTAAGCAATATGGCGGATGCAATGGAAAAGGGCGAGAGGGTGACTATTGCCGGTTTCGGTTCCTTCAAGGTGGTGGGAAGGGCGGAGCAGAAGGGCAGGAATCCCCAGACCGGTCAGAGTATCCTCATTCCGGCCCACAATGTAGTAAAATTCAGACCGGGAAAGCACCTCAGTTACCGGATGCAGTGACCGACATCTTCAAGGTTCACTTCCCTCCCATCCTGAATTTCCAGATGACCAAGCCGCCTATCACCATGGCGCCACTCAGCACTTGGCCCATGGTGAGAAAACCCAGCAGATAGCCTATCTGCTGGTCCGGCTCGCGAAACCCTTCGACAATTATCCGGATACAGCCATATCCCGACAAGAACAGGGCGAAGATGCTGCCGTGGGGCCAGAGCCGGTTATTCTGCCACGGTTTGCGGCGAAGGGTCCAGAGTACCGTAAAGAGGAGCAGGCCTTCCAGCAGGGACTCGTAGAGTTGCGACGGATGGCGAGGCAGAGGTCCTCCGCCCGGAAAAACCATGGCCCAGGGCACATCGGTCACCCGTCCATACAATTCGCCGTTGATGAAGTTGCCGATTCGGCCTAGCCCTAAGCCGATAGGTATGGTCGCCGTGTAGATATCGGCCGTCTTCCAGAAGTCGAGGGCTTTTATGCGGCAATAGAGCCAGCCTCCCAGCAGGGCGGCGATGCACCCACCATGGAAAGACATGCCGCCGCTCCAGGTGGCGAGAATTTCCAGGGGATGGGCGAGGTAATAGGAAAGGTTGTAAAACAGCACGTAACCAAGCCTGCCGCCGACGATCACGGCCAGGATCAGGACCATGTTGAGGTTCTCGAAATGGTCGTTCAGCCGGTGATAGGAGAATTCACGGATCTGGCGGCGAACAAGGTAGTAACTGGCCAGAAAGCCGAGGACATACATCAGGCCGTACCAGCGCACCGCCAGCGGGCCGATCTGGAAGATCACCGGGTCAATTTCCGGAAAGACGAAAGCAGCCATAGTGTCTGAAACGATGGTTACAGCTGCTTTTGCAGCTTTTTCAGATGAACCTGCAGCACCGAAATAGCCGCAGGGGTAATCCCCGAAATTCTCGATGCCTGGCCGAGCGACACCGGCTGGATCCTGGTCAACTTTTCGACGACTTCATTGGAGAGGCCGGACAGCGACCGGTAATCGATGTTTTTCGGGAGCAGCGCCGATTCCATTTTCTTGAAGCGGGCCACCTGCTCGTCCTGCCGGTCGATATACCCTTTGAACTTCACCTGCAGCTCTATTTCTTCCTTCACATGGCTGTCACAGAGTACCGCCACGGCAGCAGGACTCAGTTCGTCCTGCGGTAGCGACCGGAAGGAATCGATCGACAGCTCCGGCCGCCGCAGCAAGTCGGCAAGCGAGCACTTTTGCTTTACCGGCGTGCTGTTGAGGGCAAGCAGGGCGTCGTTAACGGCGGGCAGCGGCTTGACGGTAATGGTTTCCAGCGCCTCGATTCCCTGCCGGATGGCCTGCTGCTTTTCCGTAAAGCGCGCGTAGGCCGCCTCCTGTACCAAGCCGATTGCGTGGCCGGTCTTGGTCAGCCGGGCGTCTGCATTGTCTTCGCGGAGGAGCAGCCGGTATTCCGCCCGGGAGGTGAACAATCGATACGGTTCCTTGGTGCCGCAGGTGACGAGGTCGTCGATGAGCACCCCGATGTAGGCCTGCGAGCGGTCGAGGATGATCGGTTCCTGTTTGCGGCAGGAGCGCACGGCGTTGATCCCGGCAATGAGGCCCTGGGCGGCGGCCTCTTCGTAGCCCGAGGTGCCGTTGATCTGGCCGGCCAGGAAAAGCCCCTGAATTTTTTTTGTTTCAAGTGAGGGGTGCAGGCCGAGGGGATCGATATAGTCGTACTCGATGGCATAGCCCGGCCGGATGATCTGGGCCTTTTCCAGCCCTTTGATGGAATGGATCATGGCTGTCTGGACGGCCAGCGGCAGGCTGGTCGGCAACCCGTTCGGGTAGACTTCGACCGTATCGAGACCCTCGGGTTCGAGGAAAATCTGGTGCCGATCCTTCTCGGGAAACCGCATGATCTTGTCTTCGATGGAGGGGCAGTAGCGGGCGCCGATGCCTTTGATGATGCCGGCATACATCGGCGACTGGCCGATACCCCCGCGGATAACCTCATGGGTGCGGTCGTTGGTGTAGGTGATATGGCACGGCAGTTGCGGCAGGGTATACTCTCCCTTGGAGGAGTAAGAGAAATGCGCCGGCGGATAATCGCTGTGCTGAATTTCCAGCTCCGAATAATCGATGGAATGGGAGGCGAGCCGGGGTACCGTGCCGGTCTTCATTCTTCCTACGGCAAAACCGTGTTCCTTGAACCAGGCGGAAAGCCTGATGGCGGGGGAATCGCCGAGGCGGCCGGCCGGGAAGTTTTTCATACCGATGTGGACCAGGCCGTTCAAGAAGGTGCCGGTGGCGATAACCACCGCTTT
>Ga0209317_1000391_pt1 | contig 54267 bp, 46 predicted proteins | sample RifGroB2_FD_183994 | JGI IMG/M metagenome (GOLD analysis project Ga0209317, IMG submission 183994) | Soil microbial communities from Rifle, Colorado, USA - Groundwater B2 (SPAdes) (version 2) | ecosystem: Environmental > Terrestrial > Soil > Unclassified | place: Rifle, Colorado | collected... | reverse complement strand
AAGGTGTTTTTGCCGCTTCTGCTGGCGATAGTCCTGCTTACCGCCTATATCTACGCCCTCTGGATACCCCGGGTGCTCGCGGATGCGGAAAGCGCCTATCGGAATTCGGTAGGAAGGCACCTCGAGAGCGTTGCGGAAGGGGTGGTCCCCTTGTTGCTGGGCAACCAGCTGGACGCGGTTCACGGCAACCTCGACGCCCTGCTTGAGAAAAACGCCGACTGGGTGGGCATCCGGCTGTTCGATTCGAAGGGGCGATTGCTTTACCCCCTTGCGGCCTCAGGACCTGCTAGCGGCAAGGGCCGGCCCGGCGTCGGGACCGTGACGCAGGAGGTGCGTTATCTGTCTGAGAAACTCGCCGCCCTGGAGTTGCAGGTCGATTTCACCCCCCGGCTGAACGAAATAAGAGAACGATCCAAGGCCCTTGTCTACACGTTACTTGCCGTGTTGCTCCTGATCCTGTTCGCCAATGGGCTCATCCTCGATTTCATGGTGAGCAAGCCGATCAGGCTTCTCGCCGATGCGTCCCAGCGGCTTGCCACCGGGGACTTCAACATGTCTCTTCCCAAGCCTGGCAATGACGAGGTGGGCATACTGGTAAACAGCTTTGCCGGGATGCGCGACGCCGTACGGACCCATACCCGAAGGCTGTCCGAGGCCAACGAGCAGCTGCTCAGGGAGATAACCGAGCGCAAGCAGGCGGAGGATGCCTTGCGGCGGGCGCAGGAAGATCTTGTCAGGCAGGAAAAACTATCCATCTTGGGCCAGCTTTCTGGGAGCGTGGGGCACGAGCTGCGCAACCCCCTGGGGGTCATGAGCAATGCGGTCTATTTCCTGAAGGCCGTTCATGCCGATGCGGACGAAACCACGAAGGAGTACCTGGGAATCATCGGGACGGAGATCGCCCGCTCCCAGCTGATCATCACCGATCTTCTGGATTTCGCCCGCACCACCCCGCCGCGAAGGGTGGCGGCCACGGCAGGCGAGCTTGTGCGGCAAAGCCTGGAGAGGTGCAGCATCCCGGAGAACGTAACGGTAGAGGTCGCGGTCGAGGTCCCGGATGAGCTGTCAATGCTGTACGTCGACCCGCTCCAGATGGGGCAGGTCCTCACCAACTTCATCACCAACGGAGTGCAGGCGATGCCGAACGGCGGTTCCCTGCGCCTCGCCACTCGCCTCGTTTCCGGTAACGGGCCTGGAAACGGAAAGCGGGCGGCGGAAAGGGGCATGGTTCCTGACTCCCCGGCCCCGGTTCCGGAAAAGAAAGATTTCATCGAAATCTCCGTCACCGACACGGGCGATGGCATCTCCCCGGAGAACAGGAAGAAACTCTTCCAGCCCCTCTTCACCACGAAAGCAAGGGGGATAGGGCTTGGGCTCGTGGTATGCAAGAACCTGGTGGAGGCTAACGGCGGGCGGATCGAGGTGGAAAGCGATCCCGGGAAGGGGACGACGTTCGCGGTGCTGCTCCCTGTGGGAGAAGGGGGATGCTGAACGGCGGCCGGCGGATCGGTGAGGCCATTGGGCCCGATGGAACAGCAGGAAGAATTCGCGGGGCACACGGCGATCCCCCCTGCCGATCGGCTGTGCAACGGCGCCGATGGTGAGCAGTCTGGCGGTTAGGGGAGGAAGGTAAATCATGGCGAACGAGCAACCAGAAGCAGCCGAGATCCGGACCCTCCACTCGCGGATAGCCGCCCTGGAGCAGCTTGTCGAGGTATACGAGGACAGGGTCGTCGAACAGGCGGACAAGCTGTGCGGGGAAATCGCCAAGCACAGGCTGGATGAAGAGGCGTTGCGGAAGAGCGAGGCCTGCTTTCGCGGACTCCTGGAGTCGGCCCCCGACGCGATGGTGATCGTCGACACCGAAAACGAGATACTCATGGTCAACGAACAGCTGGAGATAATGTTCGGCTATGACCGCGATGAGATCCTGGGCGAAAAGGTCGAGATACTGATTCCCTCGCGCTTTTCCCTGCACAGGGAACAGAGCAGGGAATACGTGAAGTGCCCGAGAAGGAGGTTCCTGGGGCACGAGGTGGAACTCTACGCGCTCAGGAGGGATGGGAGTGAATTCCCCGTGGAGGTCCGCCTGAGTCCTCTGGAGACGGCCGGGGGAATGATAGTTTCGGCGGTGGTTCGCGATATCACCGAAAGGAAACGGGCTGAAGAGGATATCCAGCGCCTGAACGAAGCGCTGGAGGCAAGGATCGAACAAAGGACGAGGGAGCTGTCCGATGCCCAGGAAGAACTGCTGCGCAGGGAAAAACTGAACATGCTGGGTATAGTCGCCGCGAACGTCGGCAACGAGCTCAGGAACCCCCTGGGGGTGATGAACAACGCCGTCTACTACCTGAGCACCCTGCTCGCCGATGCCGACGAATCGGTCAGGGAGTACCTGGAGATAATCGGCAAGGAGATCGAGGGCTCGCGGCGGGTCCTGTCCGATTTCGTCGATTTCTTCGCCGCCGCCCCCCCAAGGGCGAAGGATGTCCCGGTCGATGAGCTGATAAGCCAGGGCCTGGCGCTATGCGATGTGCCGGGAAACGTGACGGTCAGGGTCGAGTTCCCGGAGGCGCTCCCGGTGGCCAAGGTAGATCCGTCCCAGATGAGGCAGGTCTTTCGCAACCTCATCGCCAATGCGGCGCAGGCGATGCCGGAGGGGGGGGAGCTGCGGATCGGCGCGCGCCATGCTCCAGGCTCTGAAGTGCAAAACATCGAACCTGGCACCTTGAACCTCGTGGAAATCAGCGTCGCCGACGGCGGCGCTGGGATCCCCCCGGAGAACATGGAAAAGGTCTTTCAGCCGCTCTTCAGCACCAAGGCGCGGGGGATCGGGCTTGGGCTGTCGATCTGCAAGAGCTTCACCGAGGCGAACGGCGGGCGGATCGAGGTGGAGAGCAAGGTGGGGAAGGGGACGACCTTCACGGTGGCGCTGCCGGGGGGAAGGAGCGAGCCATGAGAGGAAACCGCCCTGAAGATGAGGCCCGCTCCGGCCCCGGGGAAGAAAAAACCGTTACGCAAAGGACGCCGGGTTCCGCGAAGGGCGCCAGGAAAGCAAGGAGGGGGAGCGGCTTCAAGCCGTTCCCCCTCTCTTTACTTACAAATCATGCTGATTTTTCTAGGCGGACCATTGTCCGTGCAGAGAACAGTACTCGCGTACCTTTACCTCCTCCGCGCTGACCGCGAAGGTCGCCTCCGCTGGCTGGCCCGGCTGCAGCATGGCCCGGTAAACCCTGCCGTCCGCTATCAGCTCGATCCACTCGATGAAGTGGGCGCTCTCCATCGGGTGCGGCACGCTGCCGACTTTCACCGTGATGGTTCCCTCGCCCCTCTCTATGACCGGTACGTGCTTTTCCTTGGAAGCGTCCACGGTGTTTTCCGTCTGCAAGGTCATGGCGCTGCCGCAGCAGACCAACTCACCCGGACCCGCGTGTAATACCTCGACGATGTTGCCGCAACTTTCACACTTGTAGATTTCCAATGCCTGTGCCATGTTTCATTTCCCTCCTTGTAATTGAATAACCTGCTTCACTTCAACCAACCTGCCAGATTTGCAGCCAGCAACTTGCTGTTCTCGTCCAGAAACTTGTTCTGGAAGATCGCGTCGTCACCGAAGATGATAAAGCCGCCGTCACCCATTTCACCTGCGACGACTACGCCAAAAGCTGCCGTCTCCTCTTTCCTTTGGACGCCGTCACGATCCAGATCGATCCAGGCCTGCGGACCGGTTGCCGCGATGATGCGGCTGCCGGCGTTTCCGTTGAGAACCCCCCATGCGCCATGCAGGCTGAATTCCCGCACCCCCTGCATAACGGGATGATCGCTTATCCGGTCCACCCGGAACCTGATCGGGTCGTTCTCGATGATGTTTTGCCGCTCCCTGATCACACCGTTGGTGTAGCTTACCTGCAGGCGGTCCAAAAGGTGTGACAGCGGAGGGGCTATGTGCAGCATGACGGCCAGTTTGCCCCCTTTTTGCATGAATCGCACTACCGCTTCAATCTCATTGGGATGCAACGCGGCGAAGGCACCGCTTATCACCAGGGCGCCGGCACCTGCCAGGCTGGCATCGCTAAAGGGGTGCTGTATCGTTTCAATCTCGATATCTGAAGCCTGCAAGATCTTCGCAAATCCGGACAGTGCCAGCGGGCCTTTTTCCCCAATGAGAAAAGCCTCGCCATGGCCGGTGTCGAAAAGGACCTTCCGGGCAGCCTCACCCTCTGAGGCAAAGGTTAAGCAGAGCAGTACCATTATACTCATTAATTTCGCAATGCGAGCCATTTAAACCTCCATATTCATTAAATTTCAAACAGGACCATAACGATCCTGTTGGTCCTTATAGCAGCTATGCCGGGACCATGCAACAGTTTTATTCGATTTTTCCCGTAAACGGGACGGCCGCCTTGACAGGGAGGCGCGCGCCGATGTATTACATGGTACTGATCGCACCAATTAAAATTGCCGGGAGATGAAGATGATCGCACATATCGTTTTGTTTAAATTGAAGGAGCGCACTCCTGAGGGGATCGAGAAAGCGAAGGAAATCCTGCTGAGCATGGAGGGGAAGGTTGAGCAATTGCGCCACCTGGAGGTGGGAATCGATCTGATCCACTCGGAGAGATCCTCCGATATATCTCTGTTCACCAAGTTCGATTCCTTGGAGGAGCTGCAGGCCTACCAGGTGCACCCCTATCACGCAAATGAGGTGGCTGCCTACATGAAGAGCGTCAGCTCCGCCGTGACGACCGCCGATTACCAGTGCTGAAAAGCGGTACAGCAGGACAAAATTGCCACAAGGAGGAGTACCAGATGGAGCAGTGTGCATGTGGAACCGGTATTGCCTATGCTGATTGCTGCCGGCCCATCATCAAGGGCGAGCGTCCTGCGGAGACGGCAGAGGCCCTGATGCGTTCGCGCTATGCGGCGTACGTTAATGTGGAAACCGATTATATATTCGAGACCACGCATCCCAAGCACCGCGAGGGGTATGACGTAGCGGGAACCAGGGAGTGGGCTGAGAACGCGGATTGGCTGGGGTTGGAGATCGTCTCCGTGAAGGACGGCGGCAGCGCCGACACCACCGGAGAGGTCGAGTTTATCGCCCGTTTCAGCGAGAAGGGTGAGTTGAAAGTGCATCACGAGCTTGCCCTGTTCAAGAAGGAGAAGTCCGGCTGGTTCTTCACCGACGGCAAGGCCGTAACGCAAAAGCCTATAGTCAGGACCTCCCCGAAGATCGGGCGCAATGATCCCTGCAGCTGCGGCAGTGGTCAGAAGTTCAAGAAATGCTGCGGTAAATAAGGAAGCCGGCATGTTTCCTTGATCTGGTTCGAAAAAGAAGGGGCGAATTTATCCGCCCCTTCTTTTTTGATGGGCTCTGTTTTGAGGCGGGATGTGGGCGGCGTGAAGGTGGACGCTGCCCGGGGGGGGGCGGGGTTGGCCCGGGGGAATACGCCTTGCTCAGCTAGCCGTTATGTGCTAATAAATCGGAGATAAAAATCAAGGAGGGTCGCATGCCCGTCGCCGATAAGATAGCCGGATTTATAGCGAAATCATCGTGGATCAGGAAGATGTTCGAGGAGGGGGAGAAGCTTCGCACCCAGTTCGGCGCCGATAAGGTTTACGACTTCACCTTGGGAAACCCGGACGTGGAGCCACCCGAGGCTTTCAACCGCGAGTTTTTAAAGCTGGCCCAGACCCCTGTCCCGGGCATGCACCGCTACATGAACAACGCCGGCTACCTGGAGACCAGAAACGCCGTGGCGCGCACGCTCTCCTTGGCCTCCGACTTGCCGGTGCAGGGCGGGCAGGTGGTCATGACCTGCGGCGCCGGCGGCGCGCTGAACGTGGTGCTGAAGACCATATTGAACCCGGGAGACGAGGTGATAATACTCACCCCCTTCTTCGTGGAATACCGCTTCTACATCGACAACCACGGCGGGGTGCCGGTCGAGGTCTGGACCGACCGCGACACCTTCCAGCTCGACCTTCCCGCCATCGCCCGGGCCGTAACCGGGAAGACCCGCGCCATCATCATCTGTTCCCCGAACAACCCGACCGGCGTCATCTATCCGGCCGAGAGCCTCGCCGGACTGGGAGAGCTGGTGGCCGCCAAGGAAAAGGAATTGGGCCGGCAAATCTGCGTCATCTCGGACGAGCCGTATGCCAGGATCGCCTACGCTGGCAAGAGCGTACCCAACATCTTTCGCTACGTCGCCAATTCCGTCATCGTCACCTCCCACAGCAAGGACCTGGCGCTCCCCGGCGAGCGGATCGGTTACCTGGCGGCGAGTCCAAGGATGAAGGACGTCGAGCAGTTCATGGAGGGGGCAGTGTTCTCCAACCGGGTGCTCGGTTTCGTGAACGCGCCGGCGCTGATGCAGCGCCTGGTAGCGGGGTTGCAGCACGTCTCGGTCGACGTGAACGCCTACCAGCAAAAGCGCGACATCCTCTACGATGCGCTCACCGGGATGGGGTTCAAGATGGTGCAACCTGACGGCGCCTTTTACCTCTTCCCGAAATCGCCGCTTGCCGACGACATCGAGTTCGTCAGGATCGCCCAGCAGCACCGCATCCTGCTCGTTCCAGGCGCCGGCTTCGGCGCGCCCGGTTTCTTCCGGATCGCCTACTGCGTCGACCGGGGGATGATCGAGCGCTCCCTCGGCGCCTGGCGGGATCTGGCCCGGGAGGTCGGGCTGACCGGCTGACGGCCGGCTCGACGCTACGTTGAAACAGGCAATAGGGAGCACCATGACTGAGACGATACTGATAGTGGACGACGAAGAGGGTATCCGGTCGTCTTTGGCCGGAATCCTGGAGGACGAGGGATACCGGACCGTCTGCGCCGCGGACGGCATCGAGGCGCTCGCCCTCTGCATGCGGGATCTCCCGGGGCTCGTGCTCCTGGATATCTGGATGCCGCGCATGGACGGCATCGAGACGCTGCAGCGGTTGAAGGAGCATTTCCCCGCCCTGAACGTCATCATGATGAGCGGCCACGGCACCATCGAGACCGCCGTCAAGTCGACCAAGCTCGGAGCCTACGACTTCATCGAAAAGCCGCTCTCGCTGGAGAAGGTGGTGGTCACGGTGGAAAACGCGCTCGCCATGACCCGTCTCAAGGAGGAGAACGCGTCGCTGCGCGGCCTCGTGCTGCAAAGCCACGAGATGATCGGGACCTCCATGTCGATGCTGCATTTAAGCGAGCAGATCAGGATGGTGGCGCCCACCAACGCCTCGGTGCTCATCACCGGCGAGAACGGGACCGGCAAGGAACTGGTGGCGCGCTCGGTTCACTTCCACAGCCAGCGCCGCGACAAGCCGTTCATCGAGATCAACTGCGCCGCCATTCCGGAGGAGTTGATCGAAAGCGAGCTGTTCGGCCACGAGCGGGGTGCCTTCACCGGTGCCGTGGCTCAGAAAAAGGGGAAGTTCGACCTGGCCGACGGCGGCACCCTGTTCCTGGACGAGATCGGCGACATGTCGCTTAAGACCCAGGCCAAGGTGCTGAGGATCTTGCAGGAGAAAAAGTTCGAGCGGGTGGGTGGCACCCGGACCCTGGAGGTGGACGTGCGGATCGTGGCCGCCACCAACAAACTTCTGGAGGAGGAAATCAAGAACGGCAGCTTCCGGGAGGACCTGTTCTATCGGCTGAACGTGGTTCCCTTCAAGGTCCCCCCTCTGCGGGAGCGCCGCGAGGACGTGCCGATTCTGACCGGTTATTTCCTGGATGCCTTTTGCCGGCGCGAGGGGAGGGAGTTGAAACTGATCGTCCCGGAGGCGATGGAAGCTCTCAAGCGCTACGACTGGCCGGGGAACGTGAGGGAGCTGAAGAACATCGTGGAGCGACTGGTAATCATGACCCCCGGGGGGACCGTCACCCTGAACCATCTCCCGGACTATTTCGGCATCGAGAGCAGCGACAGGGAGACCGGGGGGGGGAAGCTGGACGGCGTCCTGGAACTCTCAAGTCTGCGCGAAGCGAGGGAGGAGTTCGAGAGAGAGTTCATCATCCAAAAGCTCGAAGAAAACGACTGGAACGTATCAAGGACGGCCGAGGCGATTGAACTGGAGCGGAGCAACCTGCACAGGAAGATCAAGAGCTACGGCATCGACATGAAAAAATAGGGAGCGGCCTCATGTTTTTCAAACTTTTTCTCCTCTTTCTCATCGTCCCGGTCATCGAGATCTACCTGCTCATCAAGGTCGGCTCCCTGATCGGCCCCCTCTACACCGTGGCGAGCCTGCTCTTCATCAGTCTTTTGGGCGCCTACCTGGTGCGCAGCCAGGGGTTCAGGATCATCACCCGGATACGCGAGGAACTTTCCCGCGGCAGGGTTCCCGCAGCCCAGATGCTGGACGGGGCGCTGGTCTTCATCGGCGGCGTCCTGCTGATGACGCCCGGGTTCTTCACCGACTTCCTGGGCCTGTTCTTCCTGATCCCCGCAACGCGCAGGCTGATCAAGATGTGGCTCGGGCTTTGGCTGCAGGCGCGGATAGCCAAGGGAGGGTTCGTGATGAGGCGTTACTAAACCAACTCATTGAAAACACCGCGTAAAAAAACTTCCAGCATCACCCGCCAACTTGCCTTCACCGTTGCACCCCCACCTTTTTCGGCTACAATCTTGAACCAGATTAAGAACAAGATTAAGATTTAGCAATTCCCGCTCTCGCTCTTAAATTCGCTCTCGCTCTCGCTCTCGCTCTTGATCTTAATCTTAATCTTAATCTTAATCTGTCTTTCAACCTCAACCGGAGGTTCCCCATGTTCCTCGTCGAGCAGCACAAAGGGGTGGGCGTAGCGGAGCAGAGCGTCGAGATGGTCGAACGCAAGGGGACCGGGCATCCGGACCAGATCTGCGACTGCGTCATGGACGCCATCTCCGTGGCGCTCTCCCAGGTCTATCTGGAACAGTTCGGCACCATTTTGCACCACAATATCGACAAGGGTCTTCTCTCTGCGGGGCGGGTGGAAAAGAGCTTTGGCGGCGGCGAGGTGATAGAGCCGATGGAGCTTACCATCGGCGACCGGGCCACCTTCAGCGTCTCCGGGAAGGAGATCCCGGTGCATGACATCGCCAAGGACGCCGCAAGAAGCTGGATTGGGAAGCATCTGCGCGGCGTGGATCCCGACCTGCATGTTAAATACCGGTTCAAGCTCGCCCCCGGTTCCCAGGAGCTGACCGATATTTTCCGGCGTCCGGGGGAGGTCAGGGGGGCCAATGACACCTCGGCCGCAGTCGGATACTACCCCCTAAGCCCAACTGAAGAGGCGGTGCTGGCCGTTGAGGGTGAGCTGAACGGCGCTCGCTTCAAGGGGCTATTCCCCGAAACAGGCGAGGACGTGAAGGTGATGGGTCTGCGCTGCCGCGACGAACTGGATCTGATTGTCGCCATGCCGCTTCTGGCGGGCAGGATCGGCTCGGAGCGGGATTACTTCGCACGCAAGGAGGTGGTCCGCGCCGAGATGATGCGCTTCAGGCCGGCCTGCACCAGGGGCTTTCGCCGGGTTTCCCTGCACCTGAACACCCTGGACCAACCCGGGCGTGGCCTGGGCGGTGTGTACCTATCGCTTCTGGGGACTTCAGCGGAGGACGCCGACTCGGGTCAGGTCGGCAGGGGAAACCGGGTGAACGGGCTGATCCCGATCGCCAGGCCGATCGGGACCGAGGCTGCTGCCGGCAAGAACCCGATGAGCCACGTGGGGAAGATCTACAACATCCTGGCACACAGGATGGCACGCGAAATCTGCAACTCAGTCGAGGGGGTGCAGGGGGCTTACGTCATGCTGCTGAGCCGGATCGGTGACCCGATAAACACGCCGCATATGGCCAACGCACAACTGCTCATGGAACCGGGGAGAAGGGCGGCGGAGGTCGCGGGCCAGGTGGAAGGAATCTTCCAGCGGGAGTTTTCCGCCATCAACGAGTTTTGTCTTTCCCTGGCCAGGGGGGAACACCCGGTAAGCTGAGGAAGGCCGGTGCAACTTCCCGGATTTCGCACGGTAATCCGCCCGTTGTAGATGTCACGGATCGTAAGGAAGAGGCTGGAAATTCTCATGGGAGCATTTTTTGACAGCCCTGCTTTTTTTTGGCAGACCTTGGGGTACACTATCTTGTCGATTCATTAAAGCACAGGGAGGTAAGGTATGAGGCTTGATGCTACGGTGCTAAGCGAGGCAAATGTAACCGAGGATTCCGTCAGAGCGACCATCGCAGAGATCACCAAGGGTATTTTTTCCACCATGATAATGCTTGATGTAGAGGATGAAGCACCTTTGGAGACGCCGGTGCTGACCTTTCACGAAACGATCACCAGCATGGTGGGGTTGGCCGGGAGCCACTCCGGGATTCTCGCCCTTCACTGCCCGAAAAATCTTGCGCTTGTTATCACATCGAGCATGCTCGGCATGGAAGTCACAGAAATAGACGCAGACGTGAACGACGCAATGGGGGAAATCGCCAACATGGTCGGCGGGGACGTCAAGCATATCTTCTCCCCCAAAGGGGCCGACATCAATTTGTCAATCCCGACAATCATCTACGGCAGCGATTACGCCTTGGAAAGCATGTCCAGCTCGGACGCGCTCGTGATCCCGTTCAAGTGCAGCGGGGAGCGCTTTTTGCTCTCCTTCAAGATCGGCAAATGATCCCCGGAGAGTTGTCGTGACTCGCCGGAAGCCGTTCAGTGAAGGCACTGCGCTTTCAGTTGCGGTGATCCTTGAGTTCCGTCAGCCTGAGGCGTCCTGCACTCCCCGTCTGCTACAAAAAGTTTGACAAACGGTGGTTTAGCGGCGAAGATGAGCGCCTGCTGAAATTTGGGTAGCAAAAGCGGTCAGGGATGGCATGCCTCCTCGTCCGCAGCGGCACCCATGAATAACCCGGGAGGGTAATTGGACACCATCTTCATCGAACTGCTCGTCATCTTCATCCTCATCCTGCTGAACGGATTTTTCTCCTGCGCCGAATTCGCCGTCATCTCCATCAGAAAGAGCAGGGTAGCCCAACTGGTAAGCCTCGGGGACGAGCGGGCCGCTCTGGTCGAGTCGCTCCAGAAGGACCCGCATCGCCTGCTGGCCATCGTGCAGATCGGCGTGACTGTGGTCGGTTCGACCGCCTCCGCAGTAGGCGGGGTCGTAGCTGTGGATTACATCCGCCCCATCCTGCAGACCTCAGGCTTCGCGGTGATCCGCAACGCCGCCGAGCCTCTGGCGCTGACCATGGTTGTCGCCGTCATTTCCTACCTCCTCCTGATCTTTGGCGAACTGGTGCCGAAGACCATCGGGCTGCAATATGCGGATCCTGTCGCCTTTCGCATCGCGAAAACCATAAACTTCCTTGCCAGGGTCGCCAGTGTCCTGGTTTCCGTTCTCAGCGTCTCAACCAAGGCTGCCCTGGCGCTGCTTGGAATCAAAGGGGAAGGAAAAACGTTCATGACCAGGGAGGAGGTGCAGCATATAGTGGCAGAGGGGCACGAGAGCGGTATCTTCAGCGAAGCCGAGCACACCTTCATCGACAACCTCTTCGACTTTACCCATACCGCTGTCCGGGAGGTCATGGTGCCTCGCACCCGGGTGGTCGCTTTCGACCTGAACCTGCCCAAGGAGGAGATCCTTAACGAGGTGTTGGACAGCATGTATTCCCGCTATCCCGTCTACCTGGGGAGCATCGAGGAAACGGTCGGTTTCATCCACGGCAAGGACCTGTTGGGCCGGATGGTACGCGAGCCCGATTTCGATATCCGCTCCATCGTGCGTCCCCCCTTCTTCGTTCCCGAGGGGAAGAAGGTAAGCGAACTGCTGAAGGAGATGCAGAAGACCCGGGTCCACATGGCGTTCGTGGTAGACGAGTACGGCAGCATCAGCGGCATTGTCACCACGGAGGATCTTCTGGAGGAACTGGTCGGGGAAATCGAGGACGAGCACGACGTAGGCGAGCCTAGCGCGATCCAGGTGCTGGCCGACGGCAGCTTTCTGGTCGATGCCCTGATCTCGATTTCCGATCTGGAGGATCTGATCGAGATGGACCTGGGCGAAGATCTTCCCTATGACACCCTGGCCGGATTGATTCTGGACCGCATAGGGCGTTTTCCGGAGCAGGGTGAGAAGCTTCAACTAGGCCAGTACACGCTCACCTGCGAGGAGGTGACCCCTACCGGGATCACCAAGGTGAAAATCGCTGAAGAAGGGGATTAAGAAGCAGATTAAGCTTGAGAGAAGAATCAGGTTGAGGGCAGTAGAATCAGGTTGAGGTTAAGGTTTAGGTTGAGCTGTTTCTAAACCTTAACCTTAACCTTAACCTTAACCTCAGTCTTAATCTTAATCTTAATCTGAGTTTTCTAGATTCTGTGCGGTTTCTTGGCGATGAAGATCGAGGTTAGGATCGATATGGTCAGGGTGCCGATGATCACCCCCAGCGACAAGAGCAGGGGGATCTCGACTATGTCGACCAGCAGCATCTTGGCCCCGACGAAGACGAGGATGCAGGATACCCCGAGCTTCAGATAGGCGAACATCTCCATGACGTGGGCCAGCAGGTAGTATAACGAGCGCAGCCCCATGATGGCGAAGACGTTCGAGCTGTACACTATGAAAGGGTCGTGGGTCACCGCGAGCACGGCCGGTATGGAGTCTACGGCGAAGATCAGGTCGCTCGACTCAACAACGATCAGCGTCAAAAAGAGCGGAGTGGCCGCCCAGATGCCCCGTCTTTTGATGAAGAACTTATCCCCAACGTTCCTCTTGGTGATCGGAATGAAGCGCCGAGCCAGGCGGACCAGCGGATTTTTCTCCGGCTCGATCTTCTCTTCCCCCCCGAAAGCCATCTTGAATCCGGTGTAGATCAATATGGCGCCAAAGATGTAGACCATCCAGTGGAAGCGCTCGATGAGCTCGATGCCGAGCAGGATGAAGATCGCCCTCATGATCAAGGCGCCGATGATGCCCCATTTCAGGATCTTCGGCTGCAGGGCCCTGGGTACGTTGAAGTAGGAGAAGATCATGATGAACACGAACAGGTTGTCGACCGAGAGTGATTCCTCGATGATGTAGCCGGTGAAGAATTCCAGCGCCTTGGTGGGGCCCATGTAGTACCAGACCCCGAGGTTGAACAACATGGCGAGGCTGACCCAGGCAACAGTCCAGGTGAGCGCCTCGCGGAACTTGATTTCGTGGCTTTTCCTGTTGAAGACCCAGAGGTCCAGGACGAACATCACCGCGATGACGCTCCCGAAAATGAGCCACATGGTGTTTTGTGCTGACAAGAGAAACCCCCTTTTAACGACCATTTGTTTCAGGCTGCTAGCGGCACGAAACAGAAAAGACCTTTACCCGGGCGCGTGCTGGCGCTGGATAAAGGTCTTGCATGCTCTGACATATGTCATGCCCCATGTCCGGGCTCGAAAGCCGTCTTGACGAACCTGGGTCGGTTCCCATGGAAACCGATAGCTACTCCCCTTTACATAGAACGGAATATAGGTAAAGCCTGCTCCGGTGTCAATCGTTTCTTTTGCGGAAGCTTTGCGGCGCCGCCGGTTTCAGCCCCCGATGCTGTCGGACAGGAGGATGGCGTCGGCGAGCTGGCGCATCGATATCCTGCGATCCATGGAGAGCCTCTGCATCCTGCGGAAGGCTTCCGCCTCGGAGAGCTTGTCGCGCTCCATGAGCCGTCCCTTGGCCTTCTCGATAACCTTCCTGTTTTCGATGCTCTCCTTTAGCGTCGACACCTCTTCCTTGAGCCGGTCCACCCTGCGTGCCGCGGCGATGGAAAGCACCACCGCCGCCACCAGCTCTTCTTCGCGGACCGGCTTGGCCAGGATGGTTGAGACCGAGGACTCTCCCCAGGTCTGCACCTTCTCAAGATCGGAGGGCTCGGCGATCATGATGATCGGGATGCCGAGTCCATCCCAGAGTTTCTTCACCGTCGCGCTGATCTCCTGGTCGCCGGCGCAAAACTCGATGACCGCGACCTCCGGCCGGCTTGCCATGGCGTCTCCGCAGAGCTTGTCCGGGCTGCCTGACTCTATTATTTCAGCAAACCCCCGTTCGGCCAGCCTGTTTTTTAGGCTCTCCAGTAACTTCTCGTCGCGAATGTACAGGACCGCTTTACCCATGTTTTTTACCCCCTTACGACGATTCGAACTGCCGCGATGCGGCTGAACGATATATGGAATAGCATAGAGCGTTCCAAAAAAGATGAACTGATGCTATAAGTTCCAGAATCATTGGAGGTGCTTGTGAAAAAAGCGATAGCTGCCCTGGTGCTGCTGGCACTGGTGACGGCAGCCATAGTCTATCTGCGCCATGACCCGGAGGTTGAAGGCGATAAAACGCTGCGCATCTCGGGAAACATCGAGCTGACCGAGGTCCAGGCGAGTTTCAAGGTCCCGGGGCGTGTTCTGGCAAGGCCCGTGGAAGAGGGAGCCCTGGTCAGGCGCGGGGAGATTGTGGCGCGGCTTGAAGATGCGGAGCTTGCGGCCGCCTTGAGACTGGCGCAGGCAGAAGCGGATGCCGCGGCTGCCAATCTCGCCGAACTGGAGGCGGGTGCCAGGAGCGAGGAAATTGCACAGGGGGAGGCGCTGCTGGCGCGAGCCGAGGCGGAGGCTGCCAGGGCGGCGGCGGATTTCGACAGGAGCCAGGCGCTTTACCGGAAAGAGGTGATCCCCAAGCGGGACCTGGAGACCGCGAGGGCCACTCATGATCAGGCGCGTGCCGCGGCGCGAGAGCGCAGGGAGGCATTGCAACTGCTGCGGAAGGGCGCCCGGCGCGAGCGGATAGCCGCCGCCCGGGCTGGACTTGACGCAGCGCTGGCGCGTGTCGCCACGGCCCGGGAGCGCCTGGGATACGCGACCCTGGTCGCGCCGATTTCAGGGGTCGTTCTCAGCAAATCGGTGGAGCCGGGGGAACAGGTAGCGGTGGGGACCCCTGTAGTCACTCTGGGGGACCTGGAGCAGTGCTGGCTCAAGGGGTATATCCCCGAGACGGACCTGGGCCGAGTGAAGCTCGGTCAGAGGGCGCGGGTAACCACTGACGGTCACCCGGGCAGGGTGTTCGAGGGAAGGGTCAGCTTCATATCGAGCCAGGCGGAATTCACCCCAAAGAGCGTTCAGACGGAGAAGGAGCGGGTGAAGCTCGTGTACCGGATCAAGATCGAGCTGGCCAACCCCGGGATGGAGTTGAAGCCCGGCATGCCGGCGGATGCGGTGATCGAGCTGAGCGCGCCGGCGCCGGCGAGCTCTTAAGCAGGGAGGCGGGGGCATGTCGGAGACGGAGGCGATCAGGGCGGAGGGGCTGAAAAAGAGATTCGGTGCCGTTACGGCGGTGGAGGGACTCTCGCTGAGCGTGTCCCGGGGCGAGCTGTTCGGTCTGGTCGGCTCGGACGGCGCCGGGAAGACCACCACGCTCAGGATGCTGGCCGGCATCATGGATCCAAGCGGCGGCGAGGCATTCGTCCTTGGCGCCAGCATGACGAGCAAGCCGGAAGCGGTGCGCGGCGAGATCGGTTACATGAGCCAGCGCTTCGGGCTCTACCCGGACCTGACCGTGCTGGAGAACCTGCTCTTCTACGCGGAGATCCAGATGATTCCCCGCCGCGGGCGCGACGCGAGGATCGCCGAGCTCCTCGCCTTCAGCAAGCTGGCGCCCTTCAAGGACAGAGGGGCGGGCAAGCTCTCCGGCGGCATGAAGCAAAAGCTCGGGCTCGCCTGCGCGCTGGTGCACAAGCCGCGGGTACTGTTCCTGGACGAGCCGACCAACGGGGTCGATCCCGTATCCCGCCGCGATTTCTGGCGCATCCTCTACGGGCTCCTCACCGGGGGGGTCACCATCCTGGTGGCCACGGCGTACCTGGACGAGGCGGAGCGATGCGGCAGAGTGGGGCTCATGCACCGGGGGAAGTTGCTTGCCTGCGACACCCCCCAGGGGCTCAAGGGGCTCATGAAGGGAGGCGTGCTGGAGCTCTCCACCGGCGAGCCGCGCCGGGCGGTGCGGATTTTGTCCGGCGTTTTCCCCTCGGGGTCCGTCGCCCTTTTCGGTGAAAAGCTGCACCTGTACGCGCCAAACCCAGCGGAGGCGGAGCAAACCGCAGCGGCGAGCCTCAAGGACCAGGGAGTGGAGCTGGCCGGTATCCGGCAGGTGGAACCTTCGCTTGAGGACCTGTTCGTCTCGCTGCTGCGTTAAAGCCACGAAACCGGTCCAGTTCAACCAAAGGGAGCATCAAACAATGATCAGTATCACCCCCCCATCCCCCCCGGACCAGGCGCCCCAGGTGAGACTGCGTGAACTGACCAAGCGCTTTGGCGATTTCACCGCCGTGGACCGGGTCCCCCTGGAGGTCGCTCGCGGCGAGATCTTCGGCTTTCTCGGGCCAAACGGAGCCGGGAAGTCGACCACCATCAGGATGCTTTGCGGCATCCTCCCTCCAAGTTCCGGCAGCGGAACGGTGGCGGGTTACGACATCGCCACCCAGTCCGAACAGATCAAAAACCAGATCGGATACATGAGCCAGAGGTTTTCGCTCTACGAGGATCTGACCGTTGAGGAGAATATCGACTTTTACAGCGGCATCTACCGCATCCCGCAGCATAAGAAGAAAGAGCGCAAGGAGTGGGTCATCGAGATGGCCGGACTCTCGGATCAACGTCGCGCGCGGAGCTCCGCCCTGTCCGGCGGCTGGAAGCAGCGGTTGGCTCTTGGCTGCGCCATACTGCACGAACCACCCATACTGTTTCTGGATGAGCCTACCTCCGGGGTAGACCCGATCAGCCGACGCAGCTTCTGGGAACTGATCTACCGTCTGTCGGCCGGGGGGGGCACCATCTTCGTCACCACCCACTACATGGAGGAGGCGGAATGCTGCGACCGGCTCGGCTTCATCCTCGGCGGGGAACTGATCGCGCTCGGTACCCCTACCCGGCTGAAAGGCGATTTCCCCGGTGAGATAATCGAGATAGGCTGTGAACGACCCTTCGAGCTGTTGCAGCGGGTCGAATCCCTCCCCGGAGTTCGCAGCGCGGCACTTTTCGGCTCGGGATTGCACCTCGCGGTGGAGAGCGCGCAACGGATCATCCCCGCCATCAGGGAGGCGGCATCCAACCTGCCGATTCGACTTGAGCACATCACCCCTTCGCTGGAGGACCTGTTCGTTTCCTTCATGGAGGCGCGCGAGACCCGCAACTGAAGAAGATATGCGCCGTTCATCGTTAATCTCACTCATGTTTCCGGGACAAAAGCCGATGAAGGTAATTCTGTAGCAGCATTCCAGCCGCAACCCGGCTGCCGTCCTTTTTCAGGAATTCTCCGCAGTGCCGGCCGACTGCCGCTTTGCTTCGAGCATCGCTTGCAGTCGCCAAAGGTGGACCCATGCACAGGGCAGCACCCGCACCATTTTATACCGGACGCAGACTGGCGTGGAGCCTGTTCGCCTGCCTCCTGCTGCTGATCCTTTGCACGGCGGCCGTCCGGATGCAGGCCTGGACCGCGAGCGCTCTCTTCTTGCTGTTCGCAATCGGAGCCGAGGCGGCGAGCCTGAGATGGCGCCGCCAGTCGCACGAGGCGGTCAGGCGCAGCGAGGAGCGGCTGCGCATATCCCAGCGCATCGCCCATATCGGGAGCTGGGACTGGGATGTCGCAAGCGGCAGGCTCGATTGTTCCGAGGAGCTTTGCCGCATCTTCGGCATCCCCTTCGCGGACGCCCCTGACTGCTACCAGGCCTTTTTAAAGCTGCTCCCGGATGAGGGGCGGGATGCCGTCGCCGCCGCCATCGAGGAGGCCCTGGACGGGACGGACTCCTATGCGGTCGAGTACGCCCTGGTGCGGCCGGACGGGATCGAGCGCTGCTTCTCCGAGGCCGGTGAGGTGTTCCGGGACGGTTCTGGGACCCCCTTGCGGGTGGTGAGTGTCGTGCACGACGTCACCGAGCGCAAGGAGGCGCAGAGCGCCCTGTTCTTCGAAAAGCGCTACCGCGGGCTGATCGAGAACCTGCCGCAGCGTATCTACCTCAAGGACTGCAACTCCGTCTATCTTTCCTGCAACTCCAGTTTCGCGCGGGAGCTTGGCGTCGAGCCTGGCGATGTGTTTGGCAAGACCGACTACGACCTGTTCGCCCCCCCGCTCGCCAAAAAGCGCCAGGAGGATGATGAGAAGGTCATGGCGGCCGGGGCTGCCGAGGAGCGCGACGAGCAGCGCGAGCGGGACGGCGCCTGGGTGAGCAAGGCGCTCATACCGCTCAAGGACGACAAGGGGCGCGTCTACGGACTTCTCGGGGTCCTGACCGACATCACCTTTCGAAAGCGCGCCGAGGACCAGCTGAAGGAGAGCGAGGAGCGTTTCCGGAATACCTTTGAGCAGGCAGCAGTCGGCATCTGCCATCTTGCCTTGAGCGGCACGCTGATCAGAATCAACAGGCGTTTTTGCGGCATACTGGGTTACACGCAGGAAGAGCTGCTGGGTTGGAACCTGGAGCAGACCGTTCATCCTGAGGATCGGGCGGCCGAGCAGGAGAACGTGGCGCGGCTTTTGCGCCGGGAAATCGACAACTACAGCATCGAGATGCGCCAGTTGCGCAAAGACGGTTCGCTGGTCTCGGTTAATCTCACCAAGTCGCTTGTGTGCGGGCCGAAGGGGGAGCCCAAGTACCTGGCCGGCGTGATCGAGGACGTTACCGCCAAGCGCGAGGCCGAGGAGTTGCGCCGCGAGCGCGACCTGGTGCAGGCGGCAAGCCGGGCCAAGAGCCAGTTCCTGGCCAATATGGGGCATGAGATTCGTACCCCCATGAACGCGATCATGGGGCTCAGCCGGCTGGCGTTGAGGACTGACTTGAGCGCGAGGCAGCGCGGCTACCTGGAGAAGATCTGCTCCTCGAGCCGGACCCTGCTGAACATCATCAACGACATTCTCGACTTCTCGAAGATCGAGGCGGGGAAGGTGGAGCTGGAAAAAACGGAGTTGAGCCTGCATGAGGTGCTGGGAAACATCTCCGACATGCTCAAACTGAAGGCCCAGGAAAAGGGGCTCGATTACCGGGTCAGGCTTGCGCCGGAGCTGCCGAAGAAGCTTTTGGGGGATCCGCTGCGCTTGACCCAGGTGCTGAACAACCTGATCGGCAACGCCGTGAAGTTCACCGGAAGGGGGGAGGTGATCGTCGCCGTCAAACCGGTCCGGCGGGAGCAGGGGCAAGTGGCGATCCATTTCTGCGTCCAGGACACCGGTATCGGCATTTCCCCGGAGCAGATGGAGAAAATCTTCACCCCCTTCACCCAGGCCGACAGTTCCACGACCCGCAGGTACGGAGGGACCGGCCTCGGCTTGTCCATCAGCCGGCAGCTGGTCGAACTGATGGGGGGAGAGTTGCAGGTGGAGAGCGTTGTCGGCAGCGGGAGCAGCTTCTCGTTCACGGTCAACTTCGACCTGCCGCTCGCCGTCAAGGCGCTGGGGGAGGCTCGGGAACAGGAGCTGCGCAGCCTGCGGTTGCTGGTTCTGGATCAGGATCCCGCCTCCCGCGCCAAGCTCGCGGCTATCTTGCAGGGCATGCCGCTGATCCAGGAGTACGTCGCCACGGTACCGGAGGCGCTTTTGGCGCTGAAGGACGACCGGTCGGGCATCCCCTTCGACCTGGTGCTGATCGACGGCGCCACCGCGGGCGAGGCCGGTATTGAGATGTTGTCCCGCTGCATAGCCAGCCAATTCCTCTCCCGGCTCCCGGTCCTTACCGTCGTCGCACCCCATCAACTGGAGAAAGTGCAGCAGCGGGCGGAGGATTGGGGGCTCGCCGGGGTGCTCGCCGCTCCGGCGCGCGCCTCCCTCATCCTGGACGGCATGGTGCGGGCGCTGGCCCGCGCCGAGGACCCGTGGTCCGGAAACGATGAGCCGCGTCGGCCGCAAAAGAGCATGGCGTGGATAGCGGCGCCCGCATCTTCCGCCGCTTTGGAGCCGGCCAGGTTCGCCGCTGAAAAGATCAAGCTGGAGAGCCTTCTTGCCAGAAACAGCCTTGACGCGAAGCGGCAGTTTGAAGCATTCTGCCGGACGATCCCTCCGGGGATGTTCGCGAAGGAACTGGAGGCGCTGGAAAGCTGCATGGAGAAACTTAATTTCAGAAAAGCACGGCAACTGCTGGCCATTTTCCCCGGCGGCAGGCAGGAACCTCCATCCGAAGAAAGGAAACCTCAATGAAACGCCAGAGCGTGATGATTGTAGATGATACCCCTGCCAATATAGAAATCCTCAGCGAGAGCCTGGGCGACGACTACGAGCTGTTCTTCGCCATAAGCGGAGCGGATGCCCTTGAACTGATCGGCGCCGACAAGCCTGACCTGATCCTGCTGGACATCATGATGCCCGGCATGGACGGCTATCAGCTCTGCGCCATCCTGAAGGGAGATCCCGCCACGCGCGACATCCCGATCATCTTCGTCACGGCCATGATCGGAGAGGAGGACGAGATCAAAGGGCTGGAACTTGGCGCGATCGATTATCTCACCAAGCCGATCAGCCCGCACATCGTCCGGGCTCGTGTGAAAAACCACCTGGAGCTGAAGCGCTACCGGGATCTTCTGGAGACCCTGGCGACCGCCGCGGACCGGGCCAAGAAGGAGTTCCTGCGCAGCGTGAGCCACGAGCTGCGCACTCCGCTCACCCCGATCATCGGCATGACCGACCTGGTGCTCGACACGGAGGAGGACGACAACAAGCGGAAGTACCTTACCATGGTGCAGAAGTCGGCCCTGAGGCTATTGGGGATCGTTGAGGACCTGATAGAGACCAGCCGGCTGGAGGGGGAGGGGGCTGCTCCGGAAAACCGCATTTTCCAGCTCAAGGCTTTCCTCGGCACCATCGTCATGGAGGCGGAAACCCAGGCCCGCGCCAAGGGGCTCCAGTTCAGTTCCAGGGTCGATCCCTTGCTGCCGGAGGCGGTCATCACCGATCAGGGGATGCTGCACAAGGTACTTTCCATGCTGCTCAACAATGCGGTTAAATTTACCCCGGGTGGGGAAGTAGCCCTTGAGGTACGGCAGCAGGAGGTGGCAGGCGAGGCGATGCTGCAATTTTCCATATCGGACACCGGCATCGGCATTGAGACAGGGGACCTGGAGAGGATCTTCAGCGACTTTACCCAGTCGGACGGCTCCATCACGCGTGCCTTTCCCGGGCTGGGGCTCGGCCTCACGCTGGCCCGGCGCATGACCGAACTGATGGATGGCAGCATCTGGGCGGAGAACTGTCCCGGCGGCGGATCCATTTTCCAGGTGCAGATCCCGCTGGTCTTACCGGAGCCCGCTCCCGTTTCGTGCGCCGCACCGGTTTCATCCCTGCCGGCAGGCGGGGGAAAGGGGTGAAGATAAAGAGGGTATCGGCCATCGCCCGCAAGGAATTCCTTCATGTCGCGCGCGACTGGAGGAGCCTAGGCATCGGGATAGCCATACCGGTGGTCATGCTCTTTTTGTTCGGCTACGCGCTCACGCTCGACGTGGACCGGGTGCCGCTCATCGTGTGGGACCAAAGTGAAACCCCGGCAAGCCGCTCCTACATAAGCGGGTTCAGCGCTTCGCGCTACTTCCAGGTGGTGGGACACGCCAAGGGGTACGCGGAGGTCGAGCGCGCCATAGATGCGCGCCAGGCGGTCATGGCGCTGGTGGTCCCGGTCGATTTCGCCGGGAAGGTCGCCTCCGGCCGCGGCGTCTCGGTGCAGGCGATACTGGACGGCAGCGACTCGAATGTCGCCTCCTATGCCCTAGGCTACGCGGAGGGGGTGAACCGCAGGTTCAGCGAACAGGTCATCCTCGATCTGCGGCAAAGAAGCGGCCGGCCTCCGCCTGCCGGGGGGTTGGAACTGCAGCCTCGGGTCTGGTTCAACACCGACATGGAATCGCGCAATTACATCTTCCCCGGGCTCATCGCCGTCGTCATGATGGTGATAGCGGCGCTCCTCACCTCTCTCACCTTTGCCCGGGAATGGGAGGGGGGGACCATGGAGCAACTGATCGCGACCCCGGTCACCGGCGGCGAGCTGATACTGGGGAAGCTGATCCCGTACTTTTGCATCGGCATGCTGGACTTGGTGCTCGCGGTGCTGGTCGGCCAGTTCGTCTTCCAGATACCGCTTCGCGGCGAGATCTGGCTCATCTTCGCCGCCTGTTCCGTGTTTCTGGCCGGCGCGCTGTCACTGGGCATGCTGATCAGCATAGTCACCAAGAGCCAGTTCCTGGCGAGCCAGATAGCGCTGGTCGCCACCATGCTTCCCGCCTTTTTGCTGTCCGGCTTCATCTTTCCCATCGCCAACATGCCTTACCCCATCCAGCTTTTCACCCACATCATCACCGCGCGCTACTTCGTGACGCTCTTGCGCGGGATCTACCTGAAGGGGCTGGGGCTGAACATGCTGATCGGCGAGGCGCTTTTCCTGGCCGCCTTCGCGACCCTGGTGCTTGCCCTGTCGCACCGCAAATTCAGGAAGAAAATAGAATAACGTTGTCCCGGGAGCGGCATGTTCGAACGGCTGAAGGCGATGCTGGTCAAGGAGTTCATCCAGGTGCTGCGCGACCCGCGCATGCGCTTCGTGATCTTCGTCATCCCGGCGGTGCAGACGGTGATCTTCGGCTATGCGGTCAACACCGATGTGCGCCAGGTGGCGACCGCGGTCTACGACCTGGATAACAGCAGCCAGAGCAGGGAAATCGCCGCCCGTTTCATAAAGTCCGGATATTTCGACCTGCGTGAGCAGGTCTATGAAGAAAAACGAGCCAGGGAACTGATCGACAGGGGCCAGGTGAAGGCGGTGCTCAGGATGAACCACGGCCTGGGCGAGCGGTTGGCCGGCGGTCGGGGAGGGGCCGTGCAACTGATTCTGGATGGCAGCGATTCGAACACGGCCGGCATCGCCCTGAACTACGCCGCAACGATAGTGGCGGGCTACAGCGCCGAACTGCAACTGGACGCAGTCGAGAGGGCCGCGGGCCGGCAGCTTCCCTATCGCGGGGTGGAACTGGCCAGCCGCGCCTGGTACAACGAAAACCTGGAAAGCCGCAACTTCTATGTTCCCGCCGTGATCACCAACATAGTCTTCATCATAACCATGCTCCTCTCCAGCATGGCGGTGGTGCGTGAGAAGGAGATCGGCACCATCGAGCAGGTGATCGTCACCCCGATCGGTAAAGGGGAGTTCATCCTGGGAAAGACCATCCCCTTCGTCCTGATCGGTTTCATCAACGTGACGCTCATCTCGCTGGTGGCCGTGTTCTGGTTCGAGGTGCCGCTGCGCGGCAGCATTTTGCTGCTTTACGGCGCCACGGCACTCTTCCTGATGAGTTCGCTCGGCATCGGCCTGCTCATCTCCACCGTGAGCCGGACCCAGCAGCAGGCGATGATGAGCGCTTTTTTCGTCATCTTCCCCGCCATACTCCTGTCGGGCTTCGCCTTTCCCATCGAGAGCATGCCGCAGCCCGTGCAGTGGATCACCTGCCTGAACCCGATGCGCTTTTTCCTGGTCATCATCCGCGCCATCTTCCAGAAGGGGGTCGGGTTAGAGATCCTCTGGCCGCAGTTACTGGCCCTTTTGATCCTCGGGGTGGTCATCCTGTCCACCGCGATACTGCGTTTCAAGAAGACGTTGAGCTGAGAAACGCATGATGCTATAGTGCCCCCCATGACAAAAGAACAGAGAAGACATGTGCATGTTGCCTGCGCCATTATCGAGCGCGACGGGTTGGTGCTGTCCGCGCTCAGGAGCGCCTCGATGAACCTGCCGCTTAAATGGGAGTTTCCGGGGGGGAAGATCGAGCCGGGCGAGGGACGCGAGGAGTGCCTGAAGCGTGAACTGGTCGAGGAAATGGGGGTGCGGATAGCGGTGGGGCGCGCGCTGACCCCCGCCACCCACGAATATCCCACCTTCGCCGTGACGTTATATCCCTACATCTGCAGCATCGTCTCCGGCGAGATCACGCTGTACGAGCATTCCGAGATCGCCTGGCTGCAGCCCGCCGCCATGCACGAACTGGACTGGGCCGATGCCGACATCCCGATCATCTCGGAATACCAGCAGAGTTTTCAGCCCCGATCTTAAGCGGAAAAAACGGCGCCGATCATATCTGGATTTCCTGCGAATCATCGAGAACTTCCAGCAGGTCATCGATCTCATCCTGCGTGAGCTGCAGCATGGCCGTTTCAGTCTCGGTCTCCAAATCGATGGTCGGGTCGTGCAGCAGTCCGATCCCCTTCTGCTTGCACGCCGTGTTCACCAGTCTGACTACCGTCAGCACCGTGTCGCTGGTGTCGAAATTGTCATCATGGTGGTTGGCGACCACGTTGTAATACACCTTCGGCATGTTCCAGTGCTCCATGAGCCGGCATCCCTGCTCGACGTGCAGTTCCGCAAAAATCTCCAGCAGCAGGTCCTCCTCCAGTGCCGCTTGCGCCACTCCCATCCGGTTCAGCCGCTCCAGAGCCTTTAGCAGGTACAACTTGCCGACGTCGTGCAAAAGCCCCGCCATGTAAGCTTGATCTGCGTATTGGGGATACCCGGCGTTGCGCGCAAGCCAGCGGCATCCCACGGCGCAGGCGTGGCTGTGCAGCCAGAGCGACTGCATGAAGCCGTTTAGCACCCGGTCCTCCGAGACGTGAAGGCTTGACTGTGAAGCAGCCATGGCAAGGTTCGAGACCTGCTGGGCGCCCAGTCTGATCACCGCATCCTTGATGGTCTCGGTGCGCACTCTTCCTATGTAGACCGTCGAGTTTGCCATCTTCAGGATCTGCCCGGCAAGGGACTGGTCCTCGTTGGCCAGCTCTACGACCTTGTCCATGGTGAAGTCCGGAGTCTCCAGTAATTGCTGCAGCCTGATGGCGATCGGGTGGAAAACCGGCAGGTCGATCGGCTGGGTGGTCAACAGACGCCTGATGGTGAGCGACAGGGGCATATCGGTTCTCCTTGTGGGGATTCGAGACAGGGGACAGTGTAATGCAAAACCGAAACCGATAACAACAGCAAACGTCACGCAAACGGCATGTGGTCATCTTTTGCGATTCGGCGTTGCCCGCCCTGATGTGATGATGACCCCTCCGAACGGAAAGCCGCTTCCGGTTAGGCAGGTATGAAAACTGTTGCGCTTGCAGGGAGAATGGTCAACTATGTGTTGGCGTTGAAACGCCATAAGAGATACGGAGCTCGATAGAAATGACAACGGATTACCGCGGGAAGAAGATAGCCGTCGCCATGAGCGGCGGGGTGGACTCATCAACCGTCGCAGCTCTCCTGAAAGAGCAGGGGGCGGAGGTGATCGGCATCAACATGAAGCTGTTCCGGCGCGAAGGCGAAGATCCTAAAGCCAAGGGCGACGCCGAAACCGTCGCGGATCACCTGGGGATCGAGTTCCATCAGGTGCGCCTGGAGGAGGAGTTCGCGCGCCTCATAGTGGACGACTTCCGGGCCCAGTACCTGGTCGGCGAGACCCCCAACCCGTGTGTCCGCTGCAACCGCTACGTCAAGTTCGGCCTGCTGCTGGACAAGGCTCTGGAGCTTGGCGCCGACCTCCTTGCCACCGGACATTACGTAAGGACCAGCCGGGACGCGGACGGGACCTGTCATCTGTTGAAGGCGGCCTATCTCGCCAAGGATCAGTCCTATTTTCTCTACACGCTCACCCAGCGGCAGCTCTCCCGGGTGATCTTTCCGCTGGGGGAGATGCCCAGCAAGGACGAGGTGCGCCGTTTGGCCGCAGGCTTCGCTTTGCCGGTGGCCCGGAAGGGAGACAGCCAGGAGATCTGCTTCGTTCCGGGCGACGACTACGTAGCCTTCCTGGAAGAGGGAAGCTCCCTGGCCGGCAGCGGCGGCGAAATCGTGCATGTCGACGGGACGCTCCTCGGACGGCATAACGGCACCCACCGGTATACCATCGGGCAGAGAAGGGGGCTGGGGATTGCCTGGAAGGAGCCGCTGTACGTGCTCGCCATCGATGCGGCCAAGGGGAGGGTGATAGTCGGGGAGACGGAGGGGCTCTTTGCCCCCGGGCTCAAGGTGTGCGATCTGAACTGGATCGTCGCGCCGCAAGGGGGCACGGTCAGGACCACCTGCAAGATCCGCTACCGGCAGCAGCCCGTTGCCTGCAGCGTCACGCTTTCGGGCGACGATCGCGGCGAGATACTTTTCGATGAGCCCCAGAAATCGGTGACGCCGGGGCAGTCGGTGGTGTTCTACAGGGAAGAGGAGCTGCTTGGGGGGGGGAGGATCGTAGCGGCGCTTTAGGCGGAAAAGCCGAGGCGGAAACAGGTTACGCAAAGGACGCCGAGTATCCGCGAAGGACGGAAGGAAAGCTTTTTGGGTAAGGCCTAAGACTCAAACCCGAACCCCGTTGGTTTTCTTTGCGTAACTTCGCGGATACTTCGCCCTTTGCGCAACCTGTTTTAAACCTCGAACCCGTTACGCAAAGGACGCCGAGTATCCGCGAAGGACGCAAGGAAAGCTTTTTGGGTAAGGCTTAAGACTCAAAACCCGAATCCGGTTAGGAGAGCTCACCTCTGCAGTAGCTGCAGACATTCAGCCATGAAAGTATCTGCGCCTCCTGCTCGGCCCAGCCGCTTCCCAGCCTCAGCCTCAGGAAAGTGGCGAACACGGAGTCGAAGAGCTGGGTACCCTTCTCCAGCAGCACCATCCTTTCGAAAAACACAGCCTCGCGCTCCATCCCCTCGTCGGTCGTGTTGTCCTTCTCCACCTTCACCGAAGGCGCCTTGAACGAGGCGAAGTGGAACAACTCCCCTTTCAGCGTCATCTTCCAGTGGTCGTCGCCGGTCTCCAGGTGCAGCGTCGCCTCGGTGATCTGCTTTTTGTTCAGGAGGGCGCTTCGCACCTCGTTGAAGCGGTCCTGCGGCCCCGCCACGGTGATCTTCTGCGCACCGTTCTCGCCCGAACCAAGCAGCACCACGCGGTCGTCCAGATAGGCCACGAAGGGCTCTTTCTCCAGCAGGATGCCCGGCTGGTTCACGTTGTACTCGGAGGCTTCGTTCATGGTCTGATACATGAGCCAGAGCAGGAAATCCGTCCCGAGCCACTGGTTTTCCTTGATCAGTTCCAGGTAGTTGTCGCCACCCGCCTTGTTGGCCTGATTCAGGAGCACCTTGTTCCCTTCGTCCAGCACGCTCTCGGCGCGGGCATAAGGGTGGAAGGCGGAAAGCCTCAGCCCCTCGAAGGTCTTCTTGAAATGGTCCTCGAACAGCTCGATCACCTTGGGAGAAAGGGAGCTGAAGGTCAAAAGCCCGTTCTGGGTATCCCAAACGGCGTCGTAGGTGGCGGGGGTCGGCAGGGTCTGCGAGAGCAGCATGGCATGCACTGCTTCCTTCAGATCCTCCTTCTTCTGCTTGGGCACCTTGGTGAAACCGGGATTTTCGGCGAGAAAATCGTCCTTTGCCTTCTCCAGGTGCGCCTTCAGTATCGCAGACGGTACGGCTCGCTTGTCGCGGCGCAGCGTGAACATCAGGTAATGATCCCGGCAGCAGGTCATGGGCGAGTCGAAATCCGACGACTTGGGATCGTCCAGGTGAACCCAGCCGAGCGAGAGCTCTTCGGTCCCCTGGTCGATCGGGTTGAACCTGTTTGCCGCCAGTTGCTTGGTAGTCCAGGCGTGCAGTTCCTCCTGCGGGAGTTCCCCCTGTACCTTGAAATGGCAGATGCTTACTGTGTTGGCGAGGATGCCCATCGTGTTCTCCTTCGGTTTTTGCTTGGTCTTTGCCTTGTTGTCTTTCCATGGATGGTGCCGCGGGACAGCATGAGTACACCTTTTGGCCTTCAGGGGCAAGATAAAATGATCTTGAAACGGCGGAAAGCCCCTGCATGAGCGGCATTGCTGCAGCGATTCTGCCCGGTCATGGCGCAGACTTTACCTCACTGACGGCAGGCGCGTTCCGCCCGCGTCCGTTTGCACCGGCGGCGCCAGTGTACCGGATTTGCCGCAGCAAGACAACGCAAGAAGTCCGGGTTCCCTGAGCGGGGCAGTATACGGGGGAGTCCCGCAGGCGGGCAAATCCCGCAGGGCGTGCCCATGGCTGTGGTAGAATCGCTGAGTGCCGTTTTAACCCTTCCCCTCACCTTCAAAGGAGGTAATCATGCACGTGGCACTGCTGCAGATGAGACTTCGTCTCCCCAGCCGCACGCTGAAGGAGAAGCGCGCCATCGTGAAGAGCGTTCTGGCCCGGGCGCGCAACAGGTTCAACGTGGCCTGCTCGGAAAGCGGGCTGAACGACCAGCCGGGGGACGCGGAAATCTGTTTCGTGACCGTCGCCCCGAGCACGACCCGCGCCAGACAGGTGGTGCAGGAACTGGAGCGTTGGGTCGTCTCGGAGCGGCCGGATCTTGAGGTGAGCGACGTTCAGATTGAGGAACTTTGATTCATTGTATGCTTCACAGTCTGGCTCAAATATGCTAGCTTCCGATGGGACGTGAAGTCGCGATAAAACGGGGTGAACCGGATGGCGCAAGAGGACCTGAACAGACTGACTATCGACAAGGAACGCTTCTCCAAAACGGGCAGGAAGGGAAAAAGCCGGCGCTTCCGGATTGTGCTGGGCATCGTTATCCTCCTTCTGACCGCGGGCGTCTGGCGCTTGATCGTGAACCGCAGCGTCGAGGTGGAGGTCGCCACAGTATCGCTGGTCTACCCGTCACAGACCTTTTCGCTTCTGAACGCCAGCGGCTATGTGGTCGCACAGAGAAAGGCAGCGGTCTCCTCGAAGGCTACCGGCAGGCTTGAGTGGCTGGGGGTAGAGGAAGGGAGCGTGGTGCGCAAGGGTGAACTTCTGGCGCGCCTTGAGAACCGTGACGTAGCTGCGACCAAAGACCAGGCGGCGGCCAACCTTTCGTCCGCCCGTCACTCGCTTGAGCAGGCGCTGGTCGAGCAAAAGGATGCCGCCCGCGCCCTCTCCCGTTCCAGGGAACTGATCGCCGAAGGGATCATAGCCCAGGCCGACTACGACACGGCCGAGGCCCGCTATCAGCGGGCGCGGGCGGCTGTGGCCGTGGCCCGGGCGAACATCAGGGGGGCTGAAAGCGCTCTCCAGGGGGCCGAGGCGTCGCTCGACTACACGCTGATCCGGGCCCCCTTCGACGGCGTGGTCCTCACGAAGAACGCGGACGTCGGGGATATAGTCTCCCCGCTTGCGGCGGCGGCTAACGCCAAGGCTGCCGTCGTGACTCTCGCCGACATGGGCTCGCTCCAGGTGGAGGCGGATGTTTCCGAGGCGAACCTCGCCAAGGTGTATGTGGGGCAGCCAAGCGAGATCCTGCTGGATGCGCTGCCGGAGGTCCGTTTCCGCGGCGTGCTGCAGACCATCGTCCCCACCGCGGATCGCAGCAAGGGGAGCGTCATGGTGAAGGTCCGCTTCCTGGACCAGTCAAAGCGCCTGCTCCCGGAAATGAGCGCCAAGGTCGCCTTTTTGGAAAGGGAGGTGCAACCGGGCGAAGGGAAGCCGCGCGTGGCGATTCCCCCAAACTCCGTGGCGACGCGAAACGGCAAGAGCTACGTCTTCGTGGTCGAGGGCGACCATGTCGTGCAGACGCCGGTCACACTGGGACCCAAGCTGGGAGACATGGTGGAGGTGCTCTCGGGGGTCGAGGCGGGGGAGCGCATCGCCACCCGGCCGCTTGACAAGCTGCGCGACGAAGGCCGCGTCAAAACGGCGGAGAAGTAGCCATGGCAGCCTCGAAAGAGCCTATCGTCCGGATACGTAACCTCACCAAGGGGTACCGCCGCGGTTCCCAGGTGATACCGGTCCTCACCGGGATCAACTTCGACATAGGCCGGGGTGAATTCGTCGCCCTGATGGGGCCGTCCGGCTCCGGAAAGAGCACCCTCTTGAACCTGATCGCCGGCATAGACACGGCGGATCAGGGGTCGATACTGATCGGAGAGGTGGAGATCACCCGGTTAAGCGAGAGCGAGCTGGCGCGCTGGCGCGCCGGGAACGTCGGATTCATCTTCCAGTTCTACAACCTGATCCCGGTGCTGACCGCCTACGAGAACGTGGAACTGCCGCTTCTCTTGACCCATCTGACGCGTCGGGAGCGGCGCGAGCACGTCGAGGCCGTGCTCTCCGTGGTAGGTCTCGCCGACCGGATGGATCACTATCCCTCCCAGCTCTCCGGCGGACAGCAGCAAAGGGTCGCCATTGCGCGCGCCATCGTCACCGATCCGGAGATCCTGGTGGCGGACGAGCCGACCGGCGACCTCGACCGCGCCTCCGCCGAGGAGATTCTGCAACTCATGGACCGGCTGGTGGATGAATTCCGGAAGACCGTCATCATGGTGACCCACGACCCGCGCGCGGCCGAAAAAGCCCACCTCATACGGCACCTTGAGAAGGGCGAGTTGAGCGTGACCTGAATGGGCATCCCCTATTCCTACAGTTTCCGCAACCTCTGGACCAGGCGTCTCACGACGCTCCTTACCGCAAGCGGCATGGGGCTCGTGGTTTTCGTTTTCGCGGCCACCCTCATGCTCGCCGAGGGACTGCAGCAGACCCTGGTGCAGACGGGATCTCCAGACAACGTGGTGCTGCTTCGCAAGGCGGCCGGCTCGGAGGTGCAAAGCGGCGTGGAGCGGGCCCAGGCATCGCTCCTGGAGAGCCAGCCCGAGGTGGCGATAGGACCGGATGGCAACCCCCTCCTTGCCAAGGAACTGGTGGTGCTGATCAACCTGCGCAAGCGGGAGGGGGATACCCCTGCCAACGTCATCATCAGGGGGGTGAGCGCCGCCTCGCTGCAGCTGCGCCCCGCGGCGCGGCTGACCGAGGGGCGCATGCCGCGTCCGGGCTCAGCCGAGGTGATCTCGGGGAAGAGCATCGCCCGGCGCTTCAAGGGGGGCGGCATGGGGGAGACGCTCCGCTTCGGCATGCGCGACTGGCGCGTGGTCGGCGTCTTCGATGCGGGGTCCACCGGGTTTTCCTCCGAGATCTGGGGCGATTCCGACCAGATGATGCAGGCCTTTCGCCGGCAGGTATACTCGTCGATCATCTTCCGGTTGCGCGACACCTCCGGGTTCGACGCCTTCAAGGCGCGGGTGGAGGGGGACCCGAGGCTGACCGTCGAGGCGAAACGGGAGACGCAATACTATCTGGATCAGTCCGAGGCGATGGCCAAGTTTCTGCGCATCCTCGGCATGGTCTTGACCATCGTCTTCTCGATCGGCGCCGTCATCGGTGCGACCATAACCATGTACGCCGCGGTTGCCAACCGTGTCACCGAGATCGGCACCCTGCGCGCCCTCGGCTTTCAGAGAAAGAGCATACTCTCCGCCTTCATCATGGAGGCGCTGCTGCTTGGGCTGTGTGGCGGCCTGCTCGGGGTGGGGGCAGCATCCTTCATGCAGCTCATCACCATCTCCACCATGAACTGGGCCTCTTTCTCCGAACTCGCCTTTTCCTTCGCGCTCACCTTCGGGATCGTCTGGAAGTCGCTGCTTTTTTCAGTCGTCATGGGGTTCATCGGCGGAGCGCTCCCCGCCCTGCGGGCTTCCAGGATGAACATAGTCGAAGCCCTTCGGGCAACCTGAATCACTTTGGTGCGAGATGTTCTTCCTCAAATACATATTGCGCAACCTGTTCCGCCACAAGCTTCGCTCCATCCTGACGGTGGTCGGGGTCGCCGTGGCGGTGCTCGCTTTCGGGCTGCTGAACACCCTGGTGGGGTTGTGGTATGCCGGCGCCGAGCACGCCTCGGACACGAGGCTCGTGACGAGGAACGCCATCTCCCTGATCTTCCCGCTCCCCATCTCCTACCTGGAGCGGATCCGCGGGGTGCCGGGCGTGAGCTCGGTCTCCTACGGCAACTGGTTTGGCGGCATCTATATCGACGAGAAGAACTTTTTCGCCAATTACGCCGTCGAGCCGCGCAGCTACCTGAAGCTCTACCCCGAATTCATCCTGACCCCCAAGGAGCAAAACGATTTCTTCCTGGACCGCAAAGGTTGCATCGTCGGGGAGCGGCTCGCCAAGACCTACGGCTGGAAGGTAGGCGATCTGATCACCCTCAAGGGGACCATCTTCCCCGGGGAGTGGGAGTTCGTGCTGCGCGGCATCTTCCGGGGGGCGGAAAGGGCGACCGAAGAACGCATGCTGCTTTTTCATTGGAACTACCTGAACGAGAGCGTGAGGCAAAGCTCCCCCAGGCGCGCGGATCAGGCGGGCTTCTACATTATCGGCGTCAAGGAACCGGATCTGGCCTCGCAGGTCTCCCTCACGGTGGACGGGATGTTCAAGAATTCCCTCGCCGAGACTCTGACGGAGACGGAGGAGGCCTTCCAGATGGGTTTCGTCGCCATGACCGAGGCGATCATGGTCGCCATCCAGATCGTCTCCTACATGGTGATCGCCATCATCATGGTCGTGGCCGCGAACACCATGGCGATGACGGCGCGGGAGAGGATCGGCGAGTACGCCACCCTGAAGACGCTGGGGTTCAAGGCGTGGCACCTTGCCGGATTGATCTTCGGCGAATCGGTCGCCATCTCGCTGCTAGGCGGCATACTGGGGGTGCTGCTCACCTTTCCCGCAGCCGGTTGGATCGAGATGGAACTCGCCCAGTTCTTCCCCTACTTCAGCGTCTCCGCGGAGACCATCATGATGGAGGTGCTGGCCGCCCTGACGGTCGGCGTCGTCTCCGGGATCTTTCCCACCTGGAGGGGGGCGACCATCCGGATCGCGGACGGGCTGAAGCGGATAGGATGAATAGGGAAAAGAGAGAAAAACGTTGCAAATTTGCAGATGGTGCCTTATATATATACGCTTCGCAGACTGCAACTACCCCTGCCTGAAAGGTGACCAAAAGCTTTGAAAGAAAAGCATACTCTGGCAAAACTCCGACAGGAAATAGATGCGGTGGACGACCGCATCCTCGAGCTCTTGAACCAGCGCGCAACGCTGGTGATGCAGGTCGGCGCCCTGAAAACCGAAAGCCGCAGCGACTTCCACGTCCCCAGCCGGGAGCGGGAGATCTACGAGCGGCTCACAGCGGCAAACCCCGGGCCGTTCCCGGCGGAGGCTGTGCGCGGCGTGTTCCGCGAGATCATCTCGGCCTCCTTGTCGCTCGAATCGCCGATGAAGGTGGCCTTCCTGGGACCCAAAGCGACCTTCAGCCATCTGGCGGCCATGCAGCACTTCGGCCTCTCAGCCGAGCTGTCGCCCGAGCGCTCCATCCCCGCCGTCTTCGAGGCAGTGGAAAAGGGAGAGGCGTACTACGGTCTGGTCCCGGTGGAGAACTCAACCGAGGGGATGATCTCCCATACGCTGGACATGTTCATGGACAGCGAGTTGAAGATCAACGCCGAGGTGCTCCTGGAGGTGTCCCACTTCCTGCTCTCCCGCACCGGCCGTTTCGAGGACGTGAAGAAGGTCTACTCGCATCCGCAGCCGCTGGCCCAGTGCCGCAAATGGCTCGCCGAGAACCTTCCCAACGTGCCGCTGGTCGATGTCGCGTCGACCACGCTGGCGGCGCAGATCGTGGCGGAGGACTATACCGCCGCAGCGATCGCGAGCGAGTACGCCGCCTCCATCTACAACCTGAAGGTGGTCAAGGCGCGTATCGAGGACCAGGTGAACAACTTCACCCGCTTCCTCGTCATCGGCCGCAAGGTTTCCGACAAGTGCGGCGACGACAAGACCTCGCTCATGTTCTCCGTGCGCGACGAGCCGGGAATCCTGCACCGGATGCTGGAGCCGTTCGCCAAGCGCGGCATCAACCTCTCCAAGATCGAGTCGCGCCCTCTGAAAAGAAAGGCGTGGGAATACATATTTTACCTGGACTTCTCCGGCCACATCTCCGACCCCGAGGTCGAGGATGCCGTCAAGGAACTCTCGGACTGCTGCCAGTTCGTCAAGGTATTAGGTTCCTACCCGCGTGCCCGATCATGAGGGGGTATTAGGGATGGCGCCCTTTAAAAGGATGGCCGTGATCGGCGTGGGTCTCATCGGAGGCTCTCTTGCCCGTGTACTGCGCGAAAAAGGAGCGGTCCTGGAAGTGGTCGGCATCGGACGCGGCGAGGCGAACCTGAAGCGCGGCGTCGAGCTTGGCGTGCTGGACAGCTACAGCCTCGATCCCAGGGAAGGGGTGCGCGGCGCCGACCTGGTCTTCGTGGCGACCCCGGTCTGCACCATTCCCGCAGTGGTAGCGGAAATCGCGCCCTACCTCTCCCCCGGGTGCATCGTCACCGACGGAGGCTCCGTCAAGGAATACGTGGTTGCCGCCTGCGAGCCGCTCATGCCGGCCGGGACCTTCTTCGTGGGGGGGCATCCCATCGCCGGGACGGAGCATTCCGGTGTAGAGGCGTCCTTCGCCACCCTGTATCAGGGCAAGCGCTGCATAGTCACCCCGACCGGCAACACCGACGCAGGCGCGCTGGAAAAGGTCGTGGAACTTTGGCAACTTGCCGGCTCCAGCGTGCCGCTCATGGATCCCGCCCAGCACGACCGGGTGGTTGCCGCCATCTCGCACCTGCCGCACATGGTCGCCTATTCTCTGGTCAACGCCGTAGACGGCTATGACCGTTTCGGCGGCGACCTGCTCTCCTTTACCGCCGGAGGGTTCCGTGACTTTACCCGTATTGCCTCGTCCGATCCGGTGATGTGGCGCGACATCGCGCTCACCAACCGCGAAGCGATCCTGGAGACCATGGATTTCTTCTCGGGCTATCTGGAGAAACTGCGCGATCTGGTAGAGGCAGGAGATGCCGCCGGGCTGGAATGGTTCTTCCTCAACTCCAAGCAGAAACGCGACGCGATACTGTAAAGCTCTTTTCTTGGTGTCCTCCGTGCCTGCGCGTTGAAGCGCATCGGCGCGCAAGCGTGGTAAGGCTTTTACGTCAAATTAGATGAGGTGTCCATGCAGTCTTATACGGTTCAAAACGCCAAAGGGCTGCGCGGTGAAATACGCGTCCCCGGCGACAAGTCCATATCGCACCGCTCCATCATGTTCGGCTCCATCGCGAACGGGATTACCAGGGTCGCCGGCTTTCTGCGCGGCGAGGACGCTCTCGCCACACTGGAGGCGTTTCGCGCCATGGGTGTCCAGGTGGATGACGACGGAGAAAACCTCACCATCCACGGCAAGGGGCTGCACGGACTGAGCGAGCCGACCGACGTCCTCGACTGCGGCAACTCCGGCACCTCGATGCGACTTCTGACCGGGCTCCTCGCCGGACAAGGTTTCTTTTCGGTCCTCTCCGGCGATAAATATCTCAGGGCCCGCCCCATGAAACGCGTCGTGGGTCCGCTTGCCCTCATGGGCGCGCGCATCGGCGGGCGCGCCGGAGGCGACAAGGCTCCTCTTGCCATTCAGGGTTCGAAGCTCAAGGGTATAGAGTACGACTCTCCGGTATCGAGCGCACAGGTGAAGTCGGCCATCATGCTGGCCGGGCTCTACGCCGAGGGTGAGACGGTGGTCCGCGAGCCGCACCTCTCCAGGGACCACTCGGAAAGGATGCTGCGCCACTTCGGCGCCAGCGTGGAAAGCTTTCCGGGCGGGGTCAAGCTTTCGGGTGGGGTGGAGCTTTCCGGGCGCGACATCGTGGTGCCGGGAGATATCTCCTCGGCGGCATTTTTCATGGTCGCCGCCCTGATCGTGCCAGGTGCCGAGCTCTTGATCCGCGGCGTCGGCGTCAACCCGACCCGCACCGGCATCATCGACATCCTCAAGGGGATGGGGGGCGATCTGGAGCTCTTGAATTCGCGTGAGGAGTCGGGCGAGCCCGTGGCCGATATCCGGGTACGTCATTCCAAGCTCAACGCCATGGAGATCTCCGGCGAGCTGGTGCCGCGCGCCATCGACGAGTTTCCCGCCATCTGCGTCGCGGCTTCCCTGGCGCAAGGGGTCACCGTGGTGAGCGGCGCCTCCGAGCTGCGCGTCAAGGAGACCGACCGCATAGCCGCCATGGCGGACAACCTGCGGCGAGCGGGCGTCACCGTGGTCGAGACTCCCGACGGCATGGAGATAACCGGCGCCGCAACGCTTAACGGGTGCAGCGCGGACAGCTTCGGCGACCACAGGATCGCCATGTCCATGATGGTCGCGGGGCTTGCCGCGCAGGGCGAGACCAGCGTCTCCGACGTCGACTGCATCGCCACTTCTTTCCCAGGCTTCCAGGCGCTCCTGGACGGGGTCGTCCAGCGTTGAGCGCACGGGTGAGAGGGAACGGGGTAATCGTCGCCATCGACGGTCCATCGGGCGCCGGCAAGAGCAGTCTCACCAGACTCCTGGCAAAGCGGCTGGGCTATATCCATATCGACACCGGCGCCATGTTCCGCGCCGTGGCCCTGATGGCCAGGCGCGCGGGGATTTCCTGCGAGGACGATGCGGGTCTTGCCGAACTCTGCCGCGGTCTAAGCATCACCTTTAGCCGTGACGGTGAAAGCTATAGGGTCCTCGCCAACGGAGAGGACGTCTCGACCGCCATCAGGAGCGAGGAGATCGGGCTTTTCACCTCCTGCATCTCGGCCCGAAAACCGGTGCGCGAGGCGCTGCTTGCCATGCAACGCGGCATGGGGAAGGCGGGAGGGGTAATCCTGGAGGGGCGCGACATCGGCACGGTGGTCTTTCCCGATGCCGAGGTGAAGTTCTTTCTCTCGGCCAGCGCCGAGGAGCGCGGCAGGCGCCGCTTTCTGGAACTTTCGGCACGCGGGGAGGCTGTCACCCTCAAGGAGACCATCGCCAAGGTCGTTTGCCGGGACCAGCAGGACGAGGGGCGCGAGCACGCACCGCTGAGACAGGCTGACGACGCGGTCACCATCGACTCCACCACTCTCTCCATAGATCAGGTGCTGGAACTCATGGAGCGGACCGTGCGGGAGCGTTTGGCCGTGGCGGGCAAGGAGTAGTTATGGAAGTGATACTGGCGAAGCAGGCGGGATTTTGCTTCGGCGTAAAGCGGGCTACCCATCTCGCCTTCGAGGCGGCCGATAAGGAAGGGGAGACCTATACGCTGGGGCCGATCATTCATTCCCCTCAGGTCGTGCAAAGGCTGGAGGAGATGGGGGTGAAACCGGTCGACGACGTGAGCGAAGTGGCGAGCGGCGGCACCGTCATCATCCGTTCTCACGGAGTTGCAGCCCAGGAACTGGAGGCTGCGGTTCTTGCCAACCTTGAGGTGGTGGATGCCACCTGTCCGTTCGTGAAAAAGGCCCAGGAGCATGTGGCGAACCTCTCCCGGGAGGGATACGACATCGTGGTGGTGGGGGACGCCGTGCATCCCGAGGTGCAAGGGATCGTTTCTTATGCGACCGGCAGGGTGTACGTTGTCAGCTCGGGTAAGGAGGCGGAGCGGTTGCCCCGGATGTCGAAGATCGGCATTGTGGCGCAGACCACCCAGTCCTTCGAGCACCTGCACGAAGTGGTGACCGCCTGCCTTTCCAAGGGGAGCGAAACCCGTATCTACAACACCATCTGCGACGCCACAGCCGTGCGCCAGGAAGAGGCGAAGGCGCTGGCCGGCCAGGTAGACTGCATGATCGTCATCGGCGGGTACAACAGCGCCAACACCAAAAGGCTTACCCAGATCTGCACCGAGCTGCTGCCGTGCACCCATCACATAGAAACCGCCTGTCAAATTGACCCGGCCTGGTTCGAAGGTGTGGAAAAAGTAGGTATCACGGCAGGGGCATCGACCCCGAAGTGGCTGATAGATGAGGTGATGGATCGCATTTCAGCGATAGAAACAGATAAAAAGCGTTGATATTTTTCACAGATGTGATAAATTAGCTCGATTTTATATGGAGATTAATCTAGGGGGTACAGTTTTCGATGGGTGATGAAAAAAGGACGTTTAAGAAAAAAGATATGCCGATTAGGCGGTTACACGATACTGACGAGGAGCTGGAGCAATCGGAACAGGGTGAGTTCGCCGATCTTTTCCAGGACAGCCTGAGGCAACCGCAAAGCGGCGAAGTCGTCAAGGGCGTGGTGGTCCAGATCGAGCAGGACGTGGTCTTGGTTGATGTCGGCTACAAGTCGGAAGGGTGCATTCGCATCGGCGAATTCATCGATGAGAACGGCGACCTTACCGTCAAAGTCGGCGACGAGGTGAACGTATACTTCGAGCGCGGCGAGAACATCCGTGGTCACATGGTCCTCTCCAAGAAGAAGGCCGATTCCCAGGTAGCCTGGGAAGCCATCGCAGCGGCAGGCGAGGGCGGCACCATCGAAGGTAAGATCACCGGCAAGGTGAAAGGCGGCATGACCGTCGATGTTGGCGTCGAGGCATTCCTTCCCGCTTCGCAGGTTGACCTTCGTCCCGGCGGCAACATGGACCGTTTCGTAGGGCAGACCTACGAGTTCAGGATCTTGAAACTCAACCGCAAGCGGGGCAACCTGGTGCTTTCGCGCCGCGTGCTGCTTGAGGAAGATCGCGACAAGGCGAGGACCGAGACCCTGGCGACCCTGAAGGAAGGCGATATCGTCTCCGGCGTTGTCAAGAACATCGCCGAGTACGGCGCGTTCGTCGACCTGGGCGGCGTTGATGGCCTCCTGCACGTGACCGACATGTCCTGGGGCAGGCTTGGCCACCCCTCCGAGATGGTCAAGGTGGGCGACACCCTGAACGTGATGGTGCTCAAGTACGACCGCGAGAAAGGGAAGATCTCCCTCGGCCTGAAGCAGACCGTGCCGGATCCCTGGTTGAACGTAAGCGATCGTTACCGTGAAGGCGAGAGGGTCAGCGGCAAGGTGGTGAGCCTTACCGATTACGGCGCATTCATCTCCCTTGAAGACGGCATCGAAGGCCTGGTGCACGTCTCCGAGATGTCCTGGACCAGAAGGGTACGTCATCCGTCCGAGCTCCTGAAGACCGGAGAAGAAGTCGAAGCGGTCATCCTCGGCGTAGACCCGGGCAACCGCAGGATCTCGCTCGGCCTGAAGCAGACCGAAGTGAACCCCTGGACCGTGATTGGCGAGCGTTACCCGGTCGGCACCAAGATCGAAGGGCAGATCAAGAACATCACCGACTTCGGCGTCTTCATCGGCATCGAAGACGGCATCGACGGCCTGGTACATGTCTCCGACATCTCCTGGACCCGCCGCGTCAAGCACCCGGGCGAGCTGTTCACCAAGGGGCAGACCGTGCAGGCAGTCGTCCTGAACATCGACGTCGACAACGAGAGACTTTCCCTGGGCATCAAGCAGCTCGTGCCCGATCCTTGGGACGAGATCCCGAGAAAATACCGTCCGGGCTCCAGGGTCAAGGGACGCGTCACCTCCGTGACGGATTTCGGCGTATTTGTCGAGATCGAAGAAGGGATCGAGGGACTGGTACACGTCTCCGAGATTTCCCACGAGAAAGTCGCTTCTCCGAAAGACTTCGCCAACGTAGGCGACGAGCTTGAGGCAGTCGTGCTGAACGTGGACATGGTCGAGAAGAAGATTGCTCTCTCCATCAAATCCCTGCAGACCGCCATCGACAAGGCGGAACTCGCCTCGTACATGGGAGCCCAGGGAGAAGCTACCTCCAGCTTCGGCGACCTGCTGAAAGAGAAGCTGAAGAAAAGCACGGAAGAATAGGCAAGTCACTTCGCCGGCAGGTTTAATTTAATAGCAGACTGAGGTGTGTATATGACTAAAAGCGAACTGATAGACAAGCTGGTGGAAGTGCGAGGCGTCCTGACGCGCAAGGACTCGGAGGCCGTCGTCTCGATGGTATTCGATGCCATGAGCGAGGCGCTCACCTCCGGAGACAAAGTAGAGATCCGTGGTTTTGGGAGCTTTACCATCAGGGACCGTGAGCCGCGCGAGGCGAGAAACCCGAAGAGCGGTGAGATCGTCAGCATTCCGTCAAAGAAGACCCCGTTTTTCAAGACCGGCAAGGATCTGCGGGAGCGGGTAAACAACATGTAGCGGCAATTAGGCGCGAAGGGCCCGGATGGCGGAATTGGTAGACGCAAGGGACTTAAAATCCCTCGGCGGAAACGCTGTGCCGGTTCGATCCCGGCTCCGGGCACCACGATATAATCTGAATGATGATGTGTGAAAAGCCCTGAGAAATCAGGGCTTTTTCTTTTGGTTGTGCGATCTCAGCGTCAGCATACCGCCAAAGAAGGGGGGGCTGTGCCCGGTGTCCGATCGATGCGGTTCACTTCGTTCACCGGCATCCTACGGTGATATGTGATTCGTAGGATGTGGTGAGGCACGAACCGCAGCGTTTAAAAAGGTGATTCGTAGGATGCGGTGAGGCACGAACCGCAGCGTATCATCATTCACCATGCCGGCTGATCAGGATGCAATTTCCCAGCTGCTCACCGGTGCCTTCTTGATAGAATCCCTGAAATCGGCTGCTGCTCTGCCGATCTCGACTGCTGAGGCGTACTCCCCAGCACTGCAGTTGATGACGGTGATGGAGATGGTGGTGATCGGAAAGGAGCGCTGCACGCCGAAACGGTCGCACCATTCCAGACCTCCCGCCTCCAGGTGTTCCGGATTGAAGTGCCTGACCACTTCGGCATCGAAACTTTTGATCACTGCCTCGCAGACGGGCGCTACTTTATCCGTGGAGACCACTATGACAAATTCGTCTCCACCCACATGGCCGGCAAAATCCCTGGCGGCGCCATGCTCACTTACTGCGGCAAAAATCAGGTAGCCCGTGACACGGAGCAGGCTGCCTCCTTTGGCATACCCGTAATGCGCACTGAACGGCCGATAATTAACCAAGCTGACCTGGCAAAAAGCAAACGGCGTGCCGCTCTTCAGTCTCTCATCGAGACATCGCTCTATCGCCAGGGTTCCGGGCAGACGGGTAAGCGGACGGGTATCGTTATTCATCTGCTCCATTTCCTTAAGTTTCGCGGCCATTTGATTGAAATCGCAGGTTAGGTCGCTGATTTCCGCTACTGCCGATATTTGTGGCTCATAGTTGAAATCCCCTTGGGCAATTCTGTGCGTGGCTTTCTGCAACTTCGCGATGGCGAGGAAGATGCGGTAGATAATAAAGGGAGCTATCCCTATGGTAAGCATAAATCCGATGCAGGATATCCATATGGCCCATCTGGTGGTTGATTTTTGCTGTTCCTCGGCGCGTTCCAGCACGGTTTGAAGCATGTCTTTTCGCTTTGTGTAGTGTGCATCCAGAGCATTCAGCAGCCGCAACGCCGATTTCTGAAGCTCTACCCTGGTCCCCGGCTTGCCGGCAAAAATCTTTTCCGATGCCGTCTGGTAGTCGAGGTAGAGCCGTTTCAACACGGCAATGTCTTCGACTGAGCCCGTACTCTCCATCACCGCCAGATTTGCCGTGGATTCCTTTGCGCGCTGGCGGTAGAGCCTGATGAAAGTGGAGTCCTTGAATATCGAATATTTGCCCGCGAAGCTTTCCTGCGCCAGCACTGAACCTCGCATCTTGATCAGGGCGTTTAAAACAGGTAGGTCAACATTGACGATCTCGCGTGCAGTCTGATTGATAGCATATAGATTGAAGGATAAGAAAAACAGCATCCCTATGATAAAGACTGCAATGGCTAGGTAACCTACCGCTATCTTCAGGATCAGCGGGGATAGTCGAGGTTTGGGCGAGTGTGGTAACCCGGCCAACAGTCTTTGAACCTCTTCCTTCGTAGCCTCGTCCATATTGAACCTCCCACCCGGTCTTCCCCCCAAACCCACAGCAGCAGAAGATTTAGTGCATCGGCCTCGATCTAAGGTGCAGAACCATATCATTATCCATATCAGGTTAGAGCAGATTTAAGAAGTGGCAACTCTGGATGCTAGAGGGGGAGGGGGTAATTCTGTAGCTGAGAAATGAGGAGAAGTGCGGCGGGTTCTACATGATTCGAATTTCCACGGGAGTAGCTGGGCCGCTGCAATAGCGGCCCAGCTGCTCCCCATCATTGTCCTTGCTCGCTGTTACAGTTCGACAAATTCCTTTGGGGCGACGTTGGTGGCCATGGTCCATACGGTTGCCGCTCCTTTTTTCAACACGTAAACGGCGAGCGAGTCGTATCCTACCTGATCCACCCACGGCTTCAAAAATTCGCGTTTCTGCACGATCTCTTTCTTCAAGTCCAGATCTTCCAATAATTCCACCGTGCCGACGACTCGTACCTGAATCAGGTTTTCAAAGATGCCGTTGCTGAAGGCCATCTCCACGTTGGGATTTTTGGTGAGTTGTCTGTACAGGTCCTTTATTTTGCCGGTATTGAATACTATGCCCTTTTCATCGGCCCTGTACAGCAGCATGCCGCGGACATGGGGCTTATCTCCCTCAACAGTGGCCAGATGAAAGATGGGGTTGGCGTTGATAAACTCCAGGATCTCTTTTTTGTTCATGTCGCTCTCCATTCAACTATGTTTGGTATACGCCCTGATCTGGGGGACTGGGCGGGGTCGTCAGTTCAAACCATTTTTATTGTGACTGGTAATAGAGGCCGGAAGGTGGCTGCTATTATACATGAATTTTTCGTGCCCGCCTCGGTAGAATTCACCCGCATATGGCTGTCGCTTGAGTCAAAGGGGGATCGGTTCATTCGTTGTTGCTGCGAATGGTTCTAATTAGTTGACAAAAAAGCAGTTACAGGCGTACGATCCCCAACTTCCCGATACTCCTTTCGCTTCCGGGCAGGTTGCTGTTAGCGCAAAGGGGTTAGAGGATATGCTATTTTTCAGGCGCAATAAAGATAAAAGACACGGCTTACTGCTGGACCACCCTTTAGATGATCCTCCTTGCTGCGGCACCTGCGCTGCCCTTTGTTGCCGTTCGTTCCAAAACCTGAAGCTCTCCTCGAAAGAATACAGTCATCTGGCGGCATTGGGCGCTACCCGTCTCGAGTTCTCCCTTTACGGTCCACACAAGCTGAACATCGAAAGCGGCTGCGAATTCCTGCTCCTCAACAGGTGCGGCATCTATGAGCAGCGTCCCGAAATCTGCCGCCGTTTCATCTGCCAAACGGTGCCAAAGGAGGGGCTGAGTTAACTGCCGCCGTGGCATTTACTTTCTCGGAAGGTACAATGTGAAGGTTGCAATGTCCGCAGCTTCCCGAAGGGCGATTTAACACTGGTCAGAGAGTAGCCGTCCAACAGCTGATCCCTGTAGCTAGGAGGTGGCGCCATGCCTTCGCCCCTGCCTGTCTATACCTTGGGCCATTCCACTCTCAGTATCGAGGAGTTCCTCGAACTGCTGCGGCACTACGGCATCGAGCGCCTGGTGGATGTACGTACCATCCCGCGTTCGCGGCACAACCCTCAGTTCAATAAGGACACCCTGAGCCTTTTCCTGCGTATCCGCGGCATCAAGTACCTGCACCTGCGCGCGTTGGGCGGCTTGCGCCGCCATGTCCGGGACGATGCGACTAACGCCGGGTGGCGCAACGCCTCTTTTCGCGGTTTTGCCGACCATATGCGGACCCCGACTTTCGATGTCGCGATCAAGAGGCTTATTCTTGTAACCCAAGGGAGAAGGACCGCGATCATGTGCTCGGAGGCGGTCCCCTGGCGCTGCCATCGATCGCTCATAGGCGACGCTCTGGTCGTGCGGGGCGTTGAGGTGATCGACATCTTCTCGCGGTCCAATTCCAGACCGCATGTCATTACCGCTATGGCGAAGGTTGCAGGGACCCGTATAACCTACCCGGCACCCGAGCAGCAGGACCCGCCGCAGGACACCGCGCCGCCCCCTACGGGAAGATCGGCCCTTCGGAAGACACATGAAGACTCCTTCTAAACCAGATCCGGCTGAGCAATGGCTCCTCACCTTCTCATGGCAGGACAAGGTGATAGCCCGCTGTTTCCCTCGTTTCTTCAAGCGTTATGCGCCTGAAGAGATCCAGAAGCAATGGGCGGCGTACCTGGAAAAAAAGTGCAAGCGTGAGAAATAGCTCAAATGCGTCCTCCTTCGCATATGTTCAACATACAAAAAAAGCTAGGTCGCAAAATGCAGCCTAGCCTTTAATACCTCATTTTTCAGGGGTTAAAATACTATCCCTTCCGTCTTTTACCGAGCCACCGTCAACTCGTTAGTGATATTGCCTTTGCCGGCTGTGCGTTCCGCAATCTGCTCGATGGTATCCTTTTCTTTTTCGGTTTTGACCGATCCCTTAAGGGTGACCATCCCGTCCCGCGCGATGATCTTTACGTTATGCGCTTTCATGGAGAGGGATTTGTCTTTCACGACTGCTCGCCTGATCTTGCGTGTGATCTCACGGTCGGATTCGTTCATCTTTTGTTGCTCGGCCGTCAATCCTCTGTTCTCTTCCTTATTCATCCTTGAATTGTCTGCCTTCGCCGGTTCGTCGCCTGTTGCAATGACTTTGTTCGGGGCGCTGAATACAACTGCGGCTGACAGTGCGATTGCAAGTAACAGATTTATCTTTTTCATGATATTGCTCGCCTCCTTCTCTTGAATCGGTTAGGGTTGGTTGCCATTTCCCTTTCTGGGGGTTTCCTCCGGAAGGTCATTTGTGGGAAACTTTCAACTGTTTCAGGGTACACGCGGGAAACATAAGCAAAACCTAATATAAGTTCCTTCATTGTCAATAGTCAGCCCCAGGATTGAGCGGCACCATGTCTCTAGGCATCAGGCCGGGCAACTCACCCCTTCCGCCGGCAGGCGGAGGGTCGTCACCCTGGTATTGGATTGCTGACGGCAGCGCTGGCGCTCCAGTAGCTTTTGACTTCTGCGGCATGTTGGATATCATTGGTCTTTTCCGCTCGCCTGTCTGTCGCGGGCCGTGCCTTCCTCTCGTCAAGGAGCTGTCTAAATGAAGTCGATCATTACCATAACCATGAACCCTGCCGTTGATAAAAGCTCCACTGTTGACCATGTGGTCGCAGAACGAAAGCTCTACTGCGAGGCTCCCCTCTTCGAGCCCGGTGGCGGTGGTATCAACGTCTCCCGTGCCGTGAGAAAGCTTGGAGGCGAGTCGACAGCCCTGTACCCTTCAGGGGGGCTGACCGGCGAGATGCTGCAAATGCTGTTGGAGCAGGAGGGGCTCACGCACCGTCCGGTTCACATTGCGGGGTGGTTGAGGGAAAACCTGATCGTTTTGGAAGGAGCCACCGGACTGCAGTACCGGTTCGGCATGCCGGGACCGGAGCTTCAAGCCGAGGAATGGCAGCGTTGCCTGGACCAGATCTTTGCCGGCGAGTCCAAACCGGATTACGTGGTTGCCAGTGGCAGCCTCCCTCAAGGTGTCCCGCAGGATTTTTATGCCCGTGTCGCACGTCTTGGAAAACAGCACGGCGCCAGGGTCGTGGTCGACGCATCGGGCGAGCCGCTGCGTCTCGCCCTGCGCGAGGGGGTTTTCCTGATCAAGCCCAACATACGTGAGTTCAGGGAGATGCTCGGGGCCGGCGGTGAGGATGAAACGAAGATACGGGCCATGGCGAAAAAGATCGTTCTGGACGGCCAGAGCGAGGTGGTCGCCATCTCTCTTGGCGCGGCGGGCGTGCTTATGGTTTCCGATTCCGGGGTTGAGCGGTTGCAACCGCCTGCCGTGCCTATCATCAGCAAGGTTGGAGCAGGGGACAGCATGGTGGCCGGCACGATTCTGAGCCTGGCGCGTGGGAATTCGCTGCGCGACGCTGTTCGTTTCGGCGTGGCCGCGGGAACCGCTGCGGTAATGACACCGGGGACGGAATTGTGCCGGCGGGAAGATACCGAGAGGCTGTACCGACAGATGCTGCCCGGGGAATAGAGTTGAAGCAGGTCGAGGTTAAGGTTGAGGTTGAGATCAACATCAAGATCAAGATCAAGGTTGGGGTTGAGAAAAGCTTGAGGGAGAACGACTATTTCAGTCAGCGACGTTTCCCATACACGCAATATCGGCATTATTTCCCATATCGATGCGGGGAAGACGACCGTGTCGGAGCGGATACTCTTCTACAGCGGAGAGACGCGAAAGATGGGGGAGGTGCACGACGGCCAGGCGGTCATGGACTGGATGCCCCAGGAACAGGAGCGGGGCATCACCATAACGGCCAGTGCCACTTCGTGCAACTGGGGAGAGTTTCAGCTCAACCTGATAGACACCCCCGGACACATCGACTTCACCATTGAGGTGGAGCGGAGCGTGCGGGTGCTGGATGGGGCGCTGGCTATCTTCAGTGCGGTGGAAGGGGTGCAACCCCAAAGCGAACTGGTCTGGCGCCAGGCGGACCGCTACGGTGTGCCGAGGGTCTGCCTGATAAACAAGATGGACCGCCCAGGCTCGGATTATAACGAGGTGCTTCGTCAGATGGCGGAGCGACTTGGAGCAAGACCGGTGTTGATCCAGCTTCCCATCGGGGAAGAATCTGGATTCGCTGGGGTGATCGATCTTTTGACGGAGCAGGCACTCTCCTTCGCCGAGAACGATCTTGGCAGGACGGTGCTGCGTGGTCCTGTGCCGCCTGGTGCCGAGGAACTGGTGCGGCAGGCACGGCTGCAACTGACCGAGGCCGCGGCGGATTTCGATGATGATGTCATGGCCGATTATCTGGAGGGCAGAAAGGTCGATGCGTCGCGTCTGCGGGAGGCGTTGCGGCGAGGCACCGTCGCCTGCAGTCTTTTCCCGGTACTGCTCGGCTCGGCGCTCCGGAACAAGGGGGTGCAGCCGGTTCTGGACGCGATCTGCCTGTATCTCCCCTCTCCCCTGGATCTCCCTGCGCTGGTGGGGCGCCACCCCGGCACAGGGGAGCAGGAGAAGCTGGTCTGCGATCCCGATCGGCCTCTGCGCGCGCTCGCCTTCAAGGTTATGGCCGAGGAGGGACGGCGGCTTACTTATCTGCGCATCTATAGCGGCAAGGTGAGAGCGGGGGAGTCCCTGCTCAATTCCAGCCGCGGCTCAATAGAGCGGATCAGGCACCTGTTCCGTATGCATGCCCATAAAAGGGAGGAGATGACTGAGGCGGCGGCGGGGGACATCGTTGCCGTTTCGGGTTGCCAGTCGACCCTGACCGGGGATACTCTTTGCCATCCGGAGCACCCTTTGCTGCTTGAAGGGGTCACGGTGCCGGAACCGGTTGTATCGCTGGCGGTGGAAGCGAAAAGGATGGAGGACCGGGCGCACCTGTTGACTACCTTGGAATATTTTCAGTGGGAAGACCCGACCTTCAGAGTGCATGAGGACCAGGAGACAGGGCAGACTATCCTGACAGGGATGGGGGAGCTCCACCTGGAGATCATCGTGGACCGCCTGCGCCGCGAGTACGGCGTGCAGGTGCAAACCGGCCGCCCGCGCGTAGTGTACCGGGAGGCCCTGCGACAAAAGGTGGTGCGGCGTGAGCTTTTTCAGGCTTCAGGGGAGCGGCGTCCGGAGCCGGCAGAACTGTTGCTTGGCCTGACTCCGCTGCCTCGCGGCAGCGGGGTGCGCATCTTTTTGCCGCCGGCCGACCCACCCTTGACGCAGGAGCTTATGGATGCCGTGGAGCAAAGCCTGTTGCAGGGATGTCTTTCGGGATGCCGGACCGGTTACCCTCTCACGGATCTTGAGGTGAGGGTCCTGGAGATACCGGTGGAAAACGGAGCGGCGGCGCCGACGGAGCAGGCGCTTAGAGGGGCTGCGCGCCGTGGGGTAGTGCTGGCGGCACGCGAAGGGGAGCCGCTGCTTTTGGAGCCGATAATGCTGCTGGAACTGGAGGCGCCGACGGAGCATCTGGGAAAGGTGCTTGGTTCATTGCAGCAAAAGCGCGGCCGCGTGGAAGGGTTGGACAGCCGCGGCGGCCGAGAACTGGTGCGGGCGACCGTGCCGCTTGCCGAAATGTTCGGCTACATGACGGAACTGCGCAGCGCAACCAAGGGAAGAGGGAGCTATACCATGGAATTCCGTGGCTTTGACGAGGCTCCTGCGCAGGTGCAGGAACTCTTTGGCCTGAGCACCGGGTGAGCTATCCAGCTCCCGCCGAACTGCCGGATTTATCGCACCTCTTCATGACCTGCAAAAGCGCCTGCATGCTGTAAGGCTTCTGGATGAAATCAAGCAGCCCCAGACCGGTCAACTTCCTGGTAACCTCCTGTTCGCTATAGCCGCTCGACATAATGACCCTGACCTTGGGATCCAGCTTCCGGAGGCCGATAAACGTCTGTTCTCCGTCCAGTTGCGGCATGGTCAGGTCGAGTATGACAAAGGTGATATCGCCCCTGGCTTGATACAGCTCCAGGGCTGTATTCCCTTCGTGCGCGACTACCACGTCATAACCCATCTGTTCCAGCATCGCGGCACCGATCTCGCAAATGGTCTCTTCGTCGTCCACCAAAAGGACCGTTCCGCTCCCGCGCCACTTCTCCTCGCTGTTCTCAGTTTCCCGCATCGGTAAAGGCAGGTCGCAAGGCGGCAGCAGGATGGTGAAGGTTGTGCCGCAACCAGGCGAGCTTTTGACCTCGATGGCCCCCTTGTGCCCCCTGATGATGCCTAGCACCGCCGACATGCCGAGACCGCGCCCGGTGAATTTAGTGGTGAAGAACGGGTCGAAGATCCGCGCCAGCGTTTGTTCTCCCATGCCGCAACCGGTATCGGAAATCTGCAGATATACGTAACGGCCTTCGCTCATGGCGCTGTCGAACCAGGTGTCCTTCAGATAATGCTGATCGAAATGCCGGCATCCGGTGGTGATGGTGATGACGCCGCTTTGCTCCTCGATCGCCTCCGAAGCGTTTATGACCAGATTCATGACGATCTGGCGCAATTGGGTGGGATCTCCCTGAATCGTTGGCAGGGGGTCGCTCAGATCGAGCTTCAGCACGGCCTTTTTCGAAACGGAGATCTCCAGCAGGTGAATCATCTCATCCAGCAGTTGATTCAGGTTGATCGGTTCAACCACGAACATCCCCTTGCCGGAGTAGGCGAGCATCTGCTTGGCGAGGTCGGCTGCCCTGATAGCGGCCTTTTCTATGTTTTGCAGGTTCTCCATGACCGGGGAATGGGGGTCGATCCGCAGCATTGCCAGGCTGGAGTTGCCGAGGATGCCGGTCAGGATATTGTTGAAATCATGGGCGATCCCCCCCGCCAGGATGCCGAGGCTTTCCAGCTTCTGGGCATGCAGCAGTTGCTGTTCAAGCCTCAGTCTTTCGTCCTCGTGCATGCCGCGCTCAAGTTCCGCCGCAGCGCGGCCGCTGACCATCTGCAGGATCTCCTCGGCCAGTTCCCGGTTGGCCAGAGGCTTGCGGCTGATGGCGGCTATAAGGCCGATAGGCGCTCCGCTGGAATCCCAAAGTACGGTGCCGAGGTAGCTTTCCGCCGCCATCTCCTGAAGAACGGCATCCTTCGGAAAGAGGTGTCGCACCCCTTCCCGAAAACAGCAGACGCTCTTGTCCACCACCTCTCCGCAGGGGGTGTCCTTCAGGGTGTAGCGGACGTTGTCCTCGAAGGTGCCGTCGAAATAGACCGCCAAGGTGCGGGCATACAGGTTTCCCTCCTCCAGGATGTCGATGCAGATGTAATCCATGTCGAGGCTGTTGGCCAGGTAGCGCGCCAGACGGTGGAAGAAGCCCTCCCCGGGTGTGGCGTTTACCGACGCCTGCGCCAGAAAAGCCAGGCACTCCTCGATCCGCTTGCGGTTGGTTATCACGTCGAAGACCGCCACGAAACAATCCGGCTCGGGGCTGTACAGCGAGATGGAGAGCCATTCGTTGATCGCCGACAGGAAATACTCCAACTGCTTCGGTTCACCGCTTCGGGACACCGTTCCCAGCGCGGCCAGCAGATCGGGGTCGGATTGGCTGATACCGGGAAGCACCTCGCTCATCCTTTTACCGGCAGCGCCTTTCAAGCCCGTCAGTCTCTCGAAGCTGCGGTTGACCTCCAGATAGACGAAATCGAGCGGCAGATCCGCGTCAAAGATCATTCTGCAGTAGGCAAACCCGTTCAACATGCTGTCAAAAAGAGAGCGGTACCTTTCCTCGCTTTTTAGCAGGTTCTCTTCCGCCTGCTTGCGCTCCGTGATGTCCCTGCCTACCGACTGGTATTCGCTGACGTTTCCCTCATCGTCCAAGAGCGCGTGGTGGCTCCATTGATGCCAGCGGGTGCTGCCGTCTTTCAGCACGACCCTGTTTTCCGTGTGGAAGAAGGGATGGTCCGCGCTCAGAGCCTCGATGGATCGGAGCATCTCGTCCCGGTCCTCTTCGTGCACGAAGGGATAAAAGGAGGTGCCGAGCAACTCCTCCGGCTGAGCGCCGAGAAAGTTGCACAGTGCATCATTGACGAAGGTCAGCGTGCCGTCCGGCAGGTAGCGGTCGACAAACTCCATCTGGCTGTTTACCACGGCCCGATAGCGTTTTTCGCTTTGCTGCAAAGCACGTCCAGCCCGCTTCTTGCTGGTGATGTCCTGCAGGAATGCGAGGAACATGCCGCTTTCCGGGATGAACGTGGTGCTCACCTCCACCTCGATCAGGCTCCCGTCTTTGCGTCGGTGCACCGTTTCGAAGCGTTCGTAGCGCATTTCAACGATACGCTCGGTGTGATTCAGCATTTCCTGGTCGCTTTCCAGTGCCTCGAAATCGGAAAGCGGCTTGGCGATCATCTCTTCGCGGCTGTAGCCGTACATGCGGCAGGCTGCGTCGTTGACCGAGACGATTCTCCCTTCCATGTTGATTATCCAGTGGCCGTCCATGGAGGTATTGGCAAGCAGTTCGTACTGCCTGGCGGCCTCGTGTTCCTGTCGTTCATTGCGTTTGTGTTCCGCGATATCCCAGGCGAGGTCGGCAAAAAGCGATACGGTGCCAATGTCGGCCTGCGAAAAAGGCTCCGCCTTGTTGGCAATCCCCAGCAGGGCGACGGTTTGCCCCCCGCGCTTGACCGGCACGGCCAGCGCCCTGAAGATCTCGGCATGCCCCTCAGGCATCCCTTTGCCGTGAGACTGGGGGTGGTAGTCGTTGTGAATCACCGGCTGCCCGTGAACGATGCAGTCGGCCCAGACCCCGGCTCGGGCCAGAAGATAGTTATGCCCGAGGTTTTGCATCGGACACCCTTGCGCGGCAGTCCTGGTGGACCAAGCGCTATGGCTGGTTCGCCGCCGCTTTATATCGTAAAAATGGTAGAAACTGGACCTGCTTCCGGTTACCCGCTCAACCTCGTCAAGCGTTTCAACGAGCAGTTCGTCGAGGGAATGGGACTGGGCGAACTGCATCAGGTGGGAACGTGAGGCGTGGATGTCTTGCATCCGCTTTTGTTCCGTGATATCGGTCAGGGTGATGCAGACCCGGCAAGGCGTCTGTTGCCCGCCGCAGAAGACGGGTATTGCGGTGATGTTGACCCAGGCAAGGCTTTGTCTGCGGGAATTATAGATGCCGGCGGTGACGTCCCTTACCGGTTGGGCGCTTTTTAAGGCTCGCGTGGACGGGTACTGTTCCGGGGGAATCTCCAGCCCGTCCAGTGAGATCAAGCGCCACCGCGGCTGGTGAGGACCGTGCGCCATGAACTGGTCTCGGTCCAACCCGAAGATCTCCAGTGCTGCGGGGTTTACCTGGAACGGTGTGCCATCGGCCTCCAGGAAGATGACACCTTGAGTCATGTCGTCAAACAAGGCCTGGCATTGCTGAAGTGAATCGAACATCAAGGCCCCCAATGTGTGGCATGAAGCCGGCCCAAGCCAACGCATAAACGTTATGCTTATGATTTTGTGACAAGTTGACTTTATAGCAAATCGTCTTGATACTTCAATTAAATAAGGTAAGAGGGTTGATAACGGGGAGGCAGTGAATCAGCCGGCAGCCTGTTACTGCAATGATATCGATTAGAAGATGTTTTGTTGCGGCTGGCTATCACTCTCAACGTTTAGGTCCTTTACAGGACAGGGGATTCCATGACAGCGACATCCATCAAGATCGGCATCAGTTCTTGTCTGCTGGGGGAGAAGGTTCGTTACGACGGCGGCCACAAGCAGGACCGCTACATCACCGACATCCTCGGCAAGTTTTTCACATTCGTGCCGGTTTGTCCGGAGGTCGGCTGCGGACTGCCGGTGCCGCGCGAGGCGATGCGTCTGGAGGGTGATCCGGAAAGCCCCCGGCTGGTAACGAGCAAGACCCGGGTCGACAAGACGGAGCAGATGCTTCAGTTCTGTCGCGCCAGGGTGGAGGAGCTGGCAACAGAGGATCTCTGCGGCTTCGTGTTCAAAAAGAATTCTCCCAGCTCCGGTCTGTTCCGGGTCAAGGTGTACAGGGACGGCATGCCGACCAAAAACGGCAGCGGTCTTTTTGCCGCAGCCGTGGCGAGGCGGTTCCCCCACTTGCCTCTGGAAGAGGAGGGACGGCTCAACGATCCCTTGCTGCGGGAAAATTTCATAGAGCGGATATTCAGCTATCGACGCTGGAAGGACTTTTTGGCGGGGTCCCCTGATCTGGGCGCTCTGGTGCAGTTCCATACCCGCCAGAAGCTTCTCATCATGTCTCACAGTACTCAGCTCTACCGCGAGATGGGGGCTCTGGTGGGGCGGGGCAAGGAGATGGGATGGTCCGAGCTGTTGCGCCGCTACGAGGAGCTTTTCATGAAGGCCTTGAAGCTGCAGGCGACGGTGAAGAAGCAGACTAACGTGCTGATGCATGTCATGGGGTATTTTAAGCAGCAGTTGAGCCCTGACGAAAAACAGGAACTGCTTGCCATCATAGGGCGATACCACGATGGCCTGGTTCCCTTGATTGTGCCGATCACCCTCCTGAAGCACTACGTGAATAAATATCGGCAGCAGTATCTCCAGCAGCAGATCTATCTTTCCCCCCACCCGGCTGAGCTGATGCTGCGGAACCATTGTTAGAAGCAGATCAAGGTTAAGGTTGAGGTTGAGGTTGAGGGCCGAATTGGCCGGGTGCTGCATCTTGCCTTCCGGCCTTCTTATGAGCCTGATTGACTTGTCCTTGGGCTTACGATATTGTCATGCGCGTCATTCCGGCGCCCTTGCTGGGGCGCCGGCCACTCGGGTCCGCTGTTGTGGCTCAATCTGCAGTGTAAGGATTCGACAGTGTTTGAAGGCGTTTTCGGCAAGATGATATCCGAATTTAAACAACTGCATTTCATCGCGGATTTCACTGCGGACTCTTCAGTTTCATCAAAAATAAGATCGTGTTTAGGCGCCATCTGCCTTGCCGCTCTCACGCTGTTTGCCCCGCTCGCCCTTTCGGTGCATGCCGAATACATTCCGGATCTGGCCGAATATCACGCACCCGCACCCACCCCCATCGTAGTAGGCGGCGACAGGTCCTACCCGCCCTACGAGTTCATCGACAAGGACGGCCGCCCCGCCGGCTATAACGTCGACCTGACCCGGGCCATCGCAGAGGTCATGGGGATGAAGGTCGTGTTCCGTTTCGGGGATTGGTCCGACATGCGCGCCGGGTTGCTTCAGAACAAGATCGATATACTGCAGGGGTTGTCCCACTCGGCGGGCAGGGCCCACTCGGTCGATTTTTCTCCTCCGCATACCATCGTACACCATGCCATCTTCGCCCGGAAGGAGTCGACACCCGTCAAGAGCCTTCAAGAGCTGCAGGGGAAGAAGGTGATCGTCTTCAAGGACGGGATCATGCACGAGCGGCTGAAGCAACTCGGATTCGGCCGCGACCTCATCCTCACCCCGACACCGGCCGAGGCCATGCGGCTGCTGGCCTCAGGGGAGCACGACTACGCCGTGGTCGCAATGCTCCCGGGCATGTACCTGATACGGGAGCTGCACCTGTCCAACCTCGTCCCGGTGGCCAAGGCAGTCGTCAGCGAGCAGTACTGCTATGGCGTGGTAAGAGGCAACAGGGAACTTCTGGCCCGCTTCAACGAAGGGCTCGCCATACTGATAAAGACGGGGCAATATGCCGAGATATACAACCGGTGGCTCGGGGTGAACGAACCTCCGGGGGTAACCAGGGACCTGGCCATCAAGTACGGGGCGATGGTGCTGGTGCCTCTGCTGGTCATCCTGGCGGTCACCGTGCTCTGGTCCAAGACGCTGCAAAAGAGGGTTTTAGAGCGGACAACGGAGCTGGCGCAGGAGATCGCGGAGCGTAACAAGGCACTGGAGGAACTGCGGCGCCATCAGGATAAACTGATCCAGGCCGACAAGATGGCTTCGCTCGGCACGCTGGTTTCCGGAGTCGCCCACGAGATCAACAACCCGAACGGTTTGCTGCTGCTCGACATTCCGGTCCTGAAACGGGTGCACGACGATGCCGAAGAGATTCTGGAAGCCTACTTCCTTGAGCACGGCGATTTCGCCCTGGGCGGGGTGCCGTACTCGGAAATGCGCGACGAGATCCCGCGCATCCTCGATGAGATGCAGGACGGCGCCCAGCGCATCAAGAGGATCGTCAACGACCTGAAGGACTTCGCCCGACGCGACGACATCGGCAAGAAGGAGCTGATCGATGTAGACGCGTCGGGCG
>Ga0209317_1000390_pt1 | contig 54328 bp, 47 predicted proteins | sample RifGroB2_FD_183994 | JGI IMG/M metagenome (GOLD analysis project Ga0209317, IMG submission 183994) | Soil microbial communities from Rifle, Colorado, USA - Groundwater B2 (SPAdes) (version 2) | ecosystem: Environmental > Terrestrial > Soil > Unclassified | place: Rifle, Colorado | collected... | reverse complement strand
GGTCCGCAGCGGACAGCCTATCATTAAGGCTGCGGCCGAGATTGTTTGAGCGAGGCACTGTGTGCCGAGCGAGTTCGAGGCCGGCGGAGGACCGCAGGCCCTCTTCCCCAGCGCACGCTTATGAGCTCACGGCCGGCACACCGCGGCCAGAACCCTTTCAAATACCGAGCTGCTTCCTGATCTTGTTGATCGTCCGGTGCATTTCGGGGAGGCGGCCCAGCAAAGCTTCTATTTTCATGGCCTGCAGGCGCGGGCGGGCGACGTGGCCGAACACTATCTGGTTGGGGCCCAGGTCGGCTATCACGCCGGTCTTGCCCATCACCACGGTATTGTCGCCGATGGTCAGGTGGTCGGAGACCGCCGCCTGGCCGGCGATGATGACGCCGCTGCCTAGCACGGTTGAGCCGGCTATGCCGCACTGCGCGATGATAAGGCAATTCTTGCCGATCTGCACATTGTGGGCGATGTGGACCAAATTGTCTATCTTGGTGCCCGCGCCGATCAGTGTGGTCTCGAGGGCCGCGCGGTCGATGGCCGTATTGGCCCCGATCTCCACCTTATCCTCTACAACAACCTTGCCCAACTGGGGAATTTTTTCGTGCACGCCGCGGGGCGAGGTGTAGCCGTAGCCGTCCGAGCCTATCACGGCGCCGGCGTGGACTATAACCTCTATGCCCACTTCACAGGCGTCCATGATCTTCACGCCGGGGTAAAGCCGCGAGCGCGCGCCCACCCTGGCATTGCGGCCCACATAGCACTGCGCGCCGATGACGGCGCCGGTACCTATGGCGGCCCCGTCCTCTATTACGGCGCAGGGACCCACGTGGACGTCGGCGCCGAGCTTGGCCGACTGGGAAATTACGGCTGAAGGGTGTATGCCGGGCGCGGGCAGCGGGCGCATTTCCTTCTCTATCAGGCGCAGGGCCAGCATAAAGGCATACTTCGGGTTCTTGGTGTACACCACAACGCCGGGGAAAACCTTCAGGACCGCCTCGCAGCCGCGGGGCGCCAGCAGGCAACCGGCGCGCGAAGAGGCGGCGGCGGCCGCCAGGGCCGCGTCGGCCAGAAAGGTGAGGTCCGCCGGGCCGGCTTTCTCCAACGGGGCGGCGGCAAATAGCGGGGTGGCGCCGTCGCCCTGCAGGTCGCCTTCGGCGAGCTTGGCTATGTCGGCGGCGGTCAGGTTCATAGGCCGGTCTCCTCCAGCTTCTTAAGCAGCTTGCCGGTGAGGTCCACGGCGTTCTGACCGAAAAGGATGCTGCGCTTGTCTACGATCACGCTGACCTCTTCCTTGATGGCCAGTTCCTTGAGCGCGACGTAGATGCGGCCGAGCAGGAGCTCGCCTTTGCGGCTCTCGTAGTCCAGCAGTTCTTTTTCCGCCAACCGCTGGGAGAGGCGCAGGTCCTCCTCCCTGTTCTTTAGTTCCGTCTCTTTTTTTTGCAGGGCCAGGTCTATCTCCGGCACGGAGGTGGAGACGGAGAATTTAAAATGGGCGACGGGCACCTTGGCCACGCCGGGCATGTCGATGCCGTCCATCCCGGGGAGGGCGGCCAGGCCGGCCGGCAGCGCGGCCGGGGCGGCGGTAGAAACGGCGGTCTGGGTGGAAGCCTGCACTCCCGCGGCGGGCTGGGTGGAGACCTGCTGGGGAGCAGCCTGGGTAGAAGCCGCCACCGCGGCGGCGGCCTCCTCCACGCTGCGCCGGGTCTCCAGCAGCGACGGGAGGGTTATGGCGAATTCCCGCTCCTGGCGCAGCTTGGCGATCTCGGCCTTGAGGGTGAACACCGTCATCTTCTTGGCGTTCAGGGCGTCCTCTCGCTTTTTTATCTCCGCGATGAACTCGTCGCGCGCGCCGGTGGTGCCGGAGTATTCCTTGAACACCCGGTCTATGTCGACGTAGCCGATGGTCCCGGACTCGCCGCGGTTCTCCTCGAGCAGGAGCTCCAGGGCTCCCGCGTTAAGGGGCGCCAGCGCCAGCAACAGGAAAATAAGTTTTTTCATTTTTTCCTTCCGTAGCTATGTTAGAACAGGTTGCCCAGCGTGAAGTAAATATCCGAGCGCTGTTCCCCGGGCTTGTGGTTGAAGCCGTAGCCCCAGTCCAGCCGTATCGGGAAAGCGGGGGTGGTGAAGCGGATGCCGAAGCCGGCGCCGGCCTTCAGGTTGGAGGTCCCGGTGCCGATGCGCCCGGAAACGTCGTCGAAGCCGTCCCACGAGTTGCCGATGTCGAAGAAGAAGGCCCACTGCACTATGGTGCGCCGGCGCTCGCGGGCCAGCGGGAACTTGAACTCGATATTCATGACGTCGTAGACCTTGCCGCCGTTGAGCGGGCCGATCTGGCCGTTATTGGAGTAGCCGCGCACGGTCTCCGCGCCGCCCAGGAAGTAGCGCTCGTAGACGGGCACCGACTTGGTGCTGCCGAAGCGGCCCACGAAGCCGAGGCGGTTGGCGATCGAGAGGACGAAGGGGTACTCGTCGATGGAGAACAGCTTGAGGTTGTAGCTGTGGGAGAAGGTGGGCTTGTAGTAGTTCACGTCGCCCTGCAGCGCGCCGCCGGCGTATTCCAGGCCCAGCGAGGTGCGGCAGCCGCGGGTGGGGTCGTAGGTGCTGTCGCGGGTGTCCCGGGCGAACTCCACGTAAACGGAGGAGGTGACGCTGGTGCCGTCCTGCAGCTCGCCCGCGTAAATATCGTCCACCTCGTAGATGCGCACCTGCTCGTAGGTGTAGGAGGTGGTCAGGTGGTACTTGTCGTCCTGGAAGCGCGGCCCCAGCGAGATCTTGCCGCCGGTGCGGCGCTCGGTGTAGGCCGAGACGGTGTCGCGGTAGGGCTTGTAATGGCGCGTGTTGAAGATGTCGAGGCCTAAGGAGGTCGGGTGGCTGCCTATCCACGGGGTGGACCAGCTCAGGTAGTAGTCCTGCACCTTCTTGCCGAAGTTCCAGGAGAGCGAGGTCTTGTAGGCGCGGCCGAAAAGGTTGAGGTGCGACAGCGACAGCGTGCCCACCAGGCCGTCGGTGGAGGAGATGCCGGCGCCGGCGGTCAGCATGCCGGGCTTGCCTTCGGCCACGTCGAAGACCAGGTCCACTTTGTCCGGGTCGGCCGTGGGGTTGATCACGGGGCTGACGTCGTCGATGAAACCCAGGTTGAAGATCTTCTCCTGGCTGCGGCGGATCTTGGAGGAGCTGAAGACCTCGCCTTCCTTCTGGGTTATTTCGCGCTTGAGCACGTAGGTCTTGGTGGCCTTGTTGCCCTCCACGTCCACGTGGTCCACGAAGATCTGGTTGTTCTCGGTGATGGTGAAGGTGACGTCGGTCTCGCCGGTCTTCTCGTTGTAGACCCGCTCCGGCTGGATGCCCGCGCGGAGGTAGCCTTTGTCGGCGTACTTGTCCTGGATGCCGCGCAGGGTGTCGTCGAAGCGGTCCTGGTTGAACAGCTTGCCCCGGCGGTACTCCAGCCGCGGCTCCAGCTCGCTGGGCAGGTAGACGGTATTGCCGGCGAAGTAGGTGGCGCCGAACTTCTGCTTGTTGCCCTCGGTCAGCGTAACGTGTATGGTGACGCTGGAGCGGTCCGCGTTAAAAGAGACGGTGGAGTCCGTGATCTTGAAGTCGGCGTAGCCGTTGTTCTTGTAGAAAGCCTCCAGCGCCTTGTAGTCGGCGTCCAGGTCCTGCGGGGTGTAGATCTTCTTGGGCCTGTTCTTGAATTTCTTCACCAGCTTCTTAAGCTTGAAGCCGGCGGCGCCTTCCAGCTCCACCGCCGCCACCCGGGCTTTCTTGCCCTCGGTGAGCGCGATGGTCAGAAAACAGAGATTGGCCGCCGTGTCGAACTTCACCTCGTAGTCGGCCCTGGCGTCTATGAAACCTTTCTCGCGGTATTTGTCCGTGATCTTTATCAGGTCTTCGCGTACCTTCAACTCGTCGAAGAAATCTTTTTCTTTCAGGGTCATCTCGTCCTTGACGGCGCCCTTGGACATGCCCTTGGCCCCGGTCACGGTGACCGTCTTGACCATGGGTTTCTCGGAGATGATGTAGGTTATCCTCACGGGCGTGGAGGAGACGCCGACCGCCGCCAGTTTGGGCGAAACGGGGAGGCCGGGCAGGTCGTCTATCTCCACGGAGATCCGGTCTATGCTGCCCAGGCCGAGGATGGCTTCTATGTCCTGGCCGACGAACGACCGCTGGTAGAGGCGCTTTTTCCTGGCCTTGCCGGTCTTCAGTATGGCCTTGGCCTTTATATTAACGCTGCCCTTTACGGCCGTTTCGGCCACTTCCCAGGGGCCGTCGGCGTGCTCCGCCGGCGCGGCCGCGGTCTCCGGAGGGGGGAGGGGGGCGGGTTCGGCGGCCGTCGGGTCCTGCATGCCGGGCAGGGCGGCGGGCGGGATGCCAGGGCTGGCCGGCTGCGCCGCGGGCGCCTGCTGCTGCGGCTGGTCTGGCGTCTGGGCCGAAAGGGGCAGGGCGGGGAGAAGGGTCAAAAGAAGCAGAAGCTGGAGTTTTTTCATCATATCCTTAAAAAATCGGGCGGAGCGCCCTTCCGGCAGGTGTCAATCTCCGGCAAGGGTGTCAATATAGATATCTTACTATTTTTGCCGCGCGGCATAAATCGGTCTTTCCCGTATTTTATGCTAGAATTAGCGGAGTTTGATATCGCTGACATAAATACTACGGGTCAGGGCGCCCAACGGTTGCATCCCGGGCGCGCAAAAACCCCCAAGCCGATCAACGGAGGAAGAATGAAAAAAGTCTACATACTCGACACTAACGTACTCATCCACGACCCGCTTTCCTTCACCAAATTCGAAGAGAACACCGTAGTGATCCCGATCTCCGTCATAGAGGAGCTGGACAATTTTAAACATACCGCCGACGAGCGCGGCAAGAGCGCGCGCATCGTGTCGCGCAAGCTCGACGAGTTCCGCATCAAGGGCAAGCTGAACGCCGGCGTGAAGACCGAGGCTGGCGGCACGCTGATCGTGGACCTGGACCACGTGCAGGTGCTGCCCAAAGAATTCAAGCTGCTCGAGATGGATAACCGCATCCTCAATACCGCCTACTGGTACGAGCAGAAAAAGCACAGCGCCATCCTGGTGACCAAGGACATCAACCTGCGCCTCAAGGCCGAGGCCGTGGGCCTGACCACCGAGGATTACGAGGCCGGTAAGGTGAACGTGGACGAGCTGTACCCCGGCCTGGTGTCGCTCGACGTGCCTTCCGCCTCCGTCGACAAGTTCTACAAGGACCACGAGCTGAAGAGCCCCGAGAAAGAGGAGCTTTCCCCCAACGAGTTCGTGGTGATCCATTCCAAAGAGGACCCCAAGAAGTCCGCGCTCGGCCGCGTGGACCCGAACGACGTCTCCAAGATCCGCGCGCTCGGGGCCGAACCCTCGCCGTGGGGCATCCGCCCGCTCAACAAGGAGCAGCGCTGCGCCATGGAGCTGCTGCTCGACGACTCCGTCAAGCTGGTCACGCTGCTCGGCGCCGCCGGCACCGGCAAGACCCTGATGACGCTGGTCTGCGGCCTGCAGAAGGCCGTGGAGGAGAACGTCTACCGCAAGCTCATCATCTGCCGCCCCATCGTCCCCGTCGGCAAGGACATCGGCTTCATCCCCGGCACCAAGGAGGAGAAGCTCTCCACCTGGATGGGCGCCATCTACGACAACCTCGAGTTCGTGATGGACAAGCGCCACCAGGAAAGCGCCGTGGAAAAATTCGAATACCTGCTGCAGAACGAGAAGATCGAGATCGCCTCTGTGACGCATATCCGCGGCCGCTCTCTGCCCAAGCAGTACATGATCGTCGACGACGCCCAGAACCTGACGCCGCACGAGATCAAGACCATCCTGTCCCGCGCGGGCGAGGGCACCAAGGTCGTCGTCACCGGCGACCCGTACCAGATAGACAACCCCTACCTGGACATCGCCTCCAACGGCCTGACCTACATTGTGGACCGCATGCGCGGCCAGAAGCTGTACGGCCACCTGACGTTCACCAAGACCGAGCGCAGCCAGCTGGCGGCCCTGGTGGCGGAACTGCTGTAACCCCGGGAAAGCCGGAACGGGCGGGCCGCGGAGAAAAACCGCGGCCCGTTCTTTTTTGGGCCTAAAGACCTAGGCGGGCCTGGGTCTTATTGCTCTCGGCAAGGTTTGCCAGTATAGTTAAACTATAACTGTAACGCTGTCGTTAAAAATGCGGATAAAGGACGTCAACATGCTTAAGAAAAACTTCTGGTTAAATGTTTTCGCGGTAGCCGCCCTCTCTTTCACTTCGATAGCTTCTTATGCCGGCGCGCAGGAACTTAAATCCGCCGCGCTCGGCGACCTGCTGGATAATTCGTCCTATACCAACCTGGTAGAGCTCCCCGTCCCCGCCGAGGTAGCCGCCCCGGAAAAGGCCGCCGGCCTCGCCCCGCAGCCCGGCAAGGACTTCACCCCCGTCATCAAGGACCAGGCCCGCATCAAGGCCATCATGAAGCTCGTTTCGGATGTTTATAACGGCAAGCCCCTGCCCTACTCGCAGGACGGCACCACCTTCAAGAACAAGGAAGGCAAACTGCCCGCGCAGCCCGCCGGCTTCTACAAAGAGTACACGCTGCTCACCGGCAACGCCCCGCACACCGTAGTGATAGGCGGCACCACCTATCAGGTGGCGCCCGACCTGAGCGCCCGCGGTTCCGAGCGCGTTATAATCGGCGGCGGCCAGAAGATCTATTACACGCCCGACCATTACGCGCATTTCATACTGCTCGAAGTAGTTTACTGAGCCGATGGGCCCCGGGGAACAAGGACTTTTCCTGGACCTTAAGGGCCGCGGCATGACGGCGGAGGGGATCAATAAAATGTTCCCTCCGCCGGTTTATTTTACAGCCTGGATAGACGGGGCAAAGGTCCCCGCCAAGGCCGAACTTATGGAGGCGCTCGCCGACAGTTTCAAATTTCCCGCCTATTTCGGCCGCAACTGGGACGCTCTTCTGGACTGCCTCCGGTCCCTGCACGAAGAGCTGCCGGCAGGCGGCTACGCTCTGGTAATAAGCAATTCCGCCTCTTTTCTCGCCTCCTCCCCCAAAGACCTGGAGGATTTTGCCGATGTGGCCGGCGAAGCCCGGGCTTTCCTGCTGGAAAAGTCAAAAACCCCTTTTACCGTGGTCCTCCTTTGAGTATATACATATACTTAACTTCCCGTTGAAAATATTAATATTTTCTGCTAGACTATAGCAGCGCATTTGGGTGCGGCGCTGTTTTGCGCCTTTGGGACGGTCCCAGTGGGGGAGGTTCTATGGAAACCACGGAAATATCCTTAAAACTCAACTTCAACCGCAGGCAGATCTCGGTTCTGCTTGCTTTCTTTCTGCTGGCCTGGCATCCGGGCTTTATCGGCTCCGAGACTTTAACCCTTACCACTTATTATCCGGCCCCTTACGGCGGCTATGTCAGCCTGCTGACCACCAACCAGACCCTGCTGGCCAGGGACGGCGGCAACGTGGGCATCAACATCGCCGGGCCCGGCAGCAAACTGCACGTGCACGGGGCCACGCAGATAACGGACGGCAGCGCTAATGCCGACACGGCGTCCTACGGCACCTTCGGCGTCACGCGCCCTGCTTCCGGCCAGACCCTTACCTATATCGCGATGACCCGGCAGGGCAACGTGGTAAAGGCCATGGGCATAGACTCCAGCAATAACTGGGTCTTCGGCCTGCCCCAGGCCGGTACCCAGCGCATCACCTCGCCCCAGATGACCATTACCCAGGGCGGCAACGTGGGCATAGCCACCTCCTTCCCCAGCCAGCGCCTCAGCGTCTCCGGCAATATCTCGGTGACCGGCGACATCATCATGACCCCCGGCACCGGCTATATCCGCAACGTCTGCTCCAGGGTGCAGTACACCATAGGGCCCCAGGCGTTCTGCCCGGCGGGGGCCCGCGTGATGGGCTATATGGGCGACGGCGTGGCCCGCGTCTGGGGCTTCCTGCCCCTGAACCAGACTTCCACCGGGGTCGGCCGCTACATAGTGCTCGGCGAGGACTGGGGCGGCACCATGGTCTGCTGCCGTATAATCTGACGGGTTTAGAACGAGTTTACGGAGGACAGGGCTTTGGACAACAGGATCGCAAACGTTAAGGTAGACCTTAAAAAATACAGCCTCGACGCCGCGCGCTACGCGGCTTACGCCCTGAGCGGCGAGGCTTTCGTTTTTATAAGCCGCGCCGGCGCCGGCGCCGTGGCCGTGTCGCTCTCGCCTAAAGACGGCGGGTCCGGAGCCGCCCTGAAGGGGAAGTTCCTGGCCGAACTGGAGGACGAGAAGCTGCGGGAAAAAATTTCGGCCGAGAACAGGGAGCTCAGGGAGTTCCTTACGCTGAAGGCGCTCTCCTCGCCTACCCCGGCCCCGGTCCCGGATTCCGGGCTTACCCCGGAACAGGAAAAAGAGCTGGCCGACCTTATTTCGCAGGTCGAGAAAGAAATTAAAGAGGACGTCCGCGGGGGAGCCGCGGACCCGCTGGGACTGACGAGCACTTGGGAAGACAAGTATGGCGCCAAAAAGCCCCGTAAAAAATAAAAAGTCCGCCAGGACGCCCCTGGCCCGCTGGGAGCGGGTGGCCGGCGGCCGCCTGCTGACCAACGACGCCGGCTGTCACGCCCTGCTGGGCGAGAAGGATTTCGCGCGGGTCATGGCCGGCGGCATAACCAAAAAAGACCCCCTCTTCAAGCGGCTCGCCGCCGCGGGCTTCGTCCGGGAGAGCATGGATTTTGAAGGGCTGGCCGCTAAATGGCGCACCCTGAACGCGCACCTGGACCAGGGGCCGGGCCTGCACATACTGGTGCTGACCCTCAGGTGCAACCATAAATGCCTCTACTGCCAGTCCAGCGCCGCCGGCGAGGGCGCAAAAAAGACGGACATGGACCGCAGGACCGCGCTGGCCAGCGTGGATTTCGCTTTCACCTCTCCCAATCCCCTGATAACCATAGAGTTCCAGGGCGGGGAGCCGCTGCTGAACTGGGACGTGCTGAAGGCCGCCGTGAAGCGCGCCCGCGAAAAGGCCGCCGCCACCGGCAAGGAACTCAAGCTGGCGCTGGTCTCCAATTTTACCCTGATGACGGAGGAGAAGGCCCGTTTCCTCCTCGAGAATGAGGTCTCCATCTGCACCTCTCTCGACGGCCCGGCGGACCTGCATAACAAGAACCGGATCTTCGCCGGCGGCAACTCCCACGCCGCCACGGTGCGCTGGATAAAATATTTCCAGGAGAAACACGCGCGCCAGTCGCAGCAGTACCGCGTCTTCAAACCCGGCGCGTTGCTCACCGTGTCCCGCCAGTCCCTGCCCCGCTGGAAGGAGATCATAGAAGAGTACGCGGCGCTGGGGCTGGAAGACATCTTCGTGCGGCCGCTGGCCCCCATCGGCTACGCCCGCGGCCTCTGGGACAAGATCGGCTATACCCCGGAAGAGTTCCAGGAATTTTACGGCCGCTGCCTGGACTACATCCTCGCCCTTAACCGCCGCGGCACGGTCATGCGCGAAAAGACCGCCGCCATGATGCTGGAGAAGATAGTGAACGCCACGGAGCCCGGCTACCTGGACGCGCGCTGCCCCTGCGGCGCGGCCATAGGCCAGATCGCCTACAACTACAACGGCGACCTCTTCACCTGCGACGAGGGCCGCATGGTGGGCTGGGAAGGCGACGACATTTTCCGCGTCGGCAACGTGTTCAAGGACAGCCTGCGCAAGGTCCTCGCCTCGCCGGCCGCCCGCGCCTGCGTGGTCTCCTCCAATCTCGAGGCCCAGCCCGAATGCTCGCGCTGCGCCTATAAGCCCTATTGCGGCGTCTGCCCCGTGTACAACTACGAGGCGCAGGGCTCGCTGTGGGGCAATATGCGCTCCAACGGCCGCTGCAGCCTGTTCAAGGGCGTCTTCGCCGCTATTTTTAAAAGGCTGGGGAACGCCCGCGACAAAAAGGTGCTGGAGAGCTGGGTGGCAAAAAAATGAAAAAGCAGACTGACGCTAAAGAACTGGTTTTTGACTCGGCGGTCTATTCTAAAGAGGCCGTCGAGCTGGCGGCCTACGTCTTCGCCGGGCGCTGCGGCGTAAAAGTCTCGCCCGGCAAAGGCGTTCTGGTCGCGCGGCTGTCCGGGGGCGCGGCGCTGGACCGGCTGGCCGGCGAGTTCGCCAACGAGGCGCTCAACCAGCAGTGCCGTATCGACCTTGCCAAAAAGAATTCAAAACTGGCCGGCATGATAGTGACCAAGGCGCTGCTGTCGGCCTGCGGCGAAAACAAGCCGCGCTTACGGGGGAGCAAATGAAAAAATCAGTGGTGATCGCTATTGTCGGGCTGCTGGCCCTGGTGCTTTTCCTGCAGTACATGCAGCGGCGCAGCCCCGTTCCCGCCCTGCCGGCGGGCCAGGCTACGCCCGTCGCCGAGGCCCCCGCGGGCATACCGCTGCCGGCCGAGGCCACCGCCTACGCGGCCCAGCAGCCGTCGCAGGAAACGCGGCCCTCTGCCCCGATAAAGGCCCCGCCCTCTTCGGTTTTCAAGGCGCCGGCCGAAATGGCCGGGGCCGGCCCGCTGCCCACCATCAACGCGGACTTCGCCCGCGCCCCGGTAGGCTACACCGGCAAAACCCTCAACGGCATCCTCTCCTCCCACGGCAAGGCCTGGGGCAACGCCACTTTCGGCCCGGACGTCTTCACCAAGGAAGAGAACGACGCCCTCTACAGCCTGCTGGCCCAGTTCTTCTCCTGCAACGCCGTGGCCTACGGCGACCTGAACATGTGCAACTTCCTGCCCGGGTCCCTCAACAAGAAGGATAAATATTTCTGGAGCCCGCATTACCAGTGCGTGGACCCCGCCAGCCGCGTGCTCTTCTACGCTTACGCCGCCGGCCGGTTCAACGTCAACGGCGAGTCGGTCTGCCGCAAGTATCTCGCGGGGGACAGCGTGGAGGGCGCCAAGGTGCCGCCGGAATTCTGCCGCGAGGTGGCCAAAGGCTTCTCCTATATCTGCGACATGGCGCCCGCCCGCGACAAGAGCCGCTGCCGCGAGGCGTTCCCCGCCGACAGCCGCAACTGCAGGACCCAGGACTGCATGGACAACAACAGGCTTTACCTCTCGCTCCGGGACAACAACATCTCCGCCTGCCCCGAGAAGTACATGACGGAGTGCGGAGTTTTCTCCACCAAGTCCGGTTCGGTCTGCTCGCTCATACTCGACAAGATCGCCGGCACTTTCGCCCAGACGGAGGCGACGCACGAACAGAATATGAGCCCCGAGAAAAAGAAACGCCTCGAAGAGGCCCGCAAGAAAGAAGAGCAGAAAATAATAGAAGACGTGAATAAAAACGCCAGGAAGGCCTTAGGTAAGGATTGAAGGAGCCGGCCATGAAAAAGAAAAAACCCGGAGTAAAAAAGAATATAAAGCTCTTCCTCAACAGCGAAGAGGGGAAGATGCTTGACGCCGACATAGTGAAGGCCGGCCTCGCGCTGGGCATACTCGGCGCGGCGATGGTGGACCAGGCGAGCGCGCAGACCATCCACCAGAACTACTTCTACCCGCCGGCCGACCCGACCTCGCACGTCAGCCACCAGAGCCACGGCAGCCACGGCTCGCACGGCAGCCACGGTTCGCACGCCTCGCACGGCAGCCATGGTTCGCACGGCAGCCACGGTTCGCACGGCAGCCACGGTTCGCACGCCCGCGGCGGCTGGTGCTAGCAGGGCTTTAACGGCGCTCCCGCGTCCCGCATCCGCGGGCGCGGGCGGCTTCCGTCCGCGTCTCCCCCGCAGCCCCGCCCCCCGGCGGGTTTCCGATGAACACCATCCCCCAGGAACTAGACATCTGCGTTTCCAACCAGTGCAATATGCGCTGCCGCTACTGCTATTCCGGCAGTCTCGACCGCTCGCGCGCGCAGCGGCTGGACCTGCGCAGGATGAAACTGGCCGTGCTGCAGTATCTGCGGGCCGCCGGCCCGCGGGCCGAGAAGATCAGCATCTCCGGCGGCGAACCGCTGCTGGATAAAAAACTGCTGCGCTCGCTGCTGCCCTGGCTGCGGCGCGCGGCCGGGCCGGACCTGGAGATAGAATGTTTTTCCAACGGCCTGCTGCTGGACCGCCCCACGGCGGAGCTGTTCCGCCGCAGCGGCGTGCACCTGAAGATAAGCCTGGACGGGGCGCCCGCCAGCCAGGACCTTAACCGCGTCGATGCCGGCGGCGCGCCGAGCTCCGCCCGGGTAGTGCGCAACCTGCTGGCCATCCCGAAAAGCCTGCGCCGCAGCCTCGGCATCTCCGCCACCGTGACGCGCGCCACCGCGCCCCGCCTTTTTGAAAATATTAAATTCCTGGCTTCGCTCTGCGCCGGCGACCTGGGGCTCTCTTTCGCGGTGCAGGAGCGCTGGACGCGCGCCGACCTGGCCGGCCTGGAGTGCGAGCTGCTCGCCGCCAGCCGCTGGCTTAAGGGCGCTGGCCGCGGGGCTTTCAAGGACAGCCCGCGGTTCGGCTACAAGCTCATGCGGGCGGGCAAGCCCTGGCTGGAGAGTTTCTGCGGCCAGGGCGAGATCTCCATCGGGCCCGACGGGTATTTCTACCCCTGCTCCATGCTCTCGGCTTCCAGCGTAGCCCAGGAGCCCGCGCTGCGCGCCCGCTACGCCGCGGGCGACTGGCGCACCGGCCCGGACCTCGCTAAGGTCAGGGCGTCCAGGGAAAAAATTTTCAAGGCGGTCATGGCCGGAGGGCGCCGCGAGTTCCTGGGCTGCCTGCTCTGCATCTATTACAGCAGCCTGCTGCACGGCGGCGACCTTAAAGCCATGCTCAAGAGCAGCACGGATATCGTCCGGCTGCTGCGCGCTACGGGGATGGGCTCCGGAAACCCGGACGTGCCGCGCGCCGGGGCGGCCAGGTGAAGGCCGCCGCCCGCCGGGACAAGTACAGGGTGGTGCTGGTGCCGCCGCTGCACGCGGACGGGCTGCTGCCGCTGGCCGCGGGCCTGCTGAAGGCCTGCGCCCTGCGCGATCCTTTCCTGCGCGGGCGCGTGGAGATAACCATCCTGGAGCCCTGGGTAGGCGCGGAGGAGGCTCCGGCGCGCGTGGCGGCGCTGAAGCCGGACCTGGCCGGCTTTACTGTCTACGGCGGGCTGGCGCTGACCAAGAAGGCGGCGCAGGGCGTAAAAAAACTTTGCGGCGCTAAAATAATCTTCGGCGGCCCGCTGGCCGGTTCGGTGCCGGCCGGCGAGATCTTCTCCGGAGGCGCTGTGGACTACGCCGTAGCCGGGGAGGGGGAGCTGGCCTTCGTGGCGGTTCTCAGGGCGCTGCTGGGCCGGGGAGACCTGGCCGGGGTCAGGGGCCTTTCCTACGCCGAAGGCGGGCGCGTCGCCGTCAATCCACCCGGCGAGTCCGTCAAAGACCTTTCAACCGTGCCCTCGCCCTACCTGGGCGGCCTCTTCAAGTGGGCGGGCTACCCGCGCATCCCTTTCGAGAACTCGCGCGGCTGCCGCGGGTCCTGCCTCTACTGCGCCATCACCAGGAATTACCGTGAATTCGGCATCCGGCGGGCCAGGGCCGAACTGGCCCGCATCCTGAGCGATTTTCCCGAGCTGCGCACGCTTTTTCTTATAGACCCCGACCTCTGCCAGAACTCCGCCATGCCGCAGCTGCTGCGGCTGCTGGGCGGGGAGGTGTCCCGGCGCGGGATCAACGTGGAGATACAGATGGACCTCCGCAACCTGGACGAGCGGAGGATCCCGCTCCTCAACGACAGGGCCTTCATTCTCGGCGTGGGCGTGCAGAGCGTCTTCCCCGAGACCTGCCGGCTGATCAACAGGCGGATGGATTTCGGCGAGCTCCGGCGCAAGACCGGCCTGCTCGCGGCCGCGGCCCCGCGGGCCAAGGTGGTGCTCAGCTTCATCATAGGCCTGCCGGGCGACACCTATAAGAACTGCCTGGCCAACTTCGACTGGGGCCTTTCGGTCAACGCCGGGCTCTTCTTCCACCGCCTGCGCGTCTACCCGGGCACGCCGCTGGGCAAGGCGGCCGCGCGGCTGGGCATTAAGTTCCAGGAGCTGGACCCCTATTACGTTCTCAGCGTGCCGTCGCTCGGCGCGGCCGGGCTGAAGCGCGCCTGCGCGCTGGCCCGGGAAGTGTCGCTGGCCGCCAACATCGTCTTCGCGGATAAGTATTTCGGCTTCCTGTTCCGCCATATCGCGCGGGGCCACGCCGGCGAGTTTCCCGGGGTGGCGCTCTGCCGCCGGGTGAACAGGCTGGCCCGGGCGGACAAAGGCATGGCGGCGGCCGCGGCCGAGACGGACGCGTTCCAGGACGACGGGGACTGGTCGGGGCTGGACGTGAACACTTTCAGGGAACGCCGGGCCTGGCTGATAGGGGAGTTGGCCGGGCTGGAGCGAGGCCGCGAGAGGCGGGCCTTCGCGGCGCGCTACGCGGGGTTCTGCGAGGCGCGCCTGGCCTGGGAGAGGGTGGACGGCGCCACGGCCGACAGGGTGCTGCGCCTGGCAGCAGGCGAACGGCTGCGTTCCCCCTCGCTGCTCGTCTGCGGGGCGGCCTCCTCCGACCCGGCCCGGCTTTCCGGCTGCGACTTTTCGCGGGAACTGCTGGTAGAAGAAAAATTCGGCTTTTTCCCGACCCCGCCGGCCCGGGACAGGTTTTACGCGGACAGGCCCGCCCTGCCGGCGGCCGCGGCCGGTGCCCTTAAAGGCGGCCATTTCCGGGATATCGTGGTTTCGCAGGTGCTCGGCGCCCTGCCGGCGGCCGGGCGGGTCGGCCTGCTCAGGCGCCTGCTGGGCTCGGCCGGTTTTGGCGCTAAATTATTCATTATCGACAGCGGCCTGGGCTATCCTGAATTCGGCCCCGGCTGGGAACTGACCGGGAGTTGGATGGAGTGCGCGCGGGAAACCCTGGAGAACGACCTGCGGTCGGCCGGCTGGCGCCTGACCAGGACGGTGCCGCTCGGCAAATGGAGCGTCTTCTGCGCCGAGAGGGCCTGAACGCCAGATTTGATAATATTTAAATGATGAAGAAGAAAGCAGCCGCCGCCCGCCCCGCCTCCCTGCCCGCAAAGGCCGGGGTGGTGATCCTTGGCGCCGGCCTTACCGGCCTGGTCGCCGCCCGCGAACTGCTGCGGGCCGGCCGGCGGGATATACTGCTGCTCGAGCGGGACGCCAGGCCGGGCGGCCTCATGAAGACCAACCGCTCCGGCGGGGTGACGATAGACGAGCTGCCGCACGTTTTTTTTACCAGGAACCGGCGCGCCGCCGGCGTCTTCAGGGCGCTCGCCGGCCCGGTCTACTCGCACCGCCACCGGCTGGGGGTAATGTGGAAGGGCGGCTGGGTGGATTTTCCTTTTCAGGACAACATTCACCAGCTTTCGCCCGAAGACAGGCGCCGGGTGCTGGTGAGCCTGCTGGAGAACCGGTCCGGCGGCCCCGCCCCCGGCCCCCGCAACCTGGAAGAGTACGCCCTGCGCGAACTGGGCGCCGGGATAACGGACCTTTTTTTCCGGCCTTACAACGAGAAACTGTGGCAGACCCCGCTGGCCGGCATGAGTTACGCCTGGCTCGCCTCCAAGATCCGCCTGCCCGGCCCGGCCGGCCTGGCCGAGAGCATCCTCGGCGGCAAGCCGTCCTCCCGCGGCGACGTGGCGCCGCACGCGGAGTTTATTTACCCGAAGACCGGCGGCATAGAGGGCGTGATAGAGGGCCTGCTGGGCGAAATAGCTCCGGTCTCGCCGCTCTGCGGCACCGCGGTGACGGGCATAGACGCCCGGCGCAAGACCGTGCTGACCTCCCGCGGCCCCGTGCGCTACGGCCGGCTCATCTCCACCCTGCCGCTGGATAAAGCCGTCGCGCTGGCCGGCCTGAGGGACTGCCGCCAGGCAGCGCCGCGCCTGCGCGCCACGCGGGTGCTGTGCCTGCATTACGCCCTCTCCGCCGTGAACCTGCCGCCCTACCACTGGATCTACGTGCCGGACCCGGCGCTGCCGTTCTACCGCCTGACCCGCGCCGACCTTTTTAACCCTCGCGCCGTGCCCGGCGGCAAGGCCCTGATCGTGGAGTGCGCGCTGCCGGGCGGCAGCGCCGCCGCGCCGGCCGGCCTGCAGGCCCGCGTCACCGCGGCCCTGCTGCGGCTGGGAATAATAAAGAAGAAAGATATCAGGGGCGTCTGGGCCTACGACCATTGCCCCGCCTACCCGGTGCCGCACGCGCGCCACGCCGAGGACACGGGCGCCTGCCTGCGCTCCCTGGCCCGGGCCGGGATAATTTCAGCCGGGCGCTTCGGCGAATGGGCCGTCTACAACATGGACCACAGCATCGAGGCCGGCCTGGCCGCCGCCGGAAAGATCCTGAAATGATCCCCGTCGTCATACTTACCGCCGGCAGCGGCAAGCGCCTGGGCGAGGTAGGCAGGCGCTTCCCGAAGGCCCTGCTGCCGGTCGGCGACTCCACGCTGCTGGAGATGCACCTTAAAGCCTTCCTGGCCGCCGGCAGCCGCCGGTTCGTCATAGTCACGGACCCCGCCGGCAGCTCCATAGAGGCCGCCGCGCGCGCCGCGCTGGCCGGCACCGGCTCCGAACTTTTTATCGCGCCGCAGGCCGAGCGCCTCGGCATCGGCCACGCCGCCTCCCTGGCCGCGCCGTGGCTGGCCGGGGGGCCCTTCGCGCTGGTGCTGGGCGACACCTACTATTCGGCGCCGCGTTTTTCCGGCGCCGTAAAGACCGTGGCCGAGGGGCGTTCGGACGCCGTGCTCTCCGTGCGCAGCGTCGAGGACGAAGCGGCCATCCTGAAGGAGTGCACTATAGCCCAGGACGAGACGGGGCGCGTGCTTAAGATCATAGAGAAGCCGGCCCGGGCGCTCAGCCTGGTCAAACCCTGCGGCGTCTACTTTTTCGGCCCGCTCTTCCTGCCGGCCCTCGCGTACACGCGCCCCTCCTCCCTGCGCGGCGAGATAGAACTGACCGACGCGATACAGAACCTCATCTCGGCCGGCGGCCTGGTCACCGCCATGGAGACGCTCTCGCTGGACGTAAACATCACCTATCCCGCGGATATCGTGAAGGCCAACGCCGCCTGGCTGGCTGAGCGCGGCCTGCGGGGGTTCGCGCACCCCGGCGCCGAGGTTGGCCCGGGGGCGGAACTTGAAAATTCAGTAGCGGCGCGCGGCGCCTTTGTCGGGGCCGGCGCCAGGATCAAAGATTCCGTAGTCTTCCCCGGCGGGCGGGTGGCGGCCGGCGCGGAGCTCTCCGGTGCGCTGGTCCTGGCGGACCTTATTGTGCCCGCCGGCGGCCCGGTATGAAAAAGAACCTGGTCCTGGTCCAGCCGGGCATCGGCGATATGGACATGTTCCGCGACAAGCCCACGCCGCCGCTGGGGCTGCTAGCCGCCGCGTCCGTGGCCTGCCGCGAGTTTGAAGTGAGAGTGGTCGACCAGCGCCTCCCGGGTGACTGGCGGGCGGCGCTGGCCGCCGCGATAGACGCCGATACGGCGGCGGTCTGTTTTACGGCCATGACCGGCCAGATGATCACCCGCGCCCTCGAGGCCGCCCGCGAGGCGCGCCGGCTTACCGCCGCGCCGCTGGTCTGGGGCGGCATACACGCTTCGCTGCTGCCGGAGCAGGCGGCGGCCCACGAGCTCGCCGATTACGTGGTAGAAGGCGAAGGGGAGAACGCGCTGGCGGAACTCGCCCGCCGCCTGGCCTCCGGCGCCGACACTGCCGGCATCCCCGGGGTGTGGTTCAAACGCGACGGCCGGCCCTCGGCCCCCGCCCCCCAGGAACTCCTCGACGTCAACGCCCTGCCGCCCGTGCCCTACCACCTGGTGGACATGGAGCGCTACGCCCAGACCTATAACGGGCGGCGCATGTTCTTCTACCAGTCCAGCCGCGGCTGCCCCTGCCGCTGCGCCTACTGCTACAACCGCGCCTTCAGCCGAGGCCGCCTGCGCGCCAAACACGCGGACCTGGTTCTCAGGGAAATAAAAGAGCTCCGGGAGAAGTACGATTTCTCCCTGGTCTACCTGCTCGACGATAATTTTTTCATAGACCAGGGCCGCGCGATGACGATCCTGAAAGGCCTGAAGGCGCTGGGCCTGGGCTGCGTGCTGCAGGGCGTGGACATAGAGACGCTGGCCAGGCTGAGCGACGCGGACCTGGACTTTCTGGAGGAGGCCGGCGTGGTGCGGCTGGCCATCGGCGTGGAGTCCGGGGTAGACCGCGTGCGCCGCGAGATCCTCAACAAGTCCGGCAGCCTGGAGCTCGCGCGCGCGCAGGTGGCGCGGTTCAAGGGCCGCAGCATAGCGGTGCTCTGCTCCTTTATCGTCGGGCTGCCCGGAGAGACTTTGACGGAGATCCGCGAGACCATGCGCTTCGGGATGGAGATCCTTAAACTGGGCGACAATTTCCGCATCCCTCAGTTCTATATCTTCGCGCCCTACCCGGGCACCGAGATCTACGCCGGGCTGGAGAGGAAGGGCGTCGCTTTTCCGGGCAGGCTGGAGGACTGGGGCCGCTACGAGTGGGACTATTCGCACATGCACGAGGGGGACCCCTCGATGAAGGATTTCCTGGAGCGCGCCTGCTTTGTCAGCAAGTTCCTCGACCGCAAGATGGACGACTATGGCGCCGGTTCGGCCGCGCTCAGGGCGCTGTACTATCTGTACAGGCCGCTGGCCTGGTTCAGGCTCAGGACGGGTTTTTTAAAGCCGCTGCCCGAGCGCTGGGGCTACGGCCTGCTGAAGAATTTTTTTCGCGCGACGGCTCACTGAAAGAAATAGCCGCGGCGCAGGTATTTAAACAGCACGCCGGCGATCTCGGCGAGATAAGGCAGGGGGGCCAGGCTGGAAGAGCCGGGGCCGTAATAGGCGGAGACGGGCACCTGGGCCACGCGCAGGCCGAGCTTGCCGGAGCAGAGCAGCATCTCCCCGTCGAAATGGAATTTATCGGTCAGGGTGTCGAACCGGATGGCGCGCAGCGCCCCGGCCGAGTAGGCCAGGTAGCCGGTGTGGTACTCGGCGAAATCCAGGCCGAACACCAGGTTCTCCAGGGCGGTGAGCCCGCGGTTGGCCCAGTAGCGCGCGAACGGCATGCCCTGTTGCCTGGCCTGGCCGGACAGCAGCCGGGAGCCCACGCAGACGTCCGCGGCGCCGGAGAAAACAGGCGCCGTTATGGCCGGCAGCTCTTCGGGGGCGTACTGCCCGTCGGCATGCAGCAGGACCGCCGCCCGGCAGCCGGACTCCAGCGCGGCCTTCAGGCCGGTTTTCTGCGCGGCGCCGTAGCCGCGGTTGGCCAGGTGGGGCAGCACGCGCAGGTCCAGGCCCAGCCTCTGCCCGGCGGCCGCGGCCGCCGCGGCGGTGCCGTCTGAACTGCCGTCGTCCACCAGCAGCACGGCCGCGCGCGGCAGGCGCGGCAGCACGGCGGCCAGGCGTTCCAGGGTAGGCTCTACGCTTTTTGCCGAGTTGTAGGCGGGGATGATAATGGCGAGTTCTGACATCAAAAAGTATTTTTTTAAAATTTTAGAGAAAGCCCCGCTCCCGGCGGGGTCCCGGGCGGCCGTTTTTTACCTGCTGGCCCCGGCCGCGGCAACTTTCGCTCAGTTATATTATATACGTTCCGCGCACAGTTATCTCCTGTACCTGCTGCCGCTGCCGGCTTGGACCGCGGCCGCGGCCGCCTTGCCGCTGCTGGTTTTAGAATACGCGGCGACCAGGCTGCTGGAGGCGAAACGCCTGGGCCCCGGGCCCCTGGTCTGGCTGCCAATGGCGGGCAGGATGCTGGTGCTGCTCCTGCTCTCGGTGCTCTTCTTCCTTTTCCCCATAACCGCCCACGGCCGCCCCGACATCTTCGCGCCGCTGGTGGGGCTCTGGCATTTTGTGGGCTGGATCCTGCTGTACGCCAACCCGCTGCCGGCCGCGGCGCTGCTGGCCCTGATAGGCGCGGCCTACTGGGCCCTCGTCTATCGCCGTTCCGCCTTCCGCCTTACCGTAACGCTGCTGCTGCCCGCCGCCTGCGCCGCGGCGCTGTTCGCCCTGCTTTACTTCCACCCCGGCGGGCCCCTGCGCGAGCTGCGCTCCCGGCCGGCGGGCCTGGAGAAGGTTTTCCCGGCCGAGGGTTACGCCGGGGCCGAAGGCGAGCCCTGGCCCGCGGGGACGCTGCACCCCCACGAGGTCTACGCGGCGCCCGACGATTCCTGGGCCGCGCTCTCCTTTGGGGCCACCTTCGGGCGCGACGCGGCGCCCAGGCCGAGCTTCGCCTGGGTAGACCTGCTCCGCCCGGAGTTCAGGGCTTTTTACGAGGGGTCCCAGGTGCGGCGGTTCTCTTCGGAATGCCCCGGGCGGCTTTACTTCGCGCCCTGGCACGCGCCGTACCTGCTGGAATACGTGCCCGGCGCCGATTCGCTCAAGCGCTTGCCGCTGCCGGCCTCGGTCGGCGGGTGGCCGGTGGAGGAACTCTTCGCCGTGCATAACGCCTGCGGCAGGGTGTACGCGGTCAATAACCTGAACCCGGCGCTGTTCGCCCTGGACGGCTCGGGCAAGCTGCTCAAATCGCTGTCGCTGCACGAGGCCGGCCTGATCGGCAACGGCGCCGTGGTCTTCCAGGTCAAGCGCAACCCGCGCCGGCGCACGCTCCTGGTCTCGCTCTACGGCCAGGACCCCGCGGCCAGGCCGGGTTTCTGGCGGCTGATGTGGTTCATGCACTGGATCGGCGCGCAGCCGGGCCGGCGCATCCTGGAGTTCGACGAAAATACCCTGCAGCTGACCGGCGCTTCCGATCCCTCCAGGGCCTTCATGGACCTGGCGCTGTCGCCTGACGGCCGCAGGCTCTACGCCCCTTCGGTCTTCACGCAGGATATCTACATGCTGGATGCGGAGAGTCTGAAGATCATCGGCAAGATCGACGCGCCCTTCCATGTGAGGAAGCTGGAGTTCTCCGCCGACGGAAAATTTCTTTACGCGGGGTCCTATCTCGGCGGCGACGTGGTGGTCTACGAGGTCTCTTCTTCTAAAAGGCTGGGGTCTTTCTACGTGACGCCCCGCATCGAGGGCTTGTCGGCGACCAAAAAATATCTCTACGCCGCCGGGGCCGGCGGCCTGTTCAGGATCTCCAACGATAAAATAATTCCCGCGCTGGGGCGCTGAGCCGGCGGGGTTCAGCCGCGGCGCCGGTAAAGCTTGACCCGCACGGTGAGGGCGTTCTTCGCGCGCGCCGTGCCGGGGTCGCAGAGTACCCGGCCGCCGCCGCCTTCGCAGGAGACCCGCCCGGTGGCCGTCTCCACGTTCAGCCGGAAACTGCCTCCTCCGGGCAGCGGGATCTCCTCGCTCAGCTCCGGGGGCAGGGCCGGCAGCGGCCGCCAGTCCACCTGGATGAAGCCTGTCTCCCGCTCGCCGGCGATGCCGTCGAAGACCGGCCGGTGCAGCAGCGTCTTGTACCCGCCGTGCCTGGTCTCGGCGACTATTTCCCCGCCGGTGAACCGGGGAGAGATCTTCAGCCCGGATTTCTCCGCGAGGGTGCGGCTGAAGGCGTCGCTGCCGGCGAGGGACAGGAATACCGCCGGGGTGGCCAGCGCCGCCCAGAGCAGGGAGGGAGCGTTCCTTACGCGTTTCAGAACAGCCTCCCGGTCAGGCCGAAGGTAATGAGCCTGGCTACGGCGTCGACGCAGATGCCGCCGCCGAAACCCGTCATAAAAAGAAAAGCCGGATAAAGAAAGAGCAGCCGCCCTGAACCGGGGGAGTGGACGGCGCCTTTGACGGAGAAACTGATGGCCCCGGCCGGGCAATTATCGGCGCAGCGCCCGCACTTGACGCAGGCGCTGCCCGGGGTTGCGGTTCCCGGCTTTATCGCCAGGACCGGACAGTTTTTTGCGCAGGCGCCGCAGGCGGTGCAGCGGGCGGCGTCCACGCGCATCTTGAATGGGGCCAGGCGGTCCATGCCGTTCTGCAGCGCGCCCAGCGGGCAGATGAAGGCGCATTGGACGCGGCGCTTGGTAAGTATCGGCAGCGCCGCGGTAAAAGCTCCGAACATGCCCAGGTGCACCCAGAGCATGAGCTTGTCGCTGACAAAGTCTCCCGGCGGCAGTTCCGTCGCGGCCTTGACCGGGCAGAGAAGCCCGCAATAGGCCGGCATCATGGAGGCGGCGGTCAGCAGCGCGAACACTATGAGTACGGCATAGGGCAGCGCCCTGAGCCAGCCCGGCGTGCCGAGGAGCGCCCTGGGCAGCAGGCGCGAGAAAGCGTCGTCGAGGCCGCCGAAGAAGCAGCCCCAGCCGCACCAGGCCTTGCCCAGGCCCAGCGAAGCGGCCAGCCAGATGACGAACATGAGCCCCGCGGCGGCGTAGGTGCCGGCGACGGCCCCGGGCCAGATAATGGTCTTGCCGACGGCGGCCGGGATCAGCATCATCGGGATCACGACCGGGCACATGGGCACGCTATCCCGGAAGATGAAATCCACAAATTCGCCCTGCCGGGAGTTGAGTTCCAGCATGTTGCCCATGAAGGAGACGGCGAACAGGCCGGCGATAGCGATAAAAAGCGGGGCCCGCCAGCGGTCCGTCTTGCCGGTATGTATCATCGCTATGAAAGCGGCGTTGAAAAAAAAGAAAACCAGGAGGAGCGCGGCCCGGTGCGGCCAATCCGGAGGAATAACGCCCCTTGTAAGCAGGTAGGCGCTCAATGCCAGCATAGGCAAAGAAAGCAGCAGCGTGCGCAGTAGCCCCCGGAACCCCATGCCCACATTCTAGCGAAAAAACCGCGGCTGAGGAAGTTCTACCCGCGGTTCAGGCGCGGGGCGGCGGCGTCAGCCACCGGGTGTAGAGGTAGCGCTTGTCTGTGCGGTTGCCGAGGGCTTTTTTAAAGAGGGCTTCCATCAGCCCCGCCAGGGCGGGCGCGTCCACCGGCCTCAGGCCGGTTTCTTTTTCCAGCCTCAGCCTTATTTCCCCGTCCAGTTTCAGGTACCAGCCGAAAGCTTCGGAATAGCGCCCGGCCTGGGCGTGCAGGAGCGTCTTGTTGGCCCTGGTCCAGTTGCCGTCGCCGGCGAAGGAGAGCTGGCGCAGCGCCGCTCCCCGGCGGCCAAGCCTCCGCAGGGCCTCGCAGTACCAGAGCCGGGCTTCGGCGTCCCGCGGCAGCAGCCGCACCGCCTGGCGCAGGAGGGAGAGGGCTTTGCCGGTTTTCCCGAGGCAGAGCCAGGCGGCCCCCAGCCAGCAGTAGGAAAAAACGCTCTTTTTTTTATTGGCCGCCCTGAGGTCCCCGAGCGCCCCGCGGTAGTCGCCGTACAGGAGGCGCATCTGGCCGCGCCACGCGGCGATGTCGGCCGAGTGCGCCGGCGCGGCCTTCAGGGCCGCGGAAAAATCTTTAAGCCCCCCGGCTCTCCGGCCGGCGCAGATGCGGGTTTCCCCGAGCAGGCAGCGCGCCACCCAGTCCGCCCCGTCGGCGCGGACGGCGGCGCGCAGGTCGGCCTCCGCCTCCCGCAGATCCCCGCCCAGGTTGAGCAGCGTCCAGCCGCGCTGGAAGCGCATCCAGCCATAGGCAGGTCCGGCCGGCCGGGCCTTGTTGAAAAAGACCAGCGCCTCCTCCAGCCGGTTAAGCCGGCGGTGCAGCGCTCCCAGATAGTAATTCTTCCACGCCTCGCTCCCAGCGCCTGCCCTGAACCGGCGCAGGGAACGGATATGCTCTTCGTAATAGCCCGGCGGGGGGGCGAAGCGAATGTCGATGAAAGGGTCTTTTAGAGGCAGCCGGTCCGAGCCCCTGAGCCGCACTAGCTTTTCTCCGGCGGCGAAAGCCCTGGCGTACAGGCGCAGTTCCATCAGGGCCCGGAACAGTTTTTCCGGGTCTGCGTCCCGCCCCGCCGAGACCGCGAAGCGCGCGAACAGCGCGCGCATGCCGGGGATGTCGCCGCCGTGGCCCCGGGTGACGGCCTGCTCGTAGAGCCCCTCCGGGCCGTTGCCGGAGCCGGGCGACAGCCTGCGGAGAAGGAGCTGGTTTATTTTTACCGTGGACATGAAATATTTTTGCGCGGGGCTCAGCGCGGGCCCGGACGCCGGACCCTTTTCAGGTTGGCCAGGCCGCGGGCGATAACGTCTGGGCGGTAGAAGAGGCGCCGCACCAGCCCCCACATATTATGCGGGAGCCTGAATTTGCCGCCGGACAGTTTTGCGCCGGCGGTTTTAAGCGCGGCCGCTTCGGGCGCGAAGACTTTCAGGAAATCGGCCTTGTGGACGCGGCGGAACCAGGCCAGGTCCATGGCCTGCTCGTCGGTGAACTTTGTCAGGGCCGAGTAGATCATCTCGTCTTCGGGGCCGCAGAAAACGCCCCTGTCGGCCGGGCAAAGGCCGGAGCCGGCCCGCGCCAGCCAGCCGTCCCAGCCCGCGCGGTTAATGTAGCGCGCCGCGCCGAAAGCGCGCGAGACGGCGCCGGGCCCGAGGCCCAGTACCGAGCGCCTGCCGCTCAGGTCCGTGGTCTGCCTGTTGCGGGACTCTTTCGTGCGGCCCATCGAATCGGAATCTATCTTTAGGTAGCCGGCGCGGGCCAGCAGCCGGAAGCCTTGGGCGCGCAGCGCCTCCACGGCCCGCTCGTCGCCGGCCTTGCCGCCGGTCATGGCGTGCACTGTGTACGGGGTGTTGATGAAAGTGTTCAGGTGCACCTGGTCCGGCCCGAGTTTTATGACCTTCTTCAGGCCGGAGAGGAAGCTGGCGCGGTCCTGGCCGGGCAGGCCGCAGATGAGGTCGATGTTGACGCCGATGCCGCGGGCCTTCAGCGCGGCGTGCGCGGCGGCCACCTGGGCCAGGCCCTGCCGCCGGGAGTTCGCGTTGAGGACTTCCGCGTCCATGGACTGCACGCCGATGCAGACCCGGCTGACGCCGCAGTCCGTGTAGGCCGAAAGTTTTTCTTCCGTCACGTCGTCGGGGTGCAGCTCCAGTACGGTCTGCGCGCTGCGCGACACCTTGAAGCGCCGGCGCAGCAGGGCAAAGAACTCACGGGTCTCGGCCGGCGTCATCATGGACGGCGTGCCGCCGCCGATGTAGAGAGTGGAAAAACGGACGTTCTTGAAAAGCGGGGCGTAGAGGGCGGCTTCCTTGTCCAGCGCGGAAAGATAGCGCCTGAAAGAGGCGGTCCTCTTTTCGCCGGAAGAGCCGATGGCCGTGACCGGCAGGAAGCAGAAGCGGCAGCGGGCGCGGCAGAACGGCACGTTGACGAACAGCCCGGCCTCTTTTGTGAGCCCCAGGCTGCGCCCCCAGGCGGCCTTTATGCCGGCGCCCTGGCGGCCGAAATCCTGCCAGCTGCCGAAAGGCGGGTGTTGCTCGGCATAGCCGGTGTAATCCAGGCGCCGCAGGGCCGCCAGGAAGGCGTCAAAAGCCTGTTCCGAGAGTTCCGCCATAATTTCAGGCTTTAATTATATAATAATAATATCCCGGCACCCGTAAACGCCGGGAAAGTTGGCTTTGTCTTGAATGAACTCATTGCTTGAAAAGAACATAAGGTTCGCGACCGGCAGAACGCCCGGCCTGAACAAGGCCGTCCTCGCGGCGCGCCTCGCCAATATACGCTGGCCCGTCAGCCTTAAAGCCCGGGTCTGCGAGGTTACCGTAAATTCCGCCTGCAATAACCGCTGCCTGTTCTGCTACGCCGAACCGGGCTCCTTCGCGAACGGCCCGGAGCCCTCGCTGGAGGAGATCTTCAAGGCCCTCTACACGGGCCGCCGGCAGGGCTGCTGGATAGCCGCCGTGATCGGCGGGGAACCGACGCTGCGCGGCGATATCGACAAGGTCGCCTCCTTCGCCCGGAAGGCCGGCTACTCCTGCATAAAGCTCTGCACCAATGGCGCGCGCCTGGCCGACCCGGCCTACGCCAAACGGATGGCGGCCGCCGGTTTCAACATGTTCGACGTGTCCCTGCACGGGCACAACGCGGCGCTGCATGACCGGCTGGTGGGCGTGCCGGGCGCTTTCGACAAGGCCGTGCGGGCCATGCGCAATGTGCGGGAGCTGGGCCGCGAGACCGGCACTAACCTGGTGGTCAACGCGCTGAACTATAAACATTTTCCGAAGTTTATGGACTTTGCCTATAACGGCCTGGGCGTAAACTACTTCAACATCATCTACGGGCATTACCGCGGCGTGATGGCCTGCAATGAAAAACTGCTGCGCGTGAATATTTCTAAAACCCTGCCCTATATAGTCAAAGGGATGGAAGTCTTTAAAAAGTCCGGCGTGCCCGCGCTCAACCGCGTGCTGGTCAACTTCACCCCCTGCCTGCTGCCGCGCCATATGAACCTGCTGGCCGACTGGGAATCCGATATCTCCGAAGGCGACCCCCTGATGCCGGCCGACGGGGCCGTGGTGAACATGGCCGAGATGAAGAACCTGCAGAGCTGCAAGCCTGCCAGCTGCGCGCGCTGCGCGCTGGACCGGCGCTGCCGCGGCTTCGACGCCGAGTACATAAAGCTCGCCGGCGGCAGGGAGTTCAAGCCGCTGGCCAGGGCCCCGCGCTCTTTCGCGGTTAAGACCCTTTTTGAGATATGATAAAACCGCGCAACTGCGAAGTCATACTGAACTACGACTGCAACGCTAAATGCAGGTTCTGCTACCACCCGGAAGCGGTGCTGAACCAGGTGGCGGAGCGCATGCCTTTTGCCAAGGCCGCCGAGGCGCTGTACAAGGGCCGCCGGGAAAAATGCTGGGTCGCCTACCTGATAGGCGGCGAGATCACCATGCGCCCCGACCTGCCCAAGATAGTGCGGATAGCTCGCGACATGGGCTACCCCTACGTGCAGGTGATGAGCAACGGCCTCAAGCTGGCCGACCCCGCCTACGCCAGGGAGCTGGTGGAGGCCGGGGCCAACATTTTCCGCGTCTCGGTGCACGGCCCCGACGCCGCCACCCACGACGCCCTGGTCGGCGTGCCGGGCGCCTTTAAAAAAGTGATGAAGGCCTTCGACAACCTCACGCGCCTGGGCGCCGAGATCTCCGTCAACCACGCGCTCAACAAGAGAAACTATAAAAAGCTCAAGCCCCTGCTGGAGATCATCAGCGGGCGCTTCGGCATAGAAGATTTTAACGTGATCTTCCCGCATTACAACGGCATGATGGCCGCGCGGGCCTCCGAGCTGAAGGTGAGCGTGACCCAGGCCGTGCCTTATGTGCGCGAGGCGCTGGCCTATCTCAAGGATTCCGGCGCGGCGATAGAGGACACGGTGCTGGTGAATTTTACGCCCTGCAATCTCCCGGAGGCCGTCCACCTGATGGCCGAATGGGAGCGCCCGGCCGGGACGAAGGACGAGCCGCTGTTCCATATCGACGGCCGCGAGGACCGCATCCACGGCCTCAAAGAGCGCCTCTGCCTCAAGAACAAGGGCTGCGAGGCCTGTATCTACAACGCGCGCTGCATGGGCTTCGAGAAATGGTACTCGGACCTGTTCGGCGGCAGCGAATTCCGCCCCGTCCGTAAACCAGCCGTCCCCTTCCCGCTGGTGCCCTCCCACAACCGCTTGAAGAGGGCTCAGGTTTTACTTAAGAAGAAGGGGCTTCGTGCCGACGCCGGGGCAGGGTTAGCAAAACCCTGTCGGAGGCCCGAGCTTGCGTAAGCGCGAGGGCCGAGACGGGGAGTGGCGAGCACGGTGTGCGAGACCACGTTTTTGCGTTCCTGCCCCGGTGGCGGCGCAGCGATGACCGGAAACTGAAATAACGATGAAGTTCAACAAGGAAATACTGAAGTTCAAGATAGCCGTCACCTCGGGCTGCTGCCTGCGGTGCACGCATTGCTTTATCGACAAGAGCCGGGTCGAGACCATCCCCGCTCCCTCCGCCCTGAAGGCCGTGGAGACCTTCCTGCGCTCCCCCGGCCGGACCAAGACCCTCGAGATCTACGGCGGCGAGCCCCTGATGGAATTCGAACTGGTCAAAACCATCATCACCGCCGCCCGCTCACTCGCCAGAAAACTCGGCAAGACCCTCGCCGTCTCCGTGGCCAGCAACGGCGTGCTGGCCGGCGCCGAGCAGCTGGACTGGCTGGCCGCCCGCGGCGTCCGTTTCGCCGTGAGCTTCTCCGGCAGCGGCCGCAGCCACGACCTGTCGCGCAAATTTATTTCCGGGAAAGGCTCCCACGCCGCCGTGGAGGCCAAGATCCCGATGTTCCTCTCAAAGCTGGGCGAGGGTCTGCACGTCATACTCTGCGTGCACCCGCGGCGCGCCGCGGCCGCCTACCAGGATTTCCTGCGGCTGGCGGAGGACGGCTTCCGAAATATCGGCATAGAATGCGTGCACGGTTTCCCCTGGCGGGCCGCCGACTATAAAGCTTTCGAAGCCGGCATGAAAAAGATAGCCGCCTACACCCTGGCGCACGCGGGGGACAAATCCCCGGTGGTGCTGGAGCCGCTGCTGGAATTCCTCAGGGACAAAGAATTCAAGAGCACCTTCTGCCCTTTCCTGCGCGACCTGGAACTCTTCCCCGACGGCACCCTCTCCTTCTACCCTTACCCTTTCCTGCGCACTGCCGCCGAGCGCAGGGCCGCGGCCATCGGCACGGCTGATGGGGGGGTGGCTAAAAAATACGCCGCCTGCGCTCCTGCCGCCGGTTCCCGCCGCTGCCTGGCCTGCGCCCGCTCCTATTACCGCCTGCCCGGCCTGGCCGACGGCAGCCGCGCCCACGCCCTGCGCACGGAAGTCTGCCGCGCCGCCGCGGCGGAGCTGGTGCGCAGGTCCGCCGCCGAGCCGGCCATGAAGGCCTACCTGAAGCGCCTGATAAAACTTTTTAAGAAGGGTTACATCTGATGGCGAAGAGGGACGACCGCCCCATGGAGTTCAACTTCGCCCGCCGCGGCGGAGGCAGGCTGCTGTCCAATGATCTGTCCATGACCACGGAGCTGAGCGCCGCTGAGCTGTCCCGTTTCGCCCGCGGCGCGGCCCTGCCGCCGGCCTTGCGCAAGGGGTTGGAGGAGAAAGGCTTTTTCTCCGGCCGGCTGGATTTCGCCAGGCTGCTGCCGCGGCATTTCGCGGCCCTGCTGGCCGATTGGAAAGGCCCCAGGGTGCATATCGTAGCCGTGACGGCCGACTGCGACCACGCCTGCCTTTATTGCGGTGCCTCGTCCGGCTCCGGCGGCTCCCACATGACCCGCGCGACGGCTAAGAAGACGCTCAATTTCATCTTCAGCACGGGCGCCCCTGAACTGGTGATAGAATTCCAGGGCGGAGAGCCGCTGCGCAATTTCGGCGTGGTGCAGTACATGATAGGCGAGGCCAAACGGCTCGCGGCGCGGGGGGGACAGAGCCTGCATTTCTCCATGGTCTCCAACCTGGCCGGCCTTACGGCCGAAAAACTGGCCTACCTGGCGGCGAACAAGGTGACCTTATGCACCTCGCTCGACGGCCCCGCGGCCATCCACGACAGCGGCCGCAAGTATTCCGGCGGCTCCAGCCACGCCGCCGCCGTCCGCGGCATAGCCCTGGTACAGAAGCTCGCGGCGGCCGGGGAGCTGGAACCTCTTAACGCCATCTGCACCGTCACTAAATATTCCCTGTCGCAGCCGAAGGCGATAGTGGACGAATTTTTAAAGCGCGGCATCAAGCGCGTGCAGCTGGGACCGCTGGAGCCTATCGGCCGCGCCGCCCGCGCGGGCCTGGCCGTGACCCCGGAAGAATTCCTCGCTTTCTACGCCGAAGCCCTGGAGTATATGCTGCGCCTGAACCGCAGGGGCGTGGCGGTGTATGAGAAGGGCGCGCTGATGTTCCTCAAGCAGATGGTGGGCGGCGAACGCCCGCGCTACCAGAACCTGGACCTGCTGTACCGCCTGGCCTATGGGCCCGACGGCTCCGTCTACGGTTCCGACGAGGCTCGCCTGCTGGCCGCCGGCGGCAACGAATTCTTCAGGCTGGGCTCGGTGGAGGACTCCTTCTGCCGGTTGGCCTCCTCCCCGCTGGGCAGGACTCTGATCCTTTCCTGTTTCCCGCGGCTGACGCAGCCGCGCTGCGCGCGCTGCCCGCACAGCGCCTGGTGCCGGGTCTCTCCGGTCTATAACCACGCGGCGCAGGGCGGTTTCTGGGGCGACATGATGACCAACGGCCGCTGCCGGGTCTTCATGGGCGTGTCGGACCTGCTGCTCGCAAAACTAAAAGAGCCGGCGGCGCGCAAAATGCTGGAAGGCTGGGCGGAGGGTTATCAATGAAAGCCGCCATGGACATAGAGCGGCTGCTGGCCTGCGCCGACAGGGACTCCCTGCCGGAGGCCCCGCCCAATTATCCGCCCATGGCGGCCTGGCCCGAGCTGCGCGGCACGGAGAAAATAGTGGCGGCCTGGCGCCGGTCGCTCCGTTCCGACGGCGGCCGCAGGCCGGTGGTCTACGTGCACGTGCCTTTCTGCGAAACCCTCTGCCGCTTCTGCGGTTTCTATAAACTCCCGGCCGCGCCCGGTGCCATCGACCGCTTCCTGGACGCGCTGGAGAAAGAAATAAAGATCCTGGGGCCGCTCTTCAAAGGCCGCCCGCTCAGGTTCCTCTGCATAGGCGGCGGCACGCCCAGCCTGCTGACCATAGCCCAGCTGGACCGGATGTTTAAAATGCTGCGCGCGTATTTCAAGGTCACGCCCAAGACCCGCATAGCTTTCGAAGCCAGCCCCAATACGCTGGACCCGGAGAAGCTGGCCTTCCTGAAGTCCGCCGGAGTGGAATGGCTGGCCATCGGCGTGCAGAGCTTCGACCCCGCCCTGCTTAAAGGCCTTAACCGCCGCCAGGACCCGGCGCAGACGGTGGCGGTAATAAAGCAGGCCAAGGCCGCCGGCATTAGACAGGTGGAGGTGGACCTGATGACCGGCCTGCCGGGCCAGACCGGTGAAAGTTTTCTCCGCGACGTCCGCACCGCGGCCGGGCTGGACGTGGAACGCGTCTATCTTTTCGATTTCCAGCCGCGCTGCGGCACCTCCGCCGGCGAGCAGGCCGGCTCGCTCAAGCGCGGCGCGCTGGAGGACGCCAGGGCCTGGCGCCGCCGGGGCATGGATATTTTAACGGCTAAGGGTTATAAAATGCGCTGCGGGCACTGGGTCTACAAGCGCAAGGGCGACTGGTGGCCCTACAGCTACGACCAGGGCGAGGAAGGGTCCTACTCTGTGCTCGGCCTGGGGCCCAGCGCCGTGTCCTACGCCATGAACGCCGCCCGCTACCGCAGCGTCTCCGACGAGAAGGTTTACGAAAGGACGCTGGCCGGCGGCGCGCTGCCGCCCGCCGCGGGCTGCCTGCTGAGCCAGCGCGACGAGATGGTGAACTTCGTGCTGCTGGACGCCCTGCACCGCGGACAGGTGGACAAGAGGAATTTCCGCCGCCGTTTCGGCCGTGGCCTGGCCGAAGTTTTTGGCGAAGAGATAAAGGCCGCCAAGGCGGCCGGCCTGGCCGCCGACTCGGGCCGGGCGCTGCTGGTGACGGACAGGGAACGCGCCACGGTGGAACTGCGCGGCGCGCTGTACTCCCCAGAGGTGCTGGAGCGCCTGGTAAAAATTTACGGCCGCGGGAACGCTCCCGGCCACGAGCGGACCGGGGCCATTCTCCCGGCCTTCAACCGGCAGGCGGAGCATGTCCACGAATGCAGCCTGCAGGCAGGCGCGCCGGAGGCGCTGCTTTACGGCGGAGCACCCGGGCCCGCCAGGGCCGGCAGGGACCTCGCCCTGGAATTATTGCGGGCAGCGCGGGAAGGAAAGAAGGAAGCCCTGCTGCTCTCGGGCGCGGCTTCGCCCGGCCTGGCCGAACTATCGGCGGCGCGCTATGCGGCTGGCGCGGGTTTTAAAAAGATCTCGTTGTTCTCCCGCCTGCCTGCCGGGGCGGATTTCTTCAGGAACCTGAAGGCCGCCGGGGTTTCCGGTTTTCTCTTCAGGTTCGGCGCTGTTGTGTCCAGGGAAGAGCTGGCCGCCGTGAAGGCCGCCTCCGCCGCCGGGCTGAAAGCCAGGGGCGTCTACGTGCCGGGCACGGCAGCCACGCGGGGCGCCGTCGCCGCCATGAAAAAACTTTCATCGGCCGGAGCCGCCGGGTTTATAGTCTCTTTCCCCGAGGGCAGGGAGAACATCGCGGTTGATTACGCGGCTCTCGTGCCGCTGGCGCGCGCCGCCGGCCGGCTGGGCGCGGAATTCCTCAGGGCCCCGCTCTGCGTGCTGTACCCGGACTGGGAGCGCTCGCTGGACTGCCTCAGGGGCGGCCAGGGCGACGCCCGCGAATCCGGCGGGAGCGCGGGGGCGGTAAAGCCCAAGCTCTGCCTGCAGTGCCGGTTCCTGCTTAAATGCCCCGGCCCGTCGCTCGGCTACGCCGAAAAATTCGGTTTCAGGGGACTTAAGACCATTAAATGAAACGCATAGACATAAAGATCGGCTTCGGCTGCAACAACATGTGCGATTTCTGCGCGCAGGGCTCCAAGCGTTATAAGGGCCCCGGCAAAAGCCTGGCCGAGATAAAAACCGCGCTGGTGCGCGCGCGGAAGACCGGCGTGAACGCCGTGGTATTCACCGGCGGGGAGCCCACCATCCACCCGGACCTGCTGGCCGCCGTGAAGGCCGCCCGCAAGCTGGGCTACGACACCGTGCAGGTGCAGACCAACGGCCGCCGCTTCGCCTATTACGATTATTGCCTCTCGCTCAAGAAGGCCGGCGTCACCGAGATGGGCCCGTCGCTGCACGGCTCCACGGCCGCCATCCACGAGGGGCTGACGCACGCCGAGGGCAGCTTCAAGGAAGGGGTGCAGGGTATCCTCAACTGCAAAAAGCTCGGCATGTACGTGCTGACCAATTCCGTGATCACTTCCCGTAACTACAAGGACCTGCCGGCCCTGGCCAAGCTGCTGGCGTACCTGAAGGTGGACCAGTTCCAGTTCGCCTTTGTGCACCTGGTGGGCTCCGCCTGGGAGAACCGCAAGTGGCTGACGCCTAAAATGACGGCCGCGATGCCCTATATAAAAAAGGCGCTGGACGTCGGCCTCGCGGCCGGCCTGCCCTGCTATACCGAGGCCATCCCTTACTGCCTGATGAAAGGCTACGAGGACTGCGTGGCCGAGCGGGTGATCCCCGAAGGCCCGGTGGCCGACGCTGACCTTTACATAGAGAGCTACGGCGACTACCGCCGCGGCGAGGGCAAGGTCAAAAGGGCCGAGTGTAAAAAGTGCCGATGGTTCAAAGCTTGCGAGGGCCCCTGGCGCGAATACCCCGAGCTTTACGGCTGGAGCGAATTTAAACCGGTGAAAAAATGAAGAAGCCTAACCCCTGCGAACCTTTCGACCTGCGCTTCGAGCCCGACGGCGCGGGCTATATAGTCTCCGGCCCGGCCGGCGCCGCGCTGCGGCTTACCGCGGCCGAGTTCGCGGTCTTCAAGGCCGGGAAAGCCAAGGACGGTTCCGCGCTTTATAAAAAACTGGCGGCCGCCGGGCTGCTGCGCGGCCGGCTGGACCTGGATGGCGTGACCGCCGGCCTGGCTAAACTTTCCGCCGGAGTTTTCGCCGGCCCCGGCCTGCATATCCTGGTGCTGACGCTCAAGTGCAACCACGCCTGCGTGTACTGCCGCGCCACCGCCGGCGGCGCCGGTGACACGGCCATGAGCCACGGTACCGCGCTTAAATCCGTGGAGACCGCTTTCCAGTCTCCCAATCCCAGGATCTCCATCGAGTTCCAGGGCGGCGAGGCCCTGCTCAACTGGGAAGTGTTGAAGGCCGCCGTAGCGCACGCCAAGAAGCTTAACCTCAAGGCCCGCAAGGACCTGGCGCTGTCCGTGGTCACCAACCTCAGCCTGATGGACGAGGCCAAGGCCCGCTGGCTGGTCAAGGAAGGCGTGTCGGTGTGCACCTCGCTCGACGGCCCCGCTCCCATCCACAACGCCAACCGCCGCTGGTCCGGCGGCTCCTCGCACGCCAGGGCAGTGCAGTGGTTGAAGTATTTCAAGGACGCGGCCGCCGGCGGAGGTAAGGATTCGCTGCCCTCGGCTCTGATGACCACTACCCGGCTTTCGCTGGAGAACCCGCGGGCCATAGCGGACGAATACCGCGCCCTCGGCCTGGGCGGCATCTTCCTGCGCCCGCTGTCTCCTATCGGCTACGCGGCCGGCGTCTGGCCGGACATCGGCTACGCCCCGGGCGATTTTATAAAGTTCTACCGGGCGGCCATGGCGCGGGTGCTGGAGATAAACCTCTCCGGCGAGAAGTTCGTAGAGCGCAACGCCGCGCTGCTGGCGGCAAAGCTGCTGCGCGGCGAGGACCCCAACTTCCTGGACCTGCGCTCGCCCTGCGGCGGAGCCATAGGGCAGCTGGCCTACAATTACGACGGGGACGTGTACACCTGCGACGAGGGCCGCATGCTGGCGGCCTGCGGCGACCCCTTCTTCAGGCTGGGCAGCGTGCGGAAAAACTCTTTCGCCGAGCTGATGACGGCCCCGGCGGCCCGCGTCTGCGCCATGGCCTCCTGCCTGGAGAACCAGCCGTACTGCGCCCGCTGCGCCTTCAAGCCGTTCTGCGGCGTCTGCCCGGTGCATAATTACGCCACGCAGGGCTCGCCCTGGGGCGACATCCGCGGCGGCGGCTGGTGCGAACTGCAGAAAGGGATGTTTAAAACTGTTTTCGCGCTGCTGGAGAACAAGAAGAGCCGCAAGGTCATAGAGAGCTGGCTGGAAAAGTGATATGCCCGATATAGCCGTCTGGAATAAATGCGACAACCGCTGCGTCATGTGCACCAACATGACGTCTTTCGCGCTGCAGCACAGCGGCCAGTACCGGCTGAAGGCCCAGGTAGAAAAAATGGAGCGCTACCTGAAGGGCCTGGGCAAGATCTACCTGAAAAACCCCGACAAGGCGGGCTACGTTAACCTGACCGGCGGCGAGCCCACGCTGCACCCGGACTTCTTCCCGCTGCTGGCCTATTTCAGGCGGCGCCTGCCCGGCACGCCTATAACCCTGCTGTCCAACGGCCGCCGCTTCGCCGACCGTAAATTCGCGGCTAAGTTTGCCGCCGCGGCGCGGCCGCCTTTCGGCGCGGCCATAGCCCTGCACGGCCCTAACGCCAAAGTTCATGACCCCGTGGCCGGAGTGCGCGGGGCTTTCGGCCAGACCGTGAAGGGGCTGGAGAACCTTTTTTCGCTGGCGCCGGAGCTGGCCGTAGAGATACGCATCATCCTGCACAAGAAGACCATTGCCGCGCTCCCGGCCACCCTGAAATTCCTGCTGGAAAAATTTCCGGATACTTCCCGCTACTCCGTTACGCTGATCCATTACGAAATAGAGGGCATGTCCGAGACCAACCATAAGTCTGTAGGCCTGAAATTCGCTGCCTCCTCCAAAGTCCTGGACAGGGCACTGCCCTTGATACGGCGCTTCGCCGATCTGCGGCTTTATCATTTCCCGCTCTGCCAGGTGTCGCCGGAACTGCGCCCGCTGTGCCGCGTCACGCTGCCGCGGGAGGACAGGATCTACCCGCCGGTCTGCGGCCGCTGCGCCGTCAAAAAACGCTGCCTGGGCCTGATGCTGGAATACTATAAAAAGTTCGGCGCTGCCGAGCTGAAGGCGCTGCGGTAAAACCCCGCCAATAACACCATCTACCCGCCCGGCCTGGATATGGGTTTCCGGATGGAAGTAAGCGGGGCCGCTTATGACCGCCTGAAGGTGCGCATGCATGGCGTGGGGTCTGATGTTTCTTCAGCCGACCTGCCGCGGCTGCGCATGCTGCAATACGCCGACGACGGCACAATAACGGACATAACCTCGGCGCATACGGCGACTTCTGTGGAAGGGACCACGCAGCACAATTCCATTTTCGCCGTGGCCGCGCCCGTGGGCGTATTCGCTAAAATCGGGCCCGTGGCCGACAACACCGGCAAGTATAAAGGTATTAATAACTATATTATCGAAGCCTGGATTTAAGGTTTTCTGAAAACCAAAATACGCCTTGAATATTACGGTTTCGTCTGTTATAAAGTATGTGGGGACCGGTCTGGGTTAGACAACACCGTTAAACAACGTTCCGTTACAGGAGACTTATGAACAGGAATATTATTTGTTTCTGCGCGGTCGGTATATTTGCCCTGGGCGTGCCGCTATGCGCGCAGCAGACCCCTGTGGAAAAATCCACAAAGCTAGCAAAAAAAGATTACCGGATAGAAGAAGAAAAAGACAGGAACGGCCATAGAACCAAAGTTAATCTTATATCGCCCGATGGCAGGGTCTTAAAAAGTTTTTCTCCGAATGATGTCACAACTGCAAAAAGCGGAAGGTACCTTCTTCACCAGTCGGCATATCGCGCGCAGGAGGACAACGGCTATCTTGAAAAAGAAAAAACACTTTACAGCATTAAAGGCGAAAAGAAATGGACCAGGACTTATCGCAGCTATCCGGCTTCGTGGGACCCGGAAGTGGGCGATCCATCGTGGGGCAGCGAGGGGATATCCGATGACGGCGACAGGTGTTATTTTAACTGGCGCGACGAAGAGGGGAATTATTGCGTAGGCGTTTATGATGTGGCTGGCAAGGAACTGGCAAAAGCGTGCCGCCCAAACGCGATATATAAAGTGGAAATCTCCCCAGACGGCAAGCTGGTGGGGGCGGAGACTTACCTTGCCGAGGGAGACAAAAACATAAAGCATATCTTGTTCTTGGAAGTGGGTACTGGAAAGACGAGGCTGGTAAAGGCGGAAGGGGAGGGGTGGCAAGGAGGATTTTTGTTATCAAGTGGTGGCCCGCTACTGCCAGGAAAAATACTGCTGTGGCTGGAAAACAATAATAACCCAAATAGTTATAGTCGCGTTTATGTGGGTTTTTCTAGTCTTTCTGATAGTCTTGTGAGATTGTTTCAAAATAAGGGTGAAGGAAAATGAGATTTTTGTTGCCTTTGCTTCTTTTCATCCCCCTTGGCCTCTCCGCCCAGGATCTTCCTGCGCCTTCCCCTGCTCCTGTGCTTTCCGATTATGGCCCAAGAAACTATCCTGGCTATAAATGGCACTGGGGGATTGATTACGACGGAGACATGTGGGATGCCATATATTCCGTGGAGGGTGGAACGATTAAAGATATAAGCTCTTTTGTTCCGTTTACGGTAGATGGCAGCAGCTATTGGATCTGGCACATCGACATTCAAGGAGCCCCTAACCGGTACTGGTATTACATGCATATATTTGAAAACAGAAGTCCGGAAGACATTCAAAACAACCCCAGTGTTTCCGACGACGGAGGATATGAGTTGAGGCGGACAAGGCTTTATAATCCATCCAATTTAACACAATATGAAACTCACAATGTAGTAATCCTCTGGTCTGATAGGCTAAACAATCGTGCGGCAAAAATCTTGTCCCCGCGAGGAGGCTGGCTGGTGCAAACTGGGATCTCCACCGCTCCCTATATCCTCTCCGGCTCCACTTGGGCACTAACGGAAAACACAATAGTACAAAGCAGCCCTATAGCCCCCACTGGGAACTCTGGGGTGGTTCTTTCAGGAAACGGAGACGGTTCGCATTTACATTTAGCCGCCTCTTCCAACTACCCGATGGGCGCGTTAAAATACGACATCAACCCGCTCCATTATGTGCGGCATTCTACGGTGGCTTATAGTGTACAGATATTGAGTCCTTCCTTAAACAATCTTCTATACCGTGTCCCCGGCGCCGCCGAGGCCGACCAGGTGGGGGAGCGCGTCAAGGTGAATGTGAATTCCGCTGGCAGTCTGGACCTAGACCGAGTAAAACTGTATCTCTTCGACAAGTCCGTCAGTTCTTTAACGTATAGCGACGACAATCTTGCTTCGCAGATTATTTACGGCGGTCTGCCGCCGGATTTGCCGTTGAGTTCACCCCAGCCATACCAGATTACGACCAGCACTCCCCGCTCGCGCGGCTCCATTTACCGCACCGGCATAGACCCGCTGACCGATACTGCGGGTAATGACGATTTCTATTTTATCGGGTTCAATACCAGGCAGAACGCTTCGGACTCCGGGGACGCGCCCATAAGCGACAGATCTAAATTCCCCGACGGCGAATACGCGCTGGTAGCCATGGCCGAGCGCGCAGGCAGGGACAGCGAGGATGTGTTCTATAGCACCGCTGCCGTGGGCATAGACAATTTTCGTCCTTACCTGGAAGATGTGCGGGTGCTGGCGGCAGACCTGCCCGGAGAGCCGGTCATACGCCGGCACGCCTGGCTGCTGGAGAACAATCTGCTGGTCTCTAGCGAACCACTTAAAAGCTGGCTGGTCCCCGGCGAATACTGTTCTGTCTAGTCTAGACTGAAACTTTTTCCAGGCTAATTCTGTTGACACTTTCGGCCTTCCTGTTTACATCCCACTCTTCATACAACCCTAACTTTTTCAGCAGCTCTCGTACAGCCTTTCGGTGCAGCTTTTCTCCTTTCAGCGGCGCCAGGCCGCTTTTTATCCCTTCCAGCTGCCTCGCCACTTCCTGCCTATCCAGGTCTTCCACACCCTTACTGTGGAAATATACGTCGGCCGAGGTTCTGTAGCCCAATACGGCTCTCGGTTTGATGTGGTTTAGCATAAGCAGCCCTTCTCGCACCTCTTTCTCCAGCTCGGCTTCCGTCACTTCATCTCCGACCGGGATCAGCCAGTTATTCAGCTCCCGGTTGTCCCGCTCCGTGCGGCCATTGGTCCACGGCGCCCGCCTTTGCGTAGGGTAGCCAATTATCCCATGCCGCCGCAGAAACTCCTGGAACTTCTCGCCGGTGAACGCCGGACCATGATCATACTTCCAAACCAGCGGCGCCCTGCCCATGCAGGCTACCAGGCCTTCCGCATGCCCCACCACCGCTTCCGCTGTCTCCTCGCAGATCTCCCAGCCGGGCCGGTAGCGCGACATCTCGTCGAGGGTCTTCAGCACCTTCCGCCCGCCGGGAACCTCCACGAAGTCGAAAGACCACATCGCGTCACGCGCCAGGAACTTCGTTCTGCTTGTGTGCGGCGGATCTTTCTTCCTCGGCCGCGGGCCCCTTTCCTCCGCCAGGATCTTCGCCACGCTGCTGTGACTTATCTTCACCACGCTCGCTATGCTCCTGGCATCCCAACTGGACCGATAGCGCTTGTCCAACTCGATTACCTTGCGCCTGGTATCGGCGGGGATCCGCTTTTTCCGGCTTGCCTGCCTTTCGGCGGGGCCATTCGTCCAGCGCCAATGCGTGCTTCGGCTGACTCCCCACAATTCGGCGAATTCCTTCGCCCTTAACCCGTTCCCTTTTGCCAAAGTCCACTCCGCACGGTACAAATCGCGCGTCCCGCTCAGCGCTCGCCGTTTTTTTTAGTGTCATCCCAGCCGTTGCGCCGGAACACCTGCTTGGCCTGCTTCAACACCAGCTTCAGCCGGCTGCGCTGGCGCACCAGCTGCGCTTTCTCCCGGCGTAGCCGCTCCACCGTCTCCGCCAGGCGCTTCGCTTCCGCCTCCGGCTCCCGCTCCGGTTTCGGCCCCGGTTTGCCCTTTTCCAATGCCATCAGCGCCGCCTCCCTTGCCTGCTTCATCCACCGGTAAAACAGCTCCCTCGATACTCCCGCCTGCCGGCACAGCTCCCGGGCCGTCGTCTCCCGCGCCATTCCCAGCAACACCAGTTCCAACCTCTCCACAGGGCTCGCCAGTTTTGCTTGCAGCATTCTCGCCTCCAAAACCTGATTCTACCTTTTCCCCAAGCATCACCTCCGCGTCCTTGGCTACTACGCGCAGCTCCCGGCCCCCGATATTGCCCACCAGATAAGCCGGCGCGCTGTAACCTGGCTCCGGCACAGGCTCGCCGGCCACTTTCTCGCTGTTGGCCGCGATTATCTGCTTCACTTGGTCGCCCACTTTATAGAACCTGTCCGACGGCACCAGGTTGCCTATCCCCTGGTGTGGCCGCTTGAAGTTGTAATACTCGACGTATTCCCCGATCTTGTCCTTGGCCTCCTCAAACGTTGACACCGGGGTCTTCTGCAGGCATTCCTGCAGCAGATTCCTCCAGAAGGACTCTATCTTTCCCTGCGTTTGCGGGTGATATGGGCGGCTTCTGATGTGCCGTATCCCTAATTTCGTAAGCATCTCGGTGAACTTGCTTCGCCCGCGCCAGCTGTGGTACTGCCGGCCGTTGTCCGACAACACTTCCTTCGGCAGGCCGTGCTTCTCTATGGCCGCACGGAACACTTCCTGCACGTTCGCGTTCGTCTGGAACCGATAGAGGCCCCAGCCTGTTATAAACCGGCTGTTGTCGTCCAGAAACCCTATTATGTAAACCCGATACTGCCCCTTCAGCATGAAGGTCATGATATCGGTTTGCCAAAGATCGTTCGGATTGGCCCGTTCAAAGGTCCTTACCCGTGCCGGACGATTCCGCCGGCGAAAACGCTGTGTTTGGGCCTCGTGACCGCGGCCCCGCAACAGCTTTCTGACGGTCTCCCGCGCTAAATTAAGAAAGCCGTGGCGGTAAAGCGCTCCCTGCACTTTACCCACCCCGGCTTCCGGGTTGGCCTTAAGCACTTCACTGATCGCCTGGTCGGCGGCGGCCACCTTGCTACCGGGATTTGGCTTTCCCCCAAGGTTTGGAAGCGGCTCCAGCCCGGCTAAACCTCTGGCCTCATATCTTTGGCTCCACCGGATTACTGCGGCTGTGCTTACATTGTAAAGATCGGAAACTTCCTTTAGCGTAAGCCCTTTTAGCCTGCTTTCAACCACCTGAAGCTTTTCTGATATAGAATACACCTTGTTTTTGACACCCATAACTGCCTCCTGTTTGATATTATTAGGAGGCTGAAGTGTCAACAGAATTACGTTTCAGAATATGTTTCAATTATACTAGACGGGACAAACAAAACCCAGCCAAGTGAACGCACCGCATGGAAAAGCCTCATTTTTTTACTGCTATCATCCCGATGCTTTCCCTTCCATCCAAACGGATGTCGGCAGGGTAATCCGGACGCGAGAAATACTCCAGGCGCTCTATGGTGAAACCGGCGGAGGCGAAGACCCGGCTTAATACGCGGTCGTCAAGCAGGTGGAAAAGGCCAGGGAGCGACCCCGCACGCTTCGGGTCGTGAGCGGAGACGTTCTCAACCACGCCGGGCCACTGGCTATCTGCCTTCAGTCTGGCCTCATAGGTGGGGAAGAAGGCGCGGGCCGTGCCGATGAAAGGCGTCTCTGCTACTACGAATACCTTGCCTCCGGGTGCCAGCCATTCCCAAACCTTGGCCGCAGCCCGGTTTATCCGCGGACCATCGAAGAAATGCATAACGCGGCAGATAAGCACCGCGCCAAAACTGCCGGGCTGGAAAGCCATTTCGTCGGGGAAGTTTCCCGGCGCCAGTTCAAGGCGGGCGCGGTGTTCCGCAGTGATCCGCGAGGCAAGTATCTGCAGGTGCCTTTCATCTATGTCGTTAGCTACAACATGGGCCCCTTTCGCGAGGGCGGGAATAGTGGATACGCCGTAGGCGGCGCCGATATCCAGGCAGCGGCCGGGGGCTTTTGGCGCGAACTCTATGAAAGCGCTGGAAAAGATGTCGGGGCGGAGCGTCATGGTCCCCATGCTGTTTAGTGTGCGGAATAAGCCGTTTTCGTCGGGGGCGGGCATCGAAATGGGAACATTCTTTGCTTCGGTCATTTTATGTCTACGGCATCTTTGGGAATTACTTTCACTTCAGTTCCGTATATTTGGTGATGCGGCCTTTGGATTTGGCGACGGGGTATTTCTGGGCGTTCTTCTTTAGTTTGGCGGCCAGGGCGGCGGGGATGTCTATTTTAAGGTCATGGCCCAGCAGCAGCACCCAGTACAGCACATCGGCCAGTTCGTCGGAGATCTCTTCTTTACGGGCTTTTATGTGGGCCTTTACTTCGGCAGGGGTCTTCCACTGAAAGTGTTCCAGCAGTTCGGCGGCTTCCAGGGTGAGGGAGATGGCTACGTCTTTGGGGTTGTGGAACTGGGCCCAGTTGCGGGCGTCGCGGAAATGAAGAATATCCCTTGTTAAGGTTTTGATAGTCGGCATTGTGGTTTCCCTGGTGAATTTTTCCCGCCTAACCTTCTTTTATTCTAACTCTTCAAGTCCGGGCTGGCAATTAAATTGTTGGGCAAAAGTGATAAGATTGATGTGTGGCTTACGACGCAGATCTGGAAAACGGGATACGCAATCTCGAAGAGGTATTGTACCGGTTGGAAGACCGGGTGAAGAACGCTGCCTGGGTGAAAGAGCATGCCCCGGCGGACGCGCCCAGCCGGATAAAAGAAGCCATAACCGAGAGTTTCCCGCAGCCCAAGTTCGTCCCCCCGCCTGCGGCGCCGCCGGTAATGGCGCCGCCTCCGGCGCCTGTTGCGCCGCCTGCTCCCGCACCTGTTGAAATTCCCGTTATAGCGCCGGTTCCCGCGCCTAAAGCCGCCGAGCCGCCGCCCAAAGCGCCGGTACCCGTAGTAAAAGCGCCGGAACCCAAACCGGCACCCGTTTTAGCCCCCGCGCCGGCCGCAAAGCCGGCAAAAAAGCCTTTCGTCCTTAACAAAACCGCCGTTATCATTGTCTGCGCTGGCCTGGCTGTGGCGGGGATCGCGTACCAGTTAATTCTTAACAGCCCCAAGAGCCGCTACGCCCGGGCCGGCCAGCTGGTGCTTAAGGCGCGCAATACAGAAGCCATAAGCGCCTACTCCAGAATAATTGCGCAGCATCCCGGTAGTATAGAAGCCGCTTACAGCCATTACGCCATAGGCGACATAAAGGCCCTGCAGGGCAATCCGCTTGAGGCCATAGAGCAATACGAGCGCTACATGGTGGCGGCGCCGGACAAGGATGAGAAGCTGGCTTCCGCCAGGTTCAAGGTGGCCGAGCTGGAACTTAAAGAGGACCTGCTGGCGGACGCGGAATACCTGTTCCAGAACGCGGCCATTCAGGCTTCGGACTACGCCACCCGGGCGGCGGACCGGGTGGCGCAGATAAGGGCCGTAAAGGCCAGGGTTGCCGAAGCCAATAAACTCATGGCCAGGTCCCCCGCCAAGGCGGTGGAGGCCTATACCGCGGTACTGGCCGAGCACCCCAAATACGCCGCGGCGCTCGCCGGGCTGGAAAAAGCCCGCAAGGCGCTGGCCGCGGCCAACGCCCGCCCCGCGCGCAGGCGCGCACCCGCCGCAAAGCCCCGGCGCCGGTAAAAAAGCTAGTCGCCCCATTCGAATAAAAAAAACAGCATCCTTCAGCACCCCGACAACACGCTGTCGGGGTGGCCTGCTATGCTATTGGCACGGGGACGGCCGGGGGACCTATGGACGACGAGACGCTCAAACTCCTTATAGCGGAAGGCGAGGGGCTTACCGTGGAATTCAAGGAGAAATATTCTCCCAAGATAGACCGTGATATGGTGGCCTTTGCCAACGCGCGCGGCGGCGTAATACTGCTGGGCGTGGCCGACGACGGCCGCCTGCGGGGGGCGGAGCTCTGCAACCAGCTTAAGGCGGAGATCTTGTCGCTGGCGCGCAATTGCGACCCGCACATACCGGTGAGCCGCATCTCCGCGGCCTGCGGCGTGGTGGCCCTGGAAATACCGGAGGGCGCGCAAAAACCCTACAGCTGCTCCTCCGGCTATTTTCGCAGGCTGGACGCGGTCACCCAGAAAATGTCACAGCAGGAAGTGCGGGCCATTTTCCGCGAAACCACGGACCTGCTGTTTGAAAGCCTGCCCTGCCCTGGGGCCGCGGCCGGCGCCATTTCCCCGGCCAAGGTAAAAGCGTTTCTCAACGCAGCGGGGGCCTCCATAATCCCCTCCAGTGCAAACCTTGCAATGGTGCTGTCCAGCCTTGGTGTTTGCCGCGAGGGGCAGATGAACAACGCCGGGATTATGATGTTCGCGGAAAGTCCGGGGACCTTTATCCCCCATTGCGAAGCCGTGTTCTGCGCGTTCAAGGGCCTGGACAAGACGCACATTTACGACCGGCACGACGTGCGCGGGGACCTGCCCTCCCAAGCGGCAGAAGCCATGGAATTCCTTAAAAAGCACCTAAACCTTCGCAGCGAAATATTGGAACTGGACCGCCGCGACATTTACGAACTGCCGCTGGCCGCACTGCGCGAGGCCGTGGTTAACGCTGTTGTGCACCGCGACTATAGTCTGCGCGGCACCAGCCTGTACGTAAGCGTTTTTGACGACCGCGTGGAGATAGAAAATCCGGGCGGCCTGCCTTCCGGGCTGGCTCCGCAAGACTTCGGGCGAGCCTCGGTGCGCAGGAACCTTATATTGGCGGATCTCTTTCACCGCATGGGCAAGGTTGAACGGCTCGGCTCCGGCATAGGCCGCATGCGCGGCCTTATGGAGGAAGCGGGGCTGAAAGCGCCGGTTTTTGAGAGTACGGCGTTCTTCCGGGCGATCTTTTACAGAGGCCTGGCCGGCAACACGGCCGAGAAACAGACGAGGGAGAAAACTAGGGAGAAAACTAGGGAGAAAACTAGGGAGAAAACTAGGGAGAAAATATTAACACTGCTGCGCCTTTTCCCTGATATTACAACGAGAATACTGGCGAAAAAACTGGAACTGACCTCAAAAGGTGTGGAGTGGAACATCCTGGAATTGCGCAAGGCGGGGCGGCTGCGCCGCGTGGGCCCTGACAAGGGCGGCCACTGGGAGGTGCTATAAAAGGCAAGGCCCGGCCGCATTAGCGCGGAACCGGGCCCGGTAATTAACGAGTGCCTCAATTCACAGCTGGTCGAACATGTAGCGGCGGGCGAGGTAGTTGAGGGGGTTGTCGGTGAGGCCCAGTTCGGCGGGGTCGGTGATCCTGGCGGCCTGGGCGATGTCGGCGGCGAAGGCGGCCTCCATCTGGCCGGCGAACTGGCGGTCCAGCACGTGCAGGGTTACTTCGCGCTCGTGGCGGATGCTCTTGGGGTGAAAGTTGTAGGAGCCCACCGTGGCGAACACGCCGTCCACGGTCATGAACTTGCTGTGCAGGGTCTCGCCGGTCTTTGCGTATACTTCGGCGCCGGCCTGGTTCATTTCGGCAAGGCTTTCCAGGATGAAAGAGGTGAGGATGGGCTCGTTGTTGCTCTGGGCGGAGTTGGTGAGGATGGTCACCTTTACGCCGCGCTCTATGGCCTCGGTCAGGGCGGTCTTGAGCGAGGGGATGGTGACAAAGTAGGCGTTCTCAATATTTATGCTGCTGGTGGCGCCGTAGATGGCCTTGAGCAGGCTGAGGTAAATGGCGGGCTCGCGGTCGGCGCGCTGGTATACCAGGGCGGCCTTAACGCCACCGGCGGAGGGAGCGGCCACGGAGGTCTCCATGGGCGTCAGGCCCTGGCTGGCGGCCACGCCGTTCCAGGTTTCGGAGAAGATCTTGTGCGCTTCGGCCACGGCCGGGCCGGCAAACAGCGCGTCGGTGTCGCGCCATTTGTGGGCGTCGGGGTTAAGGTGGGAATACTTGTCGCCTATATTCATGCCGCCGGTAATGGCGGACTCGCCGTCTATCACCAGCACCTTGGCGTGCATGCCGTCGTACTGGCGGGCGGGGTCCCAAAAGCGGCCCACCTGCACGCCGTTGTCGGCCAGCAGCTTAAGCGACTCCATGCCGATGAAATTGGAGATGTTGCCGTCTACCAGCACGCGCACGTCCAGGCCTTCTTTCTTCTTGGCTATCAGCAGGTCGCGGGTGAGCTGGCCGGTAAGGTCGTCGTAGTAGCCCCAGGTGGCCAGGTAAATGCTTTTGGTGGCGCTGCGCATAAGGCGCTCGCGGGCGGCGAAAGAGGCGGGGCCGTTTATAAGCGGCGTCACCGAGTGGCCGGCCTTAAAAGGCACGCCGGTAACGGCTTCCATCTCGGCCAGGTAGCCGGAATTTTCGAACAACGACGGGCCTTTGGCCACGGCCTTGTAGCGGGAGGCCTTCATTATGTCTATGTGGCGGGCGCTCATCTTGTCCCAGTCTTCAAAGCCTTCGGTGCCGCGCACGTAACCGCCGCCTTCCAGCTGGGCGGCTATCATGCGGGGAAATTTCCTTATGTAGTCTTCGCGCTTGGCGGGCGGCAGCGGCGGCAGGAACTTGGCCATCAGCGGGCTGCGCAGCACGTATTCTATGGTGGGCTGCAGTTTGCCGTGCTTGTGGGCGAAGCCCATCAGTTTGAAGATGGGGTATTCCACCAGGTGCATGGCCTTGGGATGCCTGGTGATAAGGTGGATTATCTTGTCGCCTATCTTTTTGGGGTCGGCTATGCCTTTTTCTTCCAGGTCTTCCAGGGCGGGCTCGGGGATGGCGGAGAGGGATGCTGCGGCTTGTTCCGCGCTTAGCGCCTGCATGCCGCTGTTAACGCGGAAGGCGTTTATCTGTGCTACCTGCGCGGCGGCGGGGCCGGCGGCTAAAAGTATGAGGGAGAAAATTATTTTAGTCATCCTGATAATTCTATTAAGGATTTTATCGGGCCCGATTGAGGCGAAGGGCCCAATAAAAGGGCGGCATTTGCCGCCGGGGCGGCTGGGCCTTAAGGTCTGCGGGCCTGGGCCATTAGCCGGATGTGCAGGCGCGCTTTAACTGTTACTATTTAGACAATGCGGATACTGCACGCTATTTTTATTTTGGCGATAGGGGCTGGTACGGCTTTTGCCGCGCCGGCGCAGGTTATACTTATACGCCACGCGGAAAAGCCCGCCGAGGGCACGGGGCTGAGCGCTCAGGGCTTTAAGCGCGCCGAAACGCTGGTTAATTTTTTTAAGACGGAGGCGGCAGTTACGCGCTACGGCAACCCGGTGGCCATCTACGCCACCGCCCCCAAGCACGAGGATAGTTCGGTGCGCTCTATACAGACGGTTACGCCGCTGGCGCGCGCGCTGAAGATAGATATAGACACCAGGTTTACCCGTGGCCAGACCAACAAGATTGTGCGCGACCTGATGGAGAACCCGGCCTACGAGGGCCGCATGGTGCTGATCTGCTGGCAGCATACGAATTTAGTGGAGATAGCGCAGAATCTGGCGGAATACAACAATTCCCCCCGCGTCACCATACCGCAGCTCTGGCCGGACGAAGTTTACGACCGCGTCTGGATACTGGACCTCAACAAGGGCCAGGTAGTCTCCTTCAAAAACATCCAGCAGAAATAAGGTGAAATAAGGTGACACAGAACTTAATTGCGGCAATTAAGTTCTGTGTCACCTTATTTATTTCAGTTTGGTGAGGACTTCTTCTTTCTGGGCGGCGAAGGCGCGGGCTTCTTCAAGGGTGACTTGTAAGAAGTGGATGGCCTGGTTGGGGGCGAACTGGCCCAGCAGGTCTATGTCGGCGCTGATAACGTTAAAGATGCGCGGGTAGCCGCCGGTGGTCTGGCGGTGGCGCAGCAGGATAATGGGGCCGTCGGGCGTAAGCTGTATGGTGCCGTCGGCCACGGCGCCGGAGATCATGTTGCCCATGCCGCAGGTCAGCCCGGGCTCGCCGGTAAGGCGGATGCCCATCTTGTCCATTTTGAAGGTGGTGCGCCACTGGGTGAGAAAGAAGTCCCCCACGTTCTGCAGGCAGCTGTACTCGGGGCCGGGCAGCACGCGGATGCGGCCGGACGGGTCCGCCCAGCTGTTAACGGCGGAAAAAGGCACGGCCTCGGCCGGCACGGGGCCGCCCTCGCCGCCCCTGAAACAAAAATAAGTATACATGCCGTAGCGCCGGGTGCCAAAGGTAAGCTGGTCGCCGGCCTGCACCTCGCAGACGCGGCTGTGCTCCACGGCTATGGGTTCGCCGGTGCCGCGCTGCAAAAAAGCGTCGTAGCGGGCGCCGGTAAGCACAAAGCGCCCCGGGGTCAGCATTTCTATCTCGGGCGGGCCCACTATCTCAAGTACCGGGCTGTTTTCCGGGTTGCCCAGCATAAGGTTGCCCCGCCGCAGCGAAAAACAGTCCATGGCCCCGCCGGGCGACACGCCTATATGCTGCCGGCCGTACACCGGCAGGCCGGCGGTGCCGCAGTAGCCGGGTTTCACCAAACGGATATTGCCTTTAACGCCGGCGGCGGCGGCGGCTTTTTCCGCGGCGGCCAGGGCGGCGTGCAGTTTCATGGCAAGTTCCAGCGCTATGGCAGAATCCGAATGAATGCAGACGGTGTCGGCCTTGATGTCGCGCCAGTCGGGGTGGGCCGGGTTGCCGCTTACGTTAACGCGGCCGCGCAGCACTATGTCCTCGGCCTGGGCCAGCGCTTCGGCCACGTCTGTTATTACGCCGCCGGTCTTGCGGTCGGCCAGGCGCAGGTGGCCGGTGGTGGCGTCCCAGGCGTAGCGGCGGTCTATAAAGGCCTCGCGCAGCACGGTTATGTTCAGCCGGCGCGCGGAGGCGGCCAGGGCGGAATCGGCGGGGGCCAGCAGGCCGTTTATATTGTTGCGCATCAGCCAGCCGGCCAGCAGGTCGGCCAGGCTGGCGTCGCGGCAGGCGTCGTTATAAAGCGCGCCGTGAAATTTTACCAGCTTAACTTCGGGCAGCAGGGCCAGCTGCGCGTCCAGGGCGGCCAGCAGTTCGGCCTCGGGCAGGGCCAGGCTGGCGCGGCCGAAATTGGGTTTGTCCGGGTAGGACAGGTGCGCGGAGATGGCCACCCCGCGCTCTACAGCCAGGGCCAGGAAGGCCGCCACGGTTTCTTTGTCGCCGGCGTGGCCGTCGCAGGCCAGGTTGGCTATCTGTATGTAGTCCATCAGCGCGCGGTCGCCCGCGTGCAGGTGGCCTTTCTCGCCGATGTCGCAGTTTACCTGGATCATGCCTCGGTCCTTTTAAAGACCACGGTGTCGCCGGGTTCTATGTCGTAGAGAAGTTCGGGCTGGGTCATGCCCAGGATATTCCAACCGCCGGGGGAGTTTTCCGGGTAGATGCCGGTCTGCTCGCCGCCTATGGCCACGGCCCCGGCCGGCACCAGGGTGCGGGGCGCGTCCAGCCGCGGCGTTACCAGGCTGCGGTCCAGGCCCAGCAGGTAAGGAAAATGCGGGCGGAAGCCGATAAGGGCCACCAGGTATTCTGGGGCGGTGTGGCGGCGGATCACTTCTTCCGTGGTTATCTTGGCGTGGTCGGCCACGCGCTGCAGGTCTTCGCCGCGGTAAATTACGGGCAGCACGTGGCGCGCGGAGCGTTCTTTAAGCGCGGCTTCGTCGGCGGGGATGTCCGCCAGGCAATTGTCAATTATGCGCCGCACGGCGTCCCAGTCGCACTGCGGGTGCGCGTGGGCGGCCAGGGCGGTATAGGAGGGCACCAGGTCGTGCACGCCCAGCCGCGCCAGCTCGGGGTTCTTTCTGAGCCGGCGGTAAACGTAGAGCACCTGCAGCGAGGTGAGGCGGTCTATTTTCTCCCCCAGCGTCCAGGCCAGGCAGGCGTCCCCGAGAAAGAAGGTTTCAATATTTTTGACCGGCGGCATTGGGTTAATATTAACAAAAAAGCCCCGGGCTGTGCCGGGGCTTTTAAAAGGCGGCTGGCGCCTTTTTTAGTTGTACTGGTTAAAGGGGTCGGGCGGGGCCACGTAGGAATTGGCCGGCACCACTTCGAACGGGCATTTAAAGCCCGCCGGTGTCCGGTCGCCCAGGGGGCGGCGCAGTTTGTCTACCCGGGCGAGGAACAGGTCGGCCCAGTCGCTGGCGCTATGCTGCGGCTCGCGCAGGGGCGAGCGGGCGGCGTTAAAGATGTCTACCAGCTGTTCGCGCGAAAGCAGCGACAGGCGGCTCAGCATCAGCTGGCGGGCGGCCTCGCCTATCTGGTGCATGTCGCGGCCGGATTTATCTACGTCGCGCAGAGAGCTGGTATGCGTGCGGTTGAGGCGCATAATGCAGGCCTCGGCGTTGTCCCACACTTTTTCTTTGCGCCACTTGTCGTAATGCATGCGCTTGTTGTGGTAGATGCCGCGCCCGCCGAAAGCTATGCCCATGTCCTGCAGGTACACCACGGGTTTCCGACAAACGGTCTGGTCTCCGGCCAGCGCCAGGTCTTTCTTCTCACAGCCTACGGCCTGGTTTTCGGCCTTGTTGTCGGAATTGCCGAAGAACATGGCCAGGCCGGTCAGCGCCTCGGCCTCTACGCGGTTCTGTATCAGGTGGAAATCGTCGAAGCCGATGCCGGAGTTGGCCTCGTATTCAATGCGCTCGCCCAGCTTGTCCTCTATGACGGCAATCTGGCCCTGCTTCCAGGCGCCGGGGTCGCGCTCGCTCTTAAAAGGGTCGGAGGGGCAGTCGGGGCAGTTAACGCGCACCGGGTACATGCGGTCGGCGTACACGCCTATGCCGGTAAAGATCCAGCTGGCGGCGGTTTCGGTCATCAGCTCGCCGTTGTCCTCGCCGTATTTAACCTTGAAGTCCTTGCCGTCGGCGCCGCGGCACTTGAACTTGCGGGTCATGCCGTTGGGCTTGCCGCCTTCGTAGGCTTCTTTCATGGGCACATAATTGCAGGTTACCAGCTGCTCGGGCTGGTACTTCATCTTCTCGTAGGGGCCGGCCTTGAAATTTATGGCGGCAGCGCGCAGTTCGCCCTCGGGGCGGAACATGGCGGCGCGGGTTACGTATTCGTCCCGCTGGGGCTTTGAAACCAGGCCCAGCTTAAGTTTTACCTTCTCGGGCTTTATGGGGGTTACGTCGGCGGCGGCGGCCTGTTTTAATTCGGCGGCGGTAATGCCGAGGCTGTCAAAATCTATCTGGGCCTGGGCGGGGGCGGCGATGGCCGCTATGACCGCGAGGAAGAAAAGTTTTTTCATGTTATCCTTGTTTGGCTGCAAGGATAATTCTATTAAGGATGGGGGTGCCGCCGATTGAGGCGAAGGGCCCACCCGGGGGCAGGCATTAGCCCGCGCCGGTTTGGGCCCTATGGGTTTACTTAAGGCGTTTTATGCGGCCGGGGGGCGGGGCGGTTACGGGGCCGGCGCGGAAGGCGGCCTCCATAATGTCGCGCACGGGCAGCAGGGTGTCTTTTATGTCCTGGCCGCCGGCAAAGGCGTCGCCGCCGTTGCCGCCGAAGGCCAGGTAGTTGTTGGTGGCTACGGTAAATTGGTCCGTGGGTTTTACGGGGCGGCCTTTATACTTGAGGGTTATGTCCGTAATGGCGCCGTCGGCGGCCTGCCGGAATGTAACCTCAAGGCCGGAGACCTGGATAAAGCTCATGAGGGGCTTCAGGTTGTCCCGCATCACCTGCATTATCTGCGCGCCGTTAAGGCGCATGGTGATCATGGTATTGTCGAAGGGCATGGTCTGGTACAGGTCGCGCAGGCGCACGGGGCCCTTACGCAGCTCGGCCCGGATGGCCTTGGTGTTGTGGAAGGCCAGCTGCGTGCCGGCCGCGGCGCGGGTGATGTCGCAGAACCAGTTGCCTATGCCGGAGTCCAGCCCCGTGGGGCTGAAACCCAGGTCGGTGGCGGCGTTGCCCACGGCGCGGCCCATCTCGCGCTCCACATCGGCGTTAAAGCCGGCCACGGTCTTCAGCACGGCCGGGTCCTCCCCGGTGGTCTCGGTCCAGAGCGGGAGGTTGGCCACCTTTATGCCGGTAAGCCGGCCGGTGGCGTCGTCGAAATTTATTTCCGCGCGGGTTACGTAAGAAAGGCCGTAGCCGCTTTCGCCGAACCAGGTACCAGAGACGGGGTCGCGGTAGCCTTTAATGAAGGCGCTGTGGTTGTGGCCGCCCAGCAGCAGGTCTATGCCGGGCACGGCGCGGGCTATCTGCAGGGTGCCGGGGATAGCCGTGGAGAAGGTATAGGTGGAGATGTCCAGGCGCTTAATGCTCAGGGCTTCGTCCAGCGCCCAATGCGCCAGCACAATGACGGCGTCGGGGTTGAGTTTTTTTATTTCCGGCAGCCACTTTGCGGTCTCGGCGGCCTCGTCGCGGAAGTCCAGGTGACGCACGTTGGTGGGGAGCGTGCTGGTGGCGGTATGTTTACCGGCTATGCCAAGCACGGCTATCTTTTTGCCGCCCCGTTCTACCAGGGTGTAGGGCTTAAGGTAGGCCGGGTTGGCTTCAGCGTCCTTAAGGTAAATGTTGGCCGCGAGGACGGGGAAGGTGGCGCTGGAGACAAAGGCCTGCAGCACGCCTACGCCAAAGTCGAAGTCGTGGTTGCCGGGCGCGGCGGCGCTGTAGCCCAGTTGGTTCATCAGCACGGCGCTGGCCAGGCCCTTGGTGAGTATGCCTTCGGGCGTGCCCTGGAACATGTCGCCGGAGTCCAGGATCAGGTAGGGCGTGGTTTCGGTCTTAAGCAGGGCGGCCAGGGCGGCAAAGCCGCCTATGGTGCGGCTGGAATTTTCTTTATCCCACAGGGCGGGCCGGGCGGAGTACCAGCCGTGCACGTCCGAGGTGTGATATACGGCCACGGTGCCCGCGGCGGCCCGGCCGGCCAGCAGTAAAAGAATAAAAAAGACAGTGAAGCGTTTCATAAGCATATTGTAGAAATAATTCCGGGGACACAATACTTAATTGCTCAATTAAGTATTGTGTCCCCGGAATTGGGCAGCGCTTTTAATGTTTGCCGGTGCTGCCGAAGCCGCCTTCGCCGCGGGTGGTGGCGGCGAGCTCGGGGGTTTCCACAAACTCGGCGTGTTTGACGCGGGCGAACACCATCTGCGCCACTTTCTCCCCCTTCTTTATTTCGTAGGGGGTCTTGGTGTCGAGGTTTATAAGGATGACGCCGACTTCGCCGCGGTAGGGGGCGTCCACGGTGCCGGGGGTGTTGAGCACGGAGATGCCGTGCTTGAGGGCGAGGCCGCTCTTGGGGCGCACCTGGCCTTCGTAGCCCTCGGGGATGGCCATCTTAAGGCCGGTGGGCACCAGCACGCGCGCGCCGGGCTGCAGGGTGTGGTCTATAGTGGAGAACAGGTCCACGCCGGCGTCGCCGTGATGGGCGTAGGCGGGCATTTTAACGTAGGGCTGCAGCTTCTGCACCTGGATTTCTACTTTTGACATGGTTTATCCTCTTACCTGGGTATTGGGGAGATGTTTTAAAACTTCTTTGTGGATGTCCTGCAGCAGCTGCAAGGGGGTTTCGGGGAAACTTTCCAGCCGCGCGTCCAGCAGGCCGTCCTTGCGGGGCACGAATTTCTGGACGTAATATTTGTGGGCGTCGGTGCCGGTGGTCTGGGCCACGTAGCGGGCGGCGGCGGCCATCTCCTGCACGGTCAGGAAGGTGATCTCGCCGTTGCCGCGCAGCACGGGGGCCACGGTGGTGCGGAATTCGTAGACGGGGAACCTGGCCACCAGCTTAAGGCTTTCGGTCATGGCGTCGCAGTGGCCCTCAACGCCGGCGGTGGCGGGCCACAGGAACCGCGGGCCTTTTACATCCATGGCCACGTAGTCCACCAGCCCTTCGGCCAGCAGCTGCGCCAGCACTTCAGGATTGCTGCCGTTGGTGTCCAGCTTAACCGCCAGCTTGCGCTCGCGCAGTTTTTTTATGAAGGGGATCAAATTGGGCTGCAGGGTGGGTTCGCCGCCGCAGATCACCACGCCGTTGACCCAGTCTTTCACAGTGTCGAGGTAATTCAGGAAACCTTCGGACCCCAGGTCCTTGGCGTCCTTGAGCAGGGGAGCGGCATGGCAATGCGGGCAGCGGTAATTGCAGCCGGGCGTAAAAGCCACCGCGGCAATTTTGCCGGGGAAGTCCATCAGGTTGAATTCTAAAGCCGCGCCTATTTTCATTGTTTAAATGGAAGCGGCGCCCCGCGCGGGGCGCCGCCGTTCCGGTGACGCTTACTTTACCGCGTAAGCGCCTTCTATCATCTTCACATATTCCGGCTCTTTGCGGTGCACCGGCTTGCCGCGCTTGAACTCCAGCTCATAGCGCACCGCGGTGCCGTTGTTCTTAACGAGCACGGTGGGGATGGGGTCCAGCGGCACGTTCCAGCGCGAGGCCACCAGCCGCGCGTCCTGGTTGGTGAGGTCGTAGAACTCCACCGGGATCTCCATGCCCTTTTCCTTCAGGGACTTGGTCAGCCAGGTCTTGGCTTCCTCGCACATAGAGCAGCCGGCCTTGCCGAATACCATCACCCGCTTGGAGGAGTCGGTCTCGTGCAGCCAGTTGGCGCCCGGCGTAAAGTTGGCGTAATGCTGCGCCACCGCCTCGCGCGCCTTGCTGATCTCCAGCTGCGAGTCGTTCCAGCCGGGGAGGTTGGAGAAGTAACCGACGATCTTGGTGCGCTTGGTCATGTCCTCGCTGCCGCACTTGCCGCACTTGTCCTTGAAGCCGAAGTAGTTGGTGTGGCAGTTGTTGCAGTGGGTGAACTCGGGCGACACGGTAACCTGGGAAGCCCGCGTGTTGCGGTAGGTCTTCTCGATCAGCGCGCCGATGGAGGCCGGCGGGATCTGAGACTCGCCGCAGTACACGTGGATGATGGAGCCCGACTCTATCATGTCGTGGAACTTGCTCTGCAGCTCGATGCGGTCGAGGATACTGACATTGGCTCCGGGGTTGAGGTGGATGGAGTTGGTGTAGTACGGCGCTTTCTTCAGGTCGCCCTTTATGACCTTCTTGGCCTCGGGGTAGCGGGCCAT
>Ga0209317_1000388_pt1 | contig 54379 bp, 45 predicted proteins | sample RifGroB2_FD_183994 | JGI IMG/M metagenome (GOLD analysis project Ga0209317, IMG submission 183994) | Soil microbial communities from Rifle, Colorado, USA - Groundwater B2 (SPAdes) (version 2) | ecosystem: Environmental > Terrestrial > Soil > Unclassified | place: Rifle, Colorado | collected... | reverse complement strand
GGTGCGGCTGGAAGGGGCCTTGGGGGGGTGAGCACCCCCTCTTCAAGGCCCGGTAAGGGTAGTTCGGGTCGAGGCTGAAGCTTCAGCTCCAGAGGGGGCTTGACTTGCACAGGTGGGGAGCGTTATATCTGATGCATCTTTTTTCCCGGAGCCTTCATGCCCGTCAGATTCATCCACACCTCAGACATCCACCTGGGCAAAACCTACCGCAGCTCCGGTGGCGACGCCAAACGCTACCAGGACTTTTTCACCACCTTCCAGGGGATCGTCGCCGCTGCAGTCGCTGAACAGGTGGACTTCCTGCTGATCGGCGGCGACCTCTTCCATACCGGCCAGATCCTCCCCAAGACCTTCGCGAAAACCATCGAGATCCTGCGCCCCTTGAAGGATGCTGGGATCCCCTGCCTTGCCGTGGAAGGAAACCACGATTGGATCCACCGCCGCGACAGCGTCTCCTGGATGGAAGCGCTTTCCCAGCTCGGGTACATCCGCCTTTTGCGCCCCTCGCGCAGTGCCGAGGGAGGGTACCTGTTCGAGCCGTTCGACCTGGAGCAGGGTACGGGGGGGCGTGTCGAGATCGACGGGGTGAACATCTACGGCCTGGGCTATATCGGATCGCAGGCGGGAAGCCACGTGGCGCGCATCTGCGAGGCGATCGGCACCAAGAGAAACATCCTGCTCTTCCATGTCGGCGTCTGGAGCTACTCCCCCGTGGAAATCGGCAACATCAAGCCCGAGGAGGCGCTGCCGCTTGCCGACTGCTTCGACTACGTGGCGCTCGGCCACGGCCACAAGCCTTACATCGTGGCGACCCCCGACGGCCGTCCCTACGCCTTCAACCCCGGCTCCCCCGACTGCGTCAACTTCGGGGAGGAGCGCTACGACAAGGGGTATTACCTCGCCTCCCTCAGTCCCGACGGATCGGTGCAGCACGAGTTCCGGCGCAGCTCCCCCCGGCCGATGCGGGTTCTGACCGTAAGCCTGGACGGGGCGGGGAACGCCGACGAGGCGCTCGAGCGCTTCACAGCCGGTGTGCGGGAGAAACTAGGTGAGAGCGGCGACCCCCGCGAGCCGCTCATCGAGGTGAGGCTTTCCGGCAAGGTCGGCTTCCATCCCTTCGAGCTGAGCCGCGACCGGCTGCGGCTGGCGCTTTTCGACGTTTGCCAGCCTCTGCACCTGGAGATCAAGAACCACCTTTCGCAGGTCTCAGGCGGAGCCGGGGAGGAGAAGGTCAAGAAGAGCCTTGCCGAGATCGAACGGGACGTGCTCTCCGAGCTGGTGGGCGCGAACAGCCTGTACCAGGGACGGGAGGCCGAGCTGGTGCGACTGAGCCTCGCCATCCGCGACCTGGTGCTGAAGGGGGATGCCGAGGGGGAGGAACTGCTCGCCCTGCTTCCCTCGGGAGGTAAGCGGTGCGCATAGTCTCCGTCCACCTGAAGAACATCAAGTCGCACCGCGAGAAGGAACTCGCCTTTTCACCGGGGATCAACGTCCTCTCCGGCTCCAACGGCTCCGGCAAGAGCACCGTCTTCGAGGCGATCGGGTACGCGCTCTTCGGCGTCTCCGCCCAGGATTTCGTCTCCAAGGCCGAACGCTTCCTCACCATCGGCACCAAAAAGGGGGAGATCAGCGTGGTCTTCGAGCCCGCGCCGGGTGAGCTGTACCGGGTGACGCGGACAGTGGGGGCGGCCGGGAAATGGCTCCTTGCCAAAGACAACGGCGGGAGCTTCGAGATCGAGGAACACGCCAACATACAGGAAACCGAGCAGCGCATCGCCTCCCTCCTGGGGCTTGCCGGCGGCCGGTCCCTTGCGGATCAGTTCAAGCTGGTGATAGGCCCTTTCCAGAACGATTTCCTCGGCCCCTTTGTCATCAAGCAGCCCCAAAAGAGGCAGGACGCCTTTGACGAGATCCTCGGCATCGACACCTGGCGCATGACCTTTGACGGCACCAAGACCCTTGCCGGCACCATCATCGCGAAAATCGAGACCCTGCAGGCCGAGGTGTCGGGCAGGCTGGAGCAGGTTTCCGTGCTGCCCGACAAGGAGCGGGAGCTGGCGGGCCTGCTGGAACAGGGTGCCTCAAAACAGGCGGAATCGAAGCTGAAGCTCGCGGAGCAGGAGCGGGTTTTCCTGCTTCTGACCTCGCTTGATAGCCGGAAGGAGGGGGTCGACGCAGCGCAGCGCGAGTTGCAGGCCCTTGAGGAGCGCTCGGTATCGGGCAGGGAACACATCACCGCCCAACAACTGCTGGTCGATCAGTCAAGAAGCGCCGCCGCGGCGGTCGCGGCCGCTTCTGCGGGGAAAAAGGGTTACGATGCGGCAGAGGAGAGGCTCAAGCGGCTGCGTGTCGAGGAGCAGCAAAAGCTGCTGCTGGAGAGAAAGCTCACCGAGTTGGAAAAGGAGCAGGCAGGCATCCGTGCCGCCTCCGTGATCGAGACGAGGGAGCTTGCGGAACTGCGTGCCGGCAGGGAATCCGACGGCCAGCGCCTGACGCAGGAGGAAAAGTCGCTCGCGGAGGCGCTGTCGGGACTGAAGAAGGAGGAGGCAGCAGCCGGGGCGGCGTTGGCAGCGGTGAAAGACTCACTGCTTCTTTTCCGCGAACTGCCGATGCATCGCATCGAGAACACCCTTCCTTACCTTTTCGCGGCCCTCGATCGTATGGCGGCCATAGATGCACAGTCTCTGGAGAGGAGCAAGGTTTTGGCCGGCAGCGCCCTGCTCAAAACCCAGGCGGGGGAACTCGCTGCGCGGCAGGCCCTGCTGGAGAAAATCCAGGCCGAGCGCTCGGAGCTTTCCGGCCGCAGGCTCTCGCTTGTCGAGGGACGGGAGAAGATAGGAGCCGGCGATTGCCCCTTTTTTCACGAGCCGTGCAAGAACCTGGAAGCGGGCGGCGCCTCCGGTGTCTTCGACGGGCGCATAGAGCAGATCGATGCCGGAATTGCGCGGCTTGACCAGCAGGCGGCCGAGCTTGTCGCAAAGGTTGCCGCCGCACAGGCCGCGGCGCATGAACTTGCCGGCGTAGAGCAGGTCGCACTGGAATTGGAGAAGGCAGGGCGCGAGCGCCAGACCCTGGAGCAGGATTTCAGCCGCAGCTTTTCCGGGATAGCACCTGCCGCCCTGATCCCTCCGCTTGAGACCTGGCTCGACTCGGCGGGACTGTCCGGGAGCCTGACCGATGAACTGCGCGGTGTGGATGCCGCTCCGGGCGCACCCCCGCAAGAGCGCCGGGTCGCGCTTTCGGCTGCGAGCGACGGCTGGCAGGGGATCATCGTCTCCCTTGAAGAGACCCTGTCGGCGCGGCTAAAGCGGGCGGAACAACCGGTCCAGGAGTGCGCCCTGAAGCTGGCCGAGCTGTCGGCCAAGGGGGAGGCTCTGGCGGCAAAGCGGCGCGAACTCACCGCGGCCGGCGAGAAAGTGCTCCAGCGGGAACAGGCGATAGCGCAGCACGAAAAGCGGCTGGCTGCCTTGCAGGAAGCGATCGGCCTTCGGAGCGAGGAGCTTGCCGTACATGCAGGGCTGGATCAGGCGATCGAGGCGGCCGGGGAGGAGCAGGTGCGCTTCCAGCCCGCACGTGACAGCTTCATCGCCAACCAGAAGTCGGCCGAGGAGCTGGGTAAACGCCAGGAGACGCTGGCCAAGTACCAAGCCAGGCTGCAGGTGATCGAAGGGGAGCTGGCCGCAAAGAAGTCGGAACTCCAGGCGCTGGTTGCAGGTTACGACGCCGCGCAGCATGAGCAAACCAGGCGCGACCGCGAGTTCCTGGTCTCGGCGGTGGCGACCCTGAACGCGGAAATCAGCTCGGTTGCCGAAGGTGTCGCCCGCCTGGAGGGCGAGATCGCCGCGCTGCGGCTCGTGGCAGGCGAGATCGAGAAGAAGACGGCCGCCATCGAGGAGTTGAGAGAGCAGGGCGTGCTGGTCAAGTTCCTGCGCAACCAGGTGTTCAAGAACGTATCGAGCCAGCTGTCAGAGCGATTCCGGGAAGAGATCAGCTTCCGGGCGGACCGGATCTACCGCAGCATCTGCGCATCGGACGAGGAACTGATCTGGGGGGACAACTACCAGGTGGTGTTGAAGGACATGGCAGGGGGCGAGGTCCGGGAGAGGAGCGACGACCAGCTCTCCGGTGGGCAGATGATGAGCGCGGTGGTCGCCTTGCGGCTGGCCCTCTTGCAGACCATCGGCGCCAGGATCGCCTTCTTCGACGAGCCGACCTCCAACCTCGATGCCGAGCGGCGCGAGAATCTGGCCAGGGCGTTTCGCGCCATAGACGTCGGACAGGAGGAGGTGACCGAGCACTGGTACGACCAGCTATTCCTGGTGAGCCACGACGTGAGCTTCACAGAGATCACCGACCAGACCATACAGCTTGACTGACAGACCAGCTCACGCAAAGACGCAAGGACGCGAAGAAAAGCCGTAACCCCGCCCCTTTGCAGGGAGACCGTTAAAGCTCCGGTGCAACAACTTTACTCGACTCCCCGGGAAGGGAGGCGACGCCGCAGGCGGCCGGGCGTCAGTTGCGGTTTTCGATTTACTTTGCGCCTTTGCGTCTTTGCGTGAGCGCTTCGAGGTTTCCGGAAATGCAAAAGAGCCACCACGGCGCCTGGTTCATCGTCGCCTCCGCGGCGGGGTTTGCCACGCTTGGCATCCTCATCAAGAGCGCCTATGCGGGCGGCGCCAATATCGCTACCATCCTTGCCGGGCGGTTCCTGCTCGCCGGGTTCTTCATGCTGGCCTATCTCTGTCTGCGTGGGGCCTCTTTGCGTGTAAGCCGCAGGACCGCCCTGAACCTTACCCTGATGGGGGCGATCGGCTACGGCGGCATGTCGATGCTTTTTGCCAACAGCGTCCAGTATCTTCCCGCGTCCCTACCCAGCCTCTTTCTTTACACCTATCCGGCGCTCGTCACTGTGCTTGCGCTCCTGGTGGGGGACGAGCGTTTCAACGCGGCAAAGGGGGTGGCGCTCGTCGTCTGCACCGTCGGGCTTGTCCTGCTGCTGGGAGCCTCCTTTCAAGGGGCGCGGATGGAGGGGGTGCTCTCGGCGCTGGGTGCTGCGTCGATCTACAGTTGCTACATCATCATCGGCAACAGGATCCTCAAGGACATAGATCCCCTGGTAACCTCGCTGTGGGTCTGCATTTCAGCGGGGCTCGCCTTCTTGTTCTACGGGGCGGCCACCGGAACCCTGGTCCTCGACATTGCCCCCTTGGGTTGGCTTTCCATCCTGGGTATCGCCGTCTTCCCGACCCTTGTCGGCGTCATCGGATTCTTTGCCGGGTTGCGCCTGATCGGTGCCACCAACGCCTCCATCATCAGCATGCTCGAGCCGCTGATCACGGTGCTGTTGTCCATGCTGCTTCTAGGCGAGCGGATCACCCCCCTGCAGGGTTTCGGGGGTGCCGTGCTCCTTTTCGGCGGGCTGGTCCTGCAGATCTGGGGGCATGAGGCGAGGCGCGAGACAGTCACCGAAGTCTGAAGTGATAAGGACCCCCCGCGAGGTCCCCATGCGCCCGCGCGCCGAAGCCCTGGCGAAGGTCCCATGCGCCCGCGCGCCGAAGCCTTGGCGAAGGTCCCGTGCGCCTGCGCGCCGAAGCCTTGGCGAAGGCGCGTTGACTTTCCAGCCTCGATCTGCTAGAGACATAGGGCTTATTTTCAACGAAAAATCTCAAAGGATCTCATGGACCAGTTCTTTCTCAAGTTGTCGATCATGCTCGTTCCGGCACTTATGGCAATCACCTGTCACGAGGTTTCGCACGGCTACATAGCGGACAAGCGTGGCGACAATACCGCCAGGTACCTGGGGCGGCTTACTCTCAACCCGCTCAAGCACCTGGACATATTCGGCACCCTGATGATCTTCATCGTCGGTATCGGCTGGGCAAAGCCGGTGCCGGTCAACTACAACAACCTGCGTCGCCCCAAGACAGACATGATGTGGGTCGCCGCTGCCGGCCCCATCACCAATTTCGCGCTCGCCACCGTTTCCGCCATTGCCATGCGCGCCCTGGTGGCTGTCACGGAAGGGGTCCCCGAGGGAACGGCGCTCGCCTCCTTTGTCGACCCCATGACGCTGATGCTCGCCTTTTCCGTGTACATCAACCTGCTGCTCGGCATTTTCAACCTGATCCCCATGCCGCCGCTGGACGGCGGGCGGGTGGCGGTGGGGCTGCTGCCGCATCGCCCCTCCATGGCGCTGGCCCGGTTGGAGCCGTTCGGGATGATCATCATCATCGTCCTGGTCTTTTTCACCGATGTCTTCAGCTACGTGATATCCCCTGCCTTGGGTTTTGCGGTGCACCTGCTGGCCGGGCCTCAGAGCAACCTCGTGTTCGGAGTGACCAGGCTGATGCTCAAGTAGGCAGTAAAGCCTGTAGATATCGAAACCAAAAGGAGTCCTCTTTTTATGAGCAACAACCGTATCGTTAGCGGCATGAGACCCACCGGAAAACTGCACCTGGGGCACTACCACGGGGTTCTCTCCAACTGGCTTGAGTTGCAGCGAAACTTCGAGTGCTTCTTCTTTGCAGCCGACTGGCACTCTCTCACGACCGAGTACGCCAACACGGACGGTATCAAGGACAGCATCAACGAGATGGTGCTGGACTGGCTCGCATTCGGGATCGATCCGGAGCAGAGCGTGATTTTCGAGCAGAGCAGGGTGCCGCAGCACGCCGAGCTGAACCTGATCCTCTCCATGATCACGCCGGTATCCTGGCTGGAGCGCAACCCGACCTACAAGGAGATGCAGGAGAACCTCACCACCAAGGATCTCTCCACCTTCGGGTTCCTGGGGTACCCGGTGCTGATGGCCTCCGACATCATCGTGTACAAGGCAGCGCGCGTTCCCGTCGGCCAGGACCAGATACCGCACCTGGAGATCACCAGGGAGATCGCCCGGCGCTTCAACTACCTCTACGGCGAGGTGTTCCCTGAGCCCGCAGCGCTGCTCACCGAGACCCCCAAGGTGCTCGGCACCGACGGCAGGAAGATGAGCAAGTCCTACGGCAACGCCATTTTCCTCTCCGATGACGCCGAGGAGACCAGGAAGAAGGTCATGTCCATGGTCACCGACACCCAGCGCCCCTTCAAAAGGGATCCGGGCGAGCCGGACCGCTGCGTCGCCTTCACGCTGCACTCGCTGTACGTGGATGCGGACAAGCGGGCCGAGATCGTGGCAGGGTGCCGCAGCGCCCAGCTTGGCTGTGTCGACTGCAAGAAGATCCTGGCGCAGGCCATGGTCGATACCCTTGCGCCGTTGAGGGAGAAGCGGGTGGAATTGGCCGGGCAGCCTGGTCTGGTTGGGGAGGTGTTGGCCGAGGGAAGCCGCAAGGCCGAAGTCGTGGCAAGACAGACCATGGAAGAAGCCCGCGCCGCGCTGAAGGTATAACCTGTTCTATGTTCTATGTTCTATGTTCTATGTTCTATGTTCTATGTTCGCGGGTGCAGGGCAGTGAGTGAGCAAGTACAGTGGAACGCTTCACCGCGCGCGGTTTTAACCTGGAACGTAGAACATAGAACGTAGAACCGCCTTTATAGCCTTTAGGAGTCTTTTTGTCGCTGGAAGACATGCAAAGCAATCTTTTCTCCGAGGCCCTGGACCAGTCGTACCGGGTGCAGATCGAGGAGTTCGAGGGTCCGCTCGACCTGCTGCTTCACCTCATCAAGAAGAACGAGGTGGACATCTACAACATCCCCATCGCCGCGATCACCAGGCAGTACCTGGAGTACATGGAACTGCTCAAGGAACTGAACCTCGATATCGCCGGGGAGTTCCTGGTCATGGCGGCGACCTTGTTGCAGATCAAGTCGCGCATGCTGCTCCCGATCACCCCGGAGGAGGAAGAGGCCGAGGTCGAGGACCCGCGCGCGGAACTGGTGCGCAGACTCCTCGAGTACCAGCGCTACCGGGACGCCTCCCAGCTCCTTTCCTGCCGTAACCTGCTGGGGCGCGACGTCTTTGCCAGGAAGTTCGACTCACCGGAACTTGCCGAGCTGGAGCCGAAGGAGGAGCCTGCCGATGTGGAGCTCTTCGAACTCATCGAGGCGTTCCAGCGGGTGCTGGCGCGGGTTTCCATCGATACCTTCCACGACGTCGTCGCGGACGGCATCTCCATCGCGGACCGTATCGGCGAGGTGCTCTCCGTGCTGCACGCCGAGAAGACCGTCTGCTTCGACTCTTTGTTTTCGGATGGCATGACGCGGGACCTGCTGGTGGTGACCTTCCTTTCCATCCTGGAGCTTTGCAAGCTGAAGCTGATCAAGGTAACCCAGGTGGAAAGCCTGGGCTCGATCTGGCTCACCCTGGCCGCGCAACCCGAGGAGGGTGAGTTGCAGGGGGGGGAGACGGGTAACGTGGTGCATGATCCGGCAGGGCCTGAAGAAGATTCGGGCGCATAGATCGATTGAAATCGGAGGAAGCAGTTGTCGGGTAAGTCGCTAAAGTCAATCATCGAGAGTCTTCTCTTCGTCCACGACCAGCCGCTCTCGCTGGACCGGCTCGCCCTGATCCTCGAGGAGTTCGAGCGCGCCGACCTGCGCGCCGCTCTGGACGAGCTGGTCGAGGAGTACGCCGCCTCCGAGCGCGGCATCGTCCTGTCTTATGTAGCGGGCGCCTACCAGTTCCGGAGCCGTCCCGAACACGCCGACTACATCCGGAGGCTCACCAAGTCGAAGGGGGTCAAGTTCAGCCAGTCCGCGCTGGAGACCCTCGCCATCATCGCTTACCGCCAGCCGGTGACCAGGGCGGAGGTGGAATACCTGCGCGGCGTCGACTCTGGCGGCGTGATGAAGAGCCTCCTGGAGAAGAAGCTCTTGAGGATCATGGGGAAAAAGGACGTCCCCGGCAAGCCGCTCATCTACGGCACCAGCCGCGAGTTCCTGGAGCTGTTCGGCCTCAAGGACCTCAACGCGCTTCCGACTCTCAAGGATATACAGGAGCTGGCCCCTCCGGATCCTTTCGCGGACCAGCCGGCGCTCCCCCTGGAGGCTGTTGAAGCATAGGCTTTGCTGCGTTAGAATGCTTGACGCCCCCCGCTAACCCTCTACCCCGGAGATGGCGATTGCTGCGGCGGGTACTGTGTCAGTAAGCTGGAAATCGAGGAGGCTCGCCATGCTACGTCAACCGGCAGTAGCCGGGAAGTTCTACACCAGCGACCCGGTCCGGCTCCGAGAGGAGCTCTCCTCCATGATGCCCGGCGTCCCCTCCCGGAAGGTGAGAGGGATCATCGCCCCCCACGCCGGGTATCTCTATTCGGGAAAGGCCGCGGGTGAGCTCTACGCTGCCGTCGAGGTCCCGGACACGGTGCTGCTCCTCGGCCCCAACCACACCGGGATGGGCGCCCCGGCGTCGCTGGCGCCTTCCGGTGAATGGCTCACCCCGCTTGGCCCGGTCCCGGTCAACCCCCGCCTCTCCGGGCTGATCCTGCAGCATGCTCCCTCCGTGCGCGAGGACGTCGCGGCGCACAGGTTCGAACACTCACTGGAGGTCCAGCTCCCTTTCCTGCAGTACCGGAACCCGCGGGTTTCCATCGCGGCGCTCTGCCTGTCCCTTTCCGATTTCGACTCCATCTCCCGGCTGGGTGAGGGGATCGCCCGCGCCGTCAGCGAACTGGGCGAAGAGGTGCTGATGGTCGCCAGCTCCGACATGTCCCACTACGAACATGCCGCCGCGGCCCGGGCGAAGGACGCCATGGCGCTGGCTATGGTCGACCATCTGGACCCGGAGGGGCTCTTGAAGGTCTGCCGCGAACACGACATCACCATGTGCGGCGTCATCCCTGCGGCGACCATGCTGGTCGCCGCCAAGGCGCTCGGCGCCACAACGAGCCGGCTCGTCCGTTACACCAACTCCGGCGAGGTGAACGGCGATCTGAAGAGCGTGGTTGGGTACGCCGCCGTGACGGTCTACTGATGGATGTCATCACCACCCACGTAAACGCGGATTTCGACTGCGTCGGCTCCATGGCCGCGGCAAAAAAGCTCTACCCGGATGCCTTGCTGGTATTCTCCGGCGCCCAGGAAAAGGGGGTCAGGGACTTCTTCCAGAAAGGGCAGCCGACGGAACTCGAATTCGCCCGCATCAAGGACATCGATTTCTCCAGCATCACCCGCCTCATCATCGTCGATTGCCAGCACTCCTCGCGCATAGCCAGATTCGGCGAGCTCGCCAAGAGCGGGACCGTCGAGGTGCACATATACGACCACCACCCCGCGAGCTCCGGCGACATCAAGGCCGACGCCGGCGTGATCCGCCCCTGCGGTTCGACCACGACCATACTTGCCGGCATGCTGATGCGGCAAGGGATCGAGGTGACCCCCTATCAGGCGACGCTGATGATGCTGGGAATCCACGAGGATACCGGCAACCTGACCTTCCCGTCGACCACCTCGGAGGACTACGCGGCCGCCGCCTGGCTTTTGGAGCGGGGCGCGCACCTGAGCGATGTGGCGGACTCCATCGGCAAGGAGCTCACCGCCGAACAGGTCTCCCTGCTGAACGACCTGCTGGTTTCCCTGAAGACCACCTCGCTCAAGGGGGTGGACGTCTCCATAGCGCACGCCTCTGTGGACCGGTACGTGGGGGACATCGCGACGCTCGCCCACATGATGCGCGACATGGAGAACCTTCAGGCGCTCTTCCTGGTAGTGGGGATGCAGGACCGTGTCTTCGTCATCGCCAGAAGCCGGGTCCCGGAAGTGAGGGTAGGGGAGATACTGCAGGAGCTTGGCGGGGGAGGGCATGCCACGGCAGCCTCGGCGACGGTGAGGGGGCTCACCCTGATCCAGGTGCTCGCGCAGCTCGATACGCTCCTCAAAAAAAGGGTCGATCCCAGGCGGGTGGCGCGCGATATCATGTCCTCGCCGGTAAAGACCCTGCCGCCCGATTGCACCATAGAGGAGGCGCGCGAGCGCCTGGTGCGCTACAACGTGAGCGCCATGCCGGTCCTGGCAGGCGACGACGTGCTGGGGATCATCTCCAGAAAGACGGTGGAAAAGGCGCTCTATCACAATCTGAACCAGGTGCCGGTCTCCGACTACATGCACTCGGAGTTCTACGCGGCCTCCCCGGAGACGCCGATCTCCGAGATACAGAGCTACATGGTCGGTGGTGACGCCCGCCTGGTCCCGGTGCTGTCGGACGGGCTTTTGCAGGGTGTCGTGACGCGCACCGACCTGCTCCGCTACAGCCTTGGGGGCGAAGCCCTCTACGACCTGTCGCGGGACGCACTCCAGGTGAAAAACCGCGAGGTGGAGGGGCTGATGCAAAAGCACCTCCCCAGGCGCTCCATCGGCATCCTGCACGACCTGGGGCGCGTCGGCGACAGGCTCGACCTGCAGGTCTACGCGGTGGGGGGGTTCGTCCGGGATCTGCTGCTTGGCAACCAGAACATGGATGTCGATGTAACGGTCGACGGCGACGGGATCCTCTTCGCAGAGACCTTCGCCGCGGAGTTCGGCTGCCGGGTGAAGAGCCACCAGAAGTTCGGCACGGCCGTCATCGTCTTTCCCGACGGCTACAAGATCGATGTGGCCAGCACACGCCTCGAGTACTACGTGTCGCCTGGCGCACTCCCCACTGTGGAGCGTTCCTCGCTTAAGATGGACCTGTACCGCCGGGATTTCACGGTGAACACCCTCGCCATCGCGCTGAACAGCGACCAGTTCGGCAAGCTGGTGGACTACTTCGGCGCCTACCGCGACCTGCAGGCACGGGTGATCCGGGTGCTGCACAACCTTTCCTTCGTGGAGGATCCCACCCGCGTCTTCCGCGCCATCCGTTTCGAGCAGCGCCTCAATTTCAAGATAGCCCGGCACACCGAGGACCTGATCAAGAACGCGGTCAAGATGGAGTTCCTGGAAAAACTGGGAGGGAGAAGGCTCCTCTCCGAGCTGGTGCAGATCCTGAGGGAAAAAGAGCCGCTCAAGGGAATCGCCCGCATGGCGTCCCTGGGGCTCTTGCGCTTCATACACCCCGCCATCGAGCTCACCCCGGCCATGCAGGGGGCGCTTGAGGAGGTGCGCTACGTCGTCAACTGGTTCGACCTACTCTACCTGGAGCGTCCCTACGAACGCTGGGCCGTCTACTTCCTCACCCTCTGCGAATCCCTTAACGTGGACCAGTTCTGGGGGACCTGCACCCGTCTGGCCGTGAGCGAGCATTACAAGGAGAGGCTGGTCGAGATGCGCAGGCAGGGGGAAGATCTCGTAGGGTCGATGGAGCACAAGCTGGCGCGCCAGGAGAAGGTGGAGAACAGCGAGATCTACTTCCTGCTGCGCGGGCTTCCCGTCGAGGTGCTTCTCTACCATATGGCCAAAAGCCGCAGCCCAGAGGTCAAGAGGTGCATCTCTCTTTACTTTACGAAGCTCCACGGCGTCCGCACCCAGATAAGCGGCGAGGACCTGAGGGGGTTGGCGGTCCAGCCCGGCCCGGTTTACCGGGAGCTGCTGGACGCGGTCTTGAGCGCGCGGCTAAACGGCAGGGCGGTCAGCCGAGAGGATGAGATGCAACTGGTCAGGGAACTGCTGGGGTTGGTGTAGCTTTTTTGCCACACTGCGGCCTTTTCACCGTTTTTTAACTAAGTCGCGCTGGCACATGGTTTTTTCGCGGCGCCGCTTCGCGCGGTGTAGCGTTAGAAACACATTAACATGCAGGAGCTGCCGGTTTAATTAACCATGCCGACCCTGGTCCTCACTTTTTTTCCTCCGCTACATCAGCCGCTTATCCCGCCTTGTCGCGTTTTCCGCCTCGGGTGGCCCTGTGCTTGCAAGTAGTTGGGCGATTTTGCACCAACAGGAGAGGGGCTATTATGAACAACCTGAAGCGCTTTGCTGTCATCCTTGTCACCCTGATTTCTATGGCAACCCCCTGCCTCGCCGCTGAGAATTCCATCAAGACCGTTTTCGAGGACGCCTTCTACGGCGGGCTCGTCGGCGGGCTGGTAGGTGCGGCGCTCCTGGCATTCACCGACCACCCTTCCGACCACCTCGACTACATCGCTTACGGCGCAGCCGGCGGCGTGCTGGTCGGCACCACCTACGGCGCGATAACCGCCACCCGCTCCCTTGCCGAGTACGAAAAGGGGCAGGTCAAGTTTTCCATGCCCACCATCAGGCCCGAGTTCAGGGAGGGGAACGTCAAGGGGCAGTCCACCTTGGTCGCCACGGCCGAGCTGATCCGCGGCAAGTTCTAGGATCAAGGAAAAAACGTAACGGGGGGGGCATGACTGCCTCCCTTTTTTTTGTGCTACGGCGTCTCGACCCGGTTTCTTGCCTTCGCCGCCGCGCTGGTATAGACTACTGTGGTTTGCTGTTCTAATGACGGGGGTGACCATTGGCTTCCAACGATAAACCGCCCGATCTGCTGGCATACACCGATTCCATGCTCACCTGGGTGAGCGGCCGCGGTCGGATTCTGATCGTGGTGCACGACAATCCCGATCCCGATTCGCTTGCCTCCGCTATGGCGCTCAGGCACCTCTTCGCGGTGCGGCTGAACCGGGAGGCCCTCATCGCGTTTTCGGGCATGATCGGGAGGAGCGAGAACCTCGCCATGGCGAAGCTGCTCCAGATCCCGCTCACCCCGTTTCCGCTCATCGACCTGAAGGCATTCCAGGTGATCTGCCTGCTGGACACCCAGCCGGGCACCGGCAACAACTCCCTCCCCCCCGGCGTGCGCGCCGACATCGTCATCGACCATCACCCCATGCGGGAGAGCAGCGCCTCCTGCAGGTGGGTCGACATCCGTCCCAACTACGGGACCACCGCCACCATCCTCTACGAGTACCTGAAGGTGCAGGGGGTCTCGCTGGGGACCAAGCTCGCCACCGCCCTTTTCTACGCCATAAAATCCGAGACCCAGGATCTGGGGCGGGAAGCGACCAGGCCCGACCGCGACGCCTACCTGGTGCTCTTCCCGCTCGCCAACAAGACCCTTCTGAACAGCATCACGCGTCCGAGCCTTCCCAGGGAGTACTTCATAGCGCTGCACAGCGCCCTGGAGCATGCCAACCTGTACGGCAAGGTGATGGTCGCCTCGCTGAAGGGGGTGCAGTTCCCCGAGCTCGTTTCCGAACTGGCGGACCTCCTGGTGCGCCTGGAGGGGATCGAGACGGTGCTCTGCCTCGGGCACTACAGCACCGAGATGATCCTGTCCATCAGGACCTCCAGCGAACAGGTCAACGCGGGGGAGCTGATCAGCAAACTGGTGGAGGGTATCGGCAGCGCCGGGGGGCACGGCATGATGGCGGGGGGGAAGATAGACGTGGCGGATGGTTCCGATCAGGCGATGAAGGCGCTGGAGGGGCTTTTGACCGAGAGGATGCTTGCCGAACTTGCCGTGGCAGAGCGGGAACCGTTGGCGCTTGTCCCGTAAGATGTTCATGAAAGCGGTTGCCAAACATGCTCCAAAATGCTAGTAAATAGCCATGCCCGTCTTCCTTGATAACGCTGCAACTTCATTCCCAAAACCGGAAGCCGTCTACCAAGCGATGGATGCTGCCATGCGGGAAGTCGGCGTGGCCCCCGGTCGGGGCGGATACCGGCAGTCCCTGGCCGCGGCGCGCATCGTCTTCGAAGCAAGATCAGCCCTCGCCCGTTTCTTCGGCGTAACCGATTCCTCCCGCCTCATTTTCACCCACAGCGCTACAGAATCGATCAACATCGCGGTGAACGGGCTCTTGAAGCCCGGAGACCACGTGGTCTCCACCAGCGTGGAGCACAACGCCCTGCTGCGGCCGCTGCACCTGATGTCCAGCCGCGGCGTTGACGTCACCTTCGTGCAGGCGGACCGCTTCGGCATCGTCTCGGAAGCGGAGATCGCCCGTGCCATGCGTCCCGGCACCAAGCTCGTGGCGCTGGCGCACTGCTCGAACGTGACCGGCACGGTGCAGCCGATCGGGGAGATCGCGCGGGTGGCGCGCGCGGGCGGGGCGCTGCTTTTGGTGGACGCGGCCCAAAGCGCCGGCTTTTTTCCCATCGACACGACTGCCATGGGTATCGACCTGCTGGCTGCACCAGGGCACAAGGGGCTCTACGGCCCTCCTGGCACCGGCATCCTTGCGGTAGCGGAGGGGCTCACGCTGGAGCCGCTTCTGGTTGGCGGCACCGGCAGCCACGCCAGCAGCCCGGAACAGCCCGAGCAGATGCCGGAGCGCCTGGAGAGCGGGACCATCAGCACCCCCGGCATCGCCGGCCTGAAGGCCGGGCTCGATTTCGTGCGGGAAACCGGGCTGGAGGTGATCAGGGCAAAGGAGCAGCTGCTGGTCGGGCGCCTCCTGGAGGGGTTGCGCGCCACCCCCGGCGTCGTCGTTTACGGTCCCCGGGAGGGAGAGCGTGGAGCTGCCGTCTCCTTCAACGCGCAAGGGCGCGACCCCGCCGAGCTCGGCTTCCTCTTCGACTCCGGTTACGACATCAGCGTCCGCCCCGGACTGCACTGCGCCCCCGCCGCGCACAGGAGCATAGGCACCTATCCCGACGGGACGGTGCGGGTGAGTCCCGGTTTCTTCAACGATGAGGCAGATATAGAGTACTTTCTTAAAGCTTTACATGAGATAATGGCGCGAGGGTGACAGCCTTGGCGGCGGCGGATTTTCTGCCTCCAGCGTGGCTCCCGCAAAGGGGTGCCTTGCGCCGCATCCGCCTCGGCAACTGCGGGGGTAAGCATGATATTTGACCGACGGCTCAGGGCCGGGAAGGGGATGTTACTACGAAAAGTTCAAACTTAGCTTTCAGGGATGAGGAAAGGCCGACCGTTCATTACGATGACGTACAGGGGGTGGATGTGAAGAAAATCTATGTTCTCGATACCAATGTACTTCTGTACGACCCGCAGGCGCTGACGAAGTTCGAAGACAATTCCATCATCATTCCTATCACCGTCATCGAGGAGATCGACCGGTTCAAGAAGGACATGAACGAGACCGGCCGCAACGCCAGGCAGGTCTCCCGCCTGATGGACGCCTTCCGCAAGGAGGGTTCCCTCTCCAAGGGGCTGGCGCTGGAAAACGGCGGCACGCTGAGGATCGAGATCTACGAAGAGAAGGTGATGAAGAGGCTTCCGCCTGAGCTGCGCGAGGAGCGCGGCGACAACCGCATTCTGGCGGTGGCGGTCGACCTGATGGAGTCGCAGGGCGAGATGCCGGTGATCCTGGTCACCAAGGACACCAACCTCCGCATCAAGGCCGACGCCCTCGGGCTCCAGGCGCAGGATTACGAGTCGGACAAGGTCGCCATCGACGACCTGTTCAGCGGCTTCGTCAGCATGGAGGTTGCGGCCGAGGTCGTCGACCGCTTCTACAGCCAGGGGTGGCTGGAAATGGAGGCGGGGCTCTACCCGAACCAGTATGTCCTGCTCACCGAGGCGGGAAACCCGTCGCACAGCGCCATCGCCCGCTTCGACCACGTCTCCCGGCGCATCGTCCCGCTCGGCAAGGTCGACAAGGAAGGGGTGTGGAGCCTGTTCCCGAGGAACCTGGAGCAGTCCTATGCGCTCGACGCGCTTCTTGACGACAACATCAAGATCGTCACGCTGGTCGGCAAGGCCGGCACCGGCAAGACCTTGCTCGCCATAGCCGCCGGGCTGCAAAAGACCGCCGAGGAGAACGTTTACAACCGCCTCTTGGTGTCCCGCCCCGTGTTCCCGATGGGAAGGGACCTGGGCTTTCTCCCCGGTGACATCGAGGAGAAGCTCTCCCCCTGGATGCAGCCGATCTTCGACAACGTCGAGCTCCTTTTGAGCGGGCACGAGGGGGAGAAGCGCCACAGCAAGGGGTACAAGGAGCTGATGGCGATGGGGATCCTGGAAATCGAGCCGCTCACCTACATCAGGGGGCGCTCCATCCCGAACCAGTACATGATCGTCGACGAGGCGCAGAACCTCACCCCGCACGAGATCAAGACCATCGTCACCCGGGCGGGAGAGGGTACCAAGATCGTGCTCACCGGCGACCCGTACCAGATCGACAACCCCTACGTGGATGCGGAGAGCAACGGACTCACCTACGTGGTCGAGCGCCTGAAGGAGCAGACCATCTCCGGCCATGTCACCATGACCAAGGGGGAGCGGAGCCAGCTGGCCGAGCTCGCGGCAAACCTGCTCTAAGCAATCCGGGAATCCCTCCCGCAGCACATAACAGGAGACAGAAGGGGGCACGCATCCGTGCCCTCTCTATTTTTTTATGCTACTACTTTCCCTCGAATCATCCTGCGACGAGACGGCGGCCGCCGTAGTCCGCGACGGCAGGACCGTCCTCTCGAACATCGTCGCCTCCCAGATCAGCATCCATGCCGAGTACGGAGGCGTGGTCCCGGAGATCGCCTCCAGAAAGCATCTGGAGTCCGTCTCCCTCGTGGTGGAGCAGGCGCTCGAGACCGCCGGCGTCGGGCTCGACCAGGTCGAGGGGGTGGCCGTGACCCAGGGGCCCGGTCTGGCCGGGGCGCTGCTGGTCGGCATCTCCGTGGCGAAGGGGCTCTCCTTTGGGCGCAGCATCCCGCTGGTCGGCGTGAACCACATCGAGGGGCACCTGCTGGCCGTTTTCCTCGAGGCGCCCGTGGAGTTCCCCTTCATCGCGCTGGCCGTGTCGGGGGGGCATTCACACCTGTACCGCGTCGACGGGATCGGCCGCTACACGACGCTCGGCCAGACTGTCGATGATGCCGCCGGGGAGGCGTTCGACAAGGTGGCCAAGCTGGTCGGGCTTCCTTACCCGGGGGGGGTGGCGATAGACCGCCTGGCTCTCACGGGGAACCCGCAGGCGATCAAGTTCCCGCGCCCTCTCTTGCACGATGGCACCTTCAATTTCAGCTTCTCGGGGCTGAAGACCGCCGTGCTGACCCACGTCAACAAGCACCCTGAAGCCAAGGAGGCGGGGATCAACGATCTCGCGGCATCCTTCCAGGCCGCGGTCTGCGAGGTGCTTACCAAGAAGACCGCCCAGGCAATCGCCGCCACCGGCATCAAGCGGCTGGTGGTCGCGGGAGGGGTCGCGTGCAACAGCGCGCTGCGCCGCTCCATGGCGGAGTTCGCCGCGCAGGACGGCGTCGAGCTCTTTATTGCGTCGCCCAAGCTCTGCGCCGACAACGCCGCCATGATCGCGGTCCCGGGGGACTACTACCTGGCCCACGGCTTTCAAAGCGGCTTCGACCTCGACGCGCTGCCCGTGTGGCCCCTGGACAAACTCGCCGGCAGGATCAAGGAGCGTTACTGATGGAAAAAACCCGCGCCAAGAAGGAGTTCGGGCAGAACTTCCTGGTCGACGACAACGTGCTGTCGCGCATCGTGGCATGCGTGGCCCCGGGCCCCGACGACTGCATCCTGGAGGTCGGGCCGGGGCGCGGCGCGCTCTCCAGGCTTTTGGCCGCAAGCGGTGCCAGGTTCCTCGCCGTGGAATGGGACCGCGACCTCTTGCCGTTGTTGAACGCCGAGTTCGCAGGCTCCCCCAACGTGGAGATCGGCCATGGCGACATCCTGAGGGTCGATCTCCCCCAGCTTCTCACGGCGCGTGGCGGAGACAGGAAATGGAAGGTGGCGGCCAACCTCCCCTACAACATCTCGTCCCAGGTGCTGTTTCGCTTCATGGAGTGCAGCACCCTGTTCGAGAGGCTGGTGCTCATGCTGCAAAAGGAGGTCGGGGATCGCCTCGCAGCCTCCCCCGGGTGCAAGGATTACGGCGCGCTTACCGTGCTTTTGCGGCTGCACTTCGACATCAAAAGGGAGTTCATCGTCAAGCCCGGCTCCTTCAGGCCGGTACCGAAGGTCGACTCGGCCGTCCTCAGCTTCACCCCGCTCAAGAGCCCGAGGGTCGAGGTGGGGGATGAGGATTTCTTCCGGCGCCTGGTCAAGGGCGCCTTCAACCAGCGCCGCAAGACCCTCCTGAATTCACTCCGCTCCACCGGTTTCGACGACGGCGACGGCACGCTGGCGCGCGCCTTCTCGCGCAGCGGGATCGACGGCGGCAGGCGGGGGGAGACCCTGTCCCTGGAGGAGTTCGCGCTTCTTTCCAGGGAACTTTTGGCGGGGAAATCTCTGGCGTAGTGCCGTACGAGTGTGCTATATAAGAACGCTAATTTAATGCCATGGAGGACGACGCGTTATGAAGATATGCGTGATCGGTTCCGGCTACGTGGGTCTGGTAGCCGGCACCTGTTTTGCCGAAAGCGGTAATGACGTCATCTGCGTTGATGTCGACAAGGAAAAGATCGACGGCCTCAAGCGCGGCATAATCCCCATCTATGAGCCAGGCCTCAAGGAGATGGTGCTCCGGAACTGCGAGGAGGGGAGGCTCAATTTCACCACCGACCTCGACTTCGCCGTCAAGGAGTCCCTGGTTTGCTTCATCGCGGTGGGAACCCCTCCGGGCGCCGACGGCTCCGCCGACCTGCAATACGTACTTTCCGTGGCGCGCGCCATCGGCCGCTCCATGGAAAGTTTCAAGATAATCGTCGACAAGTCCACCGTGCCGGTAGGCACTGCCGACAAGGTGCGTGCCGCCGTGGGCGAGGAGTTGGAGCAGCGCGGAGTGCACATCGAGTTCGACGTCGTTTCCAACCCCGAGTTCCTCAAGGAGGGGGCGGCGATCGACGACTTCATGAAGCCGGACCGCGTGGTGATCGGCACGGACAACGTGAGGACGGCCGAGATCATGAAGGAGCTGTACTCCGCATTCATGCGCAAGTCCAACCGCCTGCTGGTCATGGACATCAGAAGCGCCGAGATGACCAAGTACGCGGCCAACGCCATGCTGGCCACCCGCATCACCTTCATGAACCAGATCGCCAACCTCTGCGAGATGATGGGCGCCGACGTCATGGCCGTGAGGGAGGGGATCGGCTCCGACTCCCGCATCGGTTACGACTTCCTCTTCCCCGGCGTGGGGTACGGCGGGTCGTGCTTTCCCAAGGACGTCAAGGCGCTGGTAAGGACCGCCGACGAGTGCGACTACGATTTCGTCCTCCTGAAGGCGGTGGAACTCGCCAACGAGCGGCAAAAGCGGATCCTTTCCGACAAGATCGTCAGACGCATGGGGGAGGGGGGGGACAGGCCGCTTGCCGGCAAGAGGTTCGCCGTCTGGGGGCTCTCCTTCAAGCCGCGCACCGACGACATGCGCGACGCACCTTCGGTCACCATCGTCAACCGGCTGCTGGAAATGGGGGCGGTGGTCCATGCGCACGACCCTGAGGCCATCAACGAGGCGAAGAAGCATTTCGGGGACCGCATCGGCTACAGCATCAACAAGTACGATCCGATGAGGGGAGCAGACGCGCTGGTGATCATCACCGAGTGGAACGAGTACAGAAACCCCGATTTCGACCGCATCAAGGAGCTTTTGGTCAACCCGGTCATCTTCGACGGCAGGAACCTGTACCAGCCGGAGCGGATGAAAGACGCAGGTTTCGAGTACCTCCCGATCGGCAGAAACGGCAACATCACCTGCGAGATGACGTAGGGCTTCAATCAATCTGTCAGATCTGACCGATCGGTCGGATCCGACAGATCAACTCAGGAGAGGTTTTAATGCGCGTGCTCGTGACCGGCGGTGCCGGTTTTATCGGTTCCCATCTTTGCGAGAGGCTTCTGAAGGAAGGTCACGACGTGATCTGCCTCGACAACTTCTTCACCGGCAGCAAGCGCAACATCGCCCACATGCTCGACAACAGCAACTTCGAGCTGATCCGGCATGACGTGACCCAGCCGATCCTGCTGGAAGTGGACCGGATCTACAACCTCGCCTGTCCGGCGTCGCCGATTCATTACCAGTACAACCCGGTCAAGACCACCAAGACCAGCGTCATGGGCGCGATCAACATGCTCGGCATCGCCAAGAGGGTGCGGGCCAGGATACTGCAGGCCTCCACCTCGGAGGTGTACGGGGACCCTCAGGTCCACCCCCAGACCGAGTCCTACTGGGGCAACGTCAACACCCTGGGCGTCAGGAGCTGTTACGACGAGGGGAAAAGGGTCGCCGAGACCCTGATGATGGACTACCACCGTCAGAACAGCGTGGACGTGAGGATCATCAGGATTTTCAACACCTACGGCCCGAAGATGGCCGAGAACGACGGCCGCGTGGTGTCGAACTTCATCATGCAGGCACTAAGGGGCGAGGACATAACGGTCTACGGGGAGGGGGAGCAGACCCGCTCCTTCTGCTTCGTTTCGGACCTGGTCGAGGGGATGATCAGGATGATGGAGTGCCCCGGCTTCATCGGCCCCGTCAACCTCGGCAACCCCTCGGAGACCACCATCCTGGAGTTCGCCAGGAAGATCATCTCGCTTACCGGCTCCAGTTCGCGCATCGTGCATCGTCCCCTGCCGGCCGACGACCCGAAGCAGCGGCAGCCGGACATCTCGCTCGCCAAGCAGATGCTGGGGTGGGAGCCGAAGGTCCCCGTCGACGACGGACTGAAGCAGACCATCGCGTACTTCAAATCAGTTATCGGCACGGCATAGGAACAAAATGCAGAAACGGCTCTTCTTCGTACCTGCGGCGGTAATCGTTTTCATCCTCTACTTCACCGTGTTCGGGGATCGCGGACTCCTGCGCATCAACCACCTGCACCGGGATCTGGACGAGATGCAACAGCATCTCACCGGGCTGAAGGAGGAGAACGACCGGCTCAAGAGGGAGATAGCGGCGCTGCAGTCCGACAGGCGCTACCTGGAGAGCATCGCGAGGCGCGATTTCGGCCTGGTCCGCGGCAACGAGGTGATCTACCAGTTCCACCCCCAGCCCAAGACGCCTGCGCCTCAAGCGGCGGAGGGGGCAACAGGGGCTCCACCGCCCGTGCCGCCGCCCGCTGCCGCCAGGTAACCCCTTGCGGCAGATGAAGGAGTCCATCATGAACGAGCCGACGGGAAGACAGCACTGCGTGGTCTGTGCCTGGCGCGAACACTGCTCCAAGAAATTCTGCGTGGCAGACGGGGGAGCACGCTGCCCCGACTTCACACGCGACGTCACTATCAAATCCGTGCCCGGCACGGACCAGGAAAAGAAAAGGGAGGAGAAGATATGAAGGAGCAGCTGCGCGCATGCATCCTGAAGGGAATCGAGGGGTGCTTCGCCGACGGCACGCTCACCTCTGGGGTCGTACCGGCCATCAACGTAGAGAAGCCGGCACACGCAGAGCACGGTGATTTTGCCACCAACGTCGCCATGCAGATGGCCAAGCAGGAGCGCAAGGCTCCCCGCGCCGTCGCCGAGATCATAGTCAACAAGCTTGCCGGCGCCTCCGACCTGATCGGGTCGCTGGAGATCGCGGGTCCCGGTTTCATCAACTTCTTCATCAAGGACAGCGCCTGGAGAAAGACCCTCACCGAAATCGACCTGGCCGGCGCCGGATACGGCAGGAGCAGGGTCGGCAGCGGGAAAAAGGTGCAGGTGGAATTCGTCAGCGCGAACCCCACGGGGCCGCTCCACATCGGTCACGGCCGTGGCGCCGCAACCGGGGACGCCGTCGCCTCGCTCCTTTGCGCCGCCGGTTTCGACGTGCAGCGCGAATACTACATAAACGACGCCGGCAACCAGATGAACACCCTGGGGCTCTCGGGCCTGCTCCGCTACAAGGAACTCCTGGGGGAGAAGATCGACTTCCCCGAGAACTGCTACCAGGGGGACTACATCAAGGACATCGCCCGCGACGCCATCGCGAAGCACGGCGACCGTTTCCTCAACTCCCCGCAGGAGGAGGGTGTCGCCTTCTTCGCCAAGATGGGCGGCGACCTGATCCTCAAGGGGATAGACCAGGACCTGCAGGCCTTTGGCGTCCGCTTCGACCACTGGTTCTCCGAGCAGTCGCTCTTCGACCAGGGTAAGGTCACCCAGGCCATCGAGGAGATGCAGGAAAAGGGGCTCATCTACGAGCAGGACGGCGCGCTCTGGTTCAGGACCACCGACTACGGCGACGACAAGGACCGCGTGGTGGTCAGAAGCAACGGCGTCACCACCTATTTCGCCTCGGATATCGCCTACCACAGGGACAAGTTCCTGCGCGGCTTCGACTGGGTCATCGACGTCTGGGGCGCCGACCACCACGGCTATGTCCCCAGGCTCAAGGGGATCGTGCAGGGGCTCGGTCGCGATGCGCAGGACCTGGGGATCATACTGGTGCAGCTCGTATCGCTCTTGCGCGACGGCGTGCCGGTCGCCATGTCCACCAGAAGCGGCGAGTTCGTCACCCTGAAGGAGGTGGTCGACGAGGTAGGATGCGATGCGGCCCGCTTCTTCTTCCTGATGCGCCGCTCCGACAGCCAGCTCGATTTCGACCTGGAGCTCGCCAAGCGCCAGAGCAACGACAACCCTGTCTACTACGTGCAGTACGCCCACGCGAGGATCAGGAGCATCTTCGAGACGGCGCGGGAGAGAGGGGTAGAGCCCTCATTCGGGGATGTGCGTCTTGAACTCCTGGAAAGCCCGGAGGACATGAGCCTGATCAAGAAGCTCTCCGTCTACCCGGAGATCCTTGAGGGGGCGGCGGTAAACTTCGAGCCGCACCGCATCACCTACTACCTGCAGGAGCTGGCCGGCGAATTCCACAGCTTCTACAACAAAAGCCGCGTGATCACCGAGGAGCCGGCACTGACCCAGGCAAGGCTCTTCCTGTTGCACTGCGTCGCCGTCACCCTGAAAAACGCGCTCACCGTGCTCGGCATCTCTGCCCCGGAAAGGATGTAGGGGGTGCCATGCGGCTTGATTACAGTGACAAGATGGGGGCGGTGCGCGAAAGCGCCGAGCGGAAGCCTGTAGCGAAGAACAGGCCGCGCAAGGCCCCGTTCGGCGCTCTCGCGGTCTTGTCGGTCCTTGTGCTCCTGGGGATCAGCTTCGGCGCCGGCTTGCTGACCGGGTGGTTCCTCTTCAAGGGGGGGGACAACGCGCCCGCAGGCAACCCCGGAACGGTCCCGCAGGTAAAGCAGCTGGAGCCGGCCCCCGCCGCGGCACCGCCGACCGCGGCAGCGCCCCAGGACACGCCGCTTACCTTCTACAAGACGCTTCCATCCGGCGGGCACGGCGCGATGGGCAGCGGGGTCAACCTGAAACTGTCGGGTCCTCCCCCGCAGCCGAAAACTGCACCGGCAGCCGCGCCTGCCGCCAGGCCTGCCGAGGAGAAGCCGTCAGCTGAGAAAACGGCAGCCGAGAAAACGGCAGCCGAGCCGCGCTTCCTGGTGCAGATCGCCTCCTACCGGGACAGGCAGGAGGCCGATGCGCTCCAGGCGAGGCTTGCCGCCAAGGGTGTAGCCGCCTACGTGGTAGAGTCCAAGGTCCGGGACAAGGGGGTGTGGTACCGCCTCAGGGCGGGACGGCACCTCTCCAGGGAGGAGGCCGAACAACTGGCGGCAAAGGTGGGGAGCGGCGCAACGGTGCTGCCTGAATAGCATTTTTTGCCGCTGCAATGGTTTTTCGTCGCCCCGATGCTACAGTTATCCCTTTGCGGGGGATCTCCAATGGAAAACAGGAAGAAGCTGGGCGAAATCTTCGTCGAAAGTGGCGTCCTGACCGAAAAAACGGTGGAGCGGATGCTGGCCGTGTCCAAGCGCCTCGACAAGCGTTTCGGGACGCTGCTGGAGGAGTTCGAGCTGGTGACCGGCGAGGAGCTCGCCGCAGCCTTGGCCGTCCAGTACGGGTGCAGGGTCGCCAGCAACTTCTCCGGCTACTCCTTTTCGACCGACCTGCTCGGGATCATCTCGGTCGACGTCGCGATGCACAACCACATCTTCCCGCTGAAGCTGGACAACAAGAGGCTTGCGCTCGCCATGGCCGACCCGACGGAGACGCGGGTGGTGAGGAACATCTCCGCCGACGCGGGGATAACCATCACCCCCTTCGTTGCGACCCGCAAGGAGATCTACGCCGCCATCTGCAAGAACTACCTGCAGAAGGAGGTCTCACCCTCCGCGGCACAGACGGTGCTGGTGGTCGAGGACGACAAGCTGATCGGCACCATGTTCGGGGACTCCCTGAGCAGGCAGGGGTATCGCGTCATCTTCGCAGCCGACGGGCTGGAGGCCTACAAGGCGGTGCTTACCGAGAAGCCCAACGTGGTGCTCACCGATCTCATGATGCCGAAGCTCGACGGCTACGGGCTTTTCGATGCGCTGCGCATCGTCCCCGAGCTCTCCTTGGTCCCGGTGATACTGATCACCAGCTCGATGCGCCCGGAAGATGAGGCAAAGGCGTTCGAGCGGGGCTTCTTCGACTTCATCGAGAAACCGGTGAAGGAGGGGACCCTGATCGCGCGGGTGAAAAGGGCGCTGCAGTTCCACGATCGGAAGTATCAACTCCCCTAGGCAAGCTTGGCAAAAACTCCGGACCCAAAATATCACCGACCCTCCAGGGCTAAAGCACTGGAGGTATTTGTTTGCAGGGGTGCCCCCATGACCATAACCACAGTTAAATGCCCGCACTGCCACAAGAAAGCCCCCCTGGCCGGCAACCCCTTCCGCCCTTTTTGCTCTGAGAGGTGCAAGATGATCGACCTCGGCACCTGGGCGACCGAGGGGTACCGGATACCGGGCGAGAAGGCCCCCCAGCAGGATGACGACGAGCCGGACCAGTCCTGACACCGCTTTGCCAGCAGTTTTTTGCAGCCATGCATCGATCAAACAGTCAAAGGAGCCTTTCATGTCACAAGTACGTCTCCGTTTCGCGCCAAGCCCGACCGGCTATCTCCACGTTGGGGGGGCGCGCACGGCGCTCTTCAACTGGCTTTTGGCCAGGCAGCAGCAGGGGAAGTTCATCCTGAGGATAGAGGATACCGACGTTGCCCGCTCCACGCAGGAGTCGGTGGACGCCATCCTGGAAGGGATGACCTGGCTCGGCCTTGACTGGGACGAGGGTCCCTTCTACCAGTCGGACAACTTCCCGCTCTACAAGGAGTACGTGCAGAAGCTCCTGGCTGCGGGGAAGGCGTACAAGTGCTACTGCAGCTCCGAGGTGTTGGAAGCCAAGCGCGAGAAGGCGCTCAAGGAAGGGGGCAAACCGAAGTACGACGGGAGCTGCAGGGAGCTGCAGCAGGGAGAGGACGACGGGAGACCTTACGTGGTGCGTTTCAAGGCGCCGCAGGAGGGGACGACTGCCTGGAACGACCTGATCAAGGGGAGGATCTCCTTTGAGAACGCCGAGCTGGACGACCTGATCATACAGCGCACCGACGGCACCCCGACCTACAACTTCGTCGTTGTCATAGACGACGCCTCCATGGGGATCACCACGGTGATCCGCGGCGACGACCATGTCAACAACACGCCGCGCCAGATCCTGCTTTACCAGGCGCTGGAGGTCCCGGTTCCCCAGTTCGCGCACGTGCCGATGATCCTCGGGGCGGACAAGGCGAGACTCTCCAAGCGCCACGGCGCGACCTCGGTCATGGCCTACCGCGACATGGGTTTCCTGCCGGAGGCGATGGTGAACTACCTGGTGAGGCTTGGGTGGAGTTGCGGGGACGAGGAGATCTTCTCGCTGGAGGAGCTGATCCGGAAGTTCTCCATCGAGAACGTCGGCCGGTCCGCAGGCGTCTTCAACCCGGACAAGCTCCTGTGGCTGAACGCGCACTACATAAAGAACGGGGATCCCGTGCGCCTGGCCGGGCTCCTGACACCGTTTCTGCGGGAGCGCGGGGTGAACCCCGGGATCGGCCCGGACCTGCCGGCCGTGGTCAGGACCCTGCAGGAGCGGGCCAAGACCATGCTGGAACTTGCCGACGGCGCGCTCTTTTACTATCAGGAGGAGCTCTCCTACGACGAGAAGGGGGCGGCCAAGTTCTTCAACCCGGAAACGCCCGCGCTTCTGGAGGCGCTGCTCGAAAAACTCGGCTCCCTTGGCAGCCTCTCGTACTCCGCCATCGAGGGGGCCTTCAAGGAGCTTTGCGAGGAGAAGGGGGTCAAGCTGGGGCAGGTCGGGCCGGCAGTGCGGCTCTCGCTTTCCGGTTCGACGGCTTCGCCGGGCATCTACGAGATGATAGAGGTGCTCGGGCTTGCCGAGACCCGGAAACGGGTGGAGCGCGCCATCTCCCGGCTTTGCTGAAGCGGGGGGCGAAAGGTGCATGAAAAAAGGAGGGGGCTTTCGGGCCACCCTCCTTTTTTTTCGCTCAAAAAATAGGCCTGCAAGCGGTAGTGCCGCTGCAGGCCATGGCATTTCATGAATCTGGTTTTGCTTAGGCCGAGATTGCGCTCACCGGGCAGGTGTCTACGCAAGCGCCGCAGTCGATGCAGGTATCTGCAGCGATAACCCTTTTGTCGCCAGCCTCGCTGATAGCGTTGACCGGGCAGGAATCGTCACAGGCGCCGCAGTTGATGCACTCGTCGCTGATGGTATGTGCCAAAGTATTCACCTCCTTCGTGTGGAGTTAAAATTCCATGGGAAACTAACATATGCCCCAAAAAAAGTCCACCATAAAGCTGTGTGACAATTTGAGGGCACCGCTTTGGAGAAAATCCTTGAACTGCAGAGCAGTCTACGGTATATTTAAAAAACAGTTCTATTTGTAAACTTTTTTAGCGCCGGCGGATGTGCGCATAAATACGATAAAAACTACAATCATGGGGGATGCGGACCGATGGATATACTGGCACTTAACTGTGGTAGTTCTTCTGTAAAATACCAGTTGTTTGACTGGGACAAAAAAGTGGTTGTCGCCAAGGGAATGGTGGAGCGCGTGGTGATAGGCGATTCCTTCATCCTCCACGAGGTCCCCGGGCGCGAGACCTACCGGGAAGATTCCGACTGCCCCGACCACAAGACTGCCGTAGACCTGATCCTGCGGACCCTGACCTCCCCGGAGCACGGCGTGCTCAAGGAAATCAAGCAGATAGCTGCAGTCGGCCACCGCGTGGTGCACGGCGGTGAGCGTTTCACCAAGTCGGTGCTGATAGACGACGACGTGCTCGCGGCGGTCACCGAGGTGCAGCACCTGGCGCCTTTGCACAACCCCCCCAACATCGCCGGCATAGAAGGGGCCATGGCCGTGTTGCCCGACGTACCGCAGATCGCCATTTTCGATACCGCGTTCCACCAGACCATGCCGGAGCATGCCTACCTCTACCCGCTTCCCTACGAGTGGTACGAGAAGTACGGCGTCAGGCGTTACGGCTTCCACGGCACTTCGCACCTCTACGTGTCGAAGAGGATCGCGGCCATCCTGGGCAAGCCTGCCAGCGAGTGCAACGTGATCACCATGCATATCGGCAACGGGGTGTCGCATTGCGCCATTAAAAACGGCGTATCGGTGGACACCAGCATGGGGCTCACCCCGCTCGAGGGTGCCATGATGGGAACGCGCTGCGGCGACATCGATCCCGCGATCCCCGCCTTCATGATGCAGAAGGAAAACCTCTCCGCCAAGGAGATCGACAGCATCCTGAACAAGAAAAGCGGCGTCATCGGCATCACCGGCCGCTTTACCGATCGTCGCGACGTCATTGAGAACGCGAACGCCGGCGACAAGCTCTGTTCGCTCGCGCTCGACATCGAGGCGTACCGTCTCAAGAAGTACATCGGCACCTACATGGCCGTCATCGGCAAGCTCGACGCGGTCGTGTTCACCGCCGGGGTAGGGGAGATGGGGGCGCCGATCAGGGCGCGTGCCATCGAGGGGCTGGAGCATATCGGCATCAAACTCGATCGCGACCGTAACGCCTCCGCCATGACCAGGAAGCGCGAGACCCTGATCACCACCGACGATTCCCCGGTGAAGGTGTACGTGATACCGACCGACGAGGAGCTCGTCTTCACCGAGGACGTGGCAGCCATACTCGACGGCACCTACACCGATCACATGAACTTCGAGTACAGCTTCTCGAAGGGGGACTTCGTCAGGAGCTAGGCTGGAGAGGCAAGGCAATTCAAAAGGCCGGCGGGGTTTTCCCCGCCGGCCTTTCGTTGTTAGTGATCGGTCCGATCTGTCGGATCGGACCGGTGGTTGCTTTTACCCCTGCGCCTGTACTGCGGTGATCGCGGTCACGTCGACGATGTCCTGCACGGAGCAGCCGCGGGAGAGGTCGTTTACCGGCTTCGCCAGACCCTGGATCACCGGGCCGATGGCCTTGGCGCCCGCCAGACGCTCCACCAGCTTGTAAGCGATGTTCCCCGCGTCCAGCGTCGGGAACACGAGCACGTTCGCCTTCCCTGCGACCTGGCTGCCGGGGGCCTTCTTGCCGCCTACGGCGGGGATAAGCGCCGCGTCCGCCTGCAGCTCGCCGTCGATGGAAAGCTCGGGGTCCATCTGCTTCGCGATCTCCAGCGCCTTCAGCACCTTGTCGGCGTCGGGATGGCTCGCGCTCCCCTTGGTCGAGAAGGAGAGCATGGCAACCCTGGCCGGGACGTCGAGGAACGCCTTGCAGTTGCGCGCTGTGGCGATGGCGATCTCCGCCAGGGCCTGGGCGTCGGGGTTGGGATTCACGGCGCAGTCCGCGAAGAGGATCACCCCGTTCTCGCCGAAATTGGGGGTCTGGGTCGCCATCAGGAAGAAGGAGGAGACGGTCTTGATGCCGGGGGCCGGACCGACCGTCTGGAAGGCGGCACGGAGCACGTCCCCCGTGGTGCCGGTAGCGCCTGCCACTTCTCCGTCGGCGTCCCCTTCACGCACCATCATGCCTGCATAGTAGAGGTGGTCGGGGGCCAGCAGGAGCTCGCGCGCCTGCTCGGCCGTGAGCCCCTTGGACTTCCGCAGTTCCACGAGCTTTGCCACGTATTCTCCAAGCTTGGGAGATGTTGCAGGGTCGATGATCTCGACACCGGAAAGGGCGATCCCTTTTTCGGCAGCTACAGCCTGCAGGGCATCCGGCTTGCCAAGAAGCACGATCTTCGCCAAACCCTGTTCCACGATGTTCTGAGCGGCGAACAGCATCCTCTCGTCGTAGCTTTCCGGCAGGACTACCGTCCTGGTGTTCGCCTTCGCCTTTTCGTGAATCTGCTTTACCAACGGCATTATGATCCCTCCGCATTAAATTTATAAAACCGTGTTAGTTATATAACCCAGCAGGTCGGATCGGTCAATAAAAAAGCCTGCCGGAAAGCATTAACGCGGCAGCGGGGTGCCGCATTCCTCCGGGTCTCCCTGCAACTTGGCGACTGCGTGCGGAACGGCGGGCCAGACGAAGCCGATGTTCTCGGTGGCCCCCTTGGGGCTCCCGGGGAGGTTGATGATCAGCGTGTTTTTGCGTATGCAGGCAACGGCGCGGGAGATGATGGCATGAGGCGTCTTCTTGAGGCTCTCCATACGCATCACCTCGCCAAAGCCCGGCAGGAGGCGGTCTGCAACGCGCTCGGTTGCCTCGGGGGTGACGTCGCGGGGGGACACGCCGGTCCCCCCTGTGGTGAGGACCAGGTCGAAACTGCCGCTGTCGGACCATTGGACCAGCTTCTCGGAAATGAGCTGCGCCTCGTCCGGGATCACCTCGGTGCAGGTGACCTCGACGCCGCGCTCCTCGAGCCAGCTTCTAAGGGCAGGGCCGCTGCCGTCGGCTCTTTCTCCGGTGGAACAGCGGTCGCTCAGGGTCAGGATGGCTGCACGCATGTTTGAATCTCCTTTGAAACCTTGTGGGCTTGATGGGCCTTGTGGAACTGCAAAGAGCTACTCTTCCCTTTTGTAGACGCCGCTCTTGCCGCCTTCCTTGTAGTGCAGCTTGATGTCGGAGATCACGATCCCCTTGTCGCTTCCCTTGCACATGTCGTACACGGTGAGTGCTGCTACGGTGGCTGCGGCCATGGCTTCCATCTCCACCCCGGTCCGTTCGAAGGCGCGCACGGTGGCCGATACGCCGATCCGCCCCAGCTCCTCGTCCACCTCGAACTCTACCGACACGTTGTGCAGTGCCAGCGGATGGGAGAGGGGGATCAGCTCCGGGGTCTTCTTCGCTCCAATGATCCCTGCGATCCTGGCCACTCCCAGGACGTCCCCCTTGGCGACCCGGCCGGACATGATCGCCTGCACCGTTTCCGGCTTCAAGGTCAGCACCGCTCCGGCAATCGCCGTCCGCATGGTTGGGTTCTTGTGGCTCACGTCCACCATGATGGCGTTGCCGCTTGCGTCAAAATGATTGAATGCCATGTCTACTCCTCCATTTCCAGGGTGGGATCCAGCAGATGCAAATCGACTTCCTCGCCCGCCTGAAACTCGGTGCGATCGGCAGGAAGAAGCGCCAGGGCGTTGCAGCGGAGCATGGTCTTCAGGATGCCGGTGTTCTGGTCGCCCGAGGTGCTGGCCACGTAGCGCCCCTCTTCCAGGGTCACCTGGACCCTCAGGAAGTTGAGCTTCCCCTCCTTCTTGCGCGCGCCCTCCTTGAGGCGGCCGCGCACCGTCCGCCTGAAGACCTTTTGATGACCCATCATCCTGAGCAGAGCCGGCCTGGCAAACTCCTCGAAGGTGATCATCGTGGAGACGGGGTTGCCCGGGAGCGAGAAGACCGGGGTGTCCCCCTTCATGCCGAAGGCGGTGGGGCCGCCCGGCTTTATGCCCGGCTTCCAGAACTGCTCGACCACTCCCAACTCGGCGAGGATCTCGCGCACCAAGTCCCGGTCCCCGGCGGAGACCCCTGCGGAGGTGATGACTGCGTCGGCCTTCAGACCCTCGGAGAGCAGCGCCAGGTGGCTCTCCCGGTTGTCCCTGGCTATCCCCAGGATCACGGGCTCGGCACCGCAGAGCTTTACGGCGGTGGCCAGGGCCAGCGCGTTGCTGTTCACGATCTGGCTGTCCCTGGGCTCGGTGCCGATCTCAACCAGCTCGTCACCGGTCGACAGGATCGCCACACGCACCCTGCGGTAGACCGGGACCATGGCCGCCGAGAAGGAGGCGAGAAGGCTCACCTGGGGGGGACCGAGGATGGTCCCCCTGGCAATGACAAGCTCCCCGCGGGCGACGTCCTCGCCAAGAAAGCGGATGTGATCGTTTTTCTTCACCTGGTTCAGCAGCTTCACCGTCTCGGTCCCCGCCTCGGTCTCCTCGATGGGGACCACGGCGTCGGCGCCGCCGGGGATGGGAGCGCCGGTCATGATCCGCGCCGCGCAGCCCGGGGCGAGCACGTCGTCCGAACTCACCCCGGCAGGTATGTAATCGGTTACCTTGAGCACCACTCCGGGAGTGCAGTCCGCACTCCTGACGGCAAAACCGTCCATGGCGGAATTGTCCCAGCCCGGCATATCCTTAGGTGCGGTGTAATCCTCCGCCAGGACCCTCCCGGCCGCTTCAAGAAGGAGGACCCGCTCAACCCCCGCCGGGGCGACCTTCTCCTGGATGATGCGCCTGGCTTGTTCGTAATTTGTCATCTTTACCTCTTGTTTCAGTAGTGACTGCCGTGCTGGCAAATAAAAAGGGGCCCACTCCCATGAGGAGAGGACCCCGAACGCTCAAGCGGCGGTGGTTCTCCTTTCCAAAAGGGAGGCGATGCCGTTTCCGGCAGCACCCATTGGCCGGGGCGTCCTGGGGAGTGATCCCTTTAGATGGCCGCGGCTCGGAGACGAATCTGCATATGTCTCCAAAGCCATAGCACATTTGCCTGAAAATAAAAAATTATTTTTCGCTTTACTCATGATGAATAGGGGGCTCCGTCATCCTGATTCAGGAGCTAACGTGCCGGATTCAGAGGCGTTTCCTGCTGTCGGCGCGCCGGGCCGCGCCGGCGTATACCTTTTTCCGGTGCTGTCGGTGGGACGGCGATGTACTCATGAAAGAGGTTGCTTTCTTTTTCCTAAACGCGGTATCTTTTTTGCGTGCCTGTGGGAAACCGGTTTCTCCGGCACCCATCTTCGTGTTATAGCGGTCCGAAACCACGACCTTACAGGGAACGGCAAAGCATGGCATTAATCGATACCTTCGGCAGGCGCATCAATTACCTTCGTCTCTCGGTCACCGACCGTTGCAATCTCCGCTGCAGCTACTGCATGCCCGAGGAGGGGGTGGAGAAGCTAGCCCACTCGCAGGTCCTTTCCTACGCTGATCTGCTGAGGGTCTCCTCCGAGGCGGTCGCTGCCGGGATAGAGAAGATCCGGGTAACCGGCGGCGAGCCCCTGGTGCGCAAGGGGATACTTACCTTCCTGGAGCACCTGGCTGCGCTTCCTGGACTGAAGGAGCTGGTGCTGACCACCAACGGTCTGCTCCTTAAGGAGATGGCCCAGGGGCTGCGTGACGCAGGGGTGCAACGTCTCAACATCAGTCTCGATTCGCTGCAACCCGAGACCTTCGCCAGGATCACCCGCGGCGGCGAGCTCTCCAGGGTGCTGGACGGTATCGATGCCGCCGAGGCTGCCGGCTTTCCGCCTCACAAGATAAACGTGGTGGTGATGCGGGGGGTAAACGACCACGAGATCCTCGATTTCGTGGAGCTCACCATGAAGCGCCCCTACGCGGTCCGGTTCATCGAGTACATGCCGACCTGCGGAGATGCCGACTGGCGCGACCTCTGCATCCCGGGAGCCGAGATCATGGAGCGCATAGCCCAGAGGTACAGTATCGAGGAGATCAGGAACAACGAGCGCTCCGGCCCCTCCAAGAACTTCAGGGTGCAGGGGTCGTTAGGGTCGCTTGGCATCATCACCGCCATGACCGGGCATTTCTGCGACGGCTGCAACCGGCTGAGAGTGACCGCGTCGGGGATCGCCAAGGGGTGCCTTTTCTCAGGAGACGGGGTCGATCTTCGCCCGGTGCTCGAGACCGGCGACGACAACTTGTTGCGCCAGGAGATCCGCCGCATCGTCGAGGCAAAACCCGGCCGGCACCAGGTGAGCGACGAAGGGGTGGAAACGACTCCCTTTGCCATGTCCAGGGTGGGCGGGTAGGGGAGGGCAGGGAGGGCAGGTTGAGGTTGAGGTTGAGGTTGAGGTTGAGACAAAGGCAAAGATAAAGATAAAGATAAAGATAAAGAAAAGATAAAGAAAAGATAAAGAAAAGATAAAGAAAAGATAAAGAAAGACACTAAGAAAGAATCGGCTCAATGGGAGGGATCATGATAGGTAAGGTACTGGCGGTTAATGTCAGCTTGAACAAGGGGGAGAGAAAGACTCCGGCTCCCGAGGTTACACTGCGCGAAAACCACGGCATAGAGGGGGACGCCCATGCAGGTGACTGGCACCGCCAGGTGAGCCTGCTGGCCCAGGAGAGCATCGCGAAGATGCAGGCGCTGGGACTCGACGTGAAGGAGGGGGATTTCGCGGAGAACATCACCACCGAGGGGGTGGACCTGGTAAACCTCCCCATCGGCTCCAAGATCGAACTGGGCGAGACCCTGCTGGAGGTGACCCAGATCGGCAAGGAGTGCCACACCCGCTGCGCCATCTACTACCAGGCCGGGGACTGCGTGATGCCCAAGGAGGGGATCTTCGCCAAGGTGCTCACCGGCGGGGTTGTGAGACCGGGGGATAGGGTGGTGGCGTAGTCGGCGGCCGGCCGGGAGCAATGGCTCCGGGCAGCGGCTTTCGGGCAGCGACGGCGGACTTCGTGCGGCTTTTTGATGGACCACATGGACCTGATGGACCCTGTGGACTTGATGGACTGGCTACTGAGTTGTGGACTCGATGGACTGGCTACTGATGCTGCACACGGGTACTCCCCCCCGTCAGGAGCGGGGGAGTACTACGCTGAAGGTGCTGCCTGCTCCGGGGACGCTCTCGACGTCTATACAGCCTCCATGCTCCCGCACTATGCCGTAGGATACGGACAACCCTAACCCGGTGCCACTGGCTTTGGTGGTGTAAAAGGGGTTGAATACCTGCCTCAGATTCTCCAAGGCTATGCCGACTCCGGTGTCTGCCACTTTTACCTCGTAAAGCTCCCCGCTCTTGACCGGCTGGCTCAGGACGGTCAACACTCCTCCGTCGGGCATCGCCTGTACCGCGTTCAACACGAGGTTGGTGAACACCTGCCGCAACTGGTCTCCGTCTCCCTCGACTAACTCCAATAGCCCGGAATACTGCTCTACTACTTCGATCCCCTTCAGCGATACCTGGTGCCCGATCTGCCCCACGATCTCGCGCAGCAATTGGTTCAACCGCACGGCGCCATGCTCCATCTGCTCCCGCCTGGCAAACTTCAACAGGTTCGACACGATCCGCTCGACCCTCTTCACTTGCTGGAAAATGGTGTCGACTTCCTCGCGGTTGTGCGCATCCTCCGGCACGGATAACTGCAAAAGCTCGGTGTTCCCCCTGATGATGGCCATGGGGTTGTTGATCTCATGCGCCACCCCGGCCGCCAACTCCCCGATCGCCGCTAGCTTCTCCACCCGCAAAAGCTCCTCCCGGGTCTGCACCAAAAGACGGTTTTTCTCCTCCAATTCGGCGGTGCGCAGTTGCACTTTCTGCTCAAGACTCCGGTTCAGCTCTATGATGCTGTCCTCCCGCTCCATGAGGGAACGGCTCATGTCGTTGAATCTGCCCGCCAGATCGCCGATCTCGTCCCGCGACTCTATGCTGCTTTGTACGTTGCGTTCCCCCGCCGCCACCCGGCGCGCCAGAAGATCGAGCTCCTTGATCGGCTGCGCCAGCTTCTTGCCCAGAAAGCCCGCCATGGAAAATCCCACCAGACCGCTGACCAGCAAAACGAAGCTCAACAATACGGCCATGTCGATCTTCACGGCCGAGTAGTGGCTCTCCAGCATCCCGACGTAGAGGGCACCGATCGGGACCCCCTGCAGCGAGAGTATCGGCTCGTAAGCGGTGAGGTACCAGTCGTTCACAACGAAGGCCCGGTCGACCCACTTCGTCCCCTTGAGGAGCACCCTGTCGTACACAGGCGGCGAAAGCCTGGTCCCGATGGCGCGGCTGCCATCGATGTTGGGGACGTTGGTGGCTATCCGGATGTCTCCCTGGAAGATGGTGGAGTTGCCGACGTCCCTGCCGTCGAGCCGCGCCCCCTCGTAGACGATCGACTTGATCTTGTCGACCAGCTTCTTGTTGTTGTTGAGCAGCACGCCGCCGTAAAGGGCGCCCAGGAGGTTCCCGGCCCTGTCTTTGACGGGGGCCGAGACGAAGAGAAACATGGCGCCGTTCAGGGGGAGGGGATTGGGGGAGTTGGGGGCGCTTCCCGATACCCGCGCCTGCCTCACCAGCGCGTCTCCCTCAAGCGCCAGCTCGGGCGAGGGGATTATCGTGGTGCCGCTTGCCACCTCGCCCTTGAGGGCACGCGCCACGAACTGGTTGCGTCCCTTCTCGTCGCCGTACAGCTCCGGATTGTTGGTTCTGAAGATGACCTTGCCGGAGGCGTCGACGGCGGCGAGTATGTCGAGGTGCTCGCTTTCGCGCAGAGGCGACAGCGCGTCGGCTACGGCCCCCCGGTCACCCGAGGCGATGGTCTCGGCGGTCCTGCCGAAGGATGCGGTCAATTTGACCACATCGTAGATCCGGGAAAGCTCGTTCTGGTAGGCCTCCCTGGCGACGTTCAGGTCGTAGCGGACCTTTTCCTGCGCCTGGGCCGCCACCTTCGCGCTCAGGATGAAGACACCAGCCATCCAGCAGATCAGGATGGCGATCCCAAGCGGTATCAGCGTGGCGACGGTGAGCTTCGTCTTTATGGTGAAACGGAGCCTTGGGAGATTCATGCGGGGAAATTTATGGTGTATTCGACGATCTTGCGGTCCAGCGTCTTTCTGGAGATGCCTAGTATTTCTGCCGACCGGCTCTTGTGGTACCCGGTGCCGGCAAGCGTCCGCTCGATGTGCTCCCTTTCCACGTCCTCCAGGGAGACCAACTGCGGCTCGCGCGCCGTTTCGCTTTTTTGCGGCTGCTTGCGCCAGATGGGGAGCTCTTTCGCGGTGACGGCGGTGGTCCGCGCCAGGATCACGGCGCGCTCCATGACGTTTTCCAGTTCCCTTATGTTGCCGGGCCAGTCGTAGTCGCAAAGTAGCTGCAGTGCCTCCGGGGTCAGGGAGACCACATCTTTCTTCATCTTGATGCTGTACTTCTTGAGGAAATGCAGCGCGAGCGGCTCCACGTCGTCCTTTCTTTCCCTAAGCGGCGGCAAAGGGATGTTGATCACGTTCAAGCGGTAGTAGAGATCCTCCCGGAACCTCCCTTCACGCACTTCCTGCTCCAGGTGCTTGTTGGTAGCGGCGACGAAGCGGATGTCGGCGTTCTTGGCCTTGGTGGCGCCCACCGGGATGAAGTCGCGCTCCTGGATCACGCGCAAAAGCTTCGCCTGGATGGAGAGGCTCATGTCGCCTATCTCGTCCAGGAAGAGGGTGCCGCCGTCGGCCTCCTCCAGAAGCCCCTTCTGGCTGCTGACGGCGCCGGTGAAGGCGCCTCGGACGTGGCCGAAAAGCTGGCTCTCCAAAAGGGTCTCGGTGAGGGCCGCGCAGTTGATGGAGATGAAGCGGCGCTCCCTTCTGTGGCTGTTGTAGTGGATGGCGCCGGCGATCAGCTCCTTGCCGGTCCCGGACTCCCCCAGCACCAGTATGTTCGCCTCGCTTGCCGCGACCTGCAGGGTTAGGTCGTAAGTCTCCTGGAATACGTGGCTTTTGAAGACGATGGAATCCTGCAGGATCGGCTTGCCGAGCTCGCTCTTCAGCGCCCGGTTCTCCTGCAAAAGCTGCTCCTTCTCAAGCGCGTTCTTGAGGACGCTCAGGATCTTCTCCTTGGGGAAGGGCTTGGTTACGTAGTCGTAGGCGCCCAGCTTGATCGCCTCGACCGCGGCGTCTATGGTCCCGAAGGCGGTCATGATGACGATGGGGAGCGAGGGCCTCAGCTTCTTCACTTCCTGCAGCACGCTGATGCCGTCCAGGTCGGGCATCCTGACGTCCTGCAAGACGAGCTCCGCATCCCCCGGCTCCCCTTCCTTTAGCCTGCGCAAAAGCGCGGCGCCCGCGTTGAAGGTCTCCACCTGGTACCCCTGGGTCTGCAAAAGCTTCTTCAGGTAAACGAGAATCCCTTCCTCGTCATCGCAGATCAGAATCTTTTCCTGTGTCATTTCGGGACTTCCCTTTCTCGATTCCTGTGCCGTTGCTGCGGTTCGCACCCTGGTCAAAATGTCACACAGTATGACAAAACGGCACATCTATTACGGGAGGTTAATGTTGGGCGTTTGCCCTCGAACGGCGCACAACATTATCATTTCGGCCTTTTACGGTACACAACTATTTTTTAAATTTGCGTAAACGATCTGGCATGGCAATTGCCGTATACGCGGAGCTTACGCGGCACGACGTTTATCATGGAAAAAGGAGAGTTTCAACATGGCTGTTTCTAGGAGGGAGTTTCTGCAGGGGGGGGCGCTGGCGACGGCACTGGTCCTTACCGGCAAAAAAGCGGAAGCGGGCGGAGCCGATGCCCCGCAGATGCGCACCAAGGGGCTGAAAAGCTCGACCACCATCTGTCCTTTCTGCGCGGTAGGTTGCGGGCTTGTGGTGCATACCAAGGACGGAAAGATCGTCAACATCGAAGGGGACACCGAGCACCCGATCAACCAGGGCGCGCTCTGCTCCAAAGGTAGCGCGCTGTTCCAGGTCGCCAACAACGAGCACCGCCTGCAGAAGGTCATGTACCGCGCTCCCGGCAGCGACAAGTTCGAGGAGAAGTCCTGGGATTGGGCGCTGGAGCGGATCAGCCAGAAGATGAAGGACACCCGCGACAAGACCTTCAAGGCGAAGGAGATCAACAAGAAGGACAACAAGGAATACGTGGTGAACAGGACCGAAGGCATGGCCTTCCTCGGGGGCGCAGGCCTCGACAACGAGGAGTGCTACCTCTGGAGCAAGTTCGCCCGTTCCATGGGGGTCGCGAACCTCGAGCACCAGGCCCGAATATGACACTCCGCTACAGTCGCCGGTCTGGCGGCTTCGTTTGGACGTGGGGCAATGACCAACCACTGGATAGACCTGAAGAACTCCGATGCCATCCTGGCCATCGGCTGCAACCCTGCTGAAAACCACCCGATCTCCTTCAAGTGGATCGAGGCGGCCATGGACAACGGCGGCAAGCTGCTCGCAGTCGACCCGCGCTTCACCAGGACCGCTTCCAAGGCGGACCACTACGCGCAGATCCGTCCCGGCACCGACATCGCCTACCTGGGCGGCATGATCAACTACGCGCTGCAGAACAACCTCACCCACAAGGAGTACGTGGCCGAATACACCAACGCGTCCTTCATCGTAAACGACAAGTTCGAGTTCGAGGAAGGGATCTTCTGCGCCTTTGACGACCAGGAAAAAACCTACGACCCGAAGGCCTGGGCCTACGAGGTCGACGCCGCCGGCGTCGCAAGGCGCGACAAGAGCCTGCAGGACCCGCGCTGCGTCTACCAGCAGATGAAGAAGCATTTCTCCCGCTACAGCGTCGACATGGTCTGCTCCGTGACCGGCACCAACAAGGACGACTACCTGGCCGTCGCCAAGGCCTTTTGCGCCACCGGCCGTCCGGACAAGGCCGGCACCATCCTCTACGCCATGGGGATCACCCAGTCGACCCACGGGACGCAGAACGTGCGCGCCGTTGCCATGCTGCAGATGCTTCTGGGCAACATCGGCATCGCAGGCGGCGGCGTCAACGCGCTCAGGGGCGAGAGCAACGTGCAGGGCTCGACCGACTACGGCCTGTTGTTCCACATCCTCCCGGGCTACCTCAAGTCTCCGGAGTACGACAACGTCGACCTGAAGGCATACCTCGACAAGTGGACCCCGAAGACCAAGGACCCGAAGAGCGCAAACTGGTGGGGCAACACCCCGAAATACACGGTCAGCCTCCTGAAGGCGTGGTACGGCGACAATGCGACGCCGGAGAACAGCTTCTGCTACGACTACCTCCCCAAGAGAAGCGGCAACTACTCCTTCGTGAAGCTGATGGAGAAGATGGGCAGGGGCGAGTTGCAGGGCCTGGTCTGCATGGGCCAGAACCCCGCCGTCGGGGGGCCGGATTCCCTCGCCACCCGCGATGCGCTCGGCAAGCTCGACTGGCTGGTCACCGTAGACCTCTGGGAGACGGAGACCTCCATCTTCTGGAAACGCCCGGGCGTGAACCCGAAGGAGATCAAGACCGAGGTCTTCATGCTGCCGGCAGCCTCCTCAGTGGAGAAGGAAGGCTCCATCTCCAACTCCGGGCGCTGGGCACAGTGGCGCTACAAGGCCGCGGAGCCGGTGGGCGAGGCGAAGAGCGACCTCTGGATCATCGACAAGTTCTTCCAGGGCGTCAGGAAGGCCTACCAGAAGGGGGGCGTGTTCCCCGAGCCGGTCACGAAGCTTGCCTGGAACTACGGCAACCACGAGGAGCCGGATGTCCACCTGGTGGCCAAGGAGATCAATGGCTACTTCACCAAGGACACGACCATCGTCGACAAGGACAAGACCCTGGAGTTCAAGAAGGGCGACCAGGTCCCGATGTTCAAGTACCTGCAGGACGACGGCTCCACCGTCTCCGGCTGCTGGATCTACTGCGGCTCCTACACCAAGGACGGCAACCAGATGGCCCGCCGCGACGCCGCAGACCCGACCGGCCTCGGCATGTTCCCCAAGTGGTCCTGGTGCTGGCCGGTCAACCGGCGCATCATCTACAACAGGGCGTCGGTGAACCCGGACGGCATCCCGTACAACGCAAAGCGCGCCGTCATCGCCTGGGACCTCGTGGAGAAGAAGTGGAAAGGGGACGTACCCGACGGTCCCTGGCCGCCGCTGAACGACAAGGAAGGAAAGCATCCCTTCATCATGGTTCCCGAGGGGCATGGCCGCCTCTACGCGCTGGATCTCAAGGACGGCCCGTTCCCTGAGCATTACGAGCCGATCGAGAGTCCCGCGAAGAACCTCTTTTCCAGGACCCAGACCAACCCGGCGGTGAAGATACCGGCCAACATGACCAGCGACACCAACAAGTACCCCTTCATCGGCACCACCTATCGCATGACGGAGCACTGGCAGGCGGGCGCCATGACGAGGAGCCTCCCGTGGCTGGTGGAGCTGGTCCCCACCATGTTCGTGGAGATCTCCGAGACCCTGGCGAGGACCAAGGGGGTCAACAACGGCGACCAGGTGCGCATCACCACCGAGCGCGGTTCCATAGAGGCGAAGGCACTGGTCACTTCCAGGCTGAAGCCGTTCAACGTGCAGGGGAAGATGGTCGAGCAGGTCGGTCTTCCCTGGCACTTCGGTTATGCAGGTCTTGCTACCGGCGACAGCGGCAACGTGCTTACCCCGTCGGTCGGTTGCGCGAACACGAGCATCCCCGAATTCAAGGCATTCCTCTGCAACATCGAGAAAGGGGGTAAGCGCGCATGAGCGATTTGACCAACGATTTTTCCAAGAACAAGGCGTTCTTGATCGACATGACCAAGTGCACCGGCTGCCGTGGCTGCCAGGTCGCCTGCAAGCAGTGGAACCAGCTCGAAGCCGAGAAGACCGAGTTCTTCACCGGCGAGGGTTACCAGAACCCGCCGCTCATGTCGGAGTACACCTTCACCCGCATCAAGTTCCGTGACTACGAGAAGAACGGGCAGAACGAGTTCGCCTTCTACAAAGAGATGTGCATGCACTGCAACGACCCGGCCTGCGCCTCGGTCTGCCCGGTAGGGGCCTTCGTCAAGACCAAGAAGGGCCCGGTCACCTACGACGCCAAACGCTGCATCGGCTGCCGTTTCTGCATGGTCGCCTGCCCGTTCGGGGTTCCCAAGTACGAGTGGAGCAAGGCGTTCCCGCTGGTGAGAAAGTGCACCGGCTGCTACTCCCGCGTCAAGGAAGGGCAGAAACCCGCCTGCGCCACCACCTGCCCGTCGGCCATCACCTACGGCAACAGGGACGAGATGATCAAGGAAGCCAACAAGAGGATCGCAACCCGTCCCGAGAAGTACCTGAAAAAGCTCTACGGCGCGGAAGAGGCGGGCGGCACCAGCGTCATCTACCTGACCGCGCTCCCCTTCGACGAGCTTGGCTTCAAGCACGTCACCAAGAGGCCCCTTCCTTCCTACACCTGGCAGGCGCTGCGCCTGGTGCCGGGCATCTTCCTGACCGTCGGGGGCTCGCTCTCGCTGCTGTCCTGGTTTACCCACAGGAAGGACCGTCTGAAGAAGGAAGCCGAACAAAGGGATGCGTCCGAAAAGGCGCCGAAGGAGGAGAGCTAGATGACCGCTGCTAAGATAATCATGAACGAGATCAAGGGTTATCACAACTTCGTGAAGTTCCTGATCGTACTGGTGAGCGCGGGCGCCGTCGCCTCGCTGGCCCGCTTCGTGTTCGGCCTGGGGGTCACCACGAACCTCAACGACACCTTCCCGTGGGGTCTGTGGATCTCCTTCGACGTCGTCACCGCCGTGCCGCTTGCGGCCGGCGCCTTCACCCTGGGCGCCATCGTGCACTGCTTCCATATCAAGAAGCTCGAGCCGCTGGTGCGCCCCGCCATCGTGACCGGCTTCCTCGGTTACTCGCTGGTGAGCGTCGGGCTTCTGCTTGACCTGGGGCAGCCCCACCGCGGCTGGCACACCCTGGTTTACTGGAACCCGCATTCCCCGATGTTCGAGGTCTCCATGTGCATCATGGCGTACTCGACGGTGCTCTTCCTGGAGTTCCTCTCGCCCGTGTGCGAGAAGTTCGGCTACCACGTTCCTTTGCGGCTTCTGCGCACCATCGAGATGCCGCTGGTGATCGCCGCGGCCTCCATCTCGACCCTGCACCAGTCTTCGCTGGGCACCTTCTTCCTGATCGCCGTCGACAAGCTGCACAGCCTCTGGTACAACCCGCTGCTGCCGCTTCTGTTCTGGATCTCCGCCATGTGCGCAGGCATCTCCATCATCATCGTGGAAGCCACCATGAGCCACAAATGGATGGGGCAGCCCGACGAGTCGGAACTCCTGGAGACCCTGGCGAAGATACTTCCCTACGTGCTCACCCTTTACCTGACGGCCAAGCTCTTCTCCCTCTTCGCGCTGACCGAGGGGCCGCTTTTCGACCGCCCCGGGCTGGTGGCCCTCTTCGCTGTCGAGATGATCGCCGGCGTCCTGGCTCCGCTGGTCATGCTGATGAACGGCAGCGTGCGCGAGAACAACAGGCTCCGCTCCACCGCCGCATGGCTGGTGATAACCGGCGTCATCCTGAACCGCTTCAACGTCTCCATGTTCGGTATGATGGAGAAGGGGACCATGTACTACCCCTCCTTCATCGAGAGTGTGGTGACCATCGGCATCATCGCTGCGCATATCCTCTTCTTCGTGCTGATCGCCAAGTACTTCCCGATCTTCGAGCACCACCCGGAGACCGTGGACTACTCCATACCCGACACCTTCCACAAGACGGGCAAGGGGCACGCCGCACCGGCCAAAGGGGTGGGGAGCGAGGCGTAACACCCCCGCGCGCCGCAGAGGGCGCCGAGGAAGCAGTGCAGAGATCGTTTCAAAACCGCACGCAAGGAGCGGCATTCCCGCCGCGACCGGCCCCTGAAAGGGATGCCGCTCCTGCAAATGAACAGACGCTGCAAGCCACCCTCCCGCACCGGAGGGTGGCCATATTTCAGTTACGGCAACGCGCGGGCTGTCAAAGGAATGTCACATGGCGAGCAAGATCTACAGTTTCAAGAAGGGCGTGATTGCGCAGGAAGAAGGTGGGCTGGTGAGCGAGTACCCGCTCAAGCTGGTGGTGAACGGGCGCGAGATGGCTACGCTCATCGCCTCGCCGCACGACCTCCGCTTCCTCGTGGCAGGCTTTCTGCGCCTGCAGGGATTCGTTTCCTCCGTCAACGACTTCCTGGCCCTCTCGGTCTGCCAGGACTTCGGCGCCGCCAGCGTCACCATCCGGGGCGAACTTCCCGAGCGCCTGAAGCCGGTGCTTACCTCCGGCTGCGGCACGGGGATCAGCTTCACCCTCCCCAGGGCCGCCGAGAGGCGTGCCGGTTTCCGCCAGCACTCTCCCGAGTCCATCTTTTCGCTGATGGCAGAGCTCGCCTGGAAGGCGGAAGGGTACAAGGAGCACGGCGGCATGCACTCGGCCGGTGTCGGCAAGCAGAGCCTTTTGCTGCACGCCGAGGATATCGGCCGCCACAACACCATCGACAGAATTGCCGGGGAGGCCCTGCTGAAGGGGGTCTCCCTGGCCGGAAATATACTGGTCACCTCCGGGCGGGTCTCCACGGAGCTGGTCGCGAAGGCGTCGCTTCTGGGGATCGATGTGATCGCCTCGCGCACCTCGCCCACAGACATGGCGGTGCGCATGGCCGAGGAGGCCGGCATCACCCTGGTGGGGTACGTGCGGGCCGACAGATTCAAGATCTACAGCCACCCCGAGGCCCTCAGCATCGTCAGCCGGCAAGGGAAGATCCAGGGCGTGACCGGCGTGATACTGGCAGGCGGCGCCTCCAGCCGCATGGGGAGCAACAAGGCCCTCTTGCCGCACAAGGGGGGGCGCTTCATAGAGAGCATCCACCGCGAGCTGTGCGAGATCTTCCCGGAGGTGATCCTGGTGACCAACACCCCGGAGCAGTACCAATTCCTTCCCTGCAGGAAGGTGGCCGACATCCATCAGGGGATGGGGGCCCTGGCCGGTATTCACGCAGGTCTCGCCCAAAGCTCCAACCCGGCCGTGTTCACCGTCGCCTGCGACATGCCGCACCTCGACCCCGGGCTGATCAGGTACATCGCCAGCTGCGGCGGCGACGGCGACGTGGTGCTCCCTGTGAGCGAGCACGGCTACGAGCCGCTGCACGCCCTGTACAACAAGGGGTGCCTCCCGGCCATGGAAGAGTGCCTCGCAAACGGCAGGCGGCGCATCGTCTCCATCCTGCCGCACTTGCGGGTCCGCGAGCTCACTGCAGCGGAGGTCGCCTACTTCGACCCCGCTTTCGACTCCTTCAGCAACATCAACACCCCAGAGGAGTACTACGAACTGAGAAACAGCGACAAGGCAAGACCCGCGCCCGAGGCGGCTTCAGCGGAGCAATCGCCCCAGAAGGCGCACGGATGAACCTGCAAACCCGCCTCACCCGACTGCGGCAAAGCTGCCGGGGCCGAGGTTCCCATATGAGCCAAACAAACAACAACGGAGTAACGGTTTTAAAGGAGAAGCAAAAATGTTCGGATTCGGTATGCCTGAAATGATCATCATCCTTGTCATCGCCCTTGTGGTTGTCGGGCCCGCAAAGTTGCCGCAGTTGGGGCAGGCGCTCGGTAGCGGTATCAAGAACTTCAAGAAAGCATCCAGCGGCGACGACGTGGTCCAGCTGAACGAGGAAAAGAAGGCTTAACTTCCTTTGGAAGGTCGACTCATGCCAGGCCACAGGCACGCCGCCTGTGGCCTTTTCATTTGAGGGAGGGGCTAGAAGGTTACCGTTACCAGCAGCCTGTGCAGTCCGCCGCCCGGGTAATGCCTGATCTTTTCCGCTATCCGGGAAAGGACGCTTTTGCTGTCTTCAGGCGCGCCGGGGGGGGCGCCCGGCTCGTCGGGATCGTCATCGGTGACCGAGACCGGTATGAACTGCCCGACGGCGTACTTCGCCTCAAGGTTCTTCCACTTGTACCCGATGCCGGTTCCAAGGAAGATCATCCCGATCCTCCGCACGTGCAGCTTCTTCACGGCCGCGTTCGAGCTTCCCAGTCCCAGGATGGTGTTGCGCCAGTAATCCACCTGCGCGGCGGGCTTGAGGTCGATGTACTGCATCCCGATACCGAAGCTCAATTTGTCTCCCTGGAATTCGCCCGCCACATGGTACTGGTCGGCGGAAATCGAAGCGGAGGTCATGTAGTTGTAGTTCCCGACGATGAGCGACGGCCAGAATCCCGCCACGGCAAGTGAACTGGCCACGCCCCCTCCATGGAACGAGATGTCGCTGCTACGGTAGTTGGCCTCCAGGCTCCAACGGCTGGAAAGCCGGGCCCCGACGCCGGCACGCAGCATCTTTTTCTGCAGGTCCCCCCGCAGGTAACCGCTCGGAATCCCGTCGACGGTGAAGTCCTGGTCGATCTCCGCGAACTCTCTTCTTTCATACTCGCCGACCAGGTACCAGGATGCCGGCAGCTCCAGCTTTGCCTCCGCTTTCCTGTTTTTGCCGTAGCCCAGTTCCTGCACGAGTTTCGCCCTTACCGGCGAGTGATCCAGTACCAGGTAGAGTTCGTCCCTGGATTCGATCGACCTCATGGGGAGGTTGCCCTCGTGCCCCAGCAGGCGCAGCTCCATGCTGGTTGCGAAGTTGCTGTACGCGTGCCGGTAGCCCCCTTGCAGCCACTTCGTCAGCGCGACTTCCAGCTGAACGGGGGCCTGAACGGACTCCCTGTACTGCGTGTCGATAATGGAGGCACCCAGTGAAACCCTCCCGAAGGCGTTCAGGTAAATGCCCGCTTTCTTCGACTCGAACCGCTGCTCGCTGTGGACGTAGGTCTCCTCCCTTTCGTTCACGGCTCTCAGCTCGAAACCGGTAAAGCCGTAACCGGCGGCGAGGCTTCCCTCCACTTTGTCACCAAGAAGCGAAAAGGGGGCGGCCACCGCGGTGTGCAGTTTCTCCGAGTCCGCGGCGCTTCCCTTCCATCTGCCGTCACGGACCTTCGCGGTCAGCTTCCCCTCGTAGCCGGTTTCGACGCGGTAGGAACGGTTGCTGTCCAGATAGAGCGGGGAGTCGAAGTCGAGGGTTTCAGGCTGTCTCGGGAGCCTCTCCAGCCCGCCGCGGGCGAGAGTGGCGGCGCCGCCGTCCAGGAAGGTGTCCATCACCTCGTCGCTGAAGGCGAGGGATGGCGAGGTCGACAAGCAAAGCAGGAGCAACGGGGTGATTGGCAAAAGGGTGAGCAACTTGAGACGCCTGCGTGCTGCGAAAACCATGTAACTACCTCTGAAATGCACCGCGACCGGGTGATGCTGCTGAAATTATCAAAAAGGGGCGGCCTTTCGGCCGCCCCTTCGCCTGATATGGCACTAACGTCCCGCGATGAACTTGGCGCTTCCCCCGGCCGGGGCGCCCGCGTACTTGAGCAGCTTGCCGTTCTCTATGTCGTAGAAATACCCGCCGACCATGATGCCGCCCTCGGCGTTGAGGTAGCTGGCAACGACGGTGGAGGGCGAGGCGAGGCTGCGCTTCTGACCGTCTGCGTACAGGTAGCCGCCGTGGACGCCCAAGGTCTCTATGTACATGCCGGCCTCGCTGAACAACAGCGTCTCGCTTTGCAGGTCGCTGATCTTGCCGACGGAGGTGGTGCCCTGCCATGCCATGTAATCCCAGGTTTCCACGGCAAAGTAGATGTCCGTGCCGTTGCTGGCGATCCCCGAGACGTAGGCCCAATCACCGCTTTGCTGGCTCGAGGTGTAAACCGGGCTGCCCACGGTGAAGGTGCCCTGGGTGATGGTTATCGGGGCGATGGAAAAACTGCGCCAGGAGCTGGCGACCGCGTGCAGTTTGTTGTCATACCAAAGCAGCCTGTCGACATAAGCGCTTGAACTGGCCGCGAGCTTGGAAACGGCCCCCGTCGCCAGATCGATCTTCTTTATCACCTGGCCGTCCGTGCTGTAGGCGAGGTAGTAGAAGGAATCGCCGCTGCTGGCGTAATTCCAGCTGTCTTTGTCTGTGTCGCCGGAAAGGATCTTGGCGGAGACGAAGGGAACCACCCCCGAGAACCCGACAAGTTCCAAGGTGCTTGCAGCGGTATTGCCGGGGAAGATCCCGTTGAGGGTGAAGTCGGGTAGATCGCTTGTCCCCACGATGTCGCACTTGATCGGTACGGTAACGCTGTTGCCGGACCAGTCCAAAGCGGAGACTTCAGCAGCTACTGGAACGCCGTACTTCTCGGACAAGGCTGCGACCCTGGGGACGTCGTAGGCAAGGGTGGGGAGGTTCGCCCTGGTGAGGGGGTTGGTGAAGAACTTGGTGAAGTTGACCTTCACGGTGATACCGTCCGTCGTGAAGGTGGTCTCCCCGCTCATGGCAGCCGTAACCTCGCCAAGACCCTCTTCAAAACTCGTCCTGTCGGCCTGTGTCCAGGTGGCTATGTTGTACGTTCCCGCACCTGCGGCGCGGGTCTTGACCACATCGTAGGCAGCCTTGGTCTTCGCTGCGGCAGCTTTGGCAAAGGCGAGGGCTGCGTTCATCTTCGCTCCGCCGTCGGCTTTGAGCGTGAAGACCTTCGGATCGTTGACCATCGCCAGCGGGTCGCGCTCGATGGTGTTGTAGGTGTAGCCGGCAGGGATGTCCAAGTTGTAGGCGGTGGCCAGTTTGAAGATGGCCTGGAACACGTTGACTGCGGCGTCGAGGGTGTAGTACTCGCCGTCGCCCAGCACCACATCCTGGCCGTACACGGGGTTCCCCTGCATCTGCGCGGTGATGGTAAAGGTGTTGGCTGTTTTACCTTCCACCTTTGCAAGACGGGCAAGAACCGTGTCGAGACGCGGTATGATCACGTTGTCGATCACCGCCTGCATTTCGCTGACAGTCGGAGCGGTGGTTACGACCAGCCCCAGTTCCTTGCCAAGCGATTTGAAGCCGCTTTTTTGCTGGGGCATCTTTGCCTTCAGGGTGTTGAAGGCAGCCAGCACGTTCCTGGCCGAGTCGGGGGCGACAGGGAGGTTTGCTGCGGTTTTTGCGGCCTTGGGTACGACTGCTGCTGCAGAAGTCATGTTGTTGAAGGGGTTGCCGACCGGGCTGATCTCCTGCACGATCTGGTTCACCGTGGGATACACATAGTCCCACTTCCCTACGATCGTCCTCACCTGTTCGTCGTCAAGCAGCATGATGCCGCCGGTGATCGCGCTGCCCACGTTTGCCTCGACGTTTTCGCTGTCGGCCATTACGGCGAGCTCGAAGTTCTTGTAGGCGTTGGCTATGTCCTGCTTGTTCAGGTATATCTTTGCTGCCGCCACGTAGGTGGGCGCCATGCCGGTATTGGTTGCAGGCGGTACATATGCCTCGGTGGCCTGCTCCAGCAAGCTGGTGGCAGTTTCGCTGGAGATGCTGCTTTGCTGTTGTACCACTACGTTTTGCGCATCGACCGTGAAGGTCGGGACCGCCACGGTGACGCCGCCAGTCCCTGTCAGCAAGGCGTCTATGCTCCCCACCAAGGGGGTGCTGACGGCTACGACCACCATGTTGTAGATGTTGGCATAAGCTGCGGTTTCGCTTGTGAGCGCGGACTTGCCGGCATCTATCGTGGTCTCGATGCTGAGCTGGATAGCCCTCGGGTTGAACACCTCGATCTGTTGCGACAAGGCGGCGATGGTTGCCGCGGGAGGGGCCGCGCCGGCAGCGACCTCTTCACCCAGCACGACCTTGCTGCCGGTGGTGGAAAGCCTTTGCTCTGCGATCATGACCGTGGCGGTGGTCGCCGCATCGACGTTTTGCTTCGCCGTAGCGTCGAGCAGGCTCTTTTTCTCCACCAGCTTCTTGAGGACCTGGATCCCGCGCTTCACCTTCACGACGTAGTCAACGCCGGAGGGAAGTGCCGGAACCGAATAGGAATAGGTCTGCTGCGCGTCGTCGTACTGGGTCTCCTTGACCGTCGCCACCTTTTTGCCTTCCAGGTTGTAGACCTCGACTGTGACGGTCGAATCGGAAACAACGGCGCCGACACGTTTTGCCACCACATCGCCTGTCCCCGGGAAGACAACCGCGCCCGAAATGGTCGCGCTCGGCGGAGCTGAGCTCCCCCCGCCACCGCTGCAGGCGGCCATGACCGCAGCCGCCAGCAGCAGGACTGCCATCGGTAAAAATTTCCTGCACCACATGATTTTCATATCTCCTCCTTGTTTTGGTCGTGGATATCCACGCCTGACCCTTACCGCTTTTGTCTGGTTGTCGTTCGCTCGCCGCTCTCCTGCCGAGGTCCTATTCCCGTGGAGGGGCGGCCAATCATGCGCGGATGCTAACACGTTCATGAGTTTACGACCAAATAAAATCATGTTTTATGGAAATATTTAATTGTTGGTGAATTATCCATCATGCTGCGATTTAGATGGTAACTCAATGAATCCGGCGGGATAGGGCGAGGGGGTTGACTGGTTGCAACGTTGTCGGGCTGCGCTGCACGGTTGGTGACGATATTTTTCATTAATTGCGACATGGTTGTGTACATCAAATGATGTTTACTTATATTAAAAAACTTTCGGCTCGTGCAGCAAATGTGGGGCATCGTCCCCTCTGACAAAACGTTAAAGTCGCTCGCGCCACTGCCGATACTGTCCTATGCAGGTCAAAAATATGATGGCCGTAAGAAATGACGGTAGAGATGGGCGGGACAGGAGAGCGTATGCTGACGCAGTGGCGTGAGGAAATGGCGACAGGCAACTTGGACATCGATGGACAGCATCGGGAACTGTTGCGCCGGGTTGACGACCTCCTGAGGAGTGCCAAGGCTCGGAAAGGTAGCGAAGAGATCGGCAAGCTGATGTGGTTCTTGAAGAAGTACGTGAGGAGGCACTTCAGGGACGAGGAAAAACTGCAGCTCGAGTCGGGCTACCCCGGGTACGACGGGCACAAGGCGCAGCACGAGATGTTTTTCCGCGAAGTTCTCCGCCTGGAGTCGCTGTATGCCGAACAAAGAGACAACACGCTGATGATCGTAGCTGCCATACACGCCATGTGCGAGTGGCTGCGCAATCATTTCAACAGGATGGACAAGGAGCTGATAGATTATCTGCGGGAGACCGGCTCAAGCGACAAGAGTCCGTGAAGGCTGAAGGAGCCGACGCGCGATGGAAAAAGGGAGCAGACGCCTGAAGCGCTGCTCCCTTTGCTTTTGCGCCGTCAGCGGCAGTTCACTCCGCCGCCTCGAGCCGCCTCCCGGCCCCATCCCCCTCCCGTCCTACCCCCTGATGGGAGGGACGCTGACGGAGGCCATCGGACCAGCTACCCTGCCTCGTTGCGATGCACGGCAAGCGGTCCCCACGCCTGGCATACCGACATCACCTCGACGCTGTTGATGTTCACGCGGGGGGGGACCGAGGCGACCCACACCACTATCTCCGCTATGTCTTCGGGAAGCAGCGGCTCGGTCCCGGTATATACGCGGTGCGCCATCTGCTCGTCTCCCTTGAAGCGGACCCTGGAGAATTCCGTCTCTGCCATGCCGGGCTCTATGTTGGTGACCCGCACCGCGGTTCCCAACAGGTCGGCGCGCAGGTTCCGGGAGAACTGCTGCACGAACGCCTTGCTGGCGCCGTAGACGTTTCCTCCCGGGTAGGGCCAGTTTCCTGCGATCGAGCCGATATTCACCACGTGCCCCCTGTTGCGCGCGACCATCCCCGGAAGGATCGCGCGGGTGCAGTACATGACCCCCTTTATGTTGGTGTCCACCATGGTGTCCCAGTCGTCCAGCGAGGCCTTGTGGGCCGGTTCCAGCCCTAGAGCGAGCCCTGCGTTGTTCACCAGCAAATCCACCTCGGCAAACTCCGCCGGCAGCGAGGAGAAGGCCGCAGCCACAGCCTCCCGGTCCCGCACGTCCAGTGGCATGATGCATACCTTCGTCTCATGAGCCAACTCCTGCTGCAGCTGCTGGAGCATCTCGCTGCGACGGGCGGTGAGCAAAAGCTTGCATCCCAGTCCGGCAAAGGCACGCGCACAAGAGGCCCCGAAACCAGACGAGGCGCCGGTAATCAATACTGTCCTGTCCATCAATATCCCTCCTCGATCAGCCTTAGCTGTGGATCTTCCCTTGGTACACCAATTCAGGGTCCCCATCTTAAATGAGATTTGCCGCCAGTACAAGATCTGTGGCGGGATCCTCCTGAACGACTTGAACGGCAGCGGCACATGCTGAAAATTCACATGAAAGCTAAGTTGTGGCGTTGCCGTGCCTGAACAATCGGGTAAAGTTATCGGGTTGTTTTGCCCGATACACTCTCGCTTAATTTGACTTCTTTTGCGGGGCAAACGAAGCTGGAGGTGCCAGTCATGCGCAAGATCTCTTACAGCAGCGAAGTACATGCCGCGCTTGATACTGTTTGGAAGCTCCTTGTCGAGAAGGTCGAACAGCCGCAAACCTACCTGCCGGGGGTGGTGCAGTCCCGTATCCTGCAGCATTACGGCAACGGGCTGCTGCGGGAGCTAAGAGGCGAGGGGATGTTGATCAAGGAGAAGGTGGTGATCGACAGGTCCCACGGCGAGGTGCACTACTTCCTTTTGGAGCATCCGCTCTTCACCGGCCGGGTGATAAACCGCGTGGTCCCTTCATCGGTGCAAAGCCCTGTGGCGCCGCAGGTGCTCACCATCGAGGTCGAATGGGCCCCGAAGGGCGAGCAAGCGGAGCAATTGATACGGTCTGCCATTCCCGACCAGATCCAGAGGGAGGTGCTCAGCCTGAAGCAAAGGGCCGAGTCGCTGGAAAAGGAGGAAGGTCTTCCTCTTACCACCCCTTATGCCTTCGGGATGACCCTGGCTCTACCCTTTGCCGAGGCTGTCGCCAAGGTGCAGCAGGAACTCCAAAAAGAGGGGTTCGGCGTCATTTCCGACATCGATCTGAAGCAGAAGTTCAAGGACAAGTTGCACAAGGAGTTCCGCAACTACCAGATCCTTGGCGCGTGCAACCCCGGGCTCGCCTACCAGGCCTTCGGGGTGGAGATCAACATCGGGACGCTCCTTCCCTGCAACGTTGCGGTCTATTCCATATCAGAGGCCCGCACGGTGGTCATGATCATGGATCCGGTTGCGGCACTTTCGCTGGTCGGAAACCCCCAGCTGAACGAGCTGGCCGAGACGGTGAAACAGAGCATGCTGAGGGTGCTCGCTGCGCTGTGAACGATGTCTAATCCGGTGAATAGTTGCGGGAAAAATGTCAGTCCTTGTTGTTTTGCAGCTGCAACGACATGCGGTGCGATAACGACGACCCCGGAAATTCAACCTCCTTCCTCTCGGATAACGGTGCCGGCCCCATGGTGAAAACAAAGCGCGTATATGAAGGTCCCGATCCGCATGACGGCATGCGCGTGCTTGTGGATCGTCTTTGGCCCCGCGGGGTGTCGAAGGAGCGGGCGAGCGTGGACCGCTGGGAGAAGGAGATAGCGCCCAGCGATGAGCTGCGCCGCTGGTTCGGGCATGAGCCGGAAAAGTGGCAGGAGTTCAGGAAGCGCTACCTGGTGGAGCTTGAGGGGAAGCGGGAGTTGGTTGAGGAACTCGCGAGCGCCGCAAGGGGGCAACGGGTAACCCTGCTCTTTGCGGCAAGCGACCAAGAGCACAACAACGCGGTGGTGCTGAAGGAGCTGATAGAGAGCTCGCATCGCAAATGAGCCGGCGCATGCACAAATGGGAGAGGAGACAGCATGGGTGACAATCTGGCGACGAAGATTCTGAAGGAGCACCTGGTCGCAGGGGAGCTGGTTGCGGGGCGGGAGATAGCGCTGAAGATCGACCAGACCCTTTTGCAGGACGCCACGGGTACCATGGCGATGCTGGAGTTCATGGCGACCGGGCTCCCCAGGGTGAAGGTCGACCTGGCAGCGCAGTACATCGATCACAACCTCCTGCAGACCGACAACAAGAACGCCGACGACCATGTCTTCCTCGCCAGCGCGGCCCGGAAATTCGGGGTGTACCTGTCCAATCCCGGCAACGGGGTGTCGCACCAGGTCCACCTGGAGCGGTTCGGGGTGCCGGGTGCCACACTGCTTGGAGCCGACTCCCACACGCCGACAGCCGCGGGGCTCGGCATGCTCGCCATCGGTGCAGGCGGTCTCGACGTGGCGCTTGCCATGGCCGGGCATCCCTTCCACCTCACCTGCCCGCGCATCTGGGGAATCAAGCTCACCGGGCAGTTGCAGCCCTGGGTCTCCGGCAAGGACCTGATACTGGAGCTGCTCCGTCGCCACACCGTGAAAGGCGGGGTAGGGAAGATCATCGAGTACTACGGGCCCGGTGTCGCAACACTCTCTGCAACCGACCGGGCCACCATAGGCAACATGGGCGCAGAGCTCGGCGCCACCAGCACCGTTTTCCCAAGCGATCGGCACACGCAGGAATTCCTGGAGGCGCAGGGACGTGGCGAGGTGTGGCGCGAGCTCTGCGCTGACCCCGATGCCGCCTATGACGACTACGACGAGGTTGATCTCTGCCGGGTCGTGCCGCTTATCGCGTGCCCCTCCTCGCCGGACAACGTCGTTGCGGTCTCCGAGGTGGAAGGGGTGAAGGTGGACCAGGTGATCGTGGGGAGTTCGGTCAACTCCTCCTTTCGCGACCTGATGACGGTCTGTCGCATCCTTGAGGGGCGCAGGATCGCGCAAGGGCTGTCCTTCCACATCAACCCGGGGAGCAGGCAGGTCCTGGAGAACGTGGTCGCGCACGGCGGCTTCATCATGCTCCTTCTGGCCGGAGGGCAGGTGCATCAGCCCGGATGCCTAGGCTGCATAGGCATGGGGCAGGCTCCCGGCACCAACCAGGTGTCGCTGCGCACCTTCCCGCGCAATTTCCCCGGCAGAAGCGGCACCAAGGAGGACAGGGTCTACCTCTGCTCACCCGAGACCGCTGCAGCGGCAGGGATTTACGGCGTCATCACCGACCCTCGGAAGCTCTCGGATCTCCTCCCATGGCCCGCCGTGCAGAAC
>Ga0209317_1000387_pt1 | contig 54412 bp, 47 predicted proteins | sample RifGroB2_FD_183994 | JGI IMG/M metagenome (GOLD analysis project Ga0209317, IMG submission 183994) | Soil microbial communities from Rifle, Colorado, USA - Groundwater B2 (SPAdes) (version 2) | ecosystem: Environmental > Terrestrial > Soil > Unclassified | place: Rifle, Colorado | collected... | reverse complement strand
TACAGACCAATTCTTCTGCACACTCCCGCAGCCCCTCCCACTACTGCCGTCAAGTCACCTTCTTCCTTTGACAAAGGGGAGTCAGGGGGATTTGCCTTTAAACATCCACAAAGGTGAGCCCCCGGCTGCTTGAAAGGTTCATCGTCTATGGGCATGCCCGCCTTGCGCCAGAGCCCAAAACGTGGAAAGCCGCATGCATGACGCATACGGCTTTCATTAAAACCGGCACTCCCGTTCGAGATCAGCAAGAGTGCCCCAAAGGAAACATGCTGAGGATACAGTTCATGAACTTGGTGATCGCCGGGTCGTGCATCCTCTCGCTCTTGATGACGGCTGTCCGCATGCGCAGATGGTCGAATCCGGGGACGTGGTGCTCCCGCAGCAGCCCGGATCTGATCTCCTTCGCCGCAAGGCTGCGCGAGATAAAGGCGACCCCTCCCCCACCCAGAACTGTCTCCAGGATCAACCGAAGGTCGTCCAGGATGACGGTCCTCTTGAAATCCTCGATCTTGCACCCCTGCTTCGCCAGGTTCAGTTCCAGAAGATGCCTGGAGGTGCAGTTGCTCTTGCGCGCGATGAGGCACTGCCCGAAGAGGACCTTCAGTGGCAAATCCGACCCGGGCAACTGCAGGGCGGGCGAACTGACAAAAACCAGCTCGTCCTTGGGAAGCTCGATGGTATCGAAACCGGGCACATCGAGTTGATCGCAGTGCTCTATCACGGCCATGTCGAACTCGTTTTCCTGAAGTTCCTTGATGGCGCGGTCAAAGGAATGAAACATGAATTTGAGATCGATGTTGTCCGCCTCGCGGAGCATGAACTGCTCTATCACCTGCGGCAGAAAAGCGACCCCGAAGGTCGGCGTGCAGCAGATCGCCAGCCGAGACTTCTCCCCCTGATGCTTGAGTTCGTTCAGGAGCTTCGCCTCCAGCAACAGTATCTGCTCGGCCCGACGCACCACTATCTTGCCAGCCTCGGTCAAAAGCGGGGTCTTCCCGGAGCGGTCCAGCAGCAGGCAGCCGTAGTGGTCTTCGAGGTACTTGATGCGCTGCGAGATGGCCGACTGGGTGACGCACAGCTCGAAGGCGGCGCGGGAGAAACTCCCCAGCTGTCCAACAACCTGAAGTGTCCTTAGGTACTCTGTTTGCATTCAAATATCCATATATATTAGGGTGAACATATTAGCAACGCTTATGTTTTCATTAAAACGATTAGTTTTTGTTTTCCGGTGACTTGGATTAGTATCCCGACGGGTGATTCTTGTCAAGAAATTTGCGCCTGAGGCGCGGACGCGGCCTCGTCCTGGAGCGGGGGATCCCGAGCATCCCCCATCGGGAACGATAATTCAGCCGCCGTCAATCGGCTTTAATGAATAGCTACCCAATTCCTCATGATCAGCACAACGAACCGGGCGGCGCGATCCTGCGGTCGCCCAAAATCGGCAAACACAAAGTAGAAAGGAGAGAACATGCGACACACATTGTCAGGCGCCAGGATAGTGCAACTGGCAGGGCTCTGCATCCTTCTGACACTGGTCGGGGCCTGCGCCACCGGCTCGGTCAGGGAGCGGATTCTGACCCTGCCGACTATCGAGGGCGCGTCCCGCGTGGGGGACAACGAATGCGCCACCTGCCACGAGGCGATGATGCCGCCCTTTGCCAAGACGGTTCACGGCAGGCTGGCCGACTTCGAAACCATGGGGGGCGAAAAGGGGTGCGAGTCCTGCCACGGACCCGGCAGCCTGCACGCAGGCGAAGGGGACGCCGCGCAGATCTTCAGCTTCGCCAGGCTGACGCCCGACCAGTCCTCCGCCGTCTGCCTCAAATGCCACAGCGCCAACTCGCTCATGCAGTGGCACGGCAACATCCACGCCATGGCGGACGTCGCCTGCAGCGACTGCCATCGCATCCACCAGGGGGCGCATCCAATCAGGAAGAGCCTGAAGCTCGCCGAGCCTGACCTTTGCTACGGCTGTCATCAGGAATACCAGGCGAAGGCGAACTTCCCGTCCCACCATCCCATCAAGGAAGGGAAGATGGTCTGCACGAGCTGTCACGAGGCCCACGGCTCGGGCAAGGGGATGCTGAAGACCGACGAGCGTCCCAACGACCTCTGCTTCAACTGCCATGCCCGCCACCAGGGACCGTTCGTCTTCGAACACGCCCCGGTGCAGGAGGATTGCAGCATCTGCCACGATCCGCACGGCACGGTGGCCAACAACCTGCTCAAGCAAAACGAGCCTTTCCTTTGCCTGCAGTGCCACGAGAGCCACTTCCACGCCACCAGGACCGGGTCTAGCACCTGGCCGGGCGACACGGCGTTCGACGGCAACAAGCTGGACGGCACCCCCACGGGCACGCCCACCACCGCGACTCGTGTCGGCTTCACCAACACCCACGGAACCGACGCCTGGGCTAAGGCTTTCGGCACCAAATGCACCGTTTGCCACAGCAAGGTGCACGGCAGCGACCTCCCCTCCCAGTCGGCGCCTTCGGAAAATGCCGACGGAACGCGCGGCTGGCCGGACGGAGCCAGGGGATTGACCCGATAAACTCTTAATCATTTCGCAGGAGGAGCTTTATGAATAACAGAATGTGGCTGACCGGCATAGCTGCATGTGCCCTGCTGGCCCCCATGTGCGCGTCGGCCGAAGACGGCAAGGCTTTGGCGGCAACGCTTGAGACCGGCGCTGCGGCCATCAACGTCAACGACGACATCAAACGGGTCAACGAGTACTCGACGCTGCGCGACAAAAACGGCGTGAACCCCTACGGCAAGATCGACCTTACCTACCATCAGGACGGCGTGGTGGTGGACGCCGGAAGCCGCTTCATGGATTCGATCGATCAGGACCACGCCCTGAGCCTCGACTATAAGCGGATGTTCCGCACGGAGTTCAGCTACTCGGTGCTGAAGCACTGGCTGGACCACGACAACCTGTCGTACCTGGACGCGGCGATACCGCCTGCGAGCAGCTACACGGGGAGCGCGGCCAACCCCTTGCCGCTCACGCCGGACAACGTCCCGGCCTTCTGGTTGTACCCGGTCTCCGGCATAGGTCCTTCTTACGGCGGCGGTCTTGCGACTCCGACGCCGGCCGGATACCGGAAGCAGCAGATCGGCAGGGCCTCCGTTTTCGGGGAGGATCTGACCCCCGACGCGGTGTTCTCCATCAAACGCAAGGAATTGGTAAGCAAGAGCGACCTGACCATCCCGCAACTTCCCAACCTGACCTTTCACTTCAAGTACAGAGACGAAGACAGAACCGGCATGGAGCAGTCGATCGGCATGAGCAAGTGCACCTCATGCCACATAACCGGGCAGTCCAGGGGGGTGGACGAGAACACCCGGGACATCACGGCCGGGGTGACCGGCAGGTTCGGTCTCTTGACCCTCGATTACTCCTTCATGAACCGGGAGTTCAGGGAGAACGCGTCGGCGCCCACCCGCATCTACGACCCGGCTCTCTCCCCAGGCGCGGCGGCGGTCGACTACGACACGACGGTGCAGGCGTTCGACAACCGCCTGCTGTACGACTACCGAAACGGCGCCCTACGCTTCGACGAGACCCCGGATTCCAAAAAAGACAGCCACGTCCTCAAGGCGAAGGTCGATCTGGCCGGCGACACCATGGTCATGGCGAGTTACGTCAACTCGACCGTGAAGAGCGGCAAGACCGGCGAACCGGGCACCTTCTCGTTCAACGGCGCGAACAACACGACGCTTACCAGCAGCTACGACTCCTACGGCGGCAGGCTAAGCAGCGTCTTCGGCAAGAAGCTGACCGTTACGGTGCAGGGGCGGGCCGAAAGGCTCAGGGACGATGATGTAGCCCTGAGCTTCAACACCCTGCCGCTCGTGGAGATAGCGAGTTTCGGCCCCGCGCCCAACCAGTTCACCCCGACAGCCGAGTCGCTAAACCCTACACGCCACTCCAGCGTGTCGCGCGACACGATCAACGCCGGGATTGAGGCGATGTACCGTCTCGCGCCGCGCACCACGGCGCGTCTAGGCTACGACTACCAGTTGACCGACCGCGAAAATGAGCATCTCGGGGAAACCCAGACCCATACGGTCAAGGCAAGCGTCAACGCCCGTCCGCTGAAAACGCTTTCCACAAGAGCCACGGTCAGCTTCAAGGCGATAGAGGACCCCTTCCACAACTCGCATGCGGCGCTCACCCCCCTCACCGACAACTCGGCCTTCACGGTCGGCGCGGGCGACACCTACGGCATCATGCTCTACGACAGGCGCACCTCCGACCTGAGCAACCAGCCGGACCAGGTGGTGGATGGTTCACTCTCAGGCACCTGGTCGCCCTCCGCCAGTTATTCGCTCAGCGCGAACTACCGGGTAAAGGCGGAGAAAAACGACCTGGACGTCTCCAACTGGAGCCAGACGACACACACTCCCGGCCTCTCGGTATGGTACGCGCCGAGCAACAAGGTCAACCTGACCTTCGCCTACAACTACCTGAACCAGGGTTCGGAAACCGCCTTTTGTCAAGGATGGTACGATGGCTGAGCTGGCGTAATTCCATCGAGCCAGTTTGGTTCGACATGCGGCGACTCTGAATACGAAACCGAAGCACACACCGTAACCGTAACCGCCGATGTACAGGCGACCGAAAAGATGAAAGTATTCGCCAACGTCACTTACAGCGACGTCACCTCGAAGATCACCGAATTCAGGCCCGCCGGCTTTGCGACAACGGACCCTGTAATCAACGCGATCTACAGCGTCGACAACCTGGCGATCTACCCCGAGTACTCGGCGCTGCACTACCGGCAGGGGGACGTGCAACTGGGCTGCACCTACAACTTCACCCCGGCGCTCTACACCACGGCGCAGCTGGGCTACCAGATTTTCGGCGACATCTACTCCAGCAGCAGCAACGTGCACCCCCTGGGCGACCAGACCGGCTCGGTCTGGTCCGGAGCGCTCGGAGTGGGTTACAAGTTCTAAACATCCGCTCCGGCTAGGGGCGGCGACGGATGCAGGTGAAGAAGCGTAAAAAGGCCGGATGCAAGCGATTGCATCCGGCCTTTTTTTACTATTAGCGTCCATCTTCCATCGTTCCAACGCTCCAGCGTTCCGGTTTCCCGAGGGTGCGCGACGCGGGAGCGTCGCAAGCTTTCGTTCCACGCTGGAGCATGGGAACGATGGGGGGAGACGCTTCAAGCGTCCCCGGTTTCGTCCCCGCGAGCAGGCACCCCCGGGTCCGGATACTCGATCTCCTCTCCCAGATAATTTCTCAGCAAAAGCCGCCGGCCGTCCTCATGCATGCGGCCGCCCGACACCTCGACCTTACCCTTTCCTCCCGGCAGATCGATGACGTAGTGCGGCACGGCCATCCCCGAGGTGTGTCCGCGCAGCGCCTCCATGACGGCGACCCCCTGCGCTAGCTTCGTCCTGAAGTGCGCCGTCCCCTGGACCAGGTCCATCTGGTGGATGTAGTAAGGACGCACCCTGATGGCCAGCAACCGCTGCATGAGACTGCGCATGACGAGCGGGTCGTCGTTCACCCCCTTCAGCAGCACGCTCTGGTTGCCGAGCGGAATGCCGGCGCCGGCGAGCATGGCGCATGCCTTGGACGATTGCGCGGTGATCTCTTTGGGATGGTTGAAGTGGGTGTTGAGGTAGAGGGGATGATGGCGCTTCAGCATGCGCACCAGCCTGGGCGTGACCCGCTCCGGCAGAGTCACCGGGACCCGGGTGCCGATTCTTACCATCTCCACATGGGGAATCCGGCGCAGGGCGGTAAGGATGGCGTCCAGCCGCTCGTCGGAGAGCAGCAGCGGGTCGCCCCCCGAGAGGATCACGTCCCGGATCTCGGGGCGGGAGGCTACATATGCAACGGCATCGTCCAGGGGGGCCGGCGCCATGCCGGCGCACCCCACTCCCCTCTTTCGCATGCAGAACCGGCAGTAGACGGCGCAGGCCGACGAGGCGATCCAGACCACCCGGTCGGGGTAACGGTGGATCAGACCCGGAACCGGGGAGAGGCGCTCCTCGTCCAGCGGATCGGGAGACTGGGCGAGGTCGTCGAGTTCGGCGGCATCCGGCACGCACTGGCGCCAGATCCTTTCGCCGGGCGCATCGATGAGGCCTAGATAGTAAGGGGTGATCCGCATGGGATACCGGCTGACGACCGGCGAAAGGGGCGCCCCAGGCACACGAAAAAGCCCGGAAAGTTCCTCCGGGCTGGTTACGCATTTTTCCAGGCTTTTTTCCCAGTTTTCCATCACACCTCGAGAGCCCCGATCATCGAGGAGATCGACTCGATGTTGTGGTCCGCCAGATACTGCTCCATTTCCTGCGCTATGGTTTGAGCGGCCGACGGGTCGAGGAAGCTGGCGGTGCCGACCTGGACGGCGCTGGCGCCCGCCAGGATGAACTCCAACGCGTCGCGCGCGTTCATGATACCGCCTATCCCGATGATCGGCAACTGCACGTTCTTGGCGACCTGCCAGACCATCCTGAGGGCCACGGGCTTGATACCGGGGCCGGAAAGCCCCCCGGTGACGTTGGCGAGTATGGGACGCCGGCGCTCCAGGTCGATCGCCATGCCGGTGAGGGTGTTGATCAAGGAGAGCGCGTCGGCTCCGGCATCGGCGCACGCCTTGGCCATCAGCACCACGTCGGTCACGTTGGGGGAAAGCTTCACTATGATCGGCTTCGAGGTGCTTCTTTTGACCAGGCGTACCACCTCCTGGGCGGCCAGAGGATCGGTGCCGAAGACTATCCCCCCCTGCTTCACGTTGGGACAGGAGATGTTCACCTCGACGCCGGCCACGCCGGGAAGGCCGTCAAGCCGGCTCGCTACCTCGCCGTACTCCTCCAGGGTGTTGCCGTAGAGGTTTACGATGACCGGCGTGGCGACCTTGCTCAAATAAGGGAGCTTTTGCGCGATGAAGGCGTCGACTCCCACGTTTTGCAACCCGATGGCGTTCAGCATGCCGCCCGGGGTCTCCACGATGCGCGGCGTGGCGTTACCCGCCTTTGGGTTTAGCGAAAGCCCCTTGGTGATCATGGCGCCGATGCTCTCCAGGTTCATATAGTCGGCGAACTCGGCGCCGTAGCCGAAGGTGCCGGAAGCGGTCATGACGGGATTGCGCATCTTGATCCCGGCCAGTTCCACGGACATGTCAGGTCGTTGCATGTTTAACTCCATTGCAGTTCAAAGCTGTCGAAAACGGGGCCGTCCTTGCAGACACAGCGGTAGTCGGGGGTTTTGTCGGAATGGTTGGCCCCTTTCATGACACAGCCAAGGCAGGCGCCGACGCCGCACGCCATGTAGGCCTCCATGGAGACCTGGCAGGGAACGGCGTGTTTTCGGGCCATCAGGGCCACCGCCTGGAGCATCGGGGTGGGGCCGCAGGCGAAGATGCGCATGCCACCCTCCACCAGATGCCGCTCCAGTACCTGGGTCACGAATCCGCTCTCCCCCAGGGTCCCGTCGTCCGTGGCGACGTAGCTCTCGACGCCGAGCCTCTCGAACTCGGTGATGCAGAGGATGTCGTCGCGGTTCCTGCCGCCGGCGAAAAGGCGCACCTTGTCGCCGCGGGCCACCAACTCCTTGGCGAGGTAGTAAAGGGGAGCCAGTCCGACTCCCCCCCCGACAAGGATCTTCTCCTCGCCGGCCGGCCCCATCTCGAACCCCTTGCCAAGCGGCGCCAGAAGGTCGAGCAGGTCGCCGTGATGCAGCGCGGAGAGCATCCTGGTCCCCTTGCCCACCACCTTGTAGAGGATCTCGCAGTAACACTGGATGCCGCAACCCGCGTATTGCGCTGAGAAGGTCCCGACATCGAAGAAGCCGAAGGGGCGCCGCAAAAGTGGATCTATGGCGTCGTTCACCTTGAGCATCAGAAACTGGCCCGGCGCGGCGGACAACAATTCATGGGGGGCGGTCATCCTCATCCGGAAATAGCCCGGCGACAGCTCCACGTTGGAGATTACCATTGATTTAAACTGCATCGCTCTCCTCTACTTGGCCTCTAATAGGTATATCCATCAGTACGGCGTCCTCGCCGTCGTCGTAATATCTCTTGCGGCGTCCCACCTCGAAAAAGCCGAGCCGGCGGTACAGGGCGAGCGCCTCGACGTTGCCGGTGCTCACCTCCAGGGAAAGGACGGTCACCCCCAGGTCGCGGCAAAAGGAAAAAGCCCCCTCGACCAGCATCCGCCCGACCCCCCTGCCGCGCAGTTCGCCGCACACGGCGACGTCGAGGATCTCCGCCTCGTCCAGCACCCGCTTGAGACAGAGATATCCGGCAAGCTGCAGATCGGAGGTGAGCGCCACCGTCGGATAGCCGCGGGAAGACTCGATCTCGTCCTGGAAATGGCGCCGGGTCCAGGGGCGCGAGAAAGAGGCGGCCTCGATTTCAAGCACGGCATCGAGGTCCTCTTCGCGCATGGGGCGCAGCGTTATTTTTTCATGAAGGCATGACACTGCAAGGCATATTAAGCAAACAACATGGGGAAGTAAACAGTTTTTTCACTTTGACTTTTTTCGGGATATGCGTTAAATTTCGTCTTTAATTTATCGGAGGTACCCCCTTGGACGAGACAAAAATTACTTACAAAGACGCCGGTGTAGACATAGATGCGGGCAATACGTTTGTCAAAATGATAAAGCCGTTGGTCAAGGCAACCTCGCGTCCCGAGGTACTGGCGGACATCGGCGGTTTTGGCGGGCTGTTCTCCCTCAATATGGGCAAGTACAAGCATCCGGTGCTGGTCTCGGGTACCGACGGTGTAGGCACCAAGCTGAAAGTGGCCTTCATGGCCGACCGTCACGACACCATCGGGATCGACCTGGTGGCCATGTGCGTGAACGACATCATCGTGCAGGGCGCCGAGCCGCTCTTTTTCCTGGATTACCTGGCGACAGCGAAGCTCGACCCTGAGAAAGCCACCTCCATCATCAAGGGGGTCTCGGACGGATGCGTCCAGGCCGGCTGCGCGCTGATAGGCGGGGAGACCGCGGAGATGCCGGGCTTTTACACGGGCGAAGAGTACGACATGGCAGGTTTCGCGGTAGGGGTGGTCGAGCGCGAAAAGATCATCGACGGCTCCTCCATCACGGTGGGTAACCGCCTGATCGGACTTACCTCCAGCGGCCTGCACAGCAACGGCTATTCCCTGGCCCGCAAGGTCATCATCGAGCACATGGGTCTCGGCATAAACGACGAGATTCCCGGCCTGGGCAAGACCGTGGCCGAGGAACTGCTCACCCCGACCCGCATCTACGTGCGCTCCGTCATGAACCTGCTGCGGGACTTCAACGTGAGCGGCCTGGCCCACATCACCGGCGGCGGTCTTCTGGAGAACATCCCGAGGGTGCTCCCCAACGGCTGCAAGGCCGTGGTCAGGAAGGAGAGCTGGCAGGTGCCGGAGATCTTCAATATCATCCAAAAGGGTGGCAACATCGAGGAAAGCGAGATGTTCAGAACCTTCAACTGCGGTATAGGCATGGTGCTGATGGTGCCTGAGCGCGAGGCGGACGACATCATGATCCGACTCACCGGGTTGAACGAGACCGCCTTCATCATTGGCGAAGTCGTCAAGTGCGAAGCGGGCAAGGAGTGCGTGGAGCTCGTCTAGAGCCCCCGCAACCAACAATGGATAAAATACTCAACATAGGCGTACTGGTTTCAGGCAGCGGCAGCAACCTGCAGTCGATCCTCGACGCCTGCGCCGAGGGGAAGATGAAGGCGCGGGTCGCCTGCGTGATCAGCAACAAGGCGGACGCCTATGGGCTTGAGCGTGCCAGACTCGCCGCAATACCGGCACTGCACCTGGACCACCGCGCCCACTCCGGACGGGAGTCCTACGACCAGGCGCTGGTGGCGACGCTGCGCGAGTTCGGCGTGGAGCTGGTGGCGCTGGCCGGATTCATGCGCATCATCACCCCCGTGCTTTTGGACGCCTTCCCGATGGCGGTCATGAACATCCACCCTGCGCTGCTTCCCGCCTTTCCGGGGCTGCACGCCCAGCGCCAGGCGCTCGAATACGGGGCGAAGGTCGCCGGTTGCACGGTGCACTTTGTGGATCCCGGCACCGACACCGGCCCGATCATCATCCAGGCGGCGGTGCCGCTTTTGGAGGGGGATACGGAGCAGACCCTTTCCGCCCGGATCCAGAAAGAAGAACACCGCATCTACCCGGAGGCGATTCGGCTTTTTGCCGAAGGACTTCTGGAGGTGGCGGGAAGAAAGGTGGCGGTCGGCGCCTGAAATCACCCAAGCCAAGTATTAACGAACCCCCTTTCACCGAAGGGGGTTCGTTTTTTTTAAAGAAACCCGCTGACGCTTTAAGCCGCTTTCCCTATCCGATCATCTCTGCTATAACCACCGTCATGCGCATACCCTCACCAATCGAAGCACTGCTGCTCCCCATCGTTCTGATCGCCCTCACCGGATGCTCAATTACCAAGGCCATGCGCGTGGAAAACAGGGAAGTTATCGGCGTGACCACCATGATAGGAGAGTTGCGCGGCGCGCCTCTCGTCTTCATCGGAGAGCGCCACGACGCACCCTCGCATCACGAACTGCAGCTCGAGGTATTGAAGGCGATCAAGGCGGAGGGTAAAAAGCTGGCGCTTGGGGTGGAGATGTTCGAAGACTCAAGCCAGCCTGCGCTCGATGCCTGGATTGCCGGCGAAGTCCCGGAATACTCCTTCCAAAGGATGTTCGCCTTGAGCTGGAGAAACATGCCATGGGGGCATTACCGTGACATTTTCCTTTACGCCCGCGACAACTCGATCCCGATCGTCGCCCTGAACGCGCCTCGGCAGGTGGTCCAGAGCGTGGCCAGGAAGGGATTTGCCTCCCTCACCAGCGCGGAATTGCTCAAGCTTCCAACCGGAATAGACGCCGCGGTAAGCGATGGCTATCTCGAGTTCATGAAATCATCCTACCCCATGCACGGTAGAAGCGGCGCTGCCTTCAGAAACATTAGCGAAGCACAGATGCTGAGGAACCGGGTAATGGCAAGACACATAGGCAACTACCTGAGGCTCAATCCGGACAGGGTCATGGTGGTGATCGCGGGGGGGGGACATACCAGGGGCATGGGGGGTGTTCCAGCGGAATTGGAGTCGGGCGGGCCGTCCTACAAGATCGTGCAGCCGCCCCTTTGGCCGTTGAACTCAGCCACGGTCACCACCAGAGATGCTGATTACCTGCTGGTAGAGCGGTTTTCCTGGCTATGGGAGATACTTTGATCCAGCGCGTAGAGCCAGGCAAGGATCTCCGCCACCGCCTGATACAGCTCGGGCGGGATCTCGTTGTCCAGGTCGATCTGCATCAGGAGGTTTACCAGCTCCGGAGACTGGTGCACATACACCCCGCTCTCGTTGGCCAACGAGATGATCGCCTCGGCGTTGACGCCGCTCCCCTTGGCGATGACGCGCGGAGCGCCGTCCTCTGAACTGTAGGCCATGGCCACGGCCCTTTTTATTTCACTCTGGGTTTTCGCCATCTTTTGCCGCCATCTTATTTAGATGCAACCCGCAAGCGGTGAGCGCCAACCGCAGTTCGGCGCCTCTCTTCTTCAAAAGCTCCGAGGAGCCCGGACGGTTGCAGACGAAATCGACAACAAGTCCTTCCGTCCCGAAACGTAGCTGCGCCTCTACCCCGCCCAGATGCGGCAGATCAAGCGACAGCTTGGCCTCGATCTCCTCTTCCCATTGCTCGGCGTCCCCTTCGGTTATGGTGAGCTTCATCCCCTGCCCGGGCCACGCCTCTCCCTGCCAGGCGAGCACCCCTGAGTTCAGTAGAAGCAACTGTTCCTTTATCAGCGGCAAGGTGCGGCTGTCAGCAAACCCGGCAACCGCTTTCTCCTTCGCTCCTTCCGCCCCGTCCGCATCCATCGAGGCCGCGAGAGAAAGCTGCCCCTGTGGTTCTTTCAGGAGTTCCTTAAGCTGCAGCCTCCCGGCTGCCCACTGGCCCAGGTGGGACTCGTAGAAGTGGCCCGACTGGGTGAGCGCCGATTTAAGCTTGGATGCCAGCAACATGGAGGCTTGGGCGGGATGCTCCAGCAGAGGTTCCTGAACTCCTGCGGGGGACAGGGCGTTCCTGACCACGTCGGAGAGCCATTTGCCCATGAAGCTTAGTTTTACCGACTCCCCTCCGCTCTCGGGGCGCATCACCTGAAAGGTTATGCGCGGCTCGGAGGTGAGAAAGGTCATCTCCAAGGTCTCGCCCGGCTGGACGTTTAAAGGGATCTCCAGCTTGTACATCTCGCCTGCGACCCTGGCAAGGTAGAGGTTGTTTGGCAGGTTGGCGATGATTTCCGCCTTCACCTGCTGCCCCGGGTTCATCTGCAACTGGGCGGCGGCGCGATGATGGGCTTCCACCGGAGGAGCGACGGTGGCTTTGGCCAGTATCGGGAGAACCTGTTTTTGGCCTTCGTCGTTGATGAACATGCCGATTCCCGGGTATTTTCCCATTTATCTCTGGTTTGTTGCAAGATTCATAGCACAATCCTTGTCCAAATAGTAGCAGAGAAAGCCATTCCCGGGCGACCGCTGCATTTTCCGTAAATATTGCTGATTTTGTCTAAACATATCGGGTTTGTCAGCCGATAAGAGTTAACTGAACCGTTCAGACCCGATCAACTAAAAAGGCCAAGGCACCGATGAAACACGCACTGCGCATCCTGATCGTCGATGACTCACCAGATGACGCCGCACTCATCGTTCGTCAACTACAGCGGGAGTTCTCCCCGAACTACGAGCGCGTGGAGACGCCGCAAGAGATGGAAGCGGCGCTCGACAAGGGGGGGTGGCACATCGTCATCTCGGACTACGTCATGCCGAAGTTCAGTGGCCTGGCGGCGCTGCAACTGCTGCATGAAAGGGATGTCGACCTGCCGTTCATCATGGTCTCCGGACAGATGGGGGAAGAGGCTGCCGTCGAGGCGATGCGCGCCGGCGCTCACGATTACCTGATCAAGGACAAGCTCTCCAGGCTTATCCCCGCCATCAAGCGCGAGTTGAACGAGGCGATCGTGCGCCGCGAAAGGAGGATGGCGGAAGAAGCGCTCTCGGCGACCGAGGCACGCTTCCAGAGCCTGGTGGAACAATCACTGGTCGGCATCTTCATGCTGCAGGACGACATTTTCATCTATGCGAACCCCAAATTCAGCGAAATCTTCGGCTATCTGCCGGAGCAGCTCATCGAAGCGAAGTCGCTGCTCGACCTGGTCGCGCGGGACGACCAGATCAGGGTCATCACCCAGTTCCTGCGCCCGCTCCAGGAAGGCAGCGACAGCCTGCATTTCTTTTTCAGCGGCAGGCGCTGCGACGGATCAGTGATCGATCTGGAAGTTAACGGCACCAGGACCCGGTTAAACGGCAACGACGCCGTCATCGGTACTCTTCTGGACATAACGGAGCGCAAACGCGCCGAGGCCGAGCTCAGCAAGCTTTGGCGCGCCGTCGAGCAGAGTCCGGTCTCGGTGGTCATCACGGATCTGATGGGAAAGATCGAGTACGTGAACCCCAAGTTCATAGAGGTCACAGGTTACTCCGAGGACGAACTGGTAGGACGGAACCCGAGCATCCTCAAGTCGGGCAACATGGACCGGGAGTTTTATCAGAATCTCTGGCAGACCATCGGTTCCGGTAGGGAATGGCATGGCGAGTTGCATAACAGGAAAAAGAACGGGGATCTCTTCTGGGAAAACGGCTCCATCTCGGCGATCAAGAACTCCGAAGGGCGGATAACCCACTTCGTCGGGGTGAAGGAGGACGTAACCGACAGGAAGCTCGCCATTGACCAGTTGAGGCAGGTGCAGAAGATGGAAGCGGTGGGGCAGCTGGCGGGGGGCATCGCCCACGATTTCAACAACCTGCTCACCGTGATAAACGGCTACAGCACGCTCCTGATCAGGGGGCTGGAAAGCGGCTCCCCGATGCGCAAGGAGGCGGAGCAGATCCTGCGCGCGGGGGAGCGAGCGGCAGATCTTACCAGGCAACTGCTGAGCTTCAGCAGAAGGCAGATACTTGAGCCGAAGGTGCTCGACATCAACCAGCAGGTGAAATCGGTGGAGAAGATGCTGGGAAGGCTCATCGGGGAGCATCTTGGTCTGGTGACAAGCTTGGCCGCCGACGCGGGATTCATAAAGATGGATCCGGGCCAACTGGAGCAGATCATCATGAACTTGATCGTCAACGCGCGCGACGCTTCCGAGACCGGGGGGGAGATCGCCGTGGAGACCGGCAACTTCGAGCTGGACGAAAGCTTCGTCCACCTGCACCCGGGCTCGCAGCCGGGAAGCTACGTTTTGCTCAGCGTTGCCGACCAGGGGGAAGGCATGACCGAGGAGGTGAAACAGCGCCTCTTCGAACCATTCTTCACCACCAAAGAAATGGGACGGGGCACCGGGCTCGGCTTGGCGACCGTCTACGGTATCGTGAAGCAAAGCGGGGGTTACATAGAGGTGATCAGTCAGCCGGGTCAGGGGGCGCGTTTCAGCATCTATCTCCCCCGCGTGTTTCAGCCAGCTGAAAAGCACCAGAGGCCCCCGATCGACGAGCAAGTCGATTGCGGCCATACCATCCTGGTAGTGGAGGACGAACCAGGTGTGCTGAACCTGGTAGTGCACACCCTGCGAAAGCGCGGCTTCAACGTGCTTGAGACGACGGACCCGGAGCAGGGGGTAATCCTGTTCGATGATCACGCGCATACGATCGACATGCTGTTGACCGATGTGGTCATGCCGTTCATGAGCGGCCCCACGCTGGCCGGCATTTTGACCAAAAAGAAGCCGGAGTTGAAGATCCTCTTCATGTCGGGGCACACGGACAACAGGGTAAGTTTCGAGAAGATGCTGGAAGAAGGGGTACAGTTCCTGCCCAAGCCGTTTACCAGCGACGCGCTCATCGGAAAGGTGAGGGAGACCCTCCAAGGTGCAGGCGCGCAAGAAGCGTCAGGGATGAATTCAGGAGGTAGCAATTGAAAGGGAATATTCTAATCGCCGACGACGAGGACATGATCAGGGAACTGATCAATATAACGCTGTCCAAAGAGGGATTCACCTGTTTCCAGGCCGCAAGCGCCGAGGAAGGGTTGGAAATCATCAACACCCAGAAGCTCGACCTCGCCCTCCTGGATATCATGATGCCGGGTCGCTCGGGGATTGACCTGTTGAAGGATATCAAGCAAGCCACGCCGGACACCACCGTGCTGATGATCACCGCAATGAACGACATGGATACGGCCCTTTCCTGTATCCACTTCGGCGCGGAGGACTACATCACCAAGCCGTTCAACCTGGACCGTGTGCTCCTTACGGTGAAGAACACCCTGGACAAGCGCCGGCTGGTGCTGGAGAACAAGGAATACCAGGCGAACCTGGAGCAGAAGGTGCGCCAGCAGACCGAGGTGATCCGGACCGTGATGGGGGAGATAAACCTGGCCTACGAGCACACGCTGGTGGCGCTGATCAGGGCCCTCGACGCAAGGGAAAAGGAGGTGGGGTCCCATTCGGAGCGGGTGATGGCGTACGCCCGACTCTTGGCGGAGGCGGCCGGGATCGACCAGGAGGGATGCTCCATCCTGGCCAAAGGAGCACTGTTGCACGACATCGGCAAGATCGGCGTCTCGGACAACATACTGCTGAAGCCGGCCAAACTCGACGAGGCGGAATGGGAGGTCATGCGCCAGCATCCGACGGTGGGGTACGAGATTCTCACCGGTATCAGGTACTTCGCAGGTGCCGCGGAGCTGGTACTTTGCCACCACGAACGCTACGACGGCACCGGTTATCCGCACCGTTTGGCAGGGGAAGCGATCCCTATCAGCGCGCGCATCTTCTCGCTGGTCGACACCCTTGACGCCATGACCTCGGACAGGCCCTACCGCAAGGCGCTGAGCTTCCAGGCGGTGCTGGACGAGGTGGTCAGATGCAGCGGGTTGCAGTTCGACCCCAAGCTGGTTGATATTTTTCTCACCATACCGAAGCAGTCGTGGGAAACAGCCGCGGGGAAACATCTTTGAACTGCAAGCCGGATGGGGCGAGGGGAAGAAAGGCGGGAAACAGGCCAGGCGGCATGAAGGCAACAGCAGGGACCGGAAAGAGCGTCTGACACAACAAAAGAGCCGGAGTAAAGCCTTGGCGGCCACTTCGGCTCTTTTATATTAATGGATTAGCGCTGAACCCCGGATAGCGGGCTCCCTGAGTCCCCTCTCCCGTTTGCACGCCGTGGCGGGCAGGCCAACGATGGAGAGGGAGAGTGTGCGGAAGCCGCCGGGTACCAAGGGAAAACGTGTCGCCACGCCCGCCTTCAGTCAGGTTGACCGGTCCTAGGCGTGCTCGGCGGCCCCTATGCGGTAGCGCTCCAGCCTGTCCCTGAGCGTGTTCCGGCTGATGCCCAACAGCTTCGCGGCAAAGACCTGGTTGTTGTTGCTCTTCTCCATCGCCATGTGGATCAGGGCTTTCTCCAGTCCCATGTTGACGCTCTCGTAGATGGCTCCCTTGTTCTTCTGGCAGATCCCGTCGAACACCGGTTCAAGCATGCTCCAGAACACCTCGTAGTAGTCATCCCCCACAGCGTCCAGGTCCACCTCCTTGAACCCGGCCTTCGCCTTCAGAAACGACTCGAAATCGCCGGGCACCAGGATGTCGCCCCGGCAGAACACGGTCGCCGAATTGATGACGTTCTTGAGCTCCCGGATATTCCCCTCGAAGGGGTGCCCGGCCAGGAGCGCCATGGTCTCGGGTGCCACCCCCTTGATGTTCTTGCCGTACTTTTTGGAGAACTTCCTGACGAAGAGATCGACCAGCAGCGGCATGTCCTCCATCCTGTCTCGCAGCGGCGGCAGGAAGAAGTTCACCACGCGCAAGCGGTAAAAGAGGTCCATCCGGAAGGTCTTCTCCTTGACGCTGGTAAGCAGGCTCCTGTTGGTCGCGGAGATCACCCTGACGTCGACCTTGATGGTCTCGTTCCCCCCTACCCGCTCGAACTCCTGGTTCTCCAGGACGCGCAGGAATTTCCCCTGGTTGGCGGGGCTCATCTCGCCGATCTCGTCCAGGAAGATGGTGCCGCCATTGCACTGCTCGAACTTGCCGATCCGCCTGGAATGTGCGTCGGTAAAGGCCCCCTTCTCGTGCCCGAACAGCTCGGACTCCAAAAGCGCCTCAGGAAGCGCGGCGCAGTTCACTGCCAGAAAGGGGCGGTTCTTCCTCTTCGAGTTGTTGTATATCGCGCGTGCCAGAAGCTCCTTTCCGGTACCTGAGTCGCCCTGGATCAGGACGGTGGCATCGGAGTCGGCAACGGTGCCGACCATCTTCCAGATCTCGATCATCTCCGGAGAAGAGCCGATCATCAGGTCCTCGGTCAGATCCTCCTCGACATGGGCCCGCTCCTTGGTGTAGCGGACCTTCCTGCTCAACAGGTTGCACTCCAGGGCCTTCTTGACGGCCCCCTTCAGCTTGTTCATGTCAAACGGCTTGGTGACATAGTCGAAAGCGCCGTGCTTCATCGCCTCGATGGCGTTCTGGGTCGTCTTGTACCCGGTCGCCATGATGACGGCAAGCCCCGGATCAATCTTCTTCGCCTCCTTGAGCACCTCGATACCGGATTTCTGCGGCAGGCTGATATCCAGGATCGCAACGTTGGGGCGCTCGGCTATGACACGCCGCAGTGCGGACTCGCTGTCGCTTTCCAGGAGGAGTTCGTACTCCTCCCCCGTGAAGATCGTCTTCAGCATGAGCAGGATGTCGTGATCGTCATCCAATATCAGCAGTTTTGCAGCCATTTCTGTCACCTCGATGGGCTATTATGATCGGCTTCAGCCGGTTGCCGAAAGCTGGCCGGAAACATATGGTGAAATACCGGGCGCAGATACCAAAAGAACCGCCTGTTAAGAAGCGGTTCTCCTGGTTTTTGAAGCCCATGATCATCGATTGCTAAGGTTCTTCGTCTTCATCTTCGTATTCGTCATCGCCGTAGGCCTCTTCGTCTTCGAGACCTTCAGCGTCCTCGTCCTCGAGATCCTCGGTCAGGTACTGCTCGGGAGAACGCTCATCCTCTTCCTTGATCGCCTCGAAGCGCTGCAGGATCTCCGGGTTGGTGCAGAAACGGCCATCCTTGCAGGTGCAGGTATCAAGATCGCACAGGTCAAACAGTTGAATCTCGCTGCATAAACGACGTATCGGTTGTTGTGTTTCCATGCTTTACCTCTGAAGATTACTAATTAATATTATTATCGACCTGCACCGGAACAACTTTAGCGAAAAGTTCGCCGCCGGCCTCACTATGCTACAACAAAATCACTTGCCGTTGACAAATATCGTCGCCGTCTTCACGTCGTTGCTGCACCCTATGTAGATCGGGGCCCTCTGATCGAGCGATTCCGGGATCAGATCTAGAATAGGCATGCTGCCGTTACTGGCGGAGCCGCCGGCATGCTCGATGATGAAGGCCATCGGGTTCAGTTCGAAAAGGACGCGCAGCTTGCCGTCGGGAGTTCCGTTCAGGGCCGGGTACATGAATAACCCCTGTCCCTTCATCAGTATCTGGTTGATGTCCGGCACGAAGCCGCCGGAGTAGCGGAGCTTGCACCCCTTCTCTTCCAGGTGACGGATGAACTTCTCGTCACCCGCGCTGTACTTGTTCCTGAGCCCCCCCGGAGCGTAGATGTTCCCGTCCGGTTGCATCCGGATGTTTTCGCGGGTGAGCGTGAACTCCATCAGGTTGTTCATGGTGAACTCGTGGACGCCGTCGCCGACCGTATAGACCAGGGAAACCCTCGGTCCGTACAGGATGTACATCGCCGCTACCTGGTTCCTGCCAGGCTGGAAAAGGTCGCATCCGGCGAAGATGGATACGATGGTGCCGACCGCCAGATTGACGTCGACCAGTGAAGATCCGTCGAGCGGATCATAGGCCACGGAGTAAAGGCCGTCGGCATCGGCCTGGCACTGGTAAATCTCGTCCATCTCCTCGGAGGCTATGTTGCAGACCACGCCGGAATGGATCAGTCTCTTGCGCATGATGCGGTCGGACAAGACGTCTAGGGCAAGTTGCTCCTCGCCGTACAGGTTGGAAGTGCCGGCAACGCCGAGATCGCCGGTGCGAACGGCGTTGATGACGTACTTGCTCGCCTCGGCTATTTCGCAGATGAGATGAATCAGGTTATCGCAGATATTCTGACCACGCAGATGACGACGCAGATCTATTTGAAACTTGGACGTTCCCGCTTCTTTTGGCATTATCCCTCCAACATTAAATTAAAATTATCTTACGCGGAGATAGATTATGTCAAACGCCTCTATAAATCAAGAAAAAAAAGGACCGGTAGAGTATCGGGACCAGCGTGAAAAAGCAGGAACAGGGATGAAAGGTGGTAAGACCAATGAAAAGCGCCTGCACCCTCCTTCGAGAAGAAAGAGTGCAGGCGCATCCCGTCCGTAGGCCTCTCTTCAGGCAATCCCGTCGTCGTCCTCCTCCACCGGTGCGAAGCCGCGGCGCATGGTGTTCTCGGTAACGACTGCGGGGTCCATGAAATGCAGCAGGTAATCTGGGCCACCCGCCTTGGTGCCGACGCCGGACAACTTGGACCCGCCGAAGGGCTGGCGCCCGACCAGGGCTCCCGTGATGTTCCGATTCAAATAGAGGTTGCCGACGCGGAATTCCCTGCGGGCCCGCTGCAGATGTTCGGGGCTTCTGGAAAAGACGCCGCCGGTCAGCGCGAACCGGGTGGAGTTGGCCCAGGCTATGGCCTGGTCGAAGTCCAGGACCCGCATCACGGCGAGCAGAGGTCCGAACACCTCCTCCCGGGCCAGACGGTGCTCCGGCTTGATGCCGCCTACGATGGTCATCGGCACGTAATATCCGCCGGTGTCGGGGACCGGACTCTCGTAGAGCAGGTGACCTTCCCTCTTGCCGACCTCCACGTACTCCTTGATGGATTTCATCGCCTGGTAGTCGGCGACGGCACCCATGTAGTTGGCCGGGTCCTCGGAAGGACCGACCTTTGCCGCCTGCGCCATGGAAACCAGGCGCTCCACGAATTTGTCGTACACCGCGTCGAGCACGATGACGCGTGAGCAGGCCGAGCATTTCTGTCCCTGGAAGCCGAAGGCAGAGAAGAGCACGTGCGGCACAGCCTCGTCAAGATCGGCGTCGTCGTCTATGATGATGGCGTTCTTGCCCCCCATCTCGCAGACTGTCTTCTTCACCTGTTCCTGGCCGGGATGAACCTGCGCCGCCCGCTCGATGATGCGCAGGCCCGTCTCCATGGAGCCGGTGAAGGCGATGAGGCTTACCTCCGGGCTATCCACCAGGAAATCCCCCATGACGCTGCCGCGCCCGGGGGTGTAGTTGAAAACGCCGTCCGGTAGACCTGCCTCGCGGAACAGCTCCACGAGGTGCCACCCGACGACCGGGGTGAGCCCGGAAGGTTTGAACACGACGCAGTTCCCGGCGACGATGGCGGCCGATACCATGCCGAGACTGATGGCGAGGGGGAAGTTCCAGGGCGCGATAACCGCCGCGACCCCTTTTGGACGGTAAAGATAGCGGTTCACCTCGCCGGGCGCGTTCCCCATGCGGCGCGGTTGCGCCATGGCGACCATTTCACGGGCATAATACTCCAGGAAGTCGATCGCCTCGGTGACGTCCGCGTAGGCCTGATCCCACTGCTTGCCGATCTCCAGCACCTGCCATGCGGAAAGCTCGAACGCCCTCCTGCGCGCTACAGCCGCTGCCTTGACCAGGTACTCGGCGCGGATCCCCGGGTCGGTGTCGCGCCAAGCCGGGAATGCCCCCTTGGCAGCGGCGATAGCCTCCCCCACCTCCTTGGTCCCCGCCTGACAGACGAGACCGATCACCTCGGAAGGGACGGCCGGGTTCACGGAAGGGACGGTTTCCGAGGTCACGACTTCCCTGCCGTTAACAAAGAGGGGGTAGTTGCGGCCGAGTTGCTTCCTCACCTGCGCGATCAGCTTCGGGAATTCCGCACGGTGGTCCGCGCGCGTGAAGTCGACCATCGCTTCGTTTTTGAAAGGGGGCATACCTCCCGGGCCCTTAACCTCCGGCTTTTGCCTGGCGGCACGCAAGGCGCGCTCGCGCTCCGCGCCAAGGACCGGATCCTCAAGCAGCTTCTCGATCTCGGCGTCCTCCGCGAAACTCCGGCGCAGGAAGGATTCATTGGCGGTATTCTCCAAAAGCCGCCGCACCAGGTATCCCATCCCCGGGACCATATGACCGTAGGGGCAGTAGAGACGGATGCGGCCGGCAACCTTCAGAATCCCCTTTCGGATCGGTTCGGCCATGCCGTAGAGCACCTGGAACTCGTAGCGCGCGTCCGGCACCCCGAGTTCACCGGCCATCTCCATCACGGCGGAAATAGATCTGATGTTGTGCGAGGCGCAGGCGAAATGGCATACATCGTGGTTCTCCAGGATCATCCTGGACTGCCGCTCGAAAGCCGCATCGGACTCCGCCTTGATGGTCCAGACCGGGATTTTCCAATCGTTCTGCCTGGCCTTAACCGTCTCGTAATCCCAATAAGCCCCCTTTACCAGGCGGATCGAGATCTGCACGCCGCTTTGCCTGGCCCAGGCGACAAGATCAGCCAGGTCCCTGTCCGTGTCGATGAGATAGGCCTGCAGCACCAGTCCCAGATGCGGATAACTGCGGTACTCCAGCTTCAGCCTGCGGTAAACCTCGATGATGATGTCCTTGTGCCGGTAAGTCTCCATATCGATGCAGAGGAAACCGTTCAGTTCCACCACCTTTTCGGCTATGCGGCGCACCCGGTTCAGTATCGCCGCCACCGAACCCTCGAAATCCTGAGGGCTCGCCAGGCAAAACAGCGCGGTCGGCTTTACGGAGACGTTCACCTTGGGCGCATGCCCCCAGTCGAGGTCGGCGTCCCCCCCCTTACCCGGAAGCGGCCGCCAATCAGGGGACTCCTTCTTGAGCGAATCGAGGAGATCCAGATAGGTGTTCATGTAGAGGTCCGCTTCCGCCTCCGAAAGAGTCGCCTCGCCCAGTACATCGACCACGAAGGCGAAGCCGTCCTTTCTCAGGCGCTCCATATTCTTGATGGCGTCCCTGGTGTTCTCGCCAATTATGAACTGGCGCGCCATCTCCTGGATGTTGGCGGTCAGCACCTTGTTCAGCACGGCGCCTCCGATGGAGCCGAGCATGCCCGCCACCTTGGCCCCGGTGGAGAGGACCGGCGGCATGTCCTTCTCCTCGCCGAAGTACTCCCTGATATGGTCCGTCAGCAGTTTGCCTGTGGTAAGAGACGGGAAAACGTCAACGAAGCGGAACATCTGGATTTTGAAGGTTTCGTTCTTCATGCTCCAATCCATCACCTTACCCATCCAGGCCCCCTTATTGAAGAGAGACGGTTTTTCACCGGAGATGGTGGAGAAGAAATCCCTGCCCCGTGCCACGATTCGATCGTCAAGTTCGCCGTTGTTCATCCCAAGACTCCTCTTATCCTGTTTTTTTCCGGATGGATAATCATAAACCGCGAATGTCAAGAGTACAAGGTGTGCCCTCACCCCGGCCCTCTCCCTGAGGGAGAGGGAGAATTGGTCCAGTTGATTCAGATGAAGAGGTCTCCATGCTGGCTAACGGAGTACTAGGCCGTCTTCACCCCCTCGTCGCGCGGTAGGCATGCAGGGAATAGAGCGCTAGCCCGCTCCAGATAAAGAGAAAGCTGACCAGATGGGTATGGGTGAAGGTCTCGCCGAAAATGGTGATGGCGAGCAGAAAGTGCATGGTAGGCGTAATGTACTGGAGAAATCCAACAGTGGCCAAACGCAGCTTCTTGGCGGCCGCGGCGAAAAGCAGTAACGGGATGGCGGTAATAACGCCGGACATCGGTATCAGAAGGTCAAGCTTCAACGTCGACGACAGGAATATCCCCTCCCCCGACCGGTTCAACTGCACGATATAAAACAGTGCCAAAGGAGCCAGAAGCAGCGTTTCCGCGGTGAGCCCCACCAGCGGCTCCACCCGGAGCGCCTTGCGAATCAGCCCGTACAGGCCGAAGGATACTGCGAGTATGAGTGCTATCCACGGCATGCTGCCATATTGAACGGCGAGATATACCACCCCGGTCAGCGCCAGGAGCAAGCTCACCCATTGCACGCGCTGCAGCCTCTCCCCAAGAAAGACAAAACCGAGCAGGACGCTGACCAGAGGGTTGATGAAGTAGCCCAGACTGGACTGCAACACCTCCCCCGCACTTATGGCGTAGATGAAAACGAGCCAGTTGGTGGCGATCAGCAGGGTCGAGACGGCGAGAACCGCCAAGGACCCGGGCCGGGTGAGCAGGTCGAGCATGCCGCGCCAGGCCCCCTTGAAGGTGATGAGTAAAAGGAGGAACGCCAGGGACCAGACGATCCGGTGCGAAACCATCTCCAGAGGCGGAACCAGTTGGACGGCCTTGAAGTAGACCGGGAAAAAGCCCCAGAAATGATAGGCGCAAAGACCGTAAATAACCCCCTGCCGCCTCGCCTGCTCGGCTTCAAGGTCCATGTCTTGCTCGATTTTAGTCATATCGGCGGCCTCACGTTCTGTTTAAAGGGCAACTCCCTGAACCGCGTATCCAACCGCCCGCACGTGGGGTGGATGCACCATGCGTGCACTTGCAACGAAAAAACTCCCACAAACCCTGACGTTAAGGATTGGTGGGAGTTTTCATGTCGATAGCCGTGTCAGGCTTTCGAGACGTTAAGAGGGGGCGCTGAGGCGCGCCCCCTCTTATTGTCCGGTTTGCTGCTACATCTTCCTGCCGCCCTCTGCAGCCCATTTCTCGAGCATGTCAGTGGTAACGGACTTGGGACGCTCGATGGCGTAACCCAGGCCGCGGTCCCAGGTGATGTTGGCCATGCAGCCGAGTGCGCGCCCTACGCCGAAGAGAACGGTGTAGAAATCCCACTCCTTGAGGCCGTAGTACCACTGGATGACGCCGGACTGCGCATCGACGTTCGGCCAGGGGTTCTTGGTCTTTCCGTGCTCGGTGAGGACGCCCGGTGCGGTCTCGAAGATCATGGCGACCAGTTTGAACAACTGATCGTCCTTGAGGCCCGGGGTCTTGAGGCAGAATTCACGCTGAGCCATGTAGCGCGGGTCGGTCTTCCTGAGTACGGCGTGACCGTAACCCGGTACAACCTGGCCGGCGTTGAGGGTGTCCCAGAGAGCCTTGGTGACGTTTTCCTTGGTCGGCTCGGCGCCGTCGAGCTTCTTCTGGAATTCCATGATCCAGCCGAGCACTTCCTGGTTGGCAAGGCCGTGCAGCGGGCCTGCCAGGCCGTTCAGGCCTGCGGAGTATGCGTAGTAGGGATCGGAAAGCGCCGAGTGCACGAGGTGCGTGGTGTGAGCCGAAACGTTGCCGGACTCGTGGTCGGAATGCAGGATGAAGTACATCCTTGCCACGTCCTTGTACTGCTCGCTCTGGCCGATCATGTGGGCGAAGTTGGCGCCCATGTCGAGCTTGGGATCGATGGCGATCTGCTGATCGTTGCGGTATTTCAGGTTGTAGATGAATGCGGCGAGTACCGGGATACGTGCGACGATGTCGCTGGCGTCCTCGTAGACGTACTCCCAGGCGTCCATCTTGTTGAATTTGCCCGAGCTGTAGAAACCGGCGAACTTGGAATCCTTCTGCATCGCCAGGATGCCGACGGAGAGCATCACCATCGGGTGGCTGTCCCTCGGGAGGGCGCGCACGGCCTGGAACACGTACTCAGGCACTGCCTGACGGGTCTTGAACTCAGCCTCGACAGCGGTGACCTGCTCGGCCGTCGGGACATCGCCGGTCAGCAGGAAATACCAGAACGACTCGACGGTCGGGTACTCGGAACCGGCCGCCTTGGGGAGCGCCTCGAAGGTCTCGGGGATGGTCTTGCCACGGAAGCGAATCCCTTCCTGCGGGTCGAGATAGGAGATGTCGGTCACCAGGCTTCTGATGTCGCGTGCGCCGCCGATGCACTGACCGATGTCAACCTTGTCGATGATCACGGAACCGAACTCCTTGGTCAAGCGGGCGATGCGGGGGCGGTGGGCCTGGATCTTCTCAAACAACTTCTCTCTTAATTGCGTCATGTGCCAGATCTCCTTTTGTGTTGGGGTTGAGTACACACTGATGAATTAACGATCATTCGCCCGTCGACACCGAGCCGGTCGAGCCTCAGCCTCAGCCGGTTGCGCTGGGAAAGTATACTGTATACAAAGATTTTTCAAATGTATACCATTGCCATCCGCCAATTTCAATATAAAAAAATCGTGTTTTACTTTTTTGCATACATTTCTGCAGGATCTAAAGGATTACCAATTCCTGGTTCGAGAAGGTGAGGCGCTTAAGTCCCTGTTCGGAAAGATAAAACGAATTTTCGATCCCCACAGCCCCCTCTCCGGGGAACACCAGTTTCGGCTCGAAGGCGAACGCCATGCCGGGCTGCAGCGTTTCACCGTCGAAACCGCCGGCGATAAGAGGATATTCATCGATCTCGATGCCGATGCCGTGCCCTATGAAGCGGACCTGCGATCCCGGCCCCCCCATGAAGTTGTCGCCGTGGCCCAGTTCCCGCGCGAGGGCAAGGCAGGCGTCATAGATGCTCCCCCAACTCGGGCGCCGTTCCGCCAACTCCATCATGAGCGCCTCGATGCGCAGCATGTCGTCGTACCCCCGCCGCATCCGGTCCGAGACCGAGCCTAAGGCGAAGATCCTTGTCTGGTCCGCCAGGTAGCCGTCGAAGCAACTGGCGAAATCGACCACGATAGGTTCGCCGCGCCCGATCCTGTTGTAGCTCGACCCGTGCCCGAAGGCGGGGGTGAGCCCCATCCCTCCCAGTGCGGCATCGATGCAGGATGGTGCCGCGGCATCCGTACCCGAAAGGATCTGGCCGCAGGTGAGCTCCCCATTGAAGGCGCGCATCCTAAGGTAGCCCTGGTGCCCCTCAAGGCGCGCCAGGTGCTCAAGCTCCGAGGCGAGCTCCAACTCGCTCATCCCTTCACGGATGAACCCGGCCGCGCGACGGTACACCTTGTCCGCCTGGTTCCCCGCGTCCTGCATGATATGTATCTCGTAATGGCTCTTTATCATGCGCACCCGCCTTATCGACGGGGAAGCGTCCAGCAGTCGAGCGCCGGGATAGAGGGTGCGGTATTTTTCGCAGAGGTTTACCGGAAGGACATCAAGTTCCAGGCCAAGCCTGACCGGTGCGCGATGACCGTGGTCGGAAAGAATGCCGGGAAGCTCGGACAGGGAGGAGAAGGGAATCACCTGGGCGAGCGCGCTCTCCATGCGCGCCCGCAGGTAGTTCCTGCGCACCAGATAGACGGGCTCCCCCGCGGCCGGGAGATACAGGCAGCCGGCCTGGATGGTGCCGGTGAAGTAGAAAAGATCGGCGTTTTGCACCATGATGACGGCGTCAAGCCCCGCTGCCGCCATCTCGGTCTGCATCTTACGGTAGCGGTATTCCAGTTCATTCTTCGGCGTGAGCCGCATATTCCCTCCTACCCTCCTCATGAATAGCTCATGAGGCGGAGCAGGAAAGATAGCGCACTATGGCTCGCCCGTCAACCCGGACTGTCAGTGATAATAGCAGGTTTAATTAGTGAAGCTGCAAAATTCTAATTAGCAGATCCCTCCAGCCTACTCACATACTTGCTATCGGGGACGCCGTATTGCGCGGCGAACTGCACCACCCACCCAGGGACGTCGTTGGCCCGGATGGAGAGATGATCCCCCTTCTTCACCCCCATCGGCACTACCTGCCCGACAACCTCATGAAGAGCCTCGGGCAGCCGGATGCTTGAAAAAAGGCTTGACAGACATTCCGCCCTCAGTCTCACCACTTACACAACCCATCGAATTCGTTAACTTTTAACCGGAAACGTCGTTAGGAACCTGCTGCGCATTTTTTAGGCAATCCGTTGATCCTACCAATTTAAAAACGCTTTTACCGTGGATCCACCCCTTATCCACAGCGCTTTCCACAAGAGGTGTGGACCGGGCGTCGCCCAATTTTTACGCTTTAGTTTCAGCATCTTAAGCGTTGTCACCACCAAAAAGGAAAGCCGTGTCGCAGCCTCCTCGCGCCGAAGGCGGTTACCGACCGCGCGCGACAAAAAAAATGCAGGGTTCAGGAGCCCCCTTTGCCACTCCTCGCGGCGGAAAAACAGCGCGAAGCGACGAGTGGAGCGGATTCCTTTTGGTATAATCGCACGGTTCATGAAAAGTTAGAGAAACCGTAACAGTTCTGTAACATTCGCAAGGCATCTTGTCTGCAGCTCACCACCTACAAGAGGAGAACAAAATGATCAAGATGATCCGAAAAAGCATGCTTGCCGTGGCAGCACTGATCGCCTTGTCCGCCGCGACAGGAGCAAACGCGGAGATATTGATTAACGGCGCCGGCGCCACTTTCCCCTACCCGCTGTATTCCAAGTGGTTCTCCGAGTACGCGAAGATCGACCGGAGCGTCAAGTTCAACTACCAGTCGATCGGCAGCGGCGGCGGCATCAAACAGATCACGGCGCAGACCATCGACTTCGGCGCCAGCGACAAGTTCCTCTCCGACAAGGAGCTCAAGGCGGCGCCCGGAAAGCTGCTCCACATTCCGACGGTTATCGGCGCGGTGGTCGTCACCTACAACGTTCCGGGGGTGGGAAAGGGGCTGAAACTCTCCCCCGAGGTGCTGGCTCAGATCTACCTGGGCAAGATCTTTAACTGGAACGACCCGAAGATCACCGCCGACAACCCGGGACTGGATCTCCCCAAAAAGGCGATCATAGTGGTGCGCCGCTCCGACGGCAGCGGCACCACGAACATCTTTACCGACTATCTCTCCGCTGTGAGCCCCGAGTGGGCCAAAAGGGTGGGCACCGGGGCTTCGGTCAGGTGGCCGGTAGGTCTCGGGAGCAAGGGGAACGAGGGGGTCGCCGGGCAGATCAAGACCACCCGCTACACCATCGGTTACGTGGAACTCGCCTACGCCTTCGAGAACAAGCTCCCCTACGCCTTCCTGAAAAACAGCGCAGGGGTCTTCGTGGAGCCGTCCATTGCCTCCACTTCGGCGGCTGCGGCCGGGGCCGTCAAATCGATGCCTGCCGATTATCGAATATCGCTGGTGAATCAGCCCGGCAAGGGCTCTTATCCGATCGTAGGCTTTACCTGGCTCCTCGTGTACCAGGAGCAAAAGGACAAGAACAAGGGAAAGAAGCTGGTTGAATTCCTGAACTGGGAACTGAAACATGGACAGAAGATGGCGGCCGGGATGCTCTACGCGCCGCTGCCGGCAAGCGTGGTCAAGATGGTGGAGAAAACCGTTAACAGCATCAGGTAGCTCCCGCTCTTCGCCGCTTGCCGCCGGACGGCGGGCGGCGAAGAGGATTGAACAAGCGTCTGCTGCGCCAACGGGCGACAGCCGGCTTGGCCGGGAAACCGGGACATGGAGAGGACTTTGCAAATCGGAACAGATACAACTGAAGTCGCGCCGGCAAAAAGGCTGAAGGGCGACGTGGTCTTTCGCTACCTGACCACCTTTTTCGCCTTCAGCATCCTCGGCATCCTGGCGCTCATGCTGTACGAGATGGCCAGCGAGAGCATGCCGTCGATAAAGGCCTTCGGCTGGCGGTTCGTAAGCTCCAGCGAATGGGACGCGGTGCAGGAGGTTTTCGGCGCCCTCCCCTACCTGTACGGCTCGGTGGTGTCGGCGGCCCTGGCGCTTTTGCTAGCCACCCCCCTGAGCATCGGAGCCGCTCTCTTCATAACGGAGATCGCTCCCAAGAGATGGGGGGCGGTCATCGCTCCCCTGGTCGAGCTGCTGGCGGCGATCCCCTCGGTCATCTACGGGCTCTGGGGGGTACTGATCATGGCGCCCTGGCTCCAGTTGACCGTGCAGCCCTTTCTGATCGAGCATTTCGGCTTTCTCCCGCTGTTCCAGGGCGCACCCTACGGCGTGAGCATGCTCGCCGCCATCTTCATCCTGATGATCATGGTGATCCCGATCATCACCTCGATCACCCGCGAGGTGTTGCTCGCGGTGCCGCAAAGCCAGAAGGAAGCGGCGATAGCCCTGGGCGCTACCCGCTGGGAGATGATCAAGATGGCGATCCTCCCCTACGGCAGGTCCGGCATCATGGGGGCCGCCATCCTCGGCCTGGGGAGAGCGATAGGCGAAACCATGGCGGTCACCATGGTTATCGGCAACGCGCCCAACATCTCGCTGTCGCTTCTGTCGCCCGCCTACACCATGCCGAGCGTCATCGCCAACGAGTTCGCCGAGACCACCTCAAAACTGCACGGGGCCGCCCTGATGGAGATCGGGCTCATCCTCATGGTGGTCACCCTGGCCATCAACGCCCTGGCGAGGCTTCTCATCTGGAGCGTCTCAAAGAGTGCCGGAGGTGCGACATGATGCGCAGCATGGCCTTTCGCAAGACCAAGAACCACCTGATGACCCTGCTGATGCTGACGGCGACCGTAGCGGTGCTGGTTCCGCTAGGTCTCATATTCTTCCACATCCTGAAGATGGGCTTTAGCTCGCTCAGCCTCGATTTCTTCACCCAGATCCCCAAGCCGACCGGCGAGGAAGGGGGTGGGATGGCGAACGGCATGCTCGGGTCGCTGATCATGATAGCGGGGGCTTCGCTGATCGGCCTGCCGGTCGGGATCTTCGGGGCGATCTACCTGGCGGAGTTCGGCGGGTCCAAGGTCTCCACAAGCATCAGGTTCGCGGCCGACGTCCTCTCCGGCACCCCCTCCATCATCACGGGGATGGTCGCCTACACCCTGCTGGTGGTGCCTATGAAAGGATTCTCCGGGCTGGCAGGCTCGGTGGCGCTCGCCATGATCATGATCCCGATCGTCCTGCGCACCACGGAGGAGCAGTTGAAGATGGTCCCGGGGTCGCTGCGCGAGGCGTCGCTCGCCCTGGGGGTGCCGCTCTGGCGCACCAGCCTCAAAGTGACCCTCAGAAGCGCCCTGTCCGGGGTGCTGACCGGGGTACTGCTGGCGATCGCCAGGATCTCGGGGGAGACCGCGCCGCTGCTCTTCACCTCCCTGGGTAACCAGTTCTGGAGCACGGACATCACGGCGCCCATGGCCGCCATCCCGCTGCAGATCTTCAACTTCGCCATCGCCCCATACGAAGACTGGCACCGCCTCGCCTGGGCGGGGGCGCTGGTGCTGGTCACCATCATGTTCTGCCTGAGCCTCACCGCACGCTACTTCGGCCGAAGCAGGCATAACGGGTAAATCTCGAATACCGCAAAAAATTGAGGGGAGCATGACCGACAAGGTACAACTGGAAGAAGTCAACATACATTTCGGCAAGACCCACGCGGTGAAGGACATCAGCATGTCCTTTCCGGAAAACAGCGTCACCGCCATCATCGGTCCTTCCGGCTGCGGCAAATCCACGCTGCTTCGCTCCATCAACAGGATGCACGACCTGGTCCCCTCGGCACGGGTCACCGGGAAGATCCTGTTGGATAACGGAGACATCTACGGCAGGGGGGTCGACCCGGTCTCCATCAGGCGCCGCGTCGGGATGGTGTTCCAAAAGCCGAACCCGTTCCCGGCCATGTCCATCTACGACAACGTCGTTGCCGGCTACAAGCTGAACGGGCGCATGGCGCGCGCCGAGGCGGACGAGATCGTGGAGAGCTGCCTGAAACGGGTGGCGCTTTGGGACGAGGTGAAGGACCGGCTGAAGACCAACGCCATGACCCTCTCCGGCGGCCAGCAGCAAAGGCTCTGCATCGCGCGCACCATCGCCGTCAAGCCCGAGGTGATACTGATGGACGAGCCGGCCTCGGCCCTCGACCCGATCTCCACCCTGAAGATCGAGGAGTTGATCGAGGAACTGAAGACCCGTTACACCATCATCATCGTGACCCACAACATGCAGCAGGCGGCACGCGTTTCCGACTACACGGCATTTCTCTACATAGGCGAACTGATCGAATGCGGCGAGACCAAGAAGATCTTCACCACCCCCGAGCAGAAGCAGACCGAGGATTACATAACTGGGCGCTTCGGCTAAAAAGCGGACGCACCTATAGGAAAGGTTCTATCGCTCCCGAAAGGGGGCCATCCGCTTTATCTTGAATTCTTCAAGCTTTGCGTGATAAGAAACAGGGGCAGATCATAGCCCATTAAAAATCGATGCCCGGGAGATCGCTTAATGGAGAGAGAGCATTTTAGCAAGCAGTTCGACACGGAGCTGAACGACATAAGGGAAAAGCTCCTCGAGATGGGGGGAAAGGTGGAGGTGATGATCGCCAACGCCATGCAGGCCCTCGTGGAAAGGGATACCGACCTGGCCGAGCGGACCATCGCCTTCGATCACGAGATAAACAAGCTGGAGATGGTGATCGACGAGAAATGCCTGGAGGTGCTGGCCCGCCGGCAGCCGGCGGCTCGCGACCTGCGTTTCGTCACCTTGGCGCTCAAGATCGTCACAGACCTGGAGCGGATCGGCGACCAGTGCGCCAACATCGCCAAAAGGGTGAAGGAGCTGAACAAGGAGCCTTCCCTGAAGCCGTATATCGATCTGCCCCGCATGGCGCAGGCCGCCTCGAACATGGTGAAGGAGGCGCTGGACGCCTTCGTGCGTGGCGACGACGCCCTGGCGATGAAGGTGTGCCAGGACGATCAGGTGGTCGACGACCTGAACGAGCAGATCCAGCGCGAGCTCTTGACCTTCATGATGGGGGATCCCAGCACCATCACCCGCGCCATCAAGATAAACCACGTCTCGAAGTGCCTGGAGCGGATCGCCGACCACGCCACCAACGTGGCCGAGATGGTGATCTTCATGGTGAAGGGGAAGGACATCCGGCACACCATTGCCTAACGGCAGGTCCCCCCTGCTAGAGGCCGTTCACCACGTTTTGCGGGGCTCCGGCCAAATAGCCCGCGATGTTTCGGGCGGTGGTCGCCATCAGCCGGCGCCGGGCCGAGAGAGTGGCCCAGGCGATGTGCGGTGTGATGATGCAGTTCCTGGCGCTTAAAAGCGGGCTGTCGCAGGGGATCGGCTCCCGGGCGGAAACGTCCAGCGCGGCGCCTGCGATGGTCCCGCCGTTCAGCGCATCGGCCAGATCCCGCTCGTTGACGAGTCCCCCCCTGGAGGTGTTGATGAGCAGCGCATGGCGCGGCATCAGTCCCAGAAGCGGGCCGTTCACCATCTCCTTGTTGTCCGCGGTCAGCGGGCAATGCAGGCTCACCACATCCGCCTTTTGAAAAAGCTCGCCCAACTCAAGCCAGCGGACTGCAATCCCCGCGGGTGCCTCCCTGTGCCTGGGGTTATGCGCCAGGATCTCCATGCCGAGCACCTGCGCGATGGCGGCCACCCTCCCCCCGATCCTCCCCAAGCCGACGATCCCGATCGAGCTGCCGAAAAGCTCGGTGAGCGGCTGCGCCACCAAGGTGAAGTCCGGAGAGCGCGACCATTCGCCGCGCCGCACCGCGGCATCGTAGAGCGCCACCCGGTTGGTCAGTTCCAAAAGCAGGGCGACGGCGTGCTGCGCCACGGAATCGCTGCCGTACTCGGGGACGTTCACCACGGGAATGCCCAGCTGCGCCGCCTTTTCCAGATCCACCACGTTGTAACCGGTGGCAAGGACGCAGATAAGCCTCAATTGGGGCAGCCCGGAGAGCGTAGCCGCCGAGAGCACGGTCTTGTTGGTGAGCACGATCCCTGCCCCCCGGCAGCGCTCGGCCGTCAATTCGTCCGGCGTCCTGTCGTAGACCGCCAATTCGCCGAAACGCGCCACCTCGTCCCACGGGTTGTCGCCCGGGTTGAGCGTGTAGCCGTCCAACACCACGATCTTCATGATTCCTCCCGTTAAGTCACCACTGATCCGCCGGTTACTATGAACTTCACGGCCTCCTCCACGGTCATGCCGCTTTCCTGCACCTCGCACTCCTTGAAAAAGAGGGCGAACCCGGAGGTCGGGTTCGGCGTGGAAGGGAGATAAACCACTACCAGCTTCTCTCCCCCGCGCTCGACCTCGGCGGTGACAAAACCCAGGGCCCGCACCCCGATTCTGGGATACTCGACGAACACCGCCCTCCGGTAGGAGGTTTTGCTGTCCTTGAACACCTGCGTCAACTGCTTGCTGGAACCGTAGATCCACTTGACCAGGGGGATCCTGGAGAGCAGCTCGTCCCACCACCTGATGACACGGGTCCCGATCACGTTGGTGGCGAGCAGCCCCGAGAGATAGATGACGACGAAGCCGACCAGCATCCCCAGCCCCGGCAAACGCGAATGGGGCTGGATGGAGAGTTTCATAAGCGAATCGAGGTAGGAGCCGAAGATGCCGTCTGCGAAGTTAAACAGGAACTTCAGGATGAATATCGTGATCCCCAGCGGTACCACCACGAATAGCCCCGTGATGAATTTCGTCTTCAAGTGTTTGATCAGCTCTTCCATTGCTCCCTCCGGTGCTTATAGGAATGCGTTATGCATCAGAGGCGTTGCAAAGTCAATGCATTTGCGCCCCTGTTCGGCGACCCGGCAGGGAGTAGTCCCCCTTGAGAGATAGTAACTTAGTACCCCGGCACAGGCGATAGCAGTTGACAACTCAACGCGCAAAACCTACATTAACAGGTTGCAAATACCGGAACAGACAAACTGCTGAAAAAGGCCCAAAAGCATGACAAGAAAAGTTTTCGCCATATGCGCCGCTATCTCGCTGCTTTTCGCCGTCCTCTTCCTCATCCCGGTTTTCGACGAGGAAGAGAGGGCCAAGAGGAGCGAGGCGGAATACATGGAGATGTTCCAAGGGGTGGTGGCTCTCATCAGGGAGAGTTACGTAGATCCGGTCGACGACAAGAAGCTGATGAACGGCGCACTTGAGGGGATGCTGGCCTCTCTCGACCCGCACAGCAGCTATCTTCCGGCCGCGGACTACTCCGAGATGAAGGTCCACATGGCCGGCGCCTTCGGCGGCGTAGGGATACAGCTCGACACGCGGGATCAAAAACTCATGGTGAACGCGCCGATCGAGGATACGCCGGCCTTCAGGGCGGGAATTCAGGCAGGCGACCATATCTGGAAGATAGACGGCAAGCCGACCCGCGGGGTCTCGATAAACGACTGCGTAAGCCGGATGCGCGGCGTCCCCGGGACAGCGGTGACGCTCGGCATTCTGCGTGAGGGTGAGGATGCGCCCCTCTCTTTTCGTCTGGTACGGGCGATCATAAAGACCCGCAGCCTCAAGGGAAAACTCCTGGAGCCCGGATACGCCTATGTAAGGATCGCGGAATTTCAGGAGCGGACCGGCGAGGATTTCGAGAGGGCCCTGAAGACGCTGGTCGCCGACAACGGAGCGCCCCTCTCCGGCCTGATCCTCGACCTGCGCTTCAATCCCGGGGGGCTAGTGGATCAGGCCTGCCGCGTGGTCAACTGCTTCATAGGGGAAGGGCTCTCCGACGGGCTGATCGTTACCACCCAAGGGCGCGGCCCCTCCTCCAAACGAAGCATATCAGCCGCCATCGGTGACAAGCAGCCGCGCTACCCGATGGTGGTGCTGATAAACGGCGGCAGCGCCAGCGCCTCCGAGATCGTGGCGGGCGCCCTCCAGGACCATAAACGCGCCATCGTCATGGGCACCCAGAGCTTTGGCAAGGGGAGCGTGCAGTCGGTCATGACGCTGGAGAACGGAGACGGGCTGAAACTTACCACGGCCCTCTATTACACGCCCAGCGGCCGCTCGATACAAGCCAGGGGGATCACCCCGGACATCGTGGTCGATTTGGCCAGGAAGCCTGCGGTAACGGCCGGGGAAAAGATGGCGCAGCTGCGCGAACGGGACCTGGAAGGGCATATTGAAGGTGAAGAAGGTGAAGAAGGTGAAGACATCGACGCTCCGCCCCCCCTGCCCGCTCCTGAGCCGGAAGCCGCCCCAAAAGGCGGAAAAGCCGCGAAAGACCCCAAGGAGCAGGACCTCCTGCAAGACGACAACCAGCTAGCCCGGGCGCTCGACATGCTGAAGGGGATCAACCTGATCAAGGCGGGCGGTTTTTAGTGAACCGGGCCAGCCTCAACGGCAGCAGGTACAACCTGCTCGTCATTCTCGGGCCGACCGCCTCGGGTAAGACGCGGCTCGGCGTGGAACTCGCCAGGAGGCTCGGAGGGGAGATCATCTCCGCCGACTCGCGCCAGGTATACTGCGGCATGGATATCGGAACCGGAAAGGACCTGCACGAGTACGATGGGATCCCCTGCCACCTGATCGACGTGGCCCCTCCCGGCCACGAGTTCAACCTCTTCGCGTTCCAGCGGCTCTTCCTCTCCTGCTTCCAGGAGATCTCCAGCCGCGGCCCCCTGCCTGTACTGGTCGGCGGGAGCGGCATGTATCTCGACTGCGTACTGCGCGGCTACCGGCTCACCGAGGTTCCCGAGGATTCAGGGCTGCGCCTTCAGCTCGCCCCCCTCTCCATGGAAGAACTGACGCACCGGCTCACGCTCGCCAACCCGAAACTGCACAACCGCACCGACCTCACCGAGCGGGCGCGTCTGATAAGGGCGATAGAGATCGCCGAATTCCGGGGGGGAGAGCGTGATGAGCCCTGGCCCGAAATCGTGCCGCTTACCCTCGGGATCAGGTGGGAGCGCGCCCTCCTCAGGGGGCGTATCACCAAAAGGTTGAAAGAGCGTCTTGAGGCGGGCATGATCGAGGAAGTCGAGCAGCTTCACGCCGGCGGCACCTCCTGGGAACAGCTTGAGTTTTACGGGCTTGAGTACCGCTACCTCGCGCGCTACCTGAAGGGTGAACTGTCTGAAAACGACATGTTTCAAAAGTTGAACAGCGCCATTCACGACTTCGCCAAGAAGCAGGAGAACTGGTTCAAGAGGATGCAAAGTCACGGCGTCCCGATTCACTGGGTGGAGGGGGACGGGGACCCGCTGGCCCAGGCGCTCGAGCTGGTTTCCGCGTTGTAAGGCTTGAAAAACAAGTCGTGTCCTTTTGAAGGTGAATTTTGACCGGGAGCCGGATGAAAAAGAACCAGCTAGCACAGTACCTCACCGGCCGGGCCATCACCACCCCCTGGAGGCTGGAGGGTGAACCTGGAAAAGGGTACGCCGGGTGCGTGGTCATTCCGGCGCTGGGCGAATCGCGGCGCCTCTTTGCGACGCTCGCCTCTCTTGCCGCTAACCCGCCCGCACATCTGGCGCGCTTTCTGGTAGTAGTCGTGGTGAACCACCGGGAGGACGCCCCGCTCACCGACAAGCTGGACAACGCCAGGACCCTGGAAGCTCTAAAACAGCCAGGCACCCCGCTCAAACTCGCCTTCGTGGATGCGGCAAGCCCGGGGCTGGAGCTTCCGGCCAAAACCGGTGGAGTCGGGCTTGCCAGGAAGATCGGCATGGACCTGGCTCTCCCAAGGCTCGTGAGCGACGGCATCATCGCCTGCCTCGACGCCGACACGCTGGTGCAGCCGGACTACCTGCAGGCGATCGGCGCGCATTTCTCCGCCTCCGGCGCCGGCGGCGCCGCCATTTCTTTTTGCCACCAGCCAGGAGACACCCCCGCCGAAGAGCGTGCCATAACCCTCTACGAGCTGTTCCTGCGCCACTATGTGCTGGGGTTGCAGCAGGCCGGTTCCCCATACGGCTTCCATAACGTCGGCAGCGCCATGGCATGCACCGTAAGGGCCTACCTGAAGATGGGGGGGATGAACAGCCGCCGCGCCGGCGAAGACTTCTACTTCCTGCAGCAGTTGCAGAGAACGGCCGGGATGGCGCGGCTTGTCGGCACCACTGTACACCCCGCAGCCAGGAGTTCGCACCGGGTCCCGTTCGGCACCGGAAAGAGCGTCTCCCGCATACTGGAACAAGGCGAAGAGTCTCAGACCTTCTACCGGGTCGAGTGTTTTCAAATCCTGGGAGAGTGGCTGGACCTCGCGCAAGGCGGAGCGGAGCGCTCGGGGAGCGAGCTGCTGGCGGCAAGCGGGAAGGTGCATCCTCAACTCGCCGTCTACCTGGCGCAGGCAGGGTTAGAGCAGGTATGGGAGCGGCTGCGCGATAACGCGGGCACACACGGGAGGCTGAGAACCGCCTTCCACGAATGGTTCGATGCCCTGAAGACGGTGCGGCTGATACACCACCTGTCGCTTAGCTACCCGCGCTGCCTCGCCTCCCAATCGCTCCCTCCCCTGTTGCAGTTATGCGGGATGGACGCTTTGCAAGGGGAAAAAGCGCAACTCCAACTGCTCCGCACCCTGCAAAACGGCGTCACATAATAATTGACGTATTCGGTGTGGTATGCTACCACAAAAAGCGGACGGAATTGGGCGTGTTGCGCTTGCCGTACCTGAAGCAGGGGGGTATCGATGTTTCCGAGACTGAAATCAGACATAAAAGCGGTGTTCGACAGGGATCCGGCGGCAAGAAGCATGCTCGAGGTGATCTTCTGCTATCCCGGACTGCACGCGATCTGGTTCCACAGGGTCTCGCACTGGTTTTGGAAAAATGAACTCTGGTTTCTCGGCCGCCTCACCTCCCACCTGGGCCGCTTCCTGACCGGAATCGAGATACACCCGGGAGCGACCATCGGCAAGGGGTTCTTCATCGACCATGGCATGGGAGTGGTGATCGGCGAGACCGCCGAGATCGGCGAGAATGTCACCCTGTATCACGGCGTCACGCTCGGCGGGGTAAGCTGGGAAAAGGTGAAGCGTCACCCGACGCTGATGGACAACGTGGTGATCGGCTCCGGCGCCAAGATACTCGGACCCTTCACCGTCGGTAAGGACAGCAAGGTCGGATCGAACTCCGTCGTGGTCAAGGAAGTCCCTCCCAACTCCACCGTGGTCGGCATACCGGGGCGGGTGGTGATGGCGACCGAGAAACCGCAGGAGCGCATGGACCTGGAGCACGGCAAGATGCCCGATCCCGAGGCGAAAGCGATTTCTTGCCTGTTCGACCAGATCCGCGAGCTGGAAAGAAAATACAATGCCCTTGCCGCCGAGCACGAACTGCTGAAAAAGAAGGTTGGCTAAAGGCGGCACCTCAAGAACTCTAACCCGCCCACAAAGGATCTCCAGTCACAACGCCCATGAACAAAAAAATCGCTATCACCACCCTTGGCTGCAAGATAAACCAGTTCGAATCGGCCGCCATGACACAGGCCCTGGAAAAGGACGGCTACAGCATGGTCCCCTTTTCCGAAACTGCCGACATCTACGTCATCAACAGTTGCACCGTGACGGCAAAGACGGACGCTGAGTCCCGCCGTCTGATCAGGCGCGCGACCCGCCTGAACCCCGAGGCGCGCGTCGTCGTCACCGGGTGCTACGCGCAGATGGCTGGTGAGGAGCTTCTGAAGCTCCCCGGCGTGAACCTCATCCTGGGCAACAGCGAGAAAAGGGGTATCGCAGGTTTCCTCAAGGGACTAGGTGACGAGCCGAAGGCGATAGTGGGCGACATTTCACGGGAAAAGTCGGGAGGTGGGACGCCGCTTGAGAGTTTCGCGGAACACACGCGGGCCTTTCTCCAGGTGCAAAACGGCTGCGATGCCCGCTGCGCCTACTGCATCGTCCCTTTCGCCCGGGGAGCAAGCAGGAGCGTCACCCCGCAGGAGGCGCTGGACGGCATGGCTTCCTTTGCCGCCAAGGGTTTCAAGGAGATCGTGCTGACCGGGATACATCTTGGGGGGTATGGCCTGGACCTCACGCCGCCTTGCGACCTTTTGGGGTTGCTGATGCAGGCTGAGGAGCGCGCACTGGTTACCCGGCTCAGGATCGGATCCGTGGAGCCTACCGAGGTGTCGCAGGAACTTGTGCGCTTCATGGCCGCGTCGAACATGGTCTGCCCGCATCTGCACCTGCCGCTGCAAAGCGGCTCTGACGGCGTTCTTTCCCGCATGAACCGCGGCTACACGACGGCGCTTTTTCGTGGCGTGGTCGGATCGCTCACCCGGGCGTTACCGGACATCTGCATCGGCACGGACCTGATCGCCGGTTTTCCCGGGGAGAGCGATGAGGAGTTCGCCGAGACCTGCCGCTTCATCGAGTCGCTCCCCTTGGCTTACCTGCACGTTTTCCCGTTTTCCCAACGCCCCGGCACTCCCGCTGCGACCATGACGCCGCAGTTGCACCCGCGCGTGATAAAGGAACGCGCTGAGGCGTTGAGAATACTGTCGGAAAAGAAGAAGAGCGGCTACGCTGCCGGTTTCATAGGGCGGGAACTGAAGGTACTGGTGCAAAAGGATGAAGGCGGACGAAAGGGTCTTTCCAGAAACTACCTGCCGGTATTGATTCAGGGAAGCGAGGGACTGGTGAACAGCGAGGTGACGGTCCTCATCACCGGATCCAACGGCGGCGAACTGGAAGGAAGATTGGTCAAGGAGAGCTAGACGGTAAAGGTAAAGATCGCCCCCTGGCCTGGTTCCGCCTCGGCGCGAATCTTGCCCCCGTGGCGGCTGATTATCCTTCTGACAATGGCCAGTCCGATCCCCCTGCCGGGGAACTCTTCCTGACTGTGCAGCCTTTGGAAGGGGGAGAACAGCTTGTCCGCGTAGGCCGCATCGAACCCGGCACCGTTGTCCCTGACCGCGCAGGCCAGGCGTCCATCCCAGTCCGTTGCATAGAACTCGACCCGCGCATCCTCTTTTTTACCCGTGAATTTCCATGCGTTGGCAAGCAGATGCTCAAGCACGACCTTAAGCAGCCGCGCATCCCCGCGTACCACCACTCCATCGGCGACCTGAAAATCCACCACCCGGTCCGGCTCCGAGCGCGCCAGCAGTGCGCCTATTTCCCTGGCCAGAGCGCTCAGGTCGACACTCTCCTTGACGATCTTCCCCTTGGCATGACGCGACAGTTCCAAGAGGGAATCGATCATCTCCATCATGCGGCGGCTCGACTTCCTGATGCGCTCCAGGTATCCTCTCCCCGTCGCGTTCAGTTTCGAGGCATACTCGTCGATCAGCGCCTGGCTGAACCCCTCCATGTGCCTCAGAGGGGCGCGCAGGTCGTGGGAGATCGAGTAGCTGAACATCTCCAGTTCCCGGTTGGCCGCCTCCAGCTGCGAGGTCCGTTCCACTACCCGCCGCTCCAGCTCCCCATTCAGCCTGAGGAGGCTCTCGTTCACCTCGGAAAGCTCCCTTACTTTCTCCTCGAGTTTCCCGGCCACCACCTGGCTGTAATTTTTGAGGAATTCCTCCTCCCGCCAGTTCTTGAATGCATCAGTCCCCTCCTCCGTCGGCCCCGCCGCCAGAACCCGGCCGACCTCCTCCCAGAATTCATCGGGGCGCTTCGGCTTTTCCAGGAAAGCCCGGGCACCGAGGGAAGCTGCCAGTTCGGCCTCCTTGCTGCCGGTATATACGGCCGAGTAAAAAATAAAGGGGATCGATTTGAGTTCGGTAAGCTTCTTCAACTCGTGGAGGAACTGAAAGCCGTCCATGATCGGCATGAGGCAGTCGGATATGATCAGGTCCGGTTTTTGGGAAGCCGCCAGCTCCAGCCCCTGCTTGCCGTTGGACGCCTCCAGGACCTGGCAGCCGTGCCATTCGAAGTTGTAGCGTATGATCTTACGATCGCTGCGGGAATCGTCGACGACGAGCACCTTCATCCTTACCCCCTGATGCTTGCAATGGTCATTAAGGAGAAAGCTGCGCCGAAAAGCGCCCTTCCTCGTCAGCCCCCCTGCTGCAAACCATCCTGTATCAGAATACCAGCGAAGGCGGGCGCCTTTCAGGAATCCGGAGCATCAGGCAATAACAGCGCGGCTGTTCCAGTCTTGCCGGTTAAAGGACAGGAAAACGGCAGCGCGGATCAAAAGCAAATACGGGAAATCATACCAATGGGAAATCGATTTGCAACGACTGTGAGGCAGGTGAGGGAGAAACGGGTTGAGGCAGAGATTAAGATTAAGATCAAGAAGGTCCCCTTAATCTTAATCTCAATCTGTTTTTCAATCTGTTTTAAAGCTGCTTGAGCAGTCCGGCCACGCGACTCACGTCGCTCAAGTCCTTAAATTCGCGGTAACCATCGATTCCGTCAGCATCCAGCCCGCGATAATAGCGCGGACGCTTCGCCTTCAGCCCCGCCAGCAGTTTTCCAGAGGCGTAGTCGACGGTCTGGGTCTCTTGGGCTGTGAACTTCAGTTCCATCACGATGCTGTAGCCTAGTTGAAACAGCCGCTTCAGCTCCTCCACGGAAAGAAGCTTCGCCGCCTTTTGCTCGTCTCCAGCGGCCAGTTTTTCCAAGGCGATGTTCAGATAGCCGCAAACCCTCTGCAGCACCCCGTCCATCGACTCAGGCTCCTGGAAAGCTCCCCCTTCGGCGACCAGCGCGCTGTTCACCAGGTAATTCAGTTCCTGCAACAGTATCGGCGCGTCGGACAGGGCCAGAGCCCTGAAAAGTAGGTTATCGTCATTTGCCACGATCGGAATCAGGCTCCCCCCTTCCCCTGCGGGGCAAAGGAGCTTGTCGCCTTGCAACTGGAAGGTCTCAGGGTTCACGCGAGCGTAGATGGAGAGCGCCTCGTCGAGCGGCGGAAAGCCGAGATCCTCAAGCCTTCCGGTGCGAAACCTCTGAACCTGTTCCTCCAACTCCAGATCCACATCCCCCTTGATCCCCTCCATGAGTGCTGTGTAAAGCGGGTTGTCCATCTTGATGAGCATGGAGAGAAAAGCCCCGATTACCTCGCTGTGTTTGGCGTTTTTGAAGCTGAGCATGAAGACGCCGTCAAAGGTGTGGTCGTAGTCGCCGAAACGCTCCTCGTCGTCGCTTTGGTCGCCGATGCCGCCCCCCACGATCAGTTCCCGGCTCAAAAACAGTTGCAGGAACTCGAAGTCGAGATGTTTCAATAGATCGTGAATGCGCGGCTCTCCGCACTCGACGAAGTAGGTGAGCCAATGGCAAGCCTTCTCCTCGGAGAAAACAGACCCTTCCCAAGGCTCCATGTCGAGTATGAAGATACACTGCTCTGCCGAGGCGAGCTGCAAAAGTCCCAGTGCGTCGGCCTCGCCGACCTCTTTCATGAGCCAGAAGAACTCCTGGGGTTCCAGGGAAGTCGTCAGCCTCTTGGCATCCTGATCGGAGAGGATGAGGTCCATCTTCTCCTTGGCGGAAACGGTCTTGAGATATCCCTTCTTTTCGTTTAAGGAAAGCGCCTGAAAATCGCGCTCCGAATATTTCACCGCCACTTGTCTGTTTTCAACAATCGTCAAGATTCAACTCCTCAAGAAAAAGTTCAACGTTCAACGTTCAACGTTCTGATTTCTAAGTTTTAAGTTCCAAGTTAAGTTCTACTTTTGCGTTCAGGTTCAAGGGGTTTTTCTTTGCGACTTCGCGCCTTTGCGTTAAGGTTCTCTACTGTACAGGGTGACCCTTCACTCTTCGCCTTTCAACGCCTTTTTATAGCCGCAACTTCTATGCAGCCATTTCAGCTCCTTTACCAACTCCGGTGTGAGTTGGACGCAATCCGGGAAAATCTTGAAACGCTTTTCGTATATCTTGCAACGCCTGGTGGTGATGTCCAGATAACGGCAGGGGGTAGAGGTGAACAGGATCCTGCCGTCTTCATCCTCCAGCTTCTCGAAACAGCAGAGTCCGCACTGTTCGCAAAGCCCCTCCCACTTCTCTTTATCGAATTCTTCACCTGACATGGTTTTTTTCTCTCCGCCTGATATTCGGCCTCCATAACGCCGCATTGATTTTTCCGTTAAAATTTCGCTGAACCGGCTGGGGTCACTCTTGCTATTCGCCTCCTCCCAGTGGGACGACAAGAATCCCCTTGCTACCGGAAAACCTGACGCTATCCTCGTCTATCTGTTCCACCTTGAAACCGTCCACCACGCCCCCTTTGCGAACCGGGCGGCCATTCACCATGGCGACGCTGGACGTGCCGTCTTTTTGCCAGGCAATCCCGGTTACCCTCACTTCCTGACGCGGCTTCTCCGGGGCTAGCTCTTGCGTTTCGAAAGGGAGCACAGTCTCACCTGGGAGATCCGCCTGCGCATCAGATGGGAGAAATTCAGCAGGTTGTCCCGCGGCAGGCGCCGGATTTCGTACCACTTTTGCCGCCGATGCGGGAATCGAAACCGGCGCGGGCTTCGGGGCCGGCACCGCTACGCTCTGCTGTACCGAGGCGGGCAGAGGCGCAGCTATAGATGAAGCATGAGGCTCAGGGACCGGATCGAGCGGTGCAATAGCAACCGGAGCAGGTTCGACAATATCCGCCTGCTGCGGGACCGGCGCGGCGGCGGGCGAGAACCCACCCATAATGGCATAAGTAACCAGTGCCGCGAGGGCCGCGCCTCCAAGCGCCCATGCGGGGATCACCCAGGCCGGCCGGGGCTCGCGTCCCCTTGCCATTCCTCCCGTGCCACCGTGACGTCTCGGGTTTTGCGACTCCTCCACCTTCTCAAGCGCCTTCAATATAGAACTCATAAAGCTCCTTCAGCCGCCGATTCGATTCGCGCAGCACTCGAAATTAATACCGGGAGCTATTTCCTGCCGCCTGGCAGCTGACTGATCAGGCGCCTGAAAAATCGTGCAGCCGTCCCGTGAGAGGCCCTTCCAACGACCTCCGAGACCGCCTGGGCCGCCATGGCTCCGGAAATGGTCCGGCTGTCCCGGGTGAACCCGATCAGTAGCGCACGGTCGCAGACCACGTTCACAAGCCTGGGGACACCGCCGGAAAAGCGGAAGATCCGCCTCAAAGCCGGGATGGAGAACTCCGCGGCACGGAAACGTCCGGCAAGTTCCATGCGGTGCTCGATATAGCGCTGGGTACTTTCGAAGCTCATGGGAAGCAGGTGGTAGCGCACCGTGATGCGCTGGCTCAACTGCCTGAGTTCCTCCCGGGCCAAAAGCGAGAGGAGCTCGGGCTGCCCGGAGAGAACAATCTGAATCAGCTTGTCCGTTTCCGTTTCCAGGTTCGAGATCAGGCGGATCTGCTCCAGCACTTCAGGGGAGAGATTCTGCGCCTCGTCCATAACCAGCACCACACTGCGTCCCGCCGCCTTTTGCTCCAGAAGGAACGTGTTCAACACCTGAAGCAGATCCATCCTGCTTCCGACCTCCCAAGCGAGCCCAAACTCCCGATTCACGCTCTTTAGAAGCTCCAGCGAAGAGAGGCAGGGATTGAAGATGAGGGCGGTGCGGTGCCCCTCGGAGTCCAGACGGTTCAGGAAGGTGCGCAGCAAGGTGGTCTTGCCGGTGCCGACCTCCCCGGTAAGCTCGACAAACCCGGCGCGGCTCTCCACGGCGTAGATCAGGTGCGCGAACGCCTCCCGGTGCTGATCGCTCAGGAACAGGAAGCGTGGGTTTGGAGTGATGGTAAAGGGGCTTTCCCGAAAGCCGTAGAATTTACAGTACATGGCGGGTATGCGTCCTTTGGCAGGTTTTCCTATATCAGGCCAGTGAATATAGCGCGAATCTGCTGAGAAATAAAGGGGAAAGGGATCAATGGCTTACTCCGCAAACGAGGAAGTCGACTGACGACCCTTCTCCACTGCTCCTCCGGCAAGCTTCCCGGCTTCAAGATAAGAAACGATTCCGCTCACTGAATCCGCTATATTCAGTCTACCTGTGTCTATAACGAGTTCGGGATTATCCGGCTCTTCATAGGGACTGTCGATTCCGGTAAACTCCGGGAGTTCGCCGGCTCGGGCCTTTTTGTACAGCCCTTTCGGATCGCGCGCCTCGCAGATGGCAAGGGGACATTTCACGAAGATCTCTATAAACTCGTGCGGCTCCAAAAGCGCCCGGACCCGTTCCCTGTCCTCCCGGAAGGGCGATATGCATGCGGCAAGCACCACGACGCCGGCATCGGTGAATAACCGGGCCACCTCCCCTACGCGCCTGATGTTTTCTCGGCGCGCCTGCTGGGAAAATCCCAGGTCGCGGTTCAAGCCGGTCCGCATGGTGTCCGCATCAAGGATATATGTGTACCACCCCTTCTCGAAAAGCCACTCTTCGACCAGATGGGCAAGGGTGGATTTCCCCGAACCGGATAGTCCTGTGAACCAGAGAACCAAAGGTTGGTGCCCGTTTCTTTTGCGGTAATCCTCTTTGGACAGACGGCGCCGGTATCGTGTCAGATTGTCTAGCTTTCCCACATGAACCTCCCGAGCCCTTCTTCAGAATCGATGTTTGTCGCAGGTAAAACTCCAATTCACTAGGTGAAGAACCGAACGATCCTATGCAGCGCAAAGAAACTTCCCTTTGAGAGCTCGGGAAATATTAGCGTATCTAAATCCAAAATAAAGAGGGGGAAAGGGCGGAGAGGAATTATAGTGAACGCTATCTACCAAAAAAATGGAGGGGTGACAACTGCTGCTTTAAAAATCGTCTCCAGGCACATTTTCAAGAAGAACAAAGGCCGGAGTCCCCTTGGGAAACCGGCCATTTGTACAGAGGTTTTTGCCTAAAGGCAGGAGATGCCGAACTAGCCCCACCCTCTTCATCTCTTGAAATCTTCTCGTGCCTTTTCTCAGTACTTGTAGGAAAGCTCCGCGCGGAAAAGCTGGTTGTTCCTGCTCTCTCCCTGCCTGAGTTCCAGGTTGTCGATCCACTCCCGGCCATACATGAGAAGGGCGTTGCAGTCGCCTGTGACCGGAAAGGACCAGAAGGCGCGCACCGCAACCTTACGTTCCACGGCCTGCATGACGCCGTTGGGGTCGAATCTGCCGGAAGAGTCGACGGTCACGCGACCATAATCTCCTCGGGAGGTGCGATACGCCTCCAGGGCAAGGTTGTTCCTTACGAAGAACCAGTGGCTGTAGCGCAGAAAGAATTCTTGTGCCGCTCCCCCCTGGGAATGGCCTATGGGAAGGTCCCGATACAGGTATCCCCCGGGAAAAGTGCCGTTGGTATAAAGGATCTGGTTGCCGCGGAAATACTCGAAGCGCATATCGTCGCGACCGCTGTCGGTTAGCCTCGGCAAGTAGAATCCGGCTACATAGCTCTCCACGATGGGCCAGAAGGCGGCGGCGTCCTCACCGGAAAACTCTCCATACAACTCGGCGTTTCGCAGCCAAGGCAGCCTGAAACGCAGATCCACCCCTGCAACGGAGTTGGAGTTGTCCTGGTTCCACCCCCCGATCAGGCCGCGCGCGGTATCGCCCAGGCCATTTTCCACCCCGGGTCCTCCCACCTGGCGGCCGAGATTCAAGCCGATTTCCATGTTGGGGACAGGTTTCATAGACAGCTTGCCGGCAAAGAAGAAAGGCTGGCGCTCCTGTCCGTCGGTCACGGTCTTTTCGAACTGAGAGAAAATCAGGGCGTACTTCAGGTCCCAGAGATACTTGCTGGAGAGAAGCTCCGGGCTCGACAGCTTGACCATGTCGAAGTTGCGAGCGTTGTTGGTCAGAGTGACGGCGCCTCGATGGCCGGGGCCGAGCCAGTTCTCGTCTCGCCCCACCTCAAGCTCCAACCCCTCGCCTCCAAACTTCAGGTATCCCCTGTTCAATCTCAGCCTCGCCTCGTCGTTTTGACGTGACCAAAGGAGCACAGGTTCCACCAGTAAAGAAGCCTTGGCGCCAAAGTACGCCTCAGCGCTCCCCCTAAGATCGAGATTCGAGCCGGAACGGTAGACCACGCCGTTGTTGTTCTCAAAGAGCGGAGTCCCCTCGCTGCCGCGCTGCTGAACGGGAGCGGGGTAAGAGTTGGCGGGCCTAAGCCCGCTCCCGATGCCGAATACCCCGTCATCCCCCGGGTCGTGGACCGCACGAAAATAGCTTCTCGGTGCGCCGTCCAGATGCACATAGCGCAGACGCGCCGATGCTGCCGGGTTGAAGTCGAAGGCCGGCGCCTTGCCCTGATCGCCGTGAAGCGCCCTTTCGCGCGGCAGCAGTTCCCTGAGCCGGTCAACCATTTCGACGGCAAGGCTGGGATAGTCGCCCCCATCAAGACGCGCTTCAGCCTCCTTGAGTAGCCGCACCGCCTCGCTTTTCGAATAAGGGCGGATGCCCCTGATGTCGCCGGAGACCAAGCCGTAGCCGGAGAGCTTTTCCAGGTATGGGTAGACAGGGCTGTCCAGGGGGATGTTCGACGAAGAGAGGGCAAAAGCAGAAGAACCATAGCTTACTGCACCAACGAGGATCACGATCAGAAAGAGTTTCATAATATCCTAAAAATCCTGTCAACAAAGCCACAAAATCGAAGAGAACTACTTGCCAGCTTACGCTTGAACAACATGGGTCCGTTAGGATCAAAGAGGCTGCGGAAGTACGCCTATGCAAAACCAGTCTGCATCCTTTGGACTTTGCGCAAAGGTCGTTTTTAAGCTGCCGTCACCTCGCTGGATCCGGCAATGCGCAGGTTCCTGATGAAGGTCAACTTCTGGGGCGGGAACAAGTCGGGCCTCACCCTTTGGAACGCCATCGGAGGTGCTACATCGAACTGGTAACGCGGCACGAACTCCGGCACGATCGAGCGCAGCGACTTCACCAGCTCGCCGATATCGTAAGTCCCGGCATAGCCGAAAAGCTCGTCGAGATCGTCGCTCACCTGTTTCAAATCGGTCTCCACCGGCGCCAGGACGCTGATTTTATTGTGCGTGGTCGGCTTGATCCCCTCTCCGTCGAGGAGAAGCTCCTCAAAAAGTTTTTCGCCCGGCTTCAACCCGGTAAACTGGATATCTATCTCTTGATAGGGGATGAGACCCGAGAGCCTGATAAGTTCCTCGGCAAGCGTCAGGATTCGGACCGGTTCCCCCATATCGAGAACGAAGATCTCCCCGCCGTGGCCGATGCAGCCTGCCTGCATGACCAACTGCGAGGCCTCCGGTATGGTCATGAAATAGCGGACCACGTCCTTGTCGGTCACGGTAACCGGTCCTCCGTTTTTGATCTGCTCCTTGAAAAGCGGGATGACGCTGCCGTTACTTCCCAGGACGTTGCCGAAGCGAACCGTGGTGAACTTGGTCTGGCTCTGCGCGGCAAGCGCCTGCACATAGATCTCGGCGCTCCTCTTGGTCGCCCCCATGACGTTTGTCGGATTAACCGCCTTGTCGGTGGAGACCATGACGAAGTTGCGCACCTTGTGTTTATGGGCGGAATCCGCCACCACCTTGGAACCCATGACGTTGTTCAGCACCGCCTCGGCGGGGTTGTACTCCATCATGGCGACATGCTTGTAGGCCGCCGCGTGGAAGACCACTTCCGGGCAAAATTCATCGAACAAGGTATCGATACGGTCCATGTTCTTCACGTCCCCGACTATGGGGATGATGCGCAAATCGGGGAATGCCGCCGAAAGCTCCTTTTCTATGTAGAAGAGCGGCGTCTCGGCATGGTCAAACAGGACCAGCTTTGCAGGCTTGAAGTGGGCAACCTGACGACATATCTCGCTACCGATGCTCCCTGCCGCCCCAGTCACCAGCACTCGCTTGTCCGTCAGGTAGTTGCGAATCGCCGTCTGGTCGAGGACCACGGGGTCGCGGCCGAGCAGGTCCTCGATCTCCACGTCCTTGATCTGGCTCATGGAGACTTTTCCGTCGATAATGGCGGTTATTCCCGGTAAGGTCTTGAAGCGTGCCTTGGTGCGCTCGCAGTTTGCGATCACCCGACGCATTAGTTCCTTGTCTCCGGAGGGGATGGCGAAAATGACCTCCTCTACGTCGTGCTTTCTCACCATAGCCCGGAGCCGGTTGGTGCCGCCCAGTACCCTCACGCCGGAGAGACGCATGCCGCGTTTCCCAGGATCGTCGTCCACAAATCCAACCACATTGTAGGTGGGAGTCCTCTGCTTCCTGATCTCCTTGAGCAGCAGGTTTCCGGCATCCCCGGCGCCGATGATCAGCGTTTTCCTCCCCTTGCGCAGCGAGGGGAGGACCTTGGTTTCCCGATACACCCTCCAGACGAGCCTGCTGGCTGCGACAAGACCGAAGAGGAAGAACCAGTCGAGAATGTAGATGGAGCGTGGAAGCGCGAAAGGTCCATTCATGTAGACGAGCAGAAAGGCCGAGGACATGGAAGAGAAGGTGGTCACCTTGAATATCTGGTAGGCATCCAGAAGCGATGCATAGCGCCAGATATTCTGGTACATGCCCGAGGCCGCGAACAGGATAGGCTTTGCAATCAGGACGACAGCGAGCCCCTGAAGCAGCGTATTCCATTGACTGGCGGGGATCTGGAAATCAAAACGGAGCAGGAAAGAAAAGATAAAAGCGGCGGCAATCAACACTACATCAAGGAAAAAGACCAAGACCCTTCTAGCACGGAACATGTCCCCCCCCATCAGGTAAAACCACCAATAGAATAAACAAAAAACAAAACAACATGAACACATTAAACAAACCCAACACGGACGGACTATAACATCAAGCCGGAAAAAAGCAACCAGCAAATCTGCAGCGCTTTTCCAGGTCCCTTTGACCTATCGGCGTGACAGCTGTAGTACTTAAATAATTCTTTCATGCGCTCGACAACCGATGCCCGGCATTTCAGATAATGGAAAATCGCAGCCCTCCCCGCTAGGTAAGGAACAGGGGCAGGCATGACCGGAGGCGCCTTTGGGGGTGGTCAAGGTTTCATCATGACATCCGCTGTGGCACGGATAAAAAAAGGGCTGCAGCCCAAGGCTGCAACCCTAATGATTTTATTGGCGTCCCCGAGACGATTCGAACGTCCGACCCCTTCCTTAGGAGTAAATGTGGAGCGCCAATTTAGGTCGTTTAAAACTGTTTAAAGCTGTTTCAAGCTGCTACCATCCCCCTTCCCACTCACCACTAAACCGTTGACAATTAATAGCTTTTCAGCTAATTTCTGTTTCAGACGGTTCCACTTCCTCTCACCCAAGCACACACATCTATTACGGCACAACTACGGCATGGACTTCCATGCCGTAGTAAACAGCCGCCAGAGGTCCACCTTGAAGATCACAACATTCACCGACACCATGGTGAAAAAGCTGAAACCGGCAGATAAGAAATACGTTAGGGGCGAGGGAAACGGGTTCACGATTCGGGTGATGCCGTCAGGTGTGAAATCATGGCTGTATGCGTATGCCATTGACGGGAAGCGCAGGGAAATGCCCCTTGGGAGCTATCCCGATGTGACGCTAGAAACTGCACGCGGGAAATTCGATGAAGCAAAGAAGAAGGTGAAAAACGGCATCGACCCCATGACAGAAAAGGAAATGGCCGCAGATGCGCGGCAAAAGGCCTTCACTGTTGCCGACCTTTGCACTGAATACATTGAGCGCCACGCCAAAGGATTCAAGCGGTCCTGGGAAGCTGACAAACGTCTCTTGGATGTCGAGATCATTCCAACTTGGGGGAAACGTAAGGCCGAAGACATCAAGAAGCGTGACGTTACCCTGTTGCTGGAAAGCATTATTGACCGCGGCACCCCCGCCATGAGCAACCAGGTCTTGAAGATTACCCGCAAGATGTTCAACTTCGCCGTTGAGCGCGACATCCTGCAACACACTCCCTTTGCTGGCGTCAAGGCGCTTGCGCCAAACGTAAGCAGAGAGCGCACCTTGACAACAACCGAGATCAAGACTTTGTGGGGCAATTTAGCGGGCGTGGCGATCAGCGACGAGCTCAAAAGGGCGTTGAAGCTTGTACTCGTGACAGCGCAGCGACCCGGTGAGGTCATGGGGATGCACACGGACGAACTCGACGATAGGTGGTGGACGATCCCAAGTGAGCGAGCAAAAAATGGCCGGGAACATCGAGTATACCTAACAGATACCGCCCTTGAGCTTATCGGCCCCATCACCGTCACCGAAGAGGAAACCGGACAGACGAAGCCGAAAGGGTACATCTTCCCATCCCCTCACAAAAAGAAGCATCAAGCTATTGACGCCCACGCTTTACCGGTTGCTGTTAGACGCAACCTGGCGTGGCCGTTGACCGATAAAGAAGGTAAGCCTCTTAAAGGCGCAGATGGGAACCCGGCCACCGAAAACAAGCTAGGCACCGACAAATTCACGCCCCATGATTTACGCAGGACAGCGGCAACAGCCATGGCTAGCATGGGATATATGGACGAGATCATTGACGCCGTCCTGAGCCACACCAAGAAGGGCATCATCCGCACGTACAATCGCCACGCCTACGATAAAGAGAAGCAGCAGGCACTTGAGTCCTGGGAGCGCAAGCTAAACAGCATCATCGTCGGGAAGGCGATTGGCGTAGTCATCCCCATGCGGCCATCATCAGCTATCTAGTTCGATACGTCTAGCAACGGCCCTCTTGAAGGAAAGGGGCCTTTTCTCCTCGCCATCCCGTCTTATCCCTAGGCCTCCTACTGCCCAACTAATGATCTCACGGCGGGCTTCACTTCGTCGGAGGCCAAGTGATACGCGAGAGTGGCCGTGGCAAGTTGCTCCGACGCACCGTCTCGCAGCAACAAGAAAGGGTTGCCGAGGTCCTCCAGCAGCGTAGTGGACGCCAGCAGACAAATCCGCCCAATCCTTGTGTGACGAGAGTTCTTATTTCTGCCTTTTGCTGGCGTGCCATTCCAGGGAGTCTGGAAAGAAGAGCGGGCTACCGTATTTGTCCTTGCCGAACTCGCTGATGATCTGCTGACCCTTACCTGGCGCGGTGAGCCAGGTAACGAAACGCCTGGTGTCGGCAGCGTTGACACGGGGGAACTTCTGCAGGTTTAGCGGAATCAGGGAAATCCGGTTCAGCAGTGCCTCATCCCCTTCTACCAGTACCTCCAGCCTGACGACGTTTTTCAGCGACAGATAGGTGGCTCGATCAATGACCGTATAGGATTGAAGCTGGTCGGTGTATTTCAAGGTGGGGGCATTCCCCTCGTTGCCTTTTTCATAGACCGTGTACCACGGGGCGGACGGCTTCACCCCGGCGCTCTTCCATAGCTCCAGTTCGGCTATGTGGGTGCCGGATTTGTCGCCGCGACTGACAAAAGGAGCAGCCTTGGTCGCAAGCAGCTTGAGCGCTTCATTCGCGCTCCGCATCCCTTTGATCCCCGCAGGATCGGCAGCGGGACCGACTACCACGAAATCGTTGTACATGAGCGGGATCCGCTCGGTACCGAAGCCTGCTGCGACAAACTTCTCTTCGAGAGACTTCGCATGCACCATCACCAGATCGACACTCCCCTGCTCGGCTATTTTCAGTGCTTCACCGGTACCGGCACCGACATGTCTCGCTCTGATGCCGGTCTCCTTCTCGAAGGCATCCTCAAGCACCACCACGATGCCGGCATCGATCGGGCCGATGGTGCTCCCCATGAGGATGAATCCCTGTTCGGCCCGGGCTCCTGCCGTCCAGAAGCAGACGGTAATAAGTGTTACCAGGGCGCTGCGTACTATGCCGTTCATATGCACCTCCATTTGCGCTCTAATCTCGACCCGGTAAGTTGCGCCGGGCCGAGAGAATGACGCTTGTAGACGATCAGATCAATTACAGTCCAAGGGACTCGGGTTTTTTCCCTGCGTCCGGGAAGAAGAGCGGAGAGCCGAACTCTTTGGTGCCGAAATGCTTGATGATTTCCTGAGCCTTGGTGGACACCATGAAATCGGAAAACGACTTGGCGCCGGCGCTGTTGACCTTGGGCCACTTGGTCGGGTTCACCTCGATCACGTGATAGATGTTGAGCAGTTTCGGCTCTCCGGCCACCAGTATCTCAAGCCCAAGGCGCTTTTTCTTGTTGAGCGCCAGATAGGTGCCGCGGTCCGACACCAGATATCCGTTTTTCTCTGCGGCAACACTCAGCGTCTCGCCCATGCCGAGGCCGGTCTGCTGGAACCATTTCTGCCCTTCCGGCACGATTCCAGCGGCTTTGAAAAGTCCCTTCTCCTTGGCGTGCGTGCCTGAATTGTCCCCCCTGGACATGAACATGGCACCGGATTCGGCGATCTTTTTCAGCGCTTCAGCCGCGCTCTTCGCGCCGCGAATCTTTGCCGGGTCGCTCGCCGGACCGAGGATGATGAAGTCGTTATGCATGACGAGCTTCCTGTTGATGCCGAAGCCCTGGGCAACAAAAGCCTTCTCCGACTCGGGGGAGTGCACCAGCAGCACGTCGGCCTCGCCCCTCTCTCCCATCTTCATGGCCTGACCGCTGCCGACCGAGATGGTTTTCACGAAGTAACCGGCCTGCTTCTCGAACATCGGGATCAGCACGTCGAGCAAACCGGAGTCCTGGGTACTGGTCGTGGTGGCCAGGATCAGGTTTTTCTGGTCAGCCGCCCAACCGGTGGAGACGGAAGCGGCCGAGGAGAGCACCAGGATAGCAACTAGCATGGATAACATTCTGGAAAAACGGTTCATCATTAGGCTCCTTTTGAGGTTATTGGGATAAAACAATCCGATTGATGCTGATATTCCGCAGAAGCCCCCCCTCCAGGTTTAGGGGGGAGGGGCTTCTGCCGTGGCTAAACGACCCATCCCCCTCCTGACCTCCCCCTTGAAAGGGGAGGAACTTGAACGGGCGCAAGATCGGCACTACGCGCAAAATACAGCACTATTCCAAGATAAAGGGAGCTGGCAGGGCCGCTCCCTTTATCTTAGTTTACCTAGCTCACGCCGATAATGACGCTGGAAGCTTTGAACAGGGTGCAGGCGTGTCCCCCGACGGCGAGCCCTAGGCTGCTCGCGCTCTCGTGCGTGATAACCGCACTGATCGTGTTGCCGCCGCCCACCTCGACATCCACTTCCGTGGAGACCGGTCCCTCGACGATCTTCGCCACGGTGCCGCACATGATGTTGCGCGCGCTGGTTTTGGCGTCGTGCAGTTCGGTCCCTATCAGCACCGAACTCGCCTTGATGATGGCAAAGACGGATGCACCTTCCTTCAAGCCAAGGTTGTCGATAGAACCGTTGGTGATGATTGCGATGAGGGGGGTCCCCCCGGTAAGTGCCAAGGCAACCTCTGCGTTCACAGCTCCCTTGGTGATCTTGGTCACGGTCCCTGCTAGTACGTTACGGGCACTGAGTCTCATATGTTCCTCCTTAAAAGATAGTGGCTTGGCGTATGCCGCGCCCTTTGCTCCTGCCGGTTCCGAAATCTGCAATGTGCTTCCCGAAGCCCCCGTACTGCGGGATCACCTCCTTTTGTGATTGGTCAGCGGTGAACATGCCTGACGAAGCCAGGCGATGCGTGACTTTCATGCCGCCGCATCGCCTGATTCCTCGATTAAAAAATTACCTGCGCCTGGAGGCGGTACAGCATGTCGTCTGTCCCTTCATTGCTCTGGTTGTGGGTGCGGGTGACGTCACCCTGCAGCTTCAGGTTGTGCTTGTTGATGTAGTAGGACACCGCCCCCGAGACATCGGTGCGCAGGTCGTTTGACAGATCCCGGTTGACATCGACAAAGGAGTAGCGCAAGGCGAGTTCCAGGGTCTTCGGGATGACGCAGTAGCCTGCCTGGGTGAAGAAGCCGTGAGCACGCAGGGTGTTGCCGCTGGTGTCGCCATCGGCATGCCCGTAAAGGTACTCTCCCAGCGCGTAGAGCCCGTGCCACTTGAAGGCCGCATCTACGCC
>Ga0209317_1000386_pt1 | contig 54413 bp, 55 predicted proteins | sample RifGroB2_FD_183994 | JGI IMG/M metagenome (GOLD analysis project Ga0209317, IMG submission 183994) | Soil microbial communities from Rifle, Colorado, USA - Groundwater B2 (SPAdes) (version 2) | ecosystem: Environmental > Terrestrial > Soil > Unclassified | place: Rifle, Colorado | collected... | reverse complement strand
CTGGTAATGAAGGTTCCCGTTTACACTCCCGATCAACTTCCGGTCTGAAAAATTGGTGTACGACTTCAGGAACATTAGAGCAAGTTTGCCTTGTGGTGAGAACAGGCTGTCCGGACCATGACGCCTGTCTTTCAATCCAAAACTCATGATCAGTTCCTGCCACGGAATTCCCTGGTAAATTAATCCCAATTCAGAGTTAAGAAAACTGGAGCGGTAAAGATTATACTCGTTTTGCGGAGATAAAAAGTTAATTGGTTGGGTTCTTTCAAAAATTCTGATTAATTTTCCCATAGCTTTTTAAGAAATAACCCCGTTTTTGAGCCAAAAGGGCCAAATTCGGGGTTTTTCCTTAAAGATAATAATATCTTACGTTCTGTCAATCAGTATATTAATCTATTTGCGAACATCCCTGCTGACACTGGAATTTGGAATTTGAAACCTGGAACTTTTTAAATCTGTTCCCAGCCGTCCCGATAGTTATGCCTGATCCATTCTTCGGCTGTTGCCAGTGCAGGAATTGTATTGTATTTGGTATCAAATTTTGGATCGCCATTCACTACCTCAAACTTATTGGAAGTTACCACCCTGATTGTTTCAGAGGAACCGATGTTGGTAAACTGCATATTTTTACCATCCCAGAGTAATCGTTTTCTTAAATCCTGAAGTCGTACAGCCAGAACTCCCATGACCACCATTTCGTTGAAAGGCCCGGCATATCCAAAGTTTGAGCTGGCCTCTACCCTATTTTCTTTGGATTCCTTCGCTGCCCGAATCCAGTCTTGCTCGTGCCCGTTCGATTCTGCATTCGGAATGCGTCTTATCGATTTTTCCGGTTCATTAAAATGAGCCATTTCAGATGTAGGTAGCAAAGTTGGATTGGCTCCATAACAACCACACATGATTTTCCCTTTGGTCCCATGGAAAATTACACCCCCGTTCCAGTCACCCATGAGTTCACCATCTTTCAGCTCTTCCGGACGTTCAGGCAGCATTCCACCGTCATACCAGATCACTTTTACTTCGGGCATTCCCACTTTTTGAAGGTTATCGCGACGCGGAAACCAATAAGTCACTTTTTCAGAAACGGGTGCCGATTCATCATTTATCATGGTAGAACTTCCTTCAACAGCTGATGGATATTGCAGCATCAGTGATTTAAAAACCGGATCGAGAATATGACAGGCCATATCGCCCAAAGCCCCGGTTCCAAAATCCCACCATCCACGCCAGTTCCATGGAGTATATACTTCGTGATAGGGGCGAAATTTTGCCGGTCCAATAAATAAGTCCCAATTCAGGGTATTTGGAACATGCATTTTGTCGGTGGGTCGTTCCAGTCCCTGTGGCCAGATCGGGCGGTTGGTCCAGGCGTCAACCGAAGTTACTTCGCCAATGGTTCCGGCCCAAATCCATTCACAAACCTTCCGGATTCCTTCTCCTGAATTGCCCTGATTTCCCATTTGGGTGGCAACACCGTACCGCAAGGCTGTTTCTGTCATAATTCGCGACTCAAATACGGAATGGGTTAACGGCTTTTGAAGATAAACATGGTAACCCGATTTCATGGCCATAAGAGCCGGAAGTGCATGTGAATGATCGGGTGTAGCAATCATCACTGCATCAATATCCTTTTGTTTAGCGAACATTTCACGATAATCCTGATATTTGGCGGCAAGCGGCCATTTGCGGAAAGCATTTCGTCCGGCGTATTTCGAATCGACATCACACAAGGCAACAATGTTTTCGGTATCCATGTTGGTCAGGTTGTTAAAACCCATACCTCCCACACCAATTCCGGCAATATTGAGTTTATCGCTGGGCGCTTTGTGTCCTAACCCGGCAATAACGTTGGATGGTAAAATGGTTATTGCAGTGGCGGCCAAACTGGTGGTTCCCAAAAAATGCCTGCGGCTGATGTTCGAAGGTTTATATCCCATGGTCATACAGTTCCAAAAGAGTAGATATTATAATTCGGTGAAAATAAACATTCTGGTTTAGATTCAGAAATGAAAGAATCTATCAAATCGTTAAAGAAACAAAAAAGGCGGACTCTTTCGAATCCACCTTTTTTATATCCATAATAAAACAGTTATGCCGGCATTTCAGGAAGACTCCATGGTTTGCGGTAAGTATGTTTGATCAGTTCAGCTGCAAATTCAGTAGCAGGAACCGGGTCAGTCCATGTTTTGTTGAATGTTGGGTGCCCGTCGTGAATTTTGAAACCATCTTCGATAACGATTTTAATTTTTTCGTCACCAGTAAGGTTGGTAAATTTCATGTTTGGTCCGTCCCACAACAATTCTTTGTTCAGGGTTTGCAAACGAACAGCAAGTACTCCCATTACAACCATTTCATTGAATGGTCCGGCCATGCTGAAATCTGAAGCGGTCTTTACCCGGCTTTCTGGTGATTCTTTACACGCGCGTACCCAATCCATTTCGTGCGATAATGTTACCCGGCGACGGAATTGAGGAACACCTTCTGGTTTGGCAACAGTTCCATCCGGACGCAAAATCCAAGGATTTACACCATAACAACCGCATACGAGGATTCCTTTTGTTCCATGGAAAAGTACACAACCACCCTGATCGTTAGGTTCTTTGCCAGCTGGCCATCCGGCAGGAAGCATGGGTTTGATTCCACCATCGAACCAGTAAACTTCAACTTGTGGAAGTTGGGCTCCTTTTTTTGATCCTTTCCATGCACGTTTTGCCGGGCGGGCAGGGAAGGTTAATTTTACAGCCTGAGCCGTTGGAGCGCAATCCTGGAGCAATAAGGTAGAATTACCCTGAGCTTTGGTTGGATAACCCAGTTCGAGACCCATAAATACCGGATGAAGAATATGACATGCCATATCTCCAAGTGCACCAGTACCATAAGCCCACCAGCCGCGCCAGTTCCATGGGTGATAAATTTCGTTGAAAGGACGCATTTGTGCCGGACCTGTAAATAAATCCCAGTCCAAAGTTTCAGGAACCCATTGTCCTTGTTTTGGAGTGTTTAATCCTTGTGGCCAGATTGGACGGTCGGTGAAAGCTTCCACTTTGGTTACTTCACCAATTTCGCCATTGGCTAACCATTCGCAAGTGAGGCTGACACCTTCGCCTGAAGAACCCTGGTTACCCATCTGGGTAGCTAATTTGTTTTTTTCAGCCAGTTTGGTAAGCAAACGTGACTCATAAACTGTGTGGGTCAATGGTTTTTGTACATAGGCATGTTTTCCCATTGCCATGGCAGTTGCTGCAATAATGGCATGTGTATGGTCGGCAGTAGCAACTACAACACCGTCAATTGACTTGCCAAGTTCATCGTACATTTTTCTCCAGTCTTTGTACTGTTTTGCACCAGGGTATGCTTTGAAAACTGGTTCTGAATATTTCCAGTCGACATCGCATAAACCAACGATGTTTTCAGACTTCAGGTTTCTTAGGTTAGCAGCTCCCATACCACCGATACCAATACCGGCAATATTTAATTTGTCGCTGGGCGCTTTATGCCCCATCCCTGAAACCACATTACTAGGAAGAATAGTAATTGCGGCAGCCGCTGTTGCGGTAGTTGCAATAAATGATCTTCTGCTTGACTTGTTTTCCATCGGTAAAATAATTTAAATTCGATTTAGGTATTGAATTTTATGTATTTGATCAAAAAAATCCCCTAAAGGTAAAATTATCTTCTTTAATCACCAAGCCTGAAAGTTCCAACTTTCGAATTTATCGAAAACTATCATAAACGCGTAAATAAGCGTACATCAGACACTTCAGTGTAAAGTCAAGTAAATGAATTTTTTCGGATAGTTTTTGTCTATTCAATATTGAAAAATTCGATTTGACTGGCGAACAATCAGGGCGTATATTTGCCAATAATTTTAAAGAATTCTAAATTTATAAGAACAATAGTATGAAGACAATTAATGAAAAATTTCCTGAATTTAAGAAAGAAGCCGTCGTTTCACTCGAAATGGGCAAAGAGTTTGCAACCTTAACCAATGCCGATATTACGGGCAAATGGACCGTCTTTTTCTGGTGGCCGCTCGATTTCACCTTTGTTTGCCCAACCGAAATCATTTCATTTAACGAACATTTTGAAGAATTTGAAAAACGCAATACCAAGATGATAGGTGCTTCCATCGATTCACAGCATGTTCATCTGGCATGGCGTAAAAGTCACCCCGGATTAAGGGGACTGAAATTCCCGATGCTGGCAGACACCAGCAAATCGCTTTCAGAAGAATTGGGTATTTTGGAAGCCGGCGACAAAATTGCCTACCGTGCAACCTTTATTATTGATCCTGAAGGAACAATACAGCATGTTTCTATTAACGGATTGAATGTTGGCCGTAATGTAAAAGAAATTATTCGCGTACTGGACGCTTTGCAAACAGGTGAATTGACTCCTTGTGGCTGGGTACCAGGCGAAGCAACCTTAAATTGATCAAAGTTTCATAGAGTAAGTGTATGGGGCTGTCCGAAAGGGCAGCCTTTTTTTTTGCAATCCTGTTAGGTTTTGGAAATCTGGCAGGATTGAATGTGTTTAATCAAAAAGCAGAATCCAGTTTCCCGAATCCCGCTTTTCTCTTTCCTCTTTTTTTAACCTATTTATTAAAACACATCTTCCATGCCTCCTTGAGATGGTTGTTCCGCAGGCGCTGACCGGTCCATCTTATAATTATTGATTTTGTAACTCAGGGTCAGCATAAGTACACGTGGTTCACGGGTCATCTTGAATGTTGACTTGAAATCGTCTCCAAAGGATGTTCCCTGCATGCGCATAGTTCCAAATAAGTCACGAACGCTCAGGGTTGCCGAGAGCTTTTTCTTCATAAAATCCTGACGGTACGACAGATTGGTAAAAACCATTCCCTTCATATCGCCCTGCGCCGAAACAGATGGTCCACGATAGAAACCTGTTAGCTGCAGACGGCTGTCTCCTGTAAACTTCACGGTGGCATTTAAACGGCCCGAATAATTGGTGCTTTCCCGATCAACCGGTTTGCCCAGAACTTCGCCTTTCATTTTGTATTTGTACAGGCTAAAACTGGTATTTATTAACAGCCATTTGGTTACGTTAATGTTTCCCATAATTTCTCCACCCAACGAGTGATCGCGGTTAAGGTTATCCGTGCTCATATAAATGACACCATCATCTTTCAATTCCTGAATACGGGTCATTAGGTTGTTGGTGGTGCGGTAGAATGTTTCGAGCGAGACAAATGAATTATTGAATTTACGCATGTAACTGAACTCATAGGAGTCGGTGTACTCAGGTTTCAGGTTTGGGTTACCAATGCGAATGGTGTATTGGTTCATGTAACTTGGGAACGGATCAAGGTCACGGCCATCGGGGCGGTTAATCCTTCGCGAATAACTGGTCATGAACTGGCTTTTATCGGCAAGCTCGTATGATAAATGGCCCGAAGGGAAAATATCAAACCGGTCAAGCGTATAAGGCTGGTCCACTTTTGAATGATCGATAGAACGGTTGGTATATTCGCCCCTTAACCCAAACATAAACTGGATCGCTTTTATATTTCCGGAGTAGGTTGAATAAATGGCATGAATATTTTCTTTAAAATTCATGTCGCTGGTAAACAGCGGATTGTTTATAAATGTTCCGGTTTTTGGATCGTAGTTCTTGAAAAAGAAATTTTCTGTTTCACTCTCCATGCGGCTTTGAAGACCAGCCTCGAATTTGGCTCCTTCCTTAAGAGGCAAAGTATAATCCAGTTTCAAGCGGTAATCATCTGAATTACTGTCTTCGTTAGTGATAACCCGCGACAAATAGTCGTTGGTCTGACGATAACTGGCATCCGAATTGAATTCATCAATGGTTTCATTCGAAAGACCATCGCGGTTTCTATAATTAAAATTACCCTCCAGCTTATGTGTTCCCATTTCGTTGAATTTAGTCAGAAAACTTGCCGTTGCGCTGACATAATCACCGGAGCGTGAAGAGTTATTTGCCTGAACCGAATAAACATCAATGCCGACAGGCAGCTGGTATTTATGAAGATTTCCACCGCCGCTTCCGCCAAAATTGAAATTTCCAACTTCTCCTGAAAGAGTTACTGAAGTATTATCGCTAAGAAAATAATCAAAACCTCCCTTTAATTGCTGTCCACCTCTTGACTGATTTCTTTTTCCTTCGGTAATCAGGAAAGTAGTAGTGTCGTTCTGATAAGTTTCGCGGGTCGAAATCATTTTTCCCCAATCGGTATTATCGTTCCAGTTACCGCCAAAGAAAAGGTTGTATTTTTTTGTTTTGTAATTCAGCATCAGGTCGGCACCATATTTATCTCCTGTTCCCAGGTTTAGGTTAATGATTCCGTTCATGCCTGAAAGTACATTTTTCTTCATCACCACATTGATGATGCCTGCCATGCCATCAGGATCGTATTTAACCGAAGGATTGGTAATAATTTCGATATTCTGAATGGCTGATGAAGGGATTTGCTTCAGCGCATCGCTTCCGCTTAGCACGCTGGGACGTCCGTCAATCAGTACTGTAAAACTCGCTGAACCACGAAGGCTCACATTTCCGTCGATATCCACTTCTACTGAAGGCGTGTTTTCAAGAACGGTAATTGCAGTACCACCGGCAGCATTAATGTCGTTGGTTACGTTGATAACCTTTTTGTCAATTTTGTATTCAACCCTGTTTCGTTCAGCAACCACCTCAACTTCGCCAACTTTTGTCCGGTCAACGGCCAGTTCAATGGTTCCCATATCAATCGAAGTCGAATTCGGGACGATTTTAACATCGTCAATCTTGACTTTCTCAAATCCAATAAAATTTGCTTCAATATAATAAATTCCGAAGGGCAGGTCGGTTACCTCAAATGCACCTGATGCTGTAGAAATCCCTCCTGTAACCAGTTTGGAATCCTGTTTCCGATAGATGGCGACATTTGCATATTCCATTGGAGCTTTTGTTTCAGCATCAATAATTTTTCCTTTTATCTTCCCAACTTTCGTCAAATTCGCTCCACCAGGATTGGACGCTGCCGGAGGAACCTGAGAAAAAGTTTCTCCGGCTATTGCAACCATTAGAAACAGTAAAATCAATAAATTTTTCATCTTCATCACTATTCGTTTATTTGTTTTCTGTAATTCAATTTTTTTCATGTCAATATCCTTCAGACAACCATAAACATTGAAAGTTTAATAGCGAAATAAAATGAGTTGTTAATGTTTGTAAACGTTTGATCTAAATTTTTCATAATGATTTAGAAAAAATCAGATTGAATGGAACAATTTTTGGTCTACTTTTATAATCCTTTTATCTGTTATACTGATGAAGATGAGACGAACGATATTGCTTTTTGGTATCATGTTTTTTTTGATTTCATGCGGAACAACAAACCGGATTGTTGAAATTAAAGATTCCTTTAAGGAGATTAAAGGAATAAAACTGTTGCAGAAGCCTCAGGCAGTTTCATCCGAAAAAACCGGAAGTTTTGGTGCCCACAGGTATTACAACCTAAAAGTGAGTTACCTTTTTCAGCAATTAAAAAAAGGACAAACCATCGTGATTGCAGAATTTCAAATGACCACCAGGGTGAGTACCGATGAATTGGATTCAATCCTGTTTTTTGACCTTGACCATGAAAAAGTCAAATTGATTTCAACCGAGAACAACAGTTACCAGTTGATGAAACGCGAATTTATAGTGCCGGAAAACCTTTGGGTTTCGATAGTCCATTCACAGGAAATATTTTACCGACTTTATGTGGGAAAGGAAGGGGTTGATGTTAAACTTAATGCTTCAGAAATTTCAAAGGTGAAAGAATTCTTCCAAAGAGCCATTCAGCAGCGGGATGCAGATCGGCCCCCAGTTCCTGAAGGGCAGAAAAAATGGTAGAAAAATCCGTAAGTCAATTTTAGTCATTAGTTTCACGTCATTACAGGTCATTCATTGTTTTTGTGCAGCATCAGTTTACAATGAATGACAACTTATGACTCAATGACTACTCAGGACTGCCTGGTACAAAAAATGATTCAATATGAATGAATAGGGAACCGAGAACTATTTCCTTTTCTGATCTTCCAGCCGATATTCCTTTTTTTCTTTCTGATCGTTGGACATATCTTTCACATCGTCAATCAGGGGAGATTCTTTCACAGCTTCCCAATCGAATTTTTCGTCCATCGGAGTCAGTGCCTTTTGTGGATCAAAAACAACCGGATTAACCGGGAGTGCTTGATATGGAGTAAAATCCGGGATTTCAGTAAACATATCGGCAAAGTCGTTGGCCGCTGCATCGTACTGATTTAAATACGGCATACCCAAAACATTCCAGAAGGTTTTGAAAATACTTCCAAAACTGTAATGCACCTTCGAAACATAGTTGCGTTTAGCGTAAGGCGATATTACCATCAATATACTTCGATGTGCGTCCACGTGATCCACACCGTTTTGAGCATCATCTTCGGTTATCACAATGGCCATATTTTTCCAGAATGGGGTATGAGAAAGGTATTCCACAATCCGGCCCACGGCAAGGTCATTATCGGCCATGTAACTTTCCCTGAACGGATATCCGGCTTCGGGACGCTCGTCGGCACCATGATCGTTTGGAATAATTACCGTAATAATCGATGGCATTTCTTTCCCGGTTTTTATCCATTTTTCATCGAATTCTTTGGTGAATTGATTGACCCGAAATTGGTCGGGAATTGCCATGTTATAGGTTGGATAAGTTTTTGAGGTGCGCGAAAACATGGGCAACGGAATTGGAAAATTGACGTACTGTTTGACACCTGTATATTTAAATGTTTTTTCGTAAAAGGCGGGTTCAAACATTATTCCAAAACCAAAATTGTAGAATTCAACCTTGTTGCGTTCCAGATGTTCCCACATCGATCCGGCTTCGTTGTAATCTTCCGGGTAAATGGCGCCGGCCGACCCATTCATGGCGAGGCTTCCGGGAGCTTTAGACTTCTCTTTGTATGATCTGTTTCCTCCATAGCTTGCCGCAGTGGTTGATTCAACCCATTCATTTGGATAGGTATTTACCAGCCAGCGATGCCCATCGGCTGATACATCCGAATCAACGTAAAAATTATCTGACATACTGAATTCCCTAGCCAGTTTCAAGTGATTGGGCATCACGGTTGTGTTTTCTACCTTGGCGGTTTTTTTACGGTTAGTAAAAGTGGCATCGCGTCCGTATCGTGCAATCGACGAATCGCCATTTCCTTTTTCCATTTGTCCGAAAATCTCATCGTAGGTACGGTTTTCCTTTGAAATGAATACCAGATATTTGATAGGCGATTCTTTTTCACCGCCAAAAACAGGAATCGGATTTCCTTTCCGATGTTTTATTACTTTTTGGTAATCTTCAATTTTGTAATTGTTATCGATCACTTGTTCTGTTAGTTCGGCAAGTTTTTGATCGTCTGGAATTTCCATGACCGAAACAGTTCCCTTCATCAGGTTGCCAATGTAGCTGCCTTCTTTTCGTTCGCGGAAATCTTTTCCACCATTTGGTCCGCTGCCAAATCCTTTGGCATTGCTCACCACCAGAGTTTTTCCATCAGGAGATACTTCAAGTTTCGAAGGAAACCATCCTGTTGGAATGTGTCCAATAACTTTAAGTGATGAAATGTCAATCACACCAATGGCATTGACTCCCGATTCGGCGACAAAAAGCCTCTTCTGATCTGGCGAAACAGCAAGTCCAAAAGGAATTACACCCCTGAATTGTTTGACAGCAGGATGCAGTTTGAGTGGAATTTCGGCGGCAATGGTATCTTGCAGTATATCGATAACAGAAATATGATCATTGGTACCATTGCTCACAAAAACATATTGGTCGGTAACTGCCAAAGAATTCGGACTTGAACCGCCAATTGCAGGAATGCCCTCAATGGGTTCACCTACCAAAAATCCGGTTTTAATTTTGGCCTGAATTTCAGGGTTAACCGGATTTTTTACTGAAAATGACCAAACTGAAAATGATTCGGGTGTATTGGGATCACCCAATCCCGGAATATCCAATGAATCGATTTTCGTGCCTTTTTTCATTTCTTCAGTACCGAAACCAAAGGCAGGAAAATCCAAGGCTTTTTTGTAGTCCTTTTCTGCCTCGATGTTCCCTATTTTACTGTATTCAAACATCCCGACATTGGCTACATATACTTTCTGTTCGTCCTGAGAAAGTATGATACCAAACGGATATCTGCCGGTTTTTGCACTGCCGGCTATCTTCTTCAGCCTTGTGTCAACTACTATCAAACGGAAAAGCATCTGATCAACGGCAAAAAGATACCTGCCATCTTTGGTCAGTTTCATATCGCCAATGTAACCATCCGGAGTTTTTTGTCCGGTTTCGGAAACAGAACAGTCGATTGAATCGAGTTTAGCGCCGGAATCCACAGAAAACATATAAATCTTATTTTCCTGACCTCCTGCCACATAAACAATCCGATTGTCAGGTGAAATAGCCAATCCCATAAAAACGGAAGCCAGAATACCTTTATCGGTAGCAGGGCCGGGAGGTACCTGCATGACCATTGGATGACCAGATTTGAGATTTTTGATAATGGAAATGGAAATGGGCGATGTGCCTGAATTGGCTGTTACAGCAATATTTCCATCGGTGCTAAGTGTTAAACCAAACGGATGTGGAGCAACTTCAATGGTTTTTCCGAATGGAGTAATAAAACGGCCATTGGGAATAACAGTTTTTGCTTTGTGATGAATATGAGTATATAAACTTCCGGACGGAGAAGATATAACCTGGAGTTTTTTAGGAGCTTCCTGACCATAAGAAGAATTCAGAACCATGATCAAGAAGATTACAAAAATGCATTTAAAATTCATTGTAATCGTATATTTTGAAGACATGAAGATAATCGTTAAATGAATATCAAAATCAACAAATGATTGCCATCGGATTAAGTTTTGATGAAAACAGCATAAAGAATATCCTGTAAAAAATGTTAAACATGTAAATATTCGGGGTTCAGGTTCATAAAAAACTTAATTTTGTAAAGAAAACTAAAAACAATGGGTGTGCATCAGAACCTGGTATTAATTCCAACTTACAATGAAAAAGAGAATGTCGAGCGGATGATTCGAAAAGTCTTTTCATTGAAAACCCCTTTTGAAATCCTGATTATCGACGACAATTCGCCGGATGGAACTGCATCGATCGTTGAACGATTGATGCCAGAATTTCAGGAGAAGCTTCATATTCTGAAACGTGCCGGTAAACAGGGACTTGGAAAGGCTTACCTGGCCGGATTTCACTGGGCTTTAGAGCGGAGTTACGACTACATTTTTGAAATGGACTGTGATTTTTCACACAACCCCAAGGACTTGGAAAGACTATATACTGAATGTGTCGAACATCAGGCGAGTCTGGCAATCGGATCGCGTTATATTTCAGGAATAAACGTAATTAACTGGCCTCTTGGAAGGGTTTTAATGTCGTACATGGCTTCGGTTTATGTTCGGACAATCACCCGGATGAAAATCATGGATACTACCGCCGGATTCAAATGTTATCACCGAAAAGTGCTTGAAACCATTGATTTTGACAACATCAGGCTTAAAGGTTACGGATTTCAGATTGAAATGAAGTTTAAAACCTGGAAGCATGGGTTTAAAATTGTTGAAGTGCCGATTATTTTTACCGACCGTAAAGAAGGAACCTCGAAAATGAGTGGCGGCATTTTTAATGAAGCGCTCTGGGGTGTTTTGAAAATGAAAATCAGAAGTTGGTTTACCACTTACCAAAAGGTAAATAGTCATTAGTCATTAGTCATTTAAATATGTGCAACTTAATAGTTCACTAATGACTGTTGACTTTTTCCTGTTAGTTGGGAGGAAAAAGGAAAACCGCCTGATGACGCCAAAAATAAATCTGCAAATATTAAGGCCGCAACTGCGGCCTTTTTGTTGATATATTCAGTAATTTTGAATGGAATGTGCCGACAATAAAAATGACCGATATGAAGACACTCATTAAAAATGCCCGAATTGTTAATGAAGGCCAAATTTTTACCGGGGCCGTGCTGATTGAAGGAGAGCTCATCTCCAAAATATATAAAGGTGAACCCTCTGCTGATGAACTGAAAAACGTGCCAGTTATCGATGCCGGCAGGCAATACCTGATTCCGGGAGCTATTGATGATCAGGTTCATTTTCGGGAACCGGGGTTAACCCACAAAGGAGAAATTGCCACCGAATCGAAAGCCGCTGTGGCCGGTGGGGTGACTTCGTATATGGAAATGCCCAACACCAATCCGCAAGCTGTTACCCAGGAAATACTGGAAGAAAAATACCTCCGCGCAGCAGAAGTTTCTTGGTCTAACTATTCGTTTTACATGGGTGCCACCAACGATAATCTGGCCGAGGTATTAAAAACAGATGGAGCCAGTGTCTGCGGAATTAAAATCTTTATGGGTTCTTCCACCGGAAACATGCTGGTTGACAACGAAGATGTTCTTTCGGAAATATTCCGCCATACCAATTTACTGGTAGCCACGCACTGTGAAGATGAACCAACCATCATACGTAACACGGCTCTTTATCGCGAGAAATATGGTGAATTTGTTCCTCTGTCAGCGCATCCAAAAATCCGCAGCGCCGAAGCCTGTTTTAAATCTTCATCGAAAGCCATAGAACTGGCGACTAAATTCGGTACCAGGTTGCATGTATTGCATCTTTCAACAGCCGATGAAATGAAGCTTTTCAGCGCCGGAAATGTGAAGGAGAAACTTATTACCGCTGAAGTATGTGTCCATCATTTGTGGTTCGATGAGCACGACTACATGACTCTTGGTAATCGTATTAAATGGAACCCTGCCATCAAATCGGCTGAAGATAAAGCTGCACTCTGGGAGGCCTTACGTGGCAATAAAATTGACGTAGTGGCTACCGACCATGCACCTCACACCCTTCAGGAAAAGGAACATTCCTATTTTAAAGCTCCTTCTGGCGGACCTTTGGTTCAGCATTCGCTTATTGCAATGCTCGAAATGAGCAAAAAAGGTTTGATTTCGGTTGAGCGCGTAGTTGAAAAAATGTGTCACGCACCGGCGGACTTGTTTCGCATCACTCGCCGCGGGTATATCCGCGAGGGTTATTATGCCGATCTGGTATTGATTGATCCGGCTCATAATTGGGTCGTTTCTCCCGAAAATATTCTGTACAAGTGCGGATGGTCGCCTTTCGAAGGGATGGAATTTTCACATAAAGTAACCCGAACTTTTGTGAATGGCATGATGGTTTACGCCAATGGTGAATTTGTTTCCGGAATAAATGGAAAAAGATTAATGTTTAACCGGTAAAATCAATTGCACATAACTATGAATATTACAGACATTACACCTGAAAATGAAAAACTGTATTTCTGTTGTCTGGAAGATTGGTCAGATGACATCAAAGAAGCCGGTGACCATAAACAGGAGTGGTACGAGCACATGAAAGACAAAGGAGTCAGGGTTAAATTTGCGATGGACGAAAACGGCGTCATCGGTGGAATGATCCAGTATGTCCCGATTGAATATTCGATTTTTAAAGGAGAAAACTTATATGTAGTGCTTTGTATCTGGGTTCATGGGCACAAAATAGGTATCGGAAATTTTCAAAAGAGGGGAATGGGGACAGCACTTTTAGAAGCAGCCGAAGAAGATTGCAAACAGCTTGGTTCGCTGGGACTTGTTACCTGGGGGCTGATCGTTCCGGCATTTATGAGGGCATCATGGTTCAAAAGAAAAGGTTATCGGGTTGTTGATAAAAATGGCATTATGAGATTACTTTGGAAACCATTTGACGAACGCGCTATTCCCCCGGTATTTATTAAACCGGTTAAGAAACCCCTGAAAGGTGCTGAAAAGGTAAATGTGACCGTCTTCAAGAACGGATGGTGTCCGGCTATGAATATGGTTTACGAGCGGGCAAAACGAGCCTCATCAACTATCCGGGAAAAGATAGATTTTCAGGAATTTGACACCTTTGACAGGGAAATACTTCAGGAATGGGGCATACAAGATGGTCTTTTTATTGATGGTAAAGAAGTAAGAACAGGCCCGCCGCCTTCGTATGAGAAAATCAGAAAAAAGATAAGGCGAAGAGTTTGGATGAAACAGTGGATTGGTTGAGAAAACTCGAATAATAATTGACTTTATTTTCGAACGAATTTCGTAAAATTAATAGCCGTAAAATTTAAATCAGCTTATTGGTTTCTGTATCAGGGAATACAAGCCAGGGCTTGAATGTCTTGGCTTCTTCGAAATCCATCTGGGCATACGACATAATAATCACCACATCGCCAACTGCAACTTTTCTGGCGGCCGGACCATTCAGACAAATTACTCCTGTACCACGTTGTCCTTTAATAACGTAGGTTTCGAGCCGTTCACCATTGTTAATGTTTACCACCTGAACCTTCTCGTTTTCAATCAAGTTGGCAGCATCCATCAGATCCTGATCAATGGTTATACTTCCGACATACTGAAGATTTGCCTCGGTAACAGTTACTTTATGTATTTTCGATTTACAGACTTCGATGATCATGGTGTTATTTTCTATGTTAGTATCTTATCTTAATAAGTTCGGAGTGCCTAAAGTGAACAAAAGTGCCTAAAGTTATAACTCCGAAATCCAGGCACTCCCAACTCCGAACTCAATGTTATCAATAAGCCTGATTTTGCCACAGTGAACGGCGATACATCCCACCTTTGAGCAGGGATCTTCCCAGCTTTTTACGGGCTGGAGTGTTACAGAATCAACAATCTCAAAGTATTCAGTGTTCAAATAATCATTCTCATTAATACGGTTAATTACCCAATTACGAAGTTCGTTTACGTTTAATTTACCGGTTTTGTTTACAGCCTTAAACAGTGTTGCTGAAATAAGTACAGCATTTTTTCTTTCTTCTGCACTCAGCAACATATTCCTCGAGCTCATTGCCAAACCATCCTTTTCACGAATTATCGGACAGGCTATAATCTCGACCGAAAGGTCTAATTTTCTGACCATTTCATTGATTATAGCCAGTTGTTGAAAATCCTTTTGTCCGAAGAAGGCTTTATCGGGATTTACTATCTCAAATAACCTGCTAACAACCTGGGCCACACCATTAAAATGTCCGGGCCTAAATTTTCCTTCCATCACAAGTTCAAGCGTACCAAAATTAAATTGTCTTGTATCGGGTTCGGGATAAATTTCATCAGGATCGGGGGCAAAAACAAGATCACAGGAGGTCGGCGTAAGTAAATCCAAATCTTTCTGCAGATCGCGCGGGTAACGTTCCAAATCACCTTTGTCGTTAAACTGGGTCGGATTCACAAAAATACTGACTACTACAAATCCTGTTTGCTGACTGGCTTGCTCAACCAATGAAAGATGTCCATGATGCAAAGCCCCCATGGTTGGCACAAATCCGATACTTAGTCCCTCCTCGAGTTTGTTTTTCAGTATTGCCCGAAGATCGTTTATGTGCTTTACTACCTGCATTTTGAATTAAAAATGAGGGTGCAAAGTAAATAAATAATTCAACACGATTACATGTAACTTAAAGCAGTAAGGCAAAAGTTTTAAGCTTGCTTCAGTTAAATTCTATAGAAAATGCAGTATTTCAGTATTTTAAATCTCAAACCAGACAGAGCGTATTGTTTTGCTTATTTAACACAACATTCGCGCATCTTAAGGTTTTTTAAGATCAGTGGAAACTGCTGGAATTGAATATTGCCGATATTTTACTAATTTTGCACAATTATAACTCAGGCGATATAAATGGAAAAGAAAAAAGTCTTATTTATTTCATCAGAAATTACCCCTTATCTTCCAGAGACAGAAATGTCCAAAAAATCCAGATTCCTGCCACAGGGAATTCAGGAGAGAGGAAAGGAAATCCGGACTTTTATGCCTAGATATGGTAGTGTGAATGAACGTCGGAATCAATTGCATGAGGTTATCCGCCTTTCGGGGATGAACCTGATTATTGATGATACCGACCACCCTTTGATCATTAAAGTCGCTTCGATACAATCGGCGCGAATGCAGGTGTATTTTATCGATAATGAAGATTATTTTCAGCGCAAACACGTTTTGAAAGATTCGAAAGGAAATGAATTTGCCGATAATGACGAAAGAGCCATTTTCTTCGCCAGGGGAGTGTTGGAAACTGTCATTAAACTTAGATGGGCCCCTGATCTGATTCATTGCCACGGTTGGTTAACTTCTCTTGTACCCCTATACATCAAGAAGGCCTATAACGACGATCCTTTATTTGTAAACTCAAAAGTAGTTTATTCAGTTTATCACGATGATTTTAAGAAACCATTGGATAGTACTTACATCAATAAACTGAAAATGGGCAAAATTGAGAACGAAGATGTTGATGTTGTTGATGATCCAAGCTATGTTAATGTTAGTAAACTTGCGATTAAGTATTCTGACGCTGTAATTCAGGGAAGTCCAAAAATTAACAGTGAAATAACTGAATATATACAGTCGGAAGGAAAATTATTTTTAGATTACCAACCTGAACACACCTATATTGATGCTTACAATGATTTGTATGACAAAGTATTGTAAGAAAGTAGGTTAAACAATTTAAAACATTTATTGGTGAAAAAAGAACACGCAGTAATTTACAAATTCGTATTCGGATTTGCATGCATGGTAATTGCTTTCGGAAGTTGTACTAGCGATATTAACGATCTGGGAAAAGACCTGTTACTTCCCGGAGATTTGGTTACTGTAGGCAAGGTAATTGAAAAAGAAACCATCAAAGCTTACACCTTAACCGATGAAAAACAGCGGACCGATGAACCGGCTTATAATTTGCTGGGGACATTCAATGATCCGGTTTTCGGTAAAACTACAGCCGATTTTGCCTGCCAGTTTCGCTTGACGGGCTATCCTGATTTTTCGAAAAACGCCCATGTTGACTCCCTTGTTCTGTATTTGCTTTATATGGAAACCTATGGCGATACAATAACTCCTCAAAAACTGAAGGTTTATGAACTGGCTTCGGATCTGGATATCGACCAGAAATATTACCAGGATGTAAATTTAAAGAGTATGGCAAAAGGTGAACTTCTGGGAGAAAAAAATTACATCCCCAAATTTAAGCTCGACTCACTGTCCAACAATTATGGATCAACCAAGAAGGCCCCAAAGGATACTGTTGTTCAAGAGTTAAGAATTAAATTGGATCAAAAACTGATTCAGAAATTATTGGCTGCCGATTCACTTACCTGGTCTGATAACGATAAATTCCTGAAATATTTCAAAGGTTTATATATCGAAGCCGGTGATTTAAATGCAGGAGGTTCGATAATGAGAATTTATACTCTTGCCTCAGGCTCAAGAATGGTGATGCATTTTCATAACGATGTAACGGATTCTTTGTATTACGATTATAACATTAATGAAAATGCCGCACGTGTTAATCGTTTTACACATGACTATTCACAAACAAAATTTGCTGTAAACCTTGATAAGCAAGTTAATCAGGACAGTTTGATTTATCTTCAGACCACAGGCGGATTACGTTCCAAAATATTGATTCCTGATCTTGAAAACTGGACCAAATTAATTCCGGATTATAACGAAAACTCAACAAACATCGCGATTAATCAGGCAGAACTTATTTTTCAGGTTGATACCATCGTTTCCGATACGGCCAAATACATTCCGCCTCAACAATTGGTTTTAACTGCAATCGATAAAGATGGCAAAGAATACCTGCCTTCCGATGTTGCATTTTCATCCTTGTATTACGGAGGTTCGTATAACAGTTCAGATAAAACATACCGGTTTAATATTGCCAAACACATGCAGGAAGTCATTGAGAAGAAAAAAGAAAACTATGGCTTCTATCTGGCAACAGCCTTCAGGAGTGCATCATTCAGGAGGGTTGTGTTAAAAGGAGCAACCAGTAAAACCGGAATCAAGCTAGAGATTACATATTCAAAAATTAAATAATCCCCCATAGTCGATAACATTAAAACAGGATCGTATGTGTGGAATTGTAGGTTACATCGGGGATAAAAATGTTTATCCAATCCTTATCCAAGGACTTCAACGACTTGAGTATCGTGGCTATGACTCAGCAGGGTTGGCCATTTACAATGGTGAATTAAATGTATTCAAATGCAAAGGCCGGGTTTCTGACCTTGAAAAGCATGTTTCGGCAGAAGATATTAGCGGGCATATCGGTATAGGTCACACACGCTGGGCAACTCACGGCGAACCAAACGACTGCAATGCCCACCCGCATACTTCAATGAATGGTGATTTTGTGTTGGTTCACAACGGCATCATTGAAAACTATGCCGAACTAAAAACTGACTTGATAAAGAAGGGATATACTTTTCAGTCGGAAACTGATACTGAGGTTCTGGTTAACCTGATTGAATATTTTTACAAAAATGTTGATGGTGCAAATGCTGAAATTGCTGTCAGGCTCGCCCTTTCGAAAGTAGTGGGCGCCTATGGTATTGTGGTAATCTGCAAAAATGAAAAAGACCAGTTAATAGCTGCCCGAAAAGGCAGCCCGCTTGTAATCGGACTGGGCCGTGGCGAATATTTTATTGCTTCCGATGCCACTCCAATCGTTAATTATACCGACAGTGTTATTTACCTGAACGATAATGATGTAGCAATCATCACGAAGGACAGCCTCACCCTGAAAACAGTGGAAAATATTCCGGTCGCTTTCAAGATCACTAAAGTGGATATGACCATTGGAGATTTGGAAAAAGGAGATTTCGAGCATTTTATGCTGAAAGAAATCTTTGAACAACCCAAAACGATTGAGGACACTTTCCGCGGACGTATTTCACCTGATCATTCAGAAATTATATTGGGTGGATTATTGGATGTATTTCCCAAATTAATAAATGCCAGAAGAATCATCATCATCGGCTGCGGAACATCGTGGCATGCAGCTTTGGTTGGCGAATACCTGATTGAAGAATATGCCCGGATTCCGGTTGAGGTTGAATATGCATCAGAATTCCGGTACCGCAATCCAATCCTGAACAGCGAAGATGTGGTGATTGCGATTAGTCAGAGTGGCGAAACAGCCGATACGCTAGCAGCATTAAGGATGGCGAAAGAAAAAGGCGCCACCATTTTGGGTATTTGTAATGTTGTTGGTTCGAGCATTGCCCGCGAAACCGATGCAGGTGTTTACACCCATGCCGGAGTCGAAATCGGAGTAGCCTCAACCAAAGCATTCACTGCACAGGTTACTGTAATTACCCTTTTAGCGCTAAAACTCGCAAAGGAAAAAGGGATGATTTCTCCTGCCCTGTATCTCGACCTGATTAAAGAACTGGCTGAAATTCCTGAAAAAGTTAAATCCATACTGGTCAAACATCCGCACATTAAAGAAGTGGCGGCCAAATACAAAGACTCCATCAATGCACTTTATCTGGGACGTGGGTATCTTTTCCCGGTTGCCCTGGAAGGTGCACTGAAACTGAAAGAAATTTCCTACATCCATGCCGAAGGTTACGCTGCAGGTGAAATGAAACACGGACCGATTGCGCTTGTTGACGATAATCTTCCGGTGATTGTAGTTGCCGCCAAAGACCATTACTACGAAAAAATTGTAAGCAACATTCAGGAAGTGAAAGCTCGAAAAGGAAATATTATTGCCGTGGTAACCGAAGGCGATGATGGACTCAAAAACATGGTAAACGACCTGTTTGAAATTCCTAAATCACATCCGGCGGTATCGGCTTTGCTGGCCATTATCCCTTTACAGTTGTTTTCTTACTACATTGCTGTTTTGCGTGGTTGTGATGTCGATCAGCCAAGAAATCTGGCCAAATCGGTTACCGTGGAGTAGTCACGAAAGGGTTCAACTATTTTCTTCTAAATCGGTATAGGGCGAATCCAATCTTCGTCCCCTGTATTCGAACCGGTTGGCTAAAATGTTAAGGATTTCGTTGGCACTGGTTTCAATCGGCTTGTTCGAAACATTGATTACGGTAAAATTCCCCTTTTCAAAAATCAAATTGGCGTTCCTGATTTCCTGAGAGACCAGGCGTTCGTCAACATAATTGACATTTTCGGTATTGTTGATGCTTCGCAGTCGTTTGATCCGGTGTGAAATCAGTTGACCGGGACTGATACTCAAACCAAATACCCGCTGCGGGTCAACTTCAAACAACTCTTTGGGGGCAGGAATACCATAAACCAGTGGAATGTTGGCCACTTTCCAGCCATACATCGCCAGGTAAACACTAAGTGGCGTTTTGCCCGAACGCGAAACTCCTGTCAGGATAATTTCAGCGTTGTGTAATTTGCCAGGACTTAATCCGTCATCGTGGTTCAGGGTAAATTCAATAGCGTCAATACGGTCAAAATATTGCTGATTAATTTCCCGGTAAAGCCCGGGCGACTGAAGAGATGGAATATCCAGTTTTTCGTCCAGATAATCGGCTAGTTCACCCATAAAGTCAATGTCCTTCACTCCGTTTTCCCTGCAAAGCTGCCTCAAAAAATCACGGAATTTTCGGTTCACCATGGTGTGTGCAATCAATCCGCCTTCTTTTTTTACTTTTTGAACCAGATCAATTAGTTGCTTTTCTTCCGTAACCTGTGGCACAATTATTACAGGCACATTATTGTTCGGATATTGAATGAGTAAGGAATGTACCATATGATTTCCCGCCAGTCCCTTTCCTCCGGAAACAATGTAAATCGGGTCTGCTTGTTTATCTTTTTTATGCAATTTCATAATTCAAAATAGATAGAATTACAGTGATTACCAACAAAAAAATCAGGTTGAAACTACTATTTACACTGATGTAATAAACCATTTTATTTCAAAATAGTTTGGTTTATCTATCCTTGAACGAACTTTATTTCTTAATTTGGCTAAATATAAAAAGGAAATTTAAAACTTAAACTGATCGAACATGCATTACGTACCTGGCGAAAACCGATATAATCAGATTCCATATAACAAATGTGGAAAATGGGGTTTAAAACTACCTGCAATATCACTTGGATTGTGGCACAATTTCGGCGGTGTCGATGTTTTCGAAAACGGACGGGACATGTGCCGCCACGCTTTTGACCTCGGGATTACCCATTTTGATCTGGCCAACAACTATGGACCGCCTCCCGGATCCGCAGAAGAAAACTTCGGCAAGATTATGCAGCTCGATTTAGCGCCTTACCGCGACGAACTGGTTATTTCGACCAAGGCTGGTTACCTGATGTGGCCGGGACCCTACGGCGAATGGGGCAGTCGGAAATATTTATTGTCGAGTCTGGAACAAAGCCTGAAACGGATGAAAATTGATTATGTGGACATTTTCTATTCGCATCGTCCCGATCCTGACACTCCACTGGAAGAAACGATGATGGCTCTTAATCAGGCCGTACGCCAGGGGAAAGCATTGTATGCCGGAATTTCGAACTATCCTGCAGAAATGGCTGCCGAAGCAGCACGAATATTGAAAGAACTCGGAACTCCTTGTCTGATCCATCAGCCCAAATATTCCATGTTTGAGCGCTGGGTGGAGGGTGGACTTCTGGATGTTCTGGGAAAAGAAGGAATTGGCTGCATACCGTTTTCACCACTGGCACAGGGATTGCTAACCGATAAATATCTGAATGGAATCCCTGAAGGCTCAAGAGCTGCCAAATCATGGGGATTCTTAAAACCTGAACAGGTTGGACCGGCTATTGAAAAAGTAAAAAAACTGAATGCAATAGCTTTGCAAAGAGGTCAAACTTTAGCTCAAATGGCATTGGTCTGGTTGCTCAAAGATCCACGGGTTACTTCAGTACTCATTGGAGCAAGTTCAGTTGCCCAACTTGACGATAATGTTGCTGCACTTCAAAATATGAAGTTCACATCCTCTGAACTGACACAAATAGAACAAATACTATCGGAATAAGAAATGATTTTATGCCAAAAATAGCTCTGATTACTGGTGCTGCTAAACGTCTGGGAAAGGAAATGACCCTTCATCTGGCAAGTTTGGGATGGAACATTGCCATACATTACAACACCTCAGAAAAGGTAGCCAAACAATTTCAGAACCATTTGGCTACCCGTTACCCTGATCAGCAATTCGAACTATTCAGGACCGACCTGAATCAGTCCGTTGAAGTCGAGCAACTGATTTCGAAGGTGGTTGAAACAATGGGAACTATTGAATTGCTCATCAATAATGCATCAGTTTTTGAACCAGCCACATTAAGTCTGACACTTACCGAATTATTCGACCGGCAGATGAATATAAATTTCAGAGCGCCTTTTATACTTACGCGTAACTTTGCTAAAATCTGCAAAATTGGGGTAATCGTCAACTTTATTGATACCCGGATTGTTTCAAACAAATCGAATTATGCAGCCTACTCTTTATCAAAAAAGGCTCTCTGGGAAATGACAAAAATGGCTGCACTCGAATTCGGTCCAAACATCAGGATAAATGCTATTGCCCCGGGGTTAACTCTTCCGCCAGAAGAAAAGGGCGAAGAATATCTTTGGAAATTATCAGAAAACATTGCCATGAAGCGACCTGGTGGCTTGGAACCAATCTTAAAAAGTCTGGATTTCATAATGAACAACAATTATTTAACCGGACAGCTTCTGTTTTGTGATGGCGGCGAAAATCTTGGTTTAACGAAATAATATAAAATGATATGGCTTTAATCCGTGTTAAAAATCTGCTCCTGAGAACGTTTATCGGGTTTAATCCTGAAGAGATTGACAATAAACAAGATGTTCTGATCAACATAGAAATTGAAGCAGATATTCCGGAAGAAGTTCTGTTATCGGATGAACCGGATGGAATATATAATTACAAAACCATCACCAAACAAATCATTGAATTGGTTCAGGATAACCGGTTCAAATTGCTCGAAGTGCTTACCAAAAACATACTCGATCTGATAATGGTTGACAAAAGGGTAAGCCGGGCACGCGTTGAGGTAGATAAACCACATGCACTGCGTTTTGCAGAGTCAGTATCCTTCCAAATGGAGGCAGAAAGATGAACGATTGTATCATAGGAATTGGCTCAAACATTGATGCTGAAGAAAATATTGCGAAGATGTTCCGTCTTTTGGCAGATGATGTCGAAATTATTAAGGTTTCGAAAATGGTACAGACCAAACCCATAGGGATTATCGAACAGGATGATTACACCAATGGGGCTGTTCGGATTTGGACCGAAATGGATTTAAAAACCTTAACTTTATACCTGAAAAAGCTTGAAGACCGGATGGGACGTGACCGTAATCAGAAAAAATTCGGACCCCGAAACATTGATCTCGATATTTTGATATGGAATAACACAATTATTGATCCTGACTATTTTACCCGTGAGTTTCTCCAGAACTCCGCGGCAGAGTTGGGTTTTGAAAGCAAAAGTTAAAAAACAGAAAACATGTAACGAGCATGTTCGCATTACACAAATACGGATGAAAATTTCACATGCGAGTTCCATGAGAACGAATAGATATTTAATTATTAATACCATTATTTTCTCATGAAAAACATTAGACTGTACCGTTTACTTTTATTAATTTTCTTTTTTGCTGTGCTGTTTTTACCTTCCTGCGATAATAAAAATGATGAACCGCAGCCAGTAAATTTTGAACATTTCCTGTTTAATGAATCAAAGTTCTCGATAACCAGGCAGGAAGCCATTAGCAAATTAACCACTTTTCAAGTCATTTTTCCTGAAACATCCATGTTCGAATTGGTGGTTAAACATGATGTGGATATTCAGAAAATAACTTATAAAACCACGTTTAAAAATGGAGATATCCAGGCTTCCGGCTTGGTTTGTCTGCCCAAAACAGCTGGGGATTACCCCGTATTGTGCTTCCAGAACGGAACAAATACCTTACACAGCGAAGCGCCAAGTGCTGATCCTAAAAATGATTTATTCTCTATCCTTGAAAGTGTGGCTTCCATGGGATTTATTGTAGTGATTCCCGATTACATTGGATTTGGGGCTTCATCACAATTAACTCATCCTTATTTACATGCCGAATCAACCACACAAAGCATTCTGGATATGTTACGCGCTGTCAAAGAGTTTGGCAGTCAGGAAAAAATTGTTGCCAAACCAACCAAAGATCTCTTTATTTTTGGGTATTCACAGGGTGGTTGGGCAACCATACAACTACAGTATGCCATCGAAAAAAATTATTCTGCAGAGTTTAACCTAAAAGCCAGTTCCTGTGCTGCAGGTCCGTATTCACTCGAATACATGAATAAATTCATTACAGAAAAAGTGGATTATCCAATGCCCTATTTTCTAACCTATTTACTGAATTCCTATATTTCAATCGGATTGATTACCAATCCGCTCAGCGATTTTATCCAGGCACCTTATGCGGCAAAAGTCCCGGGGCTGTTTGATGGAAAGCACAGCGGAGGAACGATCAATTCAGAACTGACCACTCAAATGTCCAGTTTATTAACCACAGATTATCGCACAGGATTTGCCACCAATGCCAAATTTGCAGGAATTCGAGGTGCGTTCGCTGCCAATAGCGTTGAGGCCTGGAAAATTACAACCCCAACCCGATTGTATCACGGTCAGAACGATGAATTTATACCGGTTAGCCTTAGTCAGAAGATGTTGGCTGATTTCAAAACCAAAGGTGTCACTGACGCACAAATCAAATTGGTAATTGTACCGGGAGTCGATCATCCATTGGGAGTTATCCCTGTTGGCCTCCAGACGGTTCTGTGGTTCCTGGAGTTCAAAAAATTATAACCTGCTTTATTACTGTCAAAGACCAATTTTTTTACCCGTCAAATTAATTCTTAACGATCATGAAGGTTTTTAAGTTTGGAGGAGCCTCTGTAAGCTCTGCCGAAGCTGTACGAAATTCAGTTAATATCCTGAACATGTATCCCGGCAACAAGGTCCTGGTCATTTCGGCCATGGGAAAAACGACCAATGCCCTTGAAACGGTTGCCCGAAAGTATTTCAACCAGGACCCGGAAGTTTGGACAGCATTTCAGGAGGTAAAAACCTACCATGAAGGAATCATAACCGAACTTTGGGGTGAACAGACAGTAATTCAGGAAATTGAACGGTTATTTGATCAGATCAGTACCCGAATCTCTGGTGAACGTTCGATGAATTTTGACTATGAATACGATCAGATTGTTGCTTATGGCGAGTTGATCTCCACACAAATCATCAGCCTTTATTTTAACAAAATAGGTCTGAAAAACCGATGGATTGATGTTCGCAACTGTTTGAAAACTGACGATCAGTACCGTGAATCGAACATCAACTGGGAACTTTCGGCCCGTTTGGCCAAACGCCAGTTTACATTCGAGTCGGATAATTTATATATTACCCAAGGGTTTATTGGCGGCACTCTTACTAACCAAACGACAACGCTCGGCCGCGAAGGTTCTGATTATACGGCTGCTATCCTGGCCAATCTGCTGGATGCAGAAGAAGTCAGCATCTGGAAGAATGTACCTGGAATTTTGAATGCCGATCCTGATTTCTTTTCAAACACGCAAAAACTCGATGAGTTGTCGTACAAGGAAGCCATCGAATTGTCCTATTCAGGGGCAAAAGTTATCCATCCGAAAACGATTAAACCACTTCAAAACAAAAACATTCCGCTTTTTGTCAAGTCGTTTCTTGAACCTGAAAAACCAGGAACAATCATCCATGGCGTAGAACATCCGCTCGAATTGGTTCCGGTAATCATCGTAAAAAAGAATATGGCCCTGATTACGCTCACTCCCAACGATTTTTCATTTATCAGCATAAATAGTGTTGCCGATGTATTCAGTCTGTTCGCCAAATACCGCCTGAAAGTTGGACTTTTACAACAGTCGGCAATAGACTTGTCCCTGGCATTTGACGAACCCGAACAGGGAATTGACTCATTGATCAGTCAGCTTCAGGAAAAATTTGAAGTGAAGTATAACACCGATCTGGATTTGGTTACGATTCGGTATTACACTCCAGAATCCGTTAACCAGATTTTGGATGGGCGAAAGGTTTACGTTGAACAGAAGAGCCGAAGAACTGCCCGAATGCTATTGAAATAAATCTGCTCAAAGAATTCCCGGAATATCCGGATAATGAATGTCGCATTTTTCCAATTTCAGGAAAATCGGCTGAACTACTTTTGAATTGTAAAACTTTAAAACATGATACAATGAGAAAGCTAGTAACCTGGGTTGATATACCCGCTGTTGATTTCAAAAGAGCAGTTGATTTTTACAGCTTTGTGTTGCAGATTGAACTGGAAGAGTTTGACTGCGGTGATGAAAAAATGGCCTGTTTTCCCACCGGAGAAGGTGCAATTTCATCTGCTCCCGGCTTCATTCCTTCAGAAAATGGACCTATTGTCAATTTTAATTGCGAAAGTGATCTGGACGGATCTATCGAACGGGTAATCAAAATGGGTGGAAAAATTGTTCATCCCAAAACCAAAATTGAAGTTGAAGGTCGGGGTTATTTTGCCCTTTTCACCGATTCGGAAGGAAACCGGCTTGGACTTTACGGCGATTAAAAAACTGCAATTCAGGATTACAACTTCAGCAAGCGGGAGTTGTAATCCTTTCAATTGATTTTATACCAATCAACAAGTTTTCAAAACCCGATTCAATGGGATTTTATTTTGCCAAACCATCTTCCGTCTTTTCGCCCTATGTAAAGCAATATTGGGGACTCAATAATTGTCTGAAGCCGGGAGAAAAACATGTGCAGCGTATTGTTCCGAACGGCTTGATGGAACTGACTTTTTACCTTGGCGAAAAACCTCAATTAATCAATCATCATCAGGAGACAATTGAACGCACTGTCCTATCCGGCCATTGCAACGGCCCGTATGATCTGGTTGTGACAGGTGACCTTCAGATGTTTTCCATATCATTCAAGCCAATAGGCGCCTCTATGTTCTTCCATTTGCCTATGGACGAACTCTTTGGGAGTATTGTTCCGGCAAGGTTTTTATTGAAGGAAAAGATCGACGAATTGGAAGCCAGACTTATAGAAACGACAGATTTTAGGGGTAAGGTCTGGTTGGTTGAAGAATTTTTATTCACCCAACTGGTGCAAAAACAAAATGTTTATAGTCAAAACCGGTTAAATTGCAGCATCGACCTGATCAACCGCAACAAAGGAATTGTTGACGTGAATATGCTTGCATCTTCGGCTTGCTGGAGCAGAAAGCAATACGAACGGAACTTTCAGGAAATTGTGGGTACGTCGCCAAAACAATTTATGCGGACAGTCAGGTTTCAATATGCGATCAATTACAAAGGATTACATCCAAATATCAAGCTAACCGATTTGGCCTATGAATGCGGTTTTTTTGACCAGTCGCACATGATCAACGAGTTCCGCGATTTATCGGGAGTAACCCCCGGACAGTATTTTGCAGAATGTGAACCCTATTCTGATTATTTTGCGGAATGAATCCGATATAACTTTATATCCGGAAATAAGCTAATGACTTTCGTCGAAAGTTTTTATTTTGGCTATGACCTGCGGTTCAGCCTGTTCGTACATATCACGAATAAATTCATCGTTAAAATTCAGTATCCGGTCCTCAAAAGGCATATCCGAAATTCGGTCGAACAAACGCTCTTTTGCGATTTTAATATCCTTGCCGTAAATATGAAACGAATCAGCCTGCCAGTTTAACCGGCCCAATTTGACAATCCTTCCGGTTTTTTTTGCCACTCCGGCTGCTATTACCTCCTTGTTAAACTGCACGAAGCCAAACATATTCATAAAATTGGCACCCCAGGCATCATTACTCCTGAAACGGATGTTACAATTCAGCCAGTAAATCCCATCTTCATCTTCCAATATCCGGTACCACAGGGATTGCAGGCAAGGCGGATCGTAACACTCGAGATCAATGTTGGGCATCCAGGTAATCATTTGCGCCTGACGTGTAAAAGGTTGTTTCGATAGTTTGTCGATAACCGACTGAACCTGATCGACTTTAAACGGTCCAACTTCCCTGGATTCACCATCAACCAATTCCTTCCAAACACCGTAATTCTGCATGCGACCATGATAAGTATATTCCCAACGGGTATCACCCGGAACATTCATGTTTTTGGTCCAGTGGTCTTTGTATCCCTTTAATTCCAAAACATATTCCTTCAGATCATCAATTCCTCCCGGGAATGCCATATGAATCATCGGATCACTTTCCGGTTCCTCAATCGTGATGTTCATGGTACAATCCATACTTTCAGGATCGTCAGGTTTATCGTATTGCGTTTTAAAGCGCGTACCTTTTTCATAAACAGCAGTTAAGGCCGCTTCGTATGCTTCTGCCAGAGTACGTTGTGTAACAGAAATTACAGGAATATTTTTCATGATTGCAAAGATTTTCTATTTATAGTCTTTAGTCCGAGAGGTTCTAAAGCTATTAAATATCAAAGTTGAATCAATAAATCCTTGCTGGATTTTCTGAACAATCTATCAACAATATCTTTTTGCAATGCAGTTATTCACCTCAAACCAGTTAGATCCAAATATGATGTGCCATCAGGACCTTGAATAAGAGATACTCTTTCTTTATGGGTTTCGTTTATTGGAAAGCCTGTTTGATGTCTGAAATAGAAATATGAAACAACTTTTCGGTAATTACACCTAACTGAGATTCGTCACCTGAAATATGGAAAATCCTCTGCTTATGAGTAATATTCTCACCAGGGCCGAGCATAGCAGCCGGAGACGAACTTTCGATTTCGTAAAACGGCCCCATAACCGATCCGTCAGCAACCGGACCATCATTGTATGAATTGATCGCATCACCACTCAGAGGATTGTCCTGCGTTCCCCATTTCGAATTCACATACTTTGCCGGAGCCTCTGGTTTTGAAAACCATAACAAAGTCAACACCTTATTCCTGGGATCATAACTTCCACAATATGGCAAAGAACGTTCCGGGGAAAGGCCTATTTTGTTGCGGCATTTTCCATCCGTTTTGAAAAACAACACTCCATCCTTCACCAATAACCGATCAGACGGTACTTTGCCGAAATAATCATCGGTCACAATTTTTCCAAGATCAGTTTCGCTTCCTTTTTTGAACGGGATAAAAACCACGCCTTCTTCCGACGGATTGAACATTGACAACAGCCAAATTGACAAAAACCCTGTTTTTTCGGTCCAGGCAGAATTCCCTTTATTGGTCAGGATGTTCTCTGATTCGTAAGCCACACAGTCCAATGATGTATCCAGTGAAAGCTGCAATGTTTGTTCTGTTTCTGCTGGGGTCAGGAGTTTCACATTTCGCTCTATTCCAATTTCCAGGTTGGTTCCGGAGGCATTGGCTAACGTAAATCTTTTTTGGAAGTTCACGCTTTCAGGAGTCTGGGCGACAATATCAAAAGGTTTTGTATCAATTTCTGCAGGTACTTGCCAATTGGCGAAAACCTGTTCTTTCCCTTTCTGAAAATAGATAGAGAATGGACCACCTTCAGGACCAAACCACAAACGTTCTTCTCCACCGTAAGGATTAAACTGACCGCTTACTTTACCCGATTCTATCAGTTTATAGTTGATCCAGCCAAAGCTTGCCCCTTCATTGCCTTTGGCAGAACTGGTCATGACACGCCCTTGCAATTCGGGCGAAATCAGTAAACAGGCTTTGTTTTGTTTATCGCGAAGCTCAACAACATTCATGTTATGCGATTTCATAAAAGCAACGTCGTATCCATAACTTCCTTTCATTGTATCTTTTACTGCATTGCTTTCCATCTTTTGTTGTTTTTTTGAAGTTACTGAGGTGCATGTAATTGTCAGTATTGCCAATAACATACATCCAAAATAGAGTTTGAAACTTTTCATTTTCGATCAGATTTTACAATATGCGTTAATTTACTTCCAGGGCCTGCCAATCGGGAAATTTCGGGAATTTGGCGTGAGGGTCAGTTTGGTACCAGAAACAGACTGAAGAAATATCGGATTGCTGTGGCAAATATCGGCCTCCCTGCCTCCAGCCTAAGTCCTGAATGGTAATTTTCAGGTCTTTTTCAAATCGGACAGGGTCCATGATATGCCAGCGGTAAAGTCCAAAACGCTGTTGTGATTTATAAGTTCCATCGGGACGGATTACCTGATGTAACCCTGAATATGGGGTACAGAATTCTTTATACTGACCGCCCCTGTCAAAATTGTATGAGCCGCAGAAATAATCTTCGGTACCTGTTCCGCAAATGGTGGGAAATTTACTGTCTCCATCCATAAAGAATTTGATTTCACCTTCACCCCACCAGCCATTATTGTTGACACCCCAGGCTAAGTATACGCCAACATATTGGCCTCTCCCTTTAATGTCGTCAACAATGGTATAATCTGATGTGGTATTCGGGTTCATTCTCCTGAACTGCGCATGAAAATAAGCGGCATCAGCAGGAACCTCTGTCAACGTATAATCGACTTGGTAATATAAAGTCATCGGATCTTTTTCGTTGACATTTTCCATCGTTATCCGGCATTTTTTCCGGAAAGGCATCGTCCAGTAGCAGTTAAAAGCGCTTCCCGGATTAACACAAACGGCCAGAGAATTAAGAGGTGCATATTCGTTCCAGCCCATTCCAAAAAAATCGCCAACCGGACATTCAACCGAAGGCTCGGTTTCATCGTCCCAATAAATACGCAGGATGGAGAAACGCCATATTCCGGTAGGGGTCATCCAGATGTGCTGAATTGCTCCTGATCCTTCAATCTCGGCTATTGTAAAAGTTTGTCCGGGTTGAATCCGCACAAAGGGATTTACTTTCCAGCCTTGACCCAGATCGCGAGCAGCCCCACTGGCATTGGCTACGTTTACCATATCTTTATCTTCTAATTTGGCCATGCCACCTTTCCCTTTTTCCCCTGAAAAGTTTTCGGGACTAATCGAACGGGTTTTGGCGCTGGATAACCGATACAGATTACCCATATTTAGATCGAGGCCATTAAAAGCTGATTGCGAAAATATTTCACCAATCAGGAACATCATGCATAAGCTTAAGATAAGTCGCTTCATAAGTCGGGTATATTAATAGTTTAGTTTTCAATAAAAATAAAGGATTATTTTCAGAACTGGATATTTTTTGCAGTCAATATTTTCAACGCCGCACTTTATAGGTGCAGTTTCTCCTGATTGAGCTATCAACTTTACTTTATCGGGCTTTCCTGTTGAACGAAGAATTACCATACAACGCCCCTGAAAGGTTTTGCAGAATGGGGTTTGAAAGCTTTTTGGTTATCTGGGGTTTGCATTACCAACAGCAACTATTTACGCCTCCCCATCCACACTGAATTTTACATTTGTTTCAGCGTTCAGAACCCGTTCTCCGTTTATATCAACCAATTCGACAGTCATATAAGCGAGATCATTCCGGTTGGTCGTGATTGACTGACGGTCAGGAATTATCTTTAGTTTTTCTACGGGTCCGGTAGTTTTCAGCGACTTGATTGCCATCTCTTTTTCCGTGGAAACAGCCACCGCTTTCAATTCACCGGGCTCATACATGACGCTAAAAAAATACGTAAATTTTGAATTTGGGGTGGCTGATCAGAGTCGTTATAAATATTTTAATCTCTGGCTGACCCGTTGCCGGAAACGGGAGGACTGAATTCTTATTTATGGGTTGCTGAACGGCAAAAAAACGATACTATTCATTTTCATTTACTGACCAATGACTTCATGGGGAAAAAAAAGTAAATGGATATATCTCCAAATACATTACCAAAAACAATATTGAATTTTATCGTTTGCCCTGGCATTGTTCCAGGGATGTTTCAAGACTTTTTACTTCAACAAATTTTATGGAAGAAGATTCAGACAAATATTTTGACCAATTACCGGAAAGTATGAATAATTATCATGTTCACTATGCTGAATATTTGAACACCGGAGGATTCAAGTTCATTCCAGACACAAAAGTTTTTGAGGATATTGATTCAGCTAATGAATCAGTTTATTCACTTAATCGGGATTGCAATATATAGAATTAACAAAAAAAATAATAGATTGTTAATAGTTTTTTGAAAATCATTAGTTAAATTAAAATTCTTATTTTTTGATATGAGTATATTGAAAATATAATATTATATTTAGTTCTAATAATTCAAAAACAATAAGAATGAATTGGGAAGCCTACCTAAATCCTAGTCGACTGAGACTAACAACCCGTAATACAGAACTTGATGCACGAAACGAATTTGAAAGTGATATGGGTCGAATTATTTTTAGCCCTGCAATACGCAGAATGCATGATAAAACCCAAGTACAACCCCTAACATCGGATGACAATATCCATTCAAGGTTAACTCATTCTTTAGAGGTAATGTCAGTCGGCTATTCTTTGGGTCTAAATTTGTGTAATAACGAAAGTTTTATTACGAAATCAAAAATTGACCAAGCTTTCGCTTATAGAACTATTCCAATAATTTTAAAGAATGCCTGTCTGGTTCATGACATTGGAAACCCACCCTTTGGGCATTTTGGAGAAACAGTCATTCAGAATTACTTTAAGTCATTATTTGCAGAAAATAAAGATGGAAAAAAAGGGAATAATTTAGAATATACGTTTAAAATGGGAGATAGGGAGAAAGAGGATTTTATATTTTTTGATGGAAATGCTCAGGGTTTTAGGGTGCTGACAAAACTTCAGGTTTTAGATGATGCATTTGGACTAAATTTGACCTATGCAACTTTAGGAGCATATTTGAAATATCCCAATACTGATCTTAAAATTAAGGAAATTTTAAGCCAAAAAAAAAGAGGTGTTTTCCAATCGGAAAAAACCTATTTGCATCAAATTGCAGAAAAATGTGATTTAAAAGTTGGCAATAAGTTTATCAGACATCCGCTTGCTTTTTTGATGGAAGCTGCAGATTCGATTTGTTATCTTGTTATGGATATAGAAGATGGTTTTAATAAAAATTGGTATGGTTACGATTTTATAAAACAAAAGTTAGGAAAAATCTCTGGAATGGATGAAACTTTTAGAAAAATCGAAAGTATATCCAAAAGTGATATAACAAAAGTTGTTAATCTTAGACTGGCACTTATAAAAAGATTGGTTAACTTAGCAAATATAAGATTTGTAGAAAATCTGGAGATTATATGCTCTGGAGATTATAGTAAAGAATTAATAAATGATGATCCAGATGATTTGGCAAAAAATCTTTTAGATTTTTGTGATAAAATAATATTTTCGCAAAAAGAAATCCGTTCTTTAGAGCTTACAGGGCATTCTGTATTGACTGGACTTTTAGATTATTATATCGGATTTTGTTTTCATGAAAATGACGATTATAAAAAAAGAGCAGAAGGGTTGATCTCCAATAGTATAAAAAAAGCAGCATTAATAGACTTAGGAGTCAATGATTTTCAAGATTTGTCCGACTATCATAAATTAAGAGTTATTGTTGATTTTATTTCAGGTATGACAGATCAATATGCATTAAATCACTATCAAAAACTAAGTGGCCAAAAAATTAGCTGATATAAAACAAAAAGTTGAATCTTCATCAAATTCATTTCTTCAATATTTAAATAAAAATATTGAGTCAGGAGTGATTTCAATGATCTATGAATTGGAAAAATATTCAGATGTTTACTTTTTCAGTGGAGTAATAAGGGATTTCTTTTTGAACAAAAATAAAATTCGTGATATTGACATTGTATTGTCAAGGAAGTGTCCCATTGAAGAAATATTTGCAGATAGTGTTATCAGTAAAAACAGCTTTGGTGGCTATAAAATAATTACAACATCCATAACTATCGATATTTGGTATTTAAATGAATCTTGGGCATTTAAGCATCAGAGAACTCTTGACTTTGAACTTGAAAAACAAATAGCAAGTACTGCATTTTTTAATTTTTCAGCAGTAATTTTTGACTTGAAAAATAAAAACTTTAATCATACTATTCATTTCTTGAGATTCTTGAGAGATAAGGAAATTGACATTGTTTTTCAACCCAATCAAAATACAAAGCTTTGTGTTGTAAACACGCTTTATTATGCAGATAAATTCAATTTAAAAATATCTTCAAAACTAAAAAAATACTTAACTCAAATATATAGAGGTGATTTAAGTGAATTTTCTAATGTTCAAATTAAACATTTTGGAAAAGTATTATATTCAGATGCAACGATAAAAAATAGGATTTGTGAATTTGAAGAAAAAAGACCACTAGAGGAAAAATTTGATCTTATCAACTATTATTAGTTTTATTATTCAGTCTCGACTCTACGATATACAGAGAAAAGAGTATTAAATCTCAAAGCTTTATGTCCTAATTTTTCGAAGTTAAAAATATAAAGATTTTTTATTAAACAATCCCCCATACCGTCCCCTATTAAAATATAAATGCTGTAATCGTCTTAATTACAGCATTTTACATTTAATAAAAGTAGTCCCACCGGGAATCGAACCCGGATCTACAGTTTAGGAAACTGCTATTCTATCCGTTGAACTATGGAACCATTGCAGAAACAAGTCATTATTCATTATAAAATTTCTGGAACAATATTTCCAGACGACCAATGACTATTACCTATTTCAGAAGCGCTGCAAAAATATGCAAATATGCTGTTTATACAAAAACCGGCGAACATATTTTTGAAATCCCAATTTTAATCTCCAAACAACTTCATTTTTCTTGTATTTTCGCACCTGCTTTCATCAAAATTGACGAAGTTCTGAGTTACGTTATAAATTAGTTAATTTAGTCCCCTGTTTATTGGATGTGATAATGGTTACATCTACTTTTGTCCGGCTAATTAAAATAATTCAAGTATAAAATAAAATCTATTTTTCTATGAGCAATTTACTGACTGCCTCTATCGGACGAAAACTCCTGATGAGTGTATCCGGTTTGTTCCTGATTATGTTCCTCTTTGTGCATTTAACGCTGAATTCTTTTCTCCTGGTTTCTACCGAATCCTTTAAAGAGGGGCAGCTGTTTAATGCCGGAGCACATTTTATGGGAACTAACCCGTTTATTAAAATCATGGAGCCAATGCTGGCTTTGGGATTTCTGGTACACATCGTTTATTCATTGATTCTGACTTTTCAGAACATGAAAGCGCGTGGACCACAAGGTTATGCTTCAGGTAATAAAACTTCCGGAGTTGAACTGGCATCACAAAACATGCTGGTGCTGGGTATTGTTATTTTCTCATTTCTTGTCGTTCACCTTTTTAACTTTTACATGAAGATGAAAGGATTTATTGCCTGGGAGGGTGGTGAAGTCGAATTTCCATTCTTTGGATCAACGGCTCAGGGCGAGAATGCTTATGCCTTGGTTCATGAAACATTTAAAAACCTGCCAATTGTAATTATCTATGTAATTGGCTCGATTGCTCTTGCTTTCCATCTTGCACACGGGTTCTGGTCCGGATTCCAAACTATTGGCTGGAACAATGCCAAATGGATGCCTCGTCTGAAATTTATCAGCAACATTGTAGCCATTATTTTAGGCGGCGGATTTTCTGTAATCGCTCTGGCACAATACTTCCTTTTCTAATTCCTAAAAAACTGTAACATGAGCAAAATAAATGCAAGGATTCCAGAAGGGCCACTGGCTCAGAAATGGACCAATTATAAAGATCACCAGAAACTGGTGAACCCTTCCAATAAGCGAAAACTGGACGTAATTATTATCGGTACCGGTTTGGCCGGAGCTTCGGCTGCCGCTTCGCTGGGCGAAATGGGATTTAATGTAAAAAACTTTACCATTCAGGATTCTCCACGTCGCGCACACTCCATTGCTGCTCAAGGTGGTATCAATGCTGCAAAGAATTATCCAAACGACGGCGACTCGATTTTCCGTTTGTTTTACGATACCATTAAAGGTGGAGACTATCGTGCCCGCGAAGCCAACGTTCACCGTTTGGCCGAAGTGAGCAACGATATCATAGACCAGTGTGTGGCTCAGGGCGTTCCGTTTGCCCGCGAATACGGCGGTTTGCTCGACAACCGTTCATTCGGTGGAGCTCAGGTTAGCCGTACTTTTTATGCCAAAGGGCAAACCGGTCAGCAACTTTTGCTTGGAGCTTACCAGGCGTTGATGCGCCAGGTGAACTTGGGAACTGTTCAGATGCACACCCGCACCGAATTGGTCGAAATTGTAATTGTTGACGGAAAAGCTCGCGGTATTATTGCCCGCGACCTGGTTACAGGCGAATTACAACGTCATTTCGGACATGCTGTGGTTTTGGCAACGGGGGGCTACGGAAATACATTCTTCCTGTCGACCAATGCCATGGGATCAAACGGCTCTGCAGTCATCAAAGCTTACGAAAAAGGCGCTATGTTTGCCAATCCTTGTTATGCTCAAATTCACCCAACCTGTATTCCGGTTCATGGCGAAAATCAGAGTAAACTTACTTTAATGTCAGAATCTTTGCGTAACGATGGACGCATTTGGGTTCCGAAGAAAAAAGAAGATGCCGAAGCTATTCGCACCGGAAAAATGAAACCGATGCAAATTGCTGAAGACGACCGCGATTATTATTTGGAGCGTCGTTACCCTGCTTTCGGAAACCTTGTTCCCCGCGACGTTGCCTCGCGCGCTGCGAAAGAACGTTGCGATGCCGGTTACGGTGTTGGAGCAACTGGGTTGGCCGTTTATCTTGATTTCAAATCGTCGATCGAGCGCCTTGGAAAACATACCATCGAAGAGCGTTATGGCAACTTGTTCCAGATGTATGAAAAAATCGTTGATGAAAATCCATATGAAACTCCAATGATGATTTATCCGGCAATTCATTACACGATGGGTGGTATCTGGGTTGATTATGAATTGCAGACAAACATTCCTGGTTTATTCGCTGCCGGTGAAGCCAACTTCTCCGATCACGGTGCGAACCGTTTGGGAGCATCAGCATTAATGCAGGGATTGGCCGATGGTTATTTCGTATTACCTTATACTATTCAGAATTACCTGGCTGATCATATTGCCGTTAAACGAATGACTACCAATGAACCTGAATTTGTTGAAGCAGAAAAAGCCGTTAAAGCACGCTTCGAAAAATTGATGAACATCAAGGGAAAACGTTCGGTTGACAGCCTGCACAAAGAACTTGGTTTGGTGATGTGGGATTTTGTGGGCATGGCTCGTAACAAAGCTGGTCTGCAAGATGCCATCGAAAAAATTGCAGCCATTAAAAAAGAATTCTGGACCAATGTCCGTATTCCCGGAAATACTACCGGAATGAACATCGAACTGGAAAAAGCAAGCCGTTTAGCCGACTTCATTGTTATTGGCGATCTGATGGCCCGCGATGCACTGAACCGTGAAGAATCATGCGGAGGCCACTTCCGTGAAGAATACCAGACTCCGGAAGGAGAAGCGCTTCGTCAGGACGATAAATTTGCTTACGTTTCTTGTTGGGAATTTAAAGGTGGCGATTTTGCTCCTGAACTTCACAAAGAAGAACTGGTTTACGAAAGTGTTTCAATGGTTCAGCGTAATTACAAGTAATGGCTTTTAAAAAAGACATCAATCATGGAAAAAACAATCAATATTACGCTTAAGGTTTGGCGTCAGAACGGTCCGAAAGAGAAAGGCCGTTTCGAAACCTACAAATTGGATAAAGTTTCAACTGACAGTTCGTTTCTCGAAATGCTCGACATGATCAACGAACAACTGATCAACGAAAATAAAGAGCCAGTTGCATTCGACCACGATTGTCGTGAAGGTATTTGCGGAATGTGCTCATTGTACATCAATGGCCGTCCACACGGACCAGACGACGATGTAACTACTTGTCAGTTGCACATGCGCAAATTCAAAGACGGACAGACCATTACCATCGAACCCTGGCGTTCAGCTGCATTCCCTGTTATCAAAGATTTGATTGTCGATCGTCGTGCGTTCGATAAAATCATTGCTGCCGGTGGTTATGTGTCGGTAAATACCGGAGGCGTTCCGGATGCCAATGCAATCGCTATCCCGAAAGTGGATGCCGACGAAGCAATGGATTCGGCATCATGTATCGGTTGCGGCGCTTGCGTTGCAGCGTGTAAAAACGGTTCTGCCATGTTGTTTGTGTCGGCAAAGGTTAGCCATTTGGCTATGTTGCCGCAAGGACGCGTTGAAGGCGCCCGCCGTGCCAAAGCAATGGTTGCCAAAATGGACGAACTGGGTTTCGGTAACTGTACCAACACCGGTGCCTGCGAAGTGGAATGCCCGAAAAATATATCGCTTTCGAACATTGCACGTTTGAATCGAGAATTCTTATTCGCTAAATTGCAGGATTAGGGTGACGCGGATTTTATCCGCGTTTGATTGGCGGTTAAAAATCGCCACACCCAAACAATACTAAAAGCTCTGAAGATTTATTCTTTGGGGCTTTTTTATGCCTTTTCCCGGAATTTGAATCGCAAGATTAATCTACAACTCTAACTTTTGGACTTCAAATCATTAATTTTTCTACATCAGCATAGTTGATTTTACCTGTCTGATACCCAAAAACATGCGATTCTGGCTCTAAACCCATGTAGTTTATGAGCAGCAGCCTGTTGATATCTCCTCACAATTTTGCGGCATTTTACTATCTTTCAATTAATTAACAAGTCTTTTGAACAATTAGATGTTGATTAGTTCTTTTGCGAAGGTCAGGATGATGAATGCTGATTTTGTATATTCGCAATAGTGTACCTAAAAACTATGTCATGCCTTACAGGAGATTGCCGAATACAGATGTGGCCAGGCTTCGTGCCATTGAAGCCGGACTGGAACTTGGTAAAAGAACCGCTCTAACTAAGCTGGCTTTCAGCCAACAGACACTCGAGAAACTGCAGATTTTTTATCCGCATTTTCTGGGGGCAATTCGTCAGCTCAACATCTCCAAGCAGAACCAGTTTGACCGTTCCAAAGAGTACGGAGAGATTTTCAGGAAATCAAAATTGTATTTGTCTCATTTTCTCCAGGTAGTAAACTTTGCTATTTTGCGTGGAGAGATGAAACCTGAAGTGATCGAATTTTATGGCCTGAAAATGAATTCCAAAGCCACGCCTCCTTTAAACCTGGAAGCAAACGTATTGACCTGGGGCGAACGCATTATTGATGGCGAACAAAAGCGGGTAATGAAGGGTGGCAGTCCGATTTACAGCCCGTCAATAGCTTTGGTGAAAGTACATTATGAAGAATTTAAGGAAGCCTACCGTCACCAGAAAATGCTTCAGAACATAACTAACCGGGCGTCAACGAAAGTAGCTGAATTACGCGAACAGGCAGATGAACTGATTCAGGGGATGTGGAACGAAGTCGAAAATTCGATGGTTCACCTTTCGGATGACGAAAAAAGGGAAAAAGCGTCGCAATATGGAATCGTTTACGTTTATCGCGCTTCGGAACAAAAGAAAATTGAAATTGAAAACCTGCAACAAAGTATTGTTTTTTCTTAATAAAAATCAATCAATTCGTGATGCCTGTGAATCAATCTGATTTGCAGGCATTTTTGTTTTTGCCTGTTCGATGTGCCAAATCAGATAAAGCAATAATCCAACGATTGTCAGGCTGAAAATCACCAGTGGGAGTTGCTCGGTACCACTTCCCCACTCTTCAACATCTTTGGATATTACACCTTTATTGATCAGGTAATAGCCCAGAACACCCATTGCATTGTTTACGAAGTGGGCGAGGATTGGAACCCACATGGTTCCGGTCCAAATCAGAAGGTAACCAAACATGGCTCCCAGTGCCATCCGTGGCAAAAAACCATAAAACTGCATATGCATGGCGCTGAACAGAAAAGCTGCAATCCAGATTCCCCAATGTTGGTTTTTAGTCCAGTTGGTTAAAATCCGCTGAATCACTCCCCGAAACATCAGCTCCTCTCCTATCGCCGGAATAACAGCTATCATGAAAATGTTAAAAAGTAAACCGGAAACACTTTCCACTTTCATAAATTTGTCAACCATTATCTTCGCTGCATCTTCCCATTTTTGCATCTGTTGTTCAAGTCCTGAGAATATTCCAGGAAGCTTCATTTGGCCATTTATATCACCTAAAAAATTAATAAATGGAATTACCATGAGTAAGGTAAGCGCAGCATAAATATATGTTTGCCAATTAGTTGTCCGGTTAAGACGTAGATATTCGCTGATGTTCCCATGGTAAAGTAAACCCAGGATAAATGGAGGAACAACAAACAAGCCAATGGATTGCAGTACCTGAAAATATTTCAGAAAATTAACACCTTCAGGAGTATCTGCTGTACTTGCTGCTAAAAAACTTTTCATCATGCCATCAATTCCCAGAAAAGGAACGGCCATTATCAAACCAATCATCATAAATGCTAATACAGATGCTACCATAACAAAAAGTGCAAACATCAGTTGGGGAAAGGGTTTCATACCCCGGAAAGCAGCAGTAGCCATACAATTGCGTTTTTGTTGGGCGGTAAAGATACGCAAAACAATAAAAAAGTCATTAGTCATTAGAAAAGGGGAAAGTTTTCTAATGACTAATGACTTTTTTCCGATTTATTGACTGATCAACTCTTCGATCTCTTTTAAATGCAGCTCAAAATGTGGCAAATATCCATCAATATTTTCTCGAAGTGAAATCAGTTTGTCTTCGCCACTGATCCATTGATTTTCGAGTTTGGTCATGTCCACATTCCGGATAACATGAATCAAATGCAGATTGGTGTATTTCCAAAGCTGAACCAGATTGTGCCAGTTTTCGTGCTGGTAATCCTGAATAGAAATCCAGCGGTCGTTGTTCCCAAAAGTAGCGTAATTCGGGAATGACATAGGGTTTTCGCGATACTGCAAATGCACAATCCGGTGCGTATTGTTTGATGCCGAGTCGAACAAATGTCCGAGGATCTGACGAATGCTTCGGTTCTGAATGTTCTTTCGGTCGCTGATTATTTCTTCTGAAAGTGCCAGCAGACGTGGTTCCCAAACTTCAAGCAATTGAAGCAGGTTCAAACAAGAGGGTTCAAATGGATTCATAGAATACGATTTAAGCTTTTTTAAACTCATGTTCACAATCAAAGCAATGAAAGGCTTTCCGCTGGTAGAACGGATAACTTATCATTGCGAATACACTTATCAGCGAGAATACAACTGCACTCCATAAACCAAATTTCTTTTTTACTGAACCGCCATAACTAACATTGGTTGATTTACATTTCGGGCAAATCGTTCCGATTTCTTCATTTGGGTTCATCGAAGCATTTTCCGGATCAATATTTTCTGACTCCAGCAACTTATTTATCTGTTCGATGTCCTTTTCAAAAACATTCAGTTTAACACCGCCAATCGCCGGACTATATTGTGAATATAGGGTCGACATGTTTTCGTCCGAAAGAAAGCATTCAACTCCGTAAGAATCAAGTAATCCCTTTACAATATTTGCCTCAATAGTATCGGTAAACGTTTGATAAACAACAATTTTATCATCGTACATAGTTGTAAACTTTAATGATTCAGTATTATGCCTGAAAAGTTGCAATTGTTGAATCAAAGTTATGATTTTGAATTATATTAACCTAAATGCGCAGGGAAATAGTTGAATTACCTCAAATTCTACTTTTTTGATTCTGAAATATAATTGTATTTTTGCGCCGTGCTTTCAGTGAAAGCCGTGTACTTGGTAACCACGTAAAAAACAAGAAATGAAAAAAGAAGTATCTGTATTGTTTATGCTTGCGAGCATTTTATTTGCCACCTGTTTGTTGATTTCCAACATTCTTGCCACCAAAATTTTAATGATCGGTCCCTGGGCAGCGCCTGCTGGTGTGTTGATTTTCCCGATTGCCTACATCCTGAACGATGTAATCACCGAAGTGTGGGGATTTGGGAAAGCGCGCCTGATTATCTGGACCGGGTTCGCTGTCAATATCTTGGCCGTGTTGTTTTTTACTGCCGGAATTGTGATTCCCGGAGCGCCTTTTTGGCAAAACCAGGAAGCCTTCGCAACTGTTTTGGGTAACACTCCCCGAATTGTTGTCGCCAGCCTGAGCGCTTATCTAATAGGGTCGTTCCTGAATGCTTTTGTAATGAGCCGCATGAAAGTGGCAACAAAAGGAAAAGGATTCTCTGGACGGGCAATAGCATCAACCCTGGTTGGTGAAAGTGCTGATTCGTTAATTTTCATCAGCATCGCATTTACCGGGGTTTTCCCGTTCGGAGTGTTAATCACCATGATTTTCACCCAAGCCATGCTGAAAACCGTTTATGAAATCCTGATTTTGCCGGTCACCATTTGGGTCGTTAATTTTGTGAAGCGAGCTGAAGGCGTTGACACGTTCGACACCAATCTGTCATATAATTTGTTCAGAGTAAAAGAAATTTAAAGCCCCTTTCCCGTTCCCCTGTTGGGGGAAAGCTTTGGACATGAATTCTCAAAGCTTTAGCTCCGGAGGAGCATAATATTTGTAGCTTAAGGGGAAGGTCACCATTGCCACCCGTCCGCGAGATATTGATATACAATGAGACAATCAACTTTCGGACGGAAAGGCATTCGCAATTAATATTGAATTGAATCGAACAATGAACACAAAAGCACTGGTTGTATTTTCCGGAGGACAAGACTCAACGACATGTCTGTTCTGGGCTTTGAAAGAATTTGAAGAGGTTGAAACCCTTTGTTTCGATTACGGGCAACGGCACCGGATTGAAGAAGAAGCAGCGCGAACAATTGCCGAAAAAGCGGGCGTTCCATTCACCTTGCTAAATCTGGATTTGCTGAAACAGATTACCCACAATTCGTTGACCGATCAGGCTATGGATGTGGAAGAAAATAAACCGGATAATCGTCCGCCAAACACGCTGGTCGAAGGACGAAACATGTTGTTCCTGACTTTCGCAGCCATCTTTGCAAAAGGGAAAGACATCCCAAATCTGGTCACCGGTGTAGGACAAGCTGACTACAGTGGTTATCCCGATTGCCGCGACGAGTTTATCCGCTCGCTGAACCAAACGCTGAACCTGTCAATGGATTATGAATTTACCATTCATACCCCGCTGATGTGGAAATCGAAGCAGGAAATATGGGCTTTGTCGGACGAACTCGGTGTATTCGATTTGGTACGCACTCAAACTGTAACTTGCTACAATGGAATTAGAGGCGACGGATGCGGCCATTGTCCGGCCTGCCAATTGCGCAGAAATGGATTGGAAAGCTATTTAGAAAATAGGCATTAGTCACTAGGAATCAGGAAAATGTAACTCTGTTTTCTTTAACTTGGAACCTGAAACTTTAAACTTGGAACTATATTATGAGCGACTTAAAAAATCTCGGAAACGAAAGCAAATACCTGTTCGAATATTCTTCGGAAATGCTGGAAAGCTTTGACAACAAACATCCGGAGAACGATACGATGGTGAAATTCAATTGTCCTGAATTTACCAGTCTGTGCCCGATTACTGGTCAGCCCGATTTTGCGACCGTTTACCTGAGCTATATTCCCGATCAGAAACTGGTCGAAAGTAAAAGTTTGAAGCTTTACCTGTTTAGTTTCCGCAATCATGGGGCGTTTCACGAGGATTGTATGAACATCATCATGAAAGATATGATTGCCCTGATGGAACCAAAATACATTGAAGTTTGGGGAAAATTCCTTCCACGTGGCGGTCTCAGCATTGATCCGTATTGCAACTACGGAAAGCCCGGAACCAAATACGTGCAGATGGCCGAATACCGCATGATGAACCACGATTTGTATCCGGAGAAGGTGGATAACCGGTAGAATTTATTCTCTACATATTTTGCCGAGAATAATATTCATGCTCTCCGTAAAAGCAATTGATCCGATGACTTGAAGTCATCGGATCAATTGGTGAAAAGTCAGAATGGAGACTTATTTCTTCTGTATCAGCAGTGTAACCACCAAATCTTCGGGTTTCGAATCGGTACCATATTTCGGATAAGGTTTGGCATCAACAATTTTCATCGTAAATCCTTCCGGTACTTTCTGTTGGTCATTTACAACGGAGTGCAGTTCGACATTAGTTTTGCTGTTATTTTCAGTCCACTCTCCCTTCAGGGTAACTTCTCCCTGCCAAACGCAGACAACTCCTTCGGGGCAACGCGAATCGCCAATCTCTTTAATCAACAAAGTGTATTGCCCATCGGAAGAGGTGTAAAGCTGATTGATACGGAAAGTTGATACCTTGCCAACGGTGAATACCGGATCAAGAACAATTTCTTCGCAGCCCATTCCGGCAAAAAGGAGGAAAACAAGCAGGTATTTTAATGCAGATAACTTTTTCATTGGAGTATGTTTTGTTTCATCTAAGACGGAAGAAATCTTGTTTTAGTTGCGTGAAGATATTGAATACTTTGCCACTTTGGTACTTTGTTACTTACTTTGCAAAATCGATAAAAGAAAAAGAACTGTGAAAATCGGATCAATTGAATTAGGCGAAATGCCGCTGTTTCTGGCGCCAATGGAAGACGTGACGTACAAATCGTTTCGGTACATGTGCAAAAAGTACGGTGCCGATGTGATGTACACCGAGTTTGTTTCGTCGGAAGCGCTCATTCGGGATATTCAGAAGACAAAGCAAAAAATGACTTTGTTTGATTTCGACCGACCTGTTGCCATCCAGATTTACGGGCACGACATTAATTCTATGGTCGAAGCCGCGAAAGTAGCCGAAGAATCGCAGCCAGATTTCATCGATATTAATTACGGTTGTCCGATGAAAAAGATCATTCGTCACGGAGCAGGTGCCGGCATGTTGCTCGATCCGGAGAAAATGCAGCGAATGACTGAAGCCATTGTGAAGGCAGTAAAACTTCCGGTAACCGCCAAGACCCGCCTGGGTTGGGATGAAAACAGCAAAATAATTGTCGATGTTGCCGAACGCTTGCAGGATGCCGGTGTAGCAGCTTTGGCCATCCATGGTCGCACCCGGAGTATGTTATATACCGGAGAAGCTGACTGGTCGTTGATCGCCGACGTGAAAAATAATCCCCGGATGAAAATTCCGATCATCGGGAACGGCGATATCAACGGACCAGAAAAAGCCAAAGGATTTCTTGATCAAACAGGAGTGGATGCACTGATGATTGGACGAGGATCTATCGGTCGTCCCTGGATTTTTTCGGAAGTGAAGCATTACCTGAAAACCGGGGAACTACTTCCTCCGCCAACCGTTTCAGATGTAGTTCAGAATGTGCGCGACCAGCTCAACATGTCGATAGAATGGAAAGATAATGTGCGTAGTGGCATTTTGATGATGCGCCGTCATTTTGCCAAATATTTCCCGACTTTGCCTAACTTTCGTGAACATCGTATAAGGCTACTTCAAGCCGAAACGCTTGAAACCGTTCTGGAATTATTTAATCTGATTGAAGAACTTTATGGCCATATTCGGGTTGATTATACCAATGTGAGCCTGAAATAAAACAAGGAAAGAGTCATCAGAAAAGAGGAAAAAGAAGTCCGGAGACGGAAGTCCGAAGTACCGCTCCCTGAGTAGCGCAGCGTATCGAAGGGAGCATCCTGCAACTCATAACCCGCAACTGGATACATGAAAAAATTCCGTGCTATACAAATCGGGGCCAATCTTTACAGCCTGTTTGCCGATGAAATTAAATCGGCCAAATACAGGAAGCATTATTCTGACGCTTCTTTCTGGTCAAAGCTGAAAAGGTATTCGAAGATTGCCGGGATGAAAGTGGTTTATCCCGCGCTGCTTCTGCAATACATGATGAAATCTGACGATGTTCCGCTTAGAGCCAAGCTGATTTTATCGGCGGCTTTGGGCTATTTTATTTTACCCATCGATTTTATTCCTGATATTGCCCCGTTGCTTGGCTTTACTGATGATCTGGGCGTTTTACTTCTGATCATCCGTCAAATGGCAGTTTATATCACTCCGGAAATCAGGAAACAAGCACGGGAGCATGTTCTGAAATGGTTTGGCGAAACTGAAAGCACAGCATTGGATTTACTCGACAAAGAGTATTTGAATTGATTTTCGATAAACGATCAACGATTAAATATTGTTGAAGTATCAAGATCAAAAAAATCGTTAATCCTCAATCATTAATCGTTAATCTTTGATCTTTCTTTACATTTGCGCCAAACCCATCATTGATACATGGAAATTCTCTCCTCATTACACATCAATCCTCTCGAATGGACCATCATCATGGCTTGTGGAATGCTGATAGGAATGTCGAAGGTAGGCGTTCCGGGTGTATCAATGATTGTAGTACCAGCTCTTGCTTTCATCTTTGGTGCCAAACAATCCACAGGAGTTTTGCTTCCTATCCTGATGATGGCCGACATTTTTGGAGTCGCCTATTACCGCCGACATGCCAACTGGAACCATCTTATCAAAGTGATTCCCTGGGCAGTAGTTGGACTTTTACTTGCATTGTGGGTAGGAGAGCTGGTCAACGATGAGCAATTCAAAAACCTGATTGCTATTTTGGTATTTCTAAGCATCGGATTAATGTTGTGGCAGGACAAACGAAAAGGAACTCACCTTTTCCCCAACAAATGGTGGTTCGCAGCATCAATGGGTATTTTGGGAGGTTTTGCAACCATGATCGGCAATGTTGCCGGACCCGTATTTGCGATTTACCTGTTGGCCATGCATCTGCCAAAAAACAGTTTCATCGGCACCAGCGCCTGGTTTTTCATGATTATCAATTTTACTAAATTTCCGCTGCAATTATTTGTCTGGAATAATATTAATGCCGAAACACTGGTAATTGATCTGATGACTTTACCGGCCATTGCCATTGGAGCTTTTTTGGGTTTCAAGGTTGTGAAAATCATTCCTGAACATACTTACCGTGGATTCGTAATCGTAATCACAGCTATTTCCGCCTTATTATTGATGATATAAATCCAGCCAATGAACAGCTTTAGTAATAAACTCAGTTCACACAGTTTCAGATTAAACTTCAGTTTCCAGTTAAAAAATAAAGTTATCGTTCTGCAATAATTTTCAGTGCTTAAATAATTATCCATAAATCCTATTTCACAGAATATCAACATCATAACCTATCTAAAATACAGGTCAGTTTTGTCGTCGACATGATAAATTAATTCCGCTGTAACAATATTGTAACAGCTTTTTAATTTAATAGATTCAATTTTGTACCGGATGAGAAGCTAAACTCAAAAACAATAGCCGGTAAATCTGCTCCATACTGAATAATTCCTAACTTAGTAAACCTGTTTCGGGATATCAACGTGAGCAGAGCATATTTGAGTTAAACCTGATATATAAATTCTAAAATGACGCTAAAAAAGGACGAAGCAATTCATGATATTTTATCTGATTATGAGAAACTTGCCAACAAGGTACTTAGTCAGCTCGATGAAGTTAAAAAATTGATTTCATCGGAAGAATTACCTTTTGATGACGCGAAGCTCAATTCATTAAAAAATAATGAAAGCAAAATCAATAAGCTAGAGGTTAAAGTCAGCGAGAATATTATCAATTCCATTGCACTTTATCAGCCTGTAGCCTCCGAAATTCGAAAATTAATTGCCTGTTACCGAATCGTAATAAGCCTTGAACGAATTGGGGACCTCGCCATCAGTATTACGAAACTTCGCGTTGATATTGCAAATCAGGAAGTATATTCCAGCCTTTCCGGATTTATTTCAAAGATGATGGATTTGAGTGCCGATATGGCGCGCCGTTCAATGTTGTCTTTTATCAATCAGGATATGGAATTGGCCATGTGGACCATTAAATCGGAAACCATTGTTGACGAGTTCAATCATAAAATGTTGAAGAAGGTAGCTGAAAGGGCCGATATGGTTGCCGAAGACAAAAATATTCTGCTAAGTTTTATCAAGATAAAAGAAATGGTCTCGGCCATTGAACGTATTGCCGATCATGCAGCGAACATAGCTGAAGCTTCATATTATTCATACGAAGGAAAGGATATTCGCCATAAGCGACACTAAAGTAACCTCAGACAAACGATGAATCAGGAATATAAAATATTAGTAGTTGACGATGAAAAAGACCTGTGCGAGATTCTTCAGTTCAACTTAGCCAGCGAAGGATTCGAGATTGAAGTAGCCTATTCGGGCGAAGAAGCCCTCTCTAAATCGATTGAGCGTTTTGACCTTTTGCTGCTTGATGTGATGATGGGCGGTATGTCGGGTTTTAAACTGGCCGATAAAATCAGAAAAGAAATGGGGCTTTCGGTCCCTATTATTTTCCTGACAGCGCGCGAAGCAGAAAACGATATGCTTACCGGGTTTAATGTTGGCGGCGACGATTACCTGTCGAAACCATTTTCCATTAAAGAGTTGGTGGCTCGGATCAAAGCAGTTTTGCGCCGAGGTAAAACTATTGAAATCAAGCCCAAAGTAATTACCATTGATAGCATGGAGCTCGATTTGAACCGCAAATCAGTCACCATCGATAATGAATCTATTTTGCTTACCCGCAAAGAGTTTGAAATACTGACCATGCTGGTTTCGCACAAAGGAAAATACCTTAGCCGACAGGAAATTCTCGACCGGATTTGGAGCGATGATGTAATCGTTACCGAGCGAAATGTGGACGTCAACATTGCCCGTTTAAGGAAAAAAATCGGCGAATATGGCAATTCAATCAAAGGCCGCACCGGATATGGATATTGCTTTGAAAATTAGTAAATTGTCATTAGTCATTAGAAAAATAATAAACAATTTCCCAATGACTATTGACTTTTTTCTATCTCTAAAAATGATTATTAAATATAACCTCTTTAATTGATCGTCTATGGCTGTTCAGCGTACTTTTCGCCGACGAATTTTTATTAACTTCTTTGTTCTTTTTTCAATCTTTATCCTTGCTATTCTTGGATTCCAGTACGATCGTGAAAAAAGTTACCGGGTTGGCGAACTCGAAAGCATTCTCGATAATACCACCGAAATCACCTATCGTTTCATTGAGCATAAAAAGATATTCGATTCCGGCGATTTTAAGGCACTAGATACGCTAAAGCTCCTTTTACCTGATCCAAACACCCGGATTACCATTGTTGACAAAACCGGCAAAGTCGTTTACGACAGTTTTGTTTCCGACGTAAGTAAAGTTGAAAACCATCTCAACCGTCCGGAAATACAGAAAGCAATACAGTCAGGAAAAGGTTCGAGTATCCGTCTTTCTAACACCACCAACCAGAAATTCTATTATTACGCCAAAGACTTTAAAAAATATGTCATACGAACTGCTGCGGTTTATAATGTCGATACAGCCAAATTTCTGAGCGCCAGTCGTATATTTTTGGTTTTCATTGTTTTCCTTTTCTTCCTGATGTGGTTTTTGCTTCATTTTACAACTCGCCGGCTTAGCGAATTTATTACCAAGCTGAAAGATTTTGCACTGAAAGCCGGGCAAAATGAAGACATTTCGAAGATGGATATTAATTTTAAGGATGATGAACTAGGCGTAATCCGAAGACAAATTATTCAAATATACGACAACCTTAAGACAGCCAAAGACGAGTTAACCAGCGAAAAGGAAAAATTGTACGGACACTTGCAGGTTCTTAAAGAAGGCATTTCCATTTTTTCTCCTGAGAAGCATAAAATACTGGCCAACAGTCATTTTATTCAATTCATAAACATGATTTCGGACAAATCGACGATTTCGGCAGAACACATTTTCGCTATTCCGGAATTTGAGAAAATTGTTGATTTTATAAATCAGGTTCGTGAGCAGGATACTCAAATCGCAACTAAAGAGCTTCCTCAAATTGAATATACCATTGAAAAAAGCGAAAAATTCTTTCAACTCCGGTGTATCATTTTTGTAGATAGAAGTTTCGAAGTGCTGATCAGCGATGTAACGCGTCCTGAAAAACAGCGATTACTGAAACAACAACTCACCTCAAACATAGCCCACGAGCTGAAAACGCCCTTGTCATCCATCAAAGGCTATCTCGAAACGTTGATTAATAACAAGAATATTCCTGAGGATAAACAGCGGTATTTCCTTGAAAAAGCATTTGTGCAATCTGAACGGCTGACCGACTTGCTCAATGATATTTCGTTGCTAAACAACATTGAAGATGCTGGCGGATTATTTGAATTTAAACCAGTGGTAGTGAAATCAGTCGTCCACGATGTTATTGAGAACCTGAAGAACAGGCTTACCACCAAAAATATGGAATGTAATTTTGATATTGGGAAGGACGTTGTTGTCAATGGAAATGAGTCGCTTCTCTTTTCGGTTTTTCAGAATCTGGTTGAGAATTCGATTAACTATGCCGGAGAAAACACCACTATTTTCATTCAAAAATATCTTGAAGACGATAAATTCTACTATTTCCAGTATACCGACTCTGGCATCGGCATCTCGGAAGAACATCTTCCCCGCATTTTCGAACGGTTTTACCGGGTTGATTATGGCCGGTCGCGCGAAAATGGCGGTACAGGCCTGGGACTTTCCATTGTTAAAAATGCTGTACTACTGCATAAAGGTGAGATCTCAGTCAGAAACAAAGCAGAAGGAGGATTAGAGTTCCTATTTTCTCTGTCGAAAAAATAGTTAATCCTTAACATGTTTGATAGTACCTTTGTATTCGTTTCAGAATATTTTTTTAAATTTAACAACAAGTGCGATGCAGCACATGTATAGAATTTGAAAAATAGATATAATGGATATAATACACATTAGTGCAGAATGTTACCCGGCCGCCAAGGTTGGGGGATTGGCAGATGTTGTTGGTGCATTACCCAAATATCAAACCTTAATGGGGCATACCTCCACCGTAATCATGCCTTTTTACCATGGTAAATTTAAAAACGCCAATAAATTTTCCACTTTCTTTTCCGGTTTCGCTCGACTGGGCCATTCAAATCTGGCTTTTAATGTTTTAAAAGTGTTGGATAACAATTTGGGATATGAGTTGATTCTGATTGATATTCCAGGTTTGTTCGACCGTGAAAATGTATATTCATACCACGATGACACTGAGCGATTTATAACTTTTCAGATTGCTGCATTAAACTGGCTAAAGGAGCGTGAAAAAACTCCGGATGTAGTACATTGTCACGATCAGCAAACCGGATTTATCCCGTTTATGATGTCGAAGGTTCGGGAATATCAGCGGTTCGAACATGTGCCTACCGTATTTACCATTCATAATGGCCAGTATCAGGGTCAGTTTGGATTCGACAAACTCTACTATCTGCCTCCGTTTCATTCCTATTTTAATGGTCTGATCGAATGGCACAACCTGATTAATCCACTGGCTTCTGCCATTAAATGTGCCTGGCGCGTGACTACTGTTTCTCCAAGTTATCTGGATGAGATAAGCTACTCAATGAATGGCATGGAAGAATTGCTGCGCACAGAAAGGGGCAAATCGCTTGGCATTTTGAACGGTATTGATGCAGATGTCTGGAATCCGGAGACTGATCCGATGCTTGAAAAAAACTTTGATTCAAAGACATTCGAAGAAGGAAAAAAAGCGAATAAAGCAGCATTGTGCGGTCAATTTGGTTTAGATCCAAGCAAACCCCTTTTTACCTTTATCGGTCGGTTGGTTGGTGAAAAAGGAGCCGATATATTGCCATCAATAATTTATGACGTATTGCATTATAAACCAGGCGAACAAAATATACTCATTCTAGGTTCGGGCGAAAAGGTGATAGAACATGCCCTTCTTCAAATGGAGACCCATTACAAAGGAAATTATTGCTCCTATATCGGATACAATGAAAAACTTTCCCATCTCATTTATGGCGGAGCCGATTTTCTGCTGATGCCATCACGGGTTGAACCTTGTGGCCTGAATCAAATGTATGCCCTTCGGTACGGAACAATTCCAATTGTGAGACGGACCGGCGGACTTCGTGATACAGTCACCGACATTGGCGACCAGGGATTTGGTATTTGTCATGATCAGTGCAGTACAACAGACGTTAGCCATGCCATTCACAGGGCCAAATTATTATATCATCAAAAAAGGACCTTTAAAAAGGTTCGGAAACAAATTATGGAAATCGATCATTCATGGAACAAAGCTGCCATGGAATATCTGGAACTATATCAATCACTAAAATTATAAACAGAATGAAAAAATCAACATTAGCCATTATTCTGGGAGGTGGTCAGGGATCAAGGTTATCCCCATTGACCGAAAACAGATCAAAACCTGCTGTGCCTATTGCCGGAAAGTACCGTTTGGTTGATATACCCATTTCAAATTGTATCAATTCTGACATCAACCGCATCTTTGTTTTGACGCAATTTAACTCGGCTTCACTAAACAAACACATCAAAAACACCTATCAATTCAGTTTTTTCAGTAATTCGTTTGTCGATATTCTGGCTGCTGAGCAAACTCCTGACAATAAACATTGGTTTCAGGGAACAGCCGATGCCGTCAGGCAGTGTATGCAGCACTTCCTGAATTACGAATTTGAATACGCATTGATTCTTTCAGGCGACCAGCTTTATCAAATGGATTTCAACGAAATGATAGAAGCTCATAAAAAAGCCGGCGCTGCCATAACTATTGCCAGTTTGCCTGTAATTGCCAAAGAGGCATCGGAATTCGGAATTCTAAAAGCCGATTCTGATAATATCATTACTGAATTTATCGAAAAACCAACATCGGATTTATTACCAGATTGGACTTCGGAAGTAAGTAATGAGATGAAGCGTGAGGGGAAAATTTATCTGGCTTCGATGGGAATTTATGTTTTTAACCGCGATTTGCTGGTTGAATTGATGAAGGATAAAGAAACCAAAGATTTTGGCAAAGAGATTATTCCACAAGCCATTAAATCAAAAAAGGTACTGAGCTTTCCTTACGAAGGATACTGGACCGATATTGGTAATATCGATTCATTTTACGAAGCCAATCTCGGCCTGACCGATGATATTCCAAAGTTTAACCTTTTCGATAATGCGAAACCGGTTTATACCCGTGCCCGCTTGCTTCCTCCTTCCAAAATATCAGGTACCCAACTCGAAAAGACCGTTGTTTCCGATGGATGTATCATTCACGCCAGCCGTATTGAGCACTCGGTTATCGGAATCCGTTCACGAATTGGAAAAGGGACGACCATTGCACATTCGTATATCATGGGAAATGACTACTATCAGAACCTCGACGAAATTGATACCAATTACAACAACGGTACTGTTTTGGGGATAGGCGAAAGGTGCCATCTGAACAATTGCATTATCGATAAGAACGTCCACATCGGCAACGATGTCAGGATAAACGGGGGCAAACATTTGTCTGACACAAACACCGATCTTTATTCAGTAAAAGAAGGCATTGTTGTGGTAAAAAAAGGAGCTGTTTTGCCTAACGGATATGTTATTTAATCGCACAGTATAAATTGCAATTGAAAACCGCCACAACTATTTCCAAAAGCTGTGGCGGTTTCATTTTTTTGTTGAATATCATAGATGAAATAATCAAAACACTATCTTTGATAACATAAATTAAATCATTCAAATCAAAATTCACCCAAATGAAAACAAAACTGATTACACTTATTATTGTCACCATTCTTTTCGTTGCCAATATGGTCGTGGCAGCGCCAAAAGTGCAATTGCGACTTAATCTTCAAAAAGGAACGACCTATGAAATGAAAATGAATTCGATCAACCAGATTGACCAGGAAATGATGGGTCAAAAAGTGAAGATCGACCAGAAAATTGAAATGGTTTTTGCTTATACCGTTTTAGACGTTTTACCTGATAAAAATTTTCTGGTTGAATATTCGTTCCTGAGCATGAAAATGTTTATGAATATGAATGGCCAGGAAATGAACATGGACTCTGAAAGTACCGACAGCAACCCATTGAATACTGCAATTAAAGACATTCTTTCGCTAAAACTGAAATTAACTCTGAATCCAAAAGGACAGGTTGAAAAAGTTGATGGATTAAATGAATATGCTCAAAAACTTTCGGGAAATCAGCAAATGGCACAAGCCATGAAGATGTTTACCGACGAAAACAGTTTCAAATCATTTTTTGCCCAAACGTTCAATTATTTTCCGGAAAATGAAGTTGCAGTGGGCGATCAATGGAAGTCAGCCATTAAAACACCGGAGTTGATGAATGCGGAAATAATCATGATTTTTGAAGTTGTAGCTATCGAAAATAATCAGATTTACCTGAATTTTAAATCTGTGGTTGATATGGAAACTCCGGTTGAACAGATGGGCATGAAAATGAACGTAAAAATGGCGGGTAACCAAAGCGGGAAAATGACCGTCAACACAACGGATGGATGGATAAGTACCGCCGATCAAATTCAAAAGTTTGATATGAAAATTAAAATGAAAAACCCAAAATCAGGAGAAGATATGGATATCCCAATAGTTATAAACACAGTTACAAATATAATTGGGGTCAAAAAGAGACTGTAAAATGAACTCTGTCTAAAGCAAAAATTAATTATAATTGAACTTTAGACAACGAGTATGGAATCAGAAGAATTTAAGTCGATGCGTGACAAAGCTCTTCAACAGTTGATGAACGGTCAA